>ERZ779840.479-NODE-479-length-47255-cov-3.088919_pt1 | contig 47255 bp, 62 predicted proteins | sample MGYA00511561_ERZ779840 | MGnify/ENA primary metagenome ERZ779840 (study PRJEB29588, sample SAMEA2162036) | human gut metagenome | biome: human gut; feature: human-associated habitat; material: faeces | place: Denmark | collected 2008/2010 ...
GCAAGTTGGAAAAGGACTACCGGCGGCTCACCGACCTGGAAGAGGAAAACCGCGCTTTCGCCCGCGCGCTGCTGGCCCTACTGGACCACGAAATCACGGGCAACAGCGTGGACAAGCTCAAGGACGCCCGCGCGGCGTTACAAACGTATTTGATTGAGAAATAGGAGGGAATGTTATGATCGATTTGACGCCCATCTTCGAGGCAATCCTCGCGCTGCTGGCGGCGCTGGTGACATATAAGCTGATCCCGTGGATCAAGGCGCGCACCACGGCGGAGCAGCAATCGCTGCTCGCGGTCAAGCCGCTCGTGTACGCGGCGGAGCAGCTCTACGGCGCGGGCAAGGGCGCGGAAAAGCTCGATTACGTGATCAAGGAGCTGGAAGCGCGCGGCTTCACCGCCGACCGCGCCGCCATCGAGGCCGCCGTGGCCGAGCAACTGAACTATATACAGGCTAAAAAATCCGAAAAATAATACGAGCAGTATGTGGCGCTATTCCCGGGGGAATCTGTGGGGGTAGTGCCACTTTTTGATGCCTGCTTGATCTATTTTGATGGTTTCGGCATCGAAAAGCAAGATTTTTTGTCGCGAATTTTCGATATTTCAGTTTGCCACCGAATTAAAATATCGTATTTTTGAAATTTAACATCGTAAATACGATTATTTTTATTGACAAGGATAAACTAATTTAGTATAATATAGGTGTAAGGCAGGGCGGAAAGCTCTTACGAAAGGAGGGGAGGAAATGAATGAGATGAATGTTACAGAAGCGCTGCTAAAGGCGATCCTTGAGCTCATCGAGAAGTGCGAAACGCTTGAAGAACTAAGGCAAAGCGTAAAGCGGATCATGGGCGGAGAGCAATAAAAAGGTCAGCGCCCCTTCCACAAGCCGCTGACCAAACCCCTCAGATGGAGGCGAGCCGGGAGCCTTACCCCGGCTACCTCCTATGATAACAAAGTAAGGCGAGAAAGTCAAGGAGGAAAATAAAAAAATGGCGCACGAGGAATTTGAGAATATGACCGAAAAGGATACGGATGTATTCTATGAAATCAATCAAAATGCTGTTTTTGATGCGCAGAGCCAAATCATCGATGCTTTAGCCAAGAGCAGAGAAAGGCATCACCTCGGCATGGAGGACATTAACGCATTGGCCCGGTTTCTTGCCTACGAGCGAGAAACCGGTGACAGCGGACAGTATGCAGCTGTTGTCGATTTTCTCTGGATGAGTTTTCACATCGAGATAAACCACAAGATGCTCTTGCTCGACCTTGCGAGTGAATAACCATTTCGCCCGCACCGGAGGGCACGAGGGCAGAAAGGACTGAAGCATTGGGAGAGCTAATACTATTGAACGACTACGCAAGACAGCATGGCAAAAATCCGGTTGTCGTAACGCAAAAGGCAGAAAGAGGCACTTTTGCAACCGCCCGGAAGATTGGTAGGCAGTGGTTCATAGACGAAGACGAACCGTATACGGACGCCCGCGTTACATCTGGAAGGTACATCGGAACGCGCCGGAACAGGAAGAAATCGAACAAAGAAGAGTGACCATAAAAGCGCACCCGTTGACTCTGAAGTAAAAGTAATTGACGGAAAGGAAGCAAGACAATGAGCACCAACGAAGTCATGAAGATGATTACGGATGCAATGAAAAGCAACGGCGCGACGCCTGACCAGATTGCAAAGATGGAAATTGCAATCCAGTACATTGGAAATCATGATTTCCGCGACAAGCTGAACGAGTACGTTTTCAGCACGAACTATCACAAATAACAAAAGGCCAGGGAGAAATCCCCGGCAGTCCCCGGAGAGAAGACAACGTGAGATTCTACACAGTAAGGACAAGGATTCTGGCCTGTTCTACGTCCACCCAATGGGCTACACTTGGATTCCCGTGTTCGGCAGCTTCACGGCAAGCAGGGCGGCAGCAAAGAATCGCTGGCGCACGAACCATCAGGAGCAGCGAAAGAAGCCGTTCCTTTTTGAGTGGCAGTTAAACACGTTTAAACTCTCAATAAGCCGCCTCTACCGTCAAAGAGGAAGAAATACCAATATTTGCCCGAAAACGCCTCTACGGGGCGTTTTCGGGCTTTCTATGCCACTGTGCGATTTTTGTATCGGGAACGCGACCACCACGCAAAACCGGGATTTACCACAGAATTACCACAGCGCGGATGCGAGAAAAACGAGAAAAGCGAGAAAAACGAGATCGGGCCCTGAAACGCAGCGGTCCGGTTTTTGCGCCCGAAGGGGCCACGAAGCCCCGGAAAGGCCCATAAAATAAGGGTTTTCAGGCCTCGAAGGCATAAAAACAGCGGCCCGGAAGCTTTCCAGGCCGCTGCCCTTCTGGTCGAGGTGACAGGATTTGAACCTGCGACCTTTTGGTCCCGAAACGCATTGTCATCTTGCATATTATACTATATTCGCGGTATTATTTGAATATCCTGCCGCGCTAGTTTGTAAAATAAATTGATTGACTAATAGAGAATGCTTAATACCACATTCCTACCACATCGACAGCTATTTTAGCTGTTTTTTTCAACATCTGGCAACTCCATCGAAAGAGAATTCACTACGCGGGAATCCAGCCAATCATCCAAATACTTGACCATCTGATGCCGGGAAGCGGCCTCACGTTCTTTGGACAGATGGGTATACAGATCCAGCGTTACCCTGATGTCTGCGTGTCCTAAAAAGTACTGAGCAGCCTTTACCGGCACTCCAGCATCGTATAACGCCGTAGCGTATGTGTGACGGAGATCGTGCGCCCTGAACGAAAACTGTTTTCGTTCCTTGCCCGGAAGCGTATTGCCTTTCTTCGCCTTTCTGCGCTCTACGTCAGTCCTACGCCCGCGCTGTGTAGGAGTCTCGTCATTCAGGGTGCGCTCAAGCACTCGGCAGAAAGTTTCGAGCCCGCGAGATACTGCACTCTCGGTCAGGGGCTTTCCCTTGGCGGATAGGCATACGAAGCCGCTACGCTTTGCCGCAGGCACAGAAACCAGCGCGGCATACAGGGCTTTGCAGATCGGCAGAACGCGCAGTCCAGCATCCGTCTTTGCCCGTTGCTCAATGATGACTTGATTGCCCTTAACCACGGCAACAGCCCGAACTTCAAGCGTTCTCGCCTCAAGGTTTATGGCGTCCCAATCAAGGGCCATCATCTCCCCTCGTCGGAGGCCGCACAACAGCATTAGCATCACCCACAGCCCAGCATGGCTTGCAGGCGTATTCCAATTTTCAAGTATCAGCTCAACTTCCCAGCGTTCGAGGGCACGATGCGTCCCTTTTTCACTTACCGGTGCGATGAGATCCTCAGCAGGATTATCCGGGATGAGCTTGTTTTTTCGTGCCCGCTCGAATACCCTGCGGATGGCTTGTCGGTATTTATCCACCGTGGAATACGACATTCCAGCGACCTCATCAAGTGCCCGCTGCAGATCGGCCTCGCGCACATCGGCAACGCGCATATTCCCCAATCGCTTTACCAGCCGCTTATACGGCGCGGCGTTTCCGTCGAGATAGGCCTCGTTTACTCGCCCGCGGTAGGTTGCCAGAAAAATGTCCACCCACTTTGCTACGGTTATGTCTTTATCCAGCCTTAGCCCGGCGTCCCGCCGAGCCTTATATTCATCGCGCTTCCGTTCTGCTTCTGCCCGCGAATGGCCATAAAAGTATTTTCGATCAGGCCGCCCATCCGGCTTGTACCCAATCTGAATGGAGACTTGAATCAGGCCGTCAGGCCGTTCGCCTCTGCGCTTTTTCGCCATCAAGCCACCTCCACGACGTAGCCGCTTCCGGCAGGAACGAGGTGAATCAGGCGGCACTCTTTCAGCAGCCAATCAACCACAAACTTATCAAACTCCGCTTCGAGCGCAGATCGAAACTCGGCTAAGGGAACGCCAGAATCTGAAGCCAGATCGATGGCGGCAGCAGCGCATTGCCTGCGCCATTCAAGATTCGCACTAGAAAGCCTGTAATCCGCAGCGGAGATTAATCCGCGATCATGGCACTCTGCCAAAATATCTTCGGCATCATCCCAGCGCCCAAGCCGCATCATCCGCTCAGATTCGCCAAGTAGCGCTTCCCTATCGGCATTACCAACGATCGTGAAATACGCTTTCGCACCACAAGATGGGCAGGGAAGCTCCGCAACAGCGTGCGCGAAAGAAACGTCTTTGTGGCATTTACTGCACCAGGCAAGCTCCATATTGCACCTCATCCATTCTTTGTTCTCCGATTTTCCCATTTGGGGAAATGCATTTTACCATTTGGGGAAAACCATTTTCCCGTTTGGGGAAATCATACACTATGTATGTTCTATCAAGCGTATATACTACAGATATAGACCAGATATAAGTTCTAGTAGTAATATATAACGCGCGTACGCGCGCACGCGCGCGCGAGGGCCAGCTTGGAACCAACTTGAGACTAGCTTGAGACTAACTTAGAACCTAATTGCGTGCGCGCGCGAGGGCCTACTCACCATCTTTCCTGGATAACAGCGAGCATACGCCCCAAAGCTTTCGCGCTCTATCCAATGCGAGATTCCGCATTGGCATTGATCCCCTGCATAGATCGCATGCGGCGCATTTCTTCCACTGCCTTGTTGGTTACAACGATTGCGCCCTCCTGATCAAGACTTCGAACAGATTCGATCAAGAATCGCTCCTGCTCGCTCAATTGCACGAAATCGGCCGGAATGGAAACAGGAGGCGTTTCGATGCCTTCTAGCAGCAATTCCGGGGTAACTCCAAGCTCGCGGCAGATTGGCATTACAAAGCGGGCCGGGAAGTCCTCGCGCTTGCTGAACCATGTTTGGAACGTCGATTGGGGAACGCCAATTCTCCGTGCAAATTCGTTATTCTTGATTCCCCTCTCGTCTATTAGTTTGTGAAGGCGATCGACTATCGTCATTGTGATTCCATCCTCTCAAATTTTTTAGTTAAAAATTGGTTTTAGGGATTGACAAAAACCAAAACCCGATTATAATTAAAAATGTAAATCAAGTGAGTATTCGATGTGCAACGCGCCGGTGCGAACAAAAAACGCGATAACGCGATATTCCGAGGGCTGCAATCGAAGTATACCATAGATTAACCGCTTTAACAATCGGTAATACGTTAAAAGCGGTAGAAAGGAGCGAACATGAAGCGCAATCTTATCATGGACAGGACTTGGCTAGAACGCGCACGCCGCGAAAAGGGCCTTACACAGGCTCAAGTTGCCGAAGCAGCATGCATCACCACCGCCGCGTACAATCGCATTGAGATGGGATTGTTTACACCGGGAGTCGTCACGGGGCTCTTGATTTGTGACAAGCTCGGAATTTCGCCGCGTGAGTTTCTGAGTGAGCGCCCAGTCGGAGCCGGAAAATAATCCGGCAAACAAGGCAAGGAGGAGCATGAGCGTGGTACATAATCGCATCAAAGTTATGCGAGCGGAGGTCGGAATCAGTGCGGCTGCGCTCGTTGAGAAACTGCCAGACATCACAAACAAGGTTGTGATGAGCTATATAGAACAGGGCCAAGCACTTCCGACGAAAAAAGCGCTGGCAAAAATGTGCGAAGTATTTGGGTGCAAGCCCGATTCCCTTTACAAGTTGGCAGACATCGATCTCCGCGCGGTGCAGGAAGAAGACGTTTTCCCAAAAGCAGCATTGAAGATGGCATCGACCAAAGAGATCGCTGTAACGGAGGTGGAGGCAGAGAGAGACAGACACGAGGGCATGGAGCAATTGCGAGTGTGGATGCAGGCCGACGAAAAGGCCGCGCTTTTCAAAGCGGTAAACGGCCTCGGCTACAAGAGTGTTGCGGAATGGTTGCGGGATATGTACCGCCAAACCGTTTTGAAATACCTCTCTTTGGAGCTCAAAGGGAGCAAGAAACTTCATGAAGCGATCCCTCCTACCACAGAAATCAATCCATCGGAAGTTGTTGACTAAATCATACCAACACGGGAGGAAAAACGAAATGGCTGTATTCGCAGGACGCGACCTAAAAAAGTGGCGCGAAGAGCAGGGAATCAGCGCCGCAGACCTCGCGGAACGCATTTCCTGCGACACAACCACGATTTACCGATACGAAAACGGGAAACTCAAGCCGAATCCCGATGTGATGTTTGAAATTTGTGAAGCACTTGGAGACATAGATCGATGGACAACGTGGATGCGGACGGAGTTCCCGACAAGTTACGGACGGATGCATCCGGAGACTTCGAGCTACACCCTCGCAGGCGCGCTGATGTCAATGTTCGCGGAAATTGGCGACGTTCTTGAATTCGAACGCGAAGCCCTCCGAGATGGAGCAGATGGGAAGATAAGCGATCCGGAATTGCAGGCTAAAATCCACAAGGAAGTCACGGAAATGATCCAGAGCGCACAGAGAGTGAAGAATCTAGTGCATGAAGATTGCAATGCCCGTACAGGGCAATAACAAGCGTCACAAAGTAGAGGTGAAGTGAATGCCAGCACCCAAAAGGCATTACTATTCCGCCAAGGATATACAAGAAATCCTTGGAGTAAGTCGGAGCAAGAGCATCCAGATCATGCACATGTTTGGAGAGCGCGGCCAACTATTCCAACAAGGGAATACGCTCAGGGTAGAAATAAAGGCATTTGAGGCCTGGTGCCGGGAACATACTAAATCAAGACTCACTTAATTAAGACTCACTTTGAAGAAAGGGTGCGCCAAATGGAGGGCAAGCAGCAGAGAGCGAGCGTCATAGTGCTGCGCGGGCATGGCGAAGATAGGCTGAGGCAAGCAATCATGCAAGGCCTTATCAGGGACGATATAGCCGCCGACGTAAACGAAGTGCTCAGGCAGATAGATGCCGTAAAGCAAAGCAATAAGCAGCTTAATGATGAATACTATCAACAGAAACAGGAACTTGAACGCTTTAGGGCGATTTACTACGACGCGCTGCTCTGCGCGCAAAAGGCAAAGACCCGAAAGAAGCAAAATCAGGATACTGTGATGTATGCGTTCGTGGTCGGAACGATATTCATCATCGTGGTGGCCAGCATGATGATTTGCAGACTGATTTTCGGATAGCGAAAGGAGAGATACAGACATGGACAAGTTTTCCATCATCAACAGCGCAAAGATGATTTCCGAGGCCAGAGGGGATGAGGCGGATGCTATCCTGATTTGTCGCATCAACGACGGCGAAAGCCAGATCAGCATCATTGGCTTGAGCAAAGACAAGACTGACGCGAAAGCGATTCTGATGGCCGAATCGCTCGTTACGCTGATCAAAGGCGATCTGAGCATGGCATACAAGCTCAACACGCTGTTTTATAAATACGGCATCACTCAGTCCAGCAGCCAGCATCACTACACCATCGAGCTCACGCGGGAAGAAGCTCCGCTCTACAACGCGGGAAAGGCCAGAGATGAGGCGGAGCCGGAGGAAGATGACAGCACAGAGGAAGATTCCGTCGAAGACCCGGAAGCGAAGAACACTGGGAAAGTCTTTGCGCGGGAGCTTGTAGACGCACTCTTGTACAGCGTTTTCGGAGGTGACAGCAACAATGAGGATGACGCTTGAGAAAATCAAGATCTCCAATTTCAAGGGCATCCGAAAGCTGGAGATCGACTTCGGTTCCGTGACGCGCATCAGCGGCATGAATGGCACCGGCAAGACCACCATTCCGGACGCTTTCTGCTGGGTGCTGTGGAACAAAGATTCTCGCGGGAACGCGCCCGGCAGCTACGACTTCCACGAAAAGCCCTTGAATGAGGACGGTGAAGAAATACACAATCTCGACACGACGGTAGAGCTGGACTGCAGGCTTGACGGACAGCGATTCAACATCAAGCGCACCCAGCGCGAGAACTGGGTCCAGAAGCGCGGGAGCGCGGATACTGTGTTTCAAGGCAACACTTCCACGTACTGGATAAATGACGTAGAAACGAAACTTGGCGACTTCAAAGCCCGCATTTCCCAGATTGCCAGCGAAGAAATCTTCCGGCTTATCGGCAGTTTATCGGCGTTTAACGCCCTCGATTGGAAGAAGCGCAGGGAGCAGCTTATCGCTCTATCGGACACGGATGTGGACGAGATGCTCTTGCGGCGGGAACAGTATAGGCCGCTCGCCGACGAATGCGGCCAGCGCGGAATCGAGATTGACAATCTCCGCAAAGTGCTATCGGATCAGCGCAAGCGGACGAACGATGAACTCAAGATGATACCCATCCGCATTGACGAAGCCCGCAAAGCTATGCCAGAATTTAAGCCCAATGAAGTTCGAGACGCTGAGTACATCGTCAAAGACACCATTTCGGACATTGAGCGAATCAACGGTTATATCGCGGAGATCAATGCTCAAACAGGAGCAACCGGATACAGCGACCAAATCCTCGCACTTGAGACGGAGGCATTGAGCCTACAGCGCACAGTGGCGGACGGATACCGCGCAGATATGCGCAAGCTGGAGCAAGAGCGCTCCATCGCATCGGATTCCTACCGCAGGACTGCCGACGCGCTTGCCGACACCAAACGCAGGCTTGAGCGCGGCCAAAAAGAGCTTTCGGAGGCAGAAGCTGCCCGCAATGCGCTGCGAGCCGATTATCGAACGGAATACGAGCGCAGATTCGCGCCGCCAGAAACAGATGGCATCTGCCCAACCTGCAAGCAGCCGCTCCCGGAGGATATTATACATGCGGCAATCGGTGAGGCCCGCAAAGCCTTCGACGCGGAGAAAAAGGCAAAACTGCTGGATATTAAGAAGCGCGGCACGGACAAGGGGGCAGAAATCACACGCATTGAAGAATCCGTCGCCTGGAATAAAGCGGAAATCGCCGAGCTTGAAAAGCGGCTCGCCTCAGCAGAAACAGAACGCAATATGGCCTATGAGAAAATCAAGGCCATGCCTACGGAACCCGACTATTCCACCGAACCGCGCATCGCAGAGTTGCACAGCAAAATCGACGAGTTAAAGGCCGCACAGAAGGAATCGCCCAACGAGAAAGTGTTGGAATACGAGCAGCGCAAAGCAGAGCTGCAAGCCATCGTTGACCGCAATCGCGCCATCCTTGCCAGGAGGGATGCGGGCCTCGAAACGGAAAAGCGCATCCAAGACCTCGAATGCCAGCAGCAGGAAAAGGCAGCGCGCATTGCCGAACTTGAGCAGCTTATCGCACTTGTAGAGCAGTTCGTGCAAGACAGGTGCCGCGCTTTGGAGGACAGCATCAACGCCAAGTTCCCTACAGTGCGTTGGAAACTGTTCGAGATACAGATCAACGGCGGTATCAACGATGTGTGTCAAGCCTATATACCGTGCGGCAGCAGCCTCGTGAGCTACGGCAGCGCAAACACCGCGAGCCAAGTAAATGCTGATATTGAGATCATCAACGTGTTGTCAGAGCATTACGAGCTCTACCTCCCGCTTTTTGCAGATAACTCCGAGCGCGTAAACGTCATCGCGCCGACCAAATCACAATTCATATCGCTTGCCGTTTCCACAGATAGCGAATTGAAGATTGAAACAAAGGAGGCCGTGTAACATGACAGATAAAAACACCGCTATTGCCCAGAGCGAAGCCTCGATGGCTGAACGTTTCACCGGGATGGTGATGAAGCAGTATGCTGCGACTGGCAAGTACCAGCCCACAGAGCGCGAAAAACAACTTATCCGTAACTACTTCATCTGCATTGACCAAACCCTGCAGAAAGCGGAGGCGGAACGCTTGCGCAAGAACGCCAACAACCGCGATTCCAAGTACAACAACGAATTGGCCTACACTTGGAATAACGTCGATCTCCAAGCGCTCGCGCTGGATTTGGCGCACTATGCCCGCGTCGGCCTCGATATGATGGAGGACAACACACTCTTCCCCATCCCGTACAAAAACAGCAAGGGCAACAAGTATTCCATGACGCTCATGGAGGGCTACAACGGCATCCGCTTTCAGGCGGAGAAGTACGCGCTCGACCCATTCAAAGCCGTTACGGTTGAGGTCATCTACGCGAACGACAAGTTCCGCCCGATTAAGAAGGACAGCCGGAACCCTGTTGAGGGCTACGAGTTCGATATCCCGCAACCCTTTGACCGAGGCGAGCCGGTGGGTGTGTTCGGCTACATCGAGTTTGAAGACCCATCAAAGAACAAGCTAGTCGTGTTCTCAAAGGCTGATGTGATGAAGCGCAAACCCAAATATGCCAGTCCGGAGTTCTGGGGCGGTAAGAAAAAGGTCTGGGAGAACGGCAGACAGGTCGAGGTGGAACTTGAGGGCTGGGTGTCAGAAATGTACGAGAAGACCATGAAGCGTGAAATCTATGGCAGCAAACGCATTCCCCGCGACCCGGACAAGGTAGACGAATCATATAACTATATCCGGCAGAGAGAACAGCAGTACGAGGATATGGTCATTGAGGCGGAAATTGTCCAGAATGCCAACGCCTCTCCCATCCAGCTTCCAGAAGAACCAGAACCAAAGCACATTGAAAGCGCAGCCGCCGAGCTTCCGCCGGTAGAGGAAGTGGAAGCGATGGATGACTTCGACGCAAACCCTGATTTCTGATGGAGCTGCAGGTTATCGGTACAGGAAGCAGCGGGAATGCCTATATCCTTAGCGCGGGGAAACACGCGCTGCTGCTCGATGCTGGACTGCCCATCAGGGCCATCTTGCGAGAAGTGGACTGGAAAGCGCTGCAAGGTTGCCTGATTACACACGAACATCAGGATCACGCCAAAGCAGCAAGGGAATTGGCGGGAATGGGATTGCGGATCTACATGACGGAGGGAACATTGGATGCGATAAACGGAAATGGCAGTTTAACAGCGTTAAACGCCGTTCAGATGCTTTCTCCATTTGATGTAGGGGAATTCACCGTAATGGCATTTGAAACGCAGCATGATGCCGTTCAGCCCTGCGGATGGCTCATCAGGTACAAGCCAACAGGAGAAATCGCTCTCTATGCCACCGATACATACTATCTCAAATACACTTTCCCGGGAGTGGACTACTGGATTGTTGAGTGCAACTACTGCGATGATATTGTAGATGCACAGCAGCGGGCAGGGATGCTCTCAAGCGCGTTGCGGAGCCGGCTCAAGAAAAGCCACCTTTCACTCAGGCGGCTACTGGACGTGCTGAAAGCAAACGATCTAACAAAGGCCAAGGCCGTAGTACTCATCCACCTCTCCGGCGAACGCAGCGACGAAAAAGCAATGGTTGCTGCTGTGAAGGAGGTGACCGGACTTGATGAAGTCTATGCCGCCGCAGGCGGCCAGAGGATACCGCTCAGGCAATATCCGTTCTGAAAGGAGCAAAGCAAGTGGCACAAACCAGACAGATCAAGAAGCTGGATGAGCTGATGGACGGCGCACTCACAGAGCGTTTCAACTACGAGATGGAGCGCGTACTGAACAACGTGTTTGACCCGAATACCAACCCCAAGGCCAAGAGGCAAATCCAGATCGTCATCGACATCATGCCGAACGAACGCCGCGACGCAGCGGAGTTCAAGGTAGATGTGAAGTCCAAGACCGCGCCGCCCGTCGCAGTCACACAGACCGTATTCCTTGCGATGGACGACTTCGGCAACGTGACCGCTACCGAGATGACGAATCAGGTCCCCGGCCAGATCAACATAGACGGCGAGGTCAGCATCCCACGCGTCATCGAATTTGCAAAGGCAGAACCGACCGAATGAAGAGGTGAGGCATCATGTCAATCAATACGAGCAGCAACCCCATTTACATTGATTCAGAAACCGCCCGCGCACGGGAAGAATATCTCGTCAACGTAGGGAAGGAAATCGCGGAATCCAAGGAATATCCAACGATAGAAGAGATTGACGGACACACGTATGTGTTTTACAGAGGCCGGTGCGAGCGGGTAAAGACGGTCGAGCCGGACGAAGAAAAGCAGCCCGCCGTGTTCAAGGCTTTCAGCCTGCAAGGTCTGGTGGACTTCATCAAGGTGGACGTAGACGGCCTGTTCAAAAATCCGGAGCGCCGCCACATTGTTCGCGTCACCGACGTTGACAAGGTGGAAGTACTTACCCCGGTTACGGGCTTTTACAAAAAGCGCTACATTGTAGCCGAGTGCAATGCGCTTGTACCGCCCATTCCGTTCAACACCTTCAAGGATACGGAAGATTTCCAGATCATGGTGCAGACTCGCTTTGAAGATACGGAAAACCGGGCGCTGGTGTTGAAACTTTCGGGCAGCCTGCGGAATGAACAGACGATGCAGACCGCCGATGATGGAGTGCTCCTCAACGGTAACAACCTTTCCGGTCTCCTTTGCTGCTGCAACAATCAGCTCCTCATCCAGCGGTTTGATCGTGTGGATGTTGATGACCTTTGCCTCGATACCGACGTTACGGTGAAGAACCCTGTAACGCTCATCCCACTTCGCACCTTTTACGAGGTCAAGCAGCCTTCCAGCCCGTTCGTGCTGCGTTTCAACGAAGATTCAGAGGCTGCACTTTTCGAGGGCGATGGCGGTGCGTGGAAACTTAGCGCCGTAAAAAATATCAAGGATTGGCTTGAAAAGGAACTCGTCGGAACCAACGTGGAAATCATTGCGTAAGCAGTAACCGGCAGGGGTGGACACTTTGCCCCTGCCGGGGATTGGAGCAAGGATATGCAACATTCATTCGACGTATCTGTTGCTATGCAGGTGGGCATGCCTGGAGCGGTTATCCTCCAACACATGCTGTATTGGATAGAGAAAAACGCGGCGAACGAGCGCCATTTCCACGAAGGGCGCTACTGGACGTACAATAGCGCAAAGGCGCTTAATAAGCTATTTCCGTATCTTACGCAGAAGCAGATTTACAACGTGCTGGAAAAGCTGGTGATCGGAGGTTATTTGCAGAAAGGCAATTTCGGAGAACGCGCGCTCGATCGAACCGCTTGGTATGCGTTTACGGATAAAGGACTTGAGCTAATGAAGGACTGCATAACGGACGGAATTAGCATTGCCGACAAAGGACAGCCGCACGCGCTGCAGCCGGAATCACCAATAGACACGGAATGGCAAAAAGTCGTGATATGCTACGAAAAAAACATCGGCCTTCTACCATCTGGGGCATCGGGAGAGCTGCTAATCAGCTACTATGAGGACTTGGGTGCAGATGTTGTATGCAAAGCCATTGAGTTTACAAACAAGGCGCAGGCGCGAAATCCTTGGCAGTATCTACGGGCGATCTTGAACAAGTGGGTCGATTTGGGGATAACGACCGTGGAAAAGGCGGAGGCTTACGCAAAGGATTTAGACCGTCAAATCGCAGAGGCTAAGCGCTACAAAGCCGCTGGCGCAGCAGCAAAAGAACGCCCGGCTATTGACGGAGATTTTTACTGATGCTTACGGAGGGATGGGAAGTGCCGACAGATTTTGAGCAAACAAGTATCGCGGCAGCGGCGTCGAATGGCTTTTACAGCGAAGAAGCGGAGCGCTCAATCCTAGGAAATATCGTATTCAAGTACGACAGATACGGCTACTTCCTGTCGGAACTTGCGGAGGATGATTTTTGCACGCAGGAACACAAGATTATCCTCAGAGCCATCAAACGCACCAAGGCAGAGGGGCTTGAAATCGACCTTGTCACCGTGGGCGGTACGCTGGACAAGATTGACCCTATAAATGCCGGAGCGCTTTCGTCAGAACTGATAGCCTGCGCTCAATCCTATTCGCAGGCATATCACGCAGAGAGCTACATGAAGATCGTCAAGGAGCTTTCTATCAGGCGGAACGCCATTAATCTCGTGGGCGAAATCCAGGTGCAGCTTAAAGACCCATCGCAGGCAATTAACGGAATCATGGACAAACTGCGCACTAGGGCCGGGGATATGCTCGTTGGCAAGCATACATGGGTGTCGATGCAGGATGTACTTATCGCTACTTACGAATATCTCGAACGCCGCGCAAAGGGAGATATCGTCAGCATCACAACAGGGATCCCCAATGTTGACAGCGTCATCGGCGGGTTCTTCGGCGGCGAGCTGACGATCATCGGTGCCCGCCCGGCAGTAGGCAAATCCGTGTTCGGAATGAATGTGGCTATGGCTGCGGCGCGTCAGGGATTTCATGTGGCGATCTGCAGCCGGGAAATGACAGACATCCAGTACGGCCAGCGCATCATATCGTACGAGGGCAGGATTGACGGAATGAAGCTGCGCAAGGCAGAAATAGCGGATGAAGACTGGTTTGTAATCGCCGAAGCAATGGAGATCGCCGCCCACAGTCCGATAGACTTCCTATTCACAGTCAGGACAGTAGAAGATCTCCGGGCGGAAGTACAGCGCAAGATTGCACGGGGAAAGCTTGATATGCTTGTCGTGGATTACTTGCAGCTCATGGGCGCTGAGCAGCGATTTAAGGAAGACCGTCTCAGGGTAGGCTACATCAGCAGAGCACTCAAGGAGATTGCCGTTGATTACAACATACCGGTGATTGCATTGGCGCAGGTCAAACGCTACGCAGGCGGAGCACGAGCTAAGATGCCCACACTGGAAGACCTGAAGGACAGCGGAAGTCTCGAACAAGATGCAGACGGTGTCATATTCTTGCACAATCCGTACGACGCAGAGGATGAGTATGTCGACCCGCGTGACAAACCATACTTCAACGGCTACGCAGAAATGGGATATACATATCTTTGCCTCGGAATCGCAAAGCAGCGCCAAGGCAGCACAGGCAAGGTCTGCGTCCTGTTTGACAAAAAGACTATGCGGTATCTAGCAATCGATAGAAACCGCGATGCGCAGTAAAGGAGCGGCCATGGAGAAAGTCAGATTTATAGTACCGGGCGAGCCGACCGGAAAAGGCCGACCGAGATTCCGCAACACGGGGAGATTCCAGCAGGCATACACCCCGGAAAAGACGGCCAGCTACGAGAATCTCATCAAGCTGCAGTATCAGGCACAATGCGGGAGCTGGTGTTATAGCAAAGAAGACGCACTGGGGATGCTGATAACGGCCTACAAGCGGATTCCGGCCAACACAAGCCAAAGGAAGCTGCGGATGATGCTGGACAGAATCATATACCCAGGCAAAAAGCCGGATTTCGACAACATCGGCAAGATATGTTGCGATGCACTCAATGGCATTGCCTTCCACGACGATGCTCAAATTGTGGATGGCAGAGTGATAAAGCTCTACGCAGAGCAGCCGCGCATTGAGGTTGAAATTTGGAGGCTAGGACAAAACGGATAACGCAGAAAGGCAGCAGATAGTATGCGATACGGCTATAAACAGCAGTATGAAGTCGACGCTATTGCGGATTACGCGGAGATTGTGAAACTCTTGGCCAATGCGCATCCAGAGAGCGCAGCGCTGCAAGCCTATCTCTCCAAAGTTAAGCTCACAGCGATCATGCTTCTTGCGAGCGAAATGCGTGAGATTGGTGTATCTGACATTGTGCGGGATAGACTGGATGATTGCCGAGACTGCGAACGGCAAGAAGGGATTCGGCCCTGTATGTCGGAAGGCCTGTATGGCAAATGCAAGTATAACAGCCCGGAATACCGCGCAATGGCAGTCATCAAGCATTTTGGAAAGAGCGCTTTCGGTTTACTCGAACCGTATTTACCAAGCAACACAAAGGAGGGGATTTGATCATGACGCGAAAAGAACTTTTGGAATTGGCAACCAAGTACGCATGGGATATATTGCGCACCAGGAATATATGAGGGCAATGAGAATGCTGATTTACGATGAACGGTGCCGCGGCTGCCGGTGCGAATCCTGCCGCTGGCGGGCAGCGGGCAGCAACTGCTACTACAACGCGTATGGGCAGGATTCGAGCCGGTGCTCGCAGTGCGCAGAGAGCATACAGCGCATAGATCTGGCAGCGTGGAAGGTGAAAAAGTTATGCGTGCAAGAGCTACGAGAAAAGGCGGATAAGATAAAATGGGTAAAAAAACAAAAATTGATTGGTGCGACAGCACATGGAATCCGGTTACGGGCTGTTTGCACGGCTGCGAATACTGCTACGCGCGGAGGATTGCAGAGCGGTTTGGCGGGTGTTGGAGGCTCGACTTGCCGCCGGATACAAGCTGGCGTGGAAATGTTGGCGAAAGAAAGTTGATGGGAGATTATGCAAGGCACAACGACGGAAAATGCCATGTGTTGGACGAGCCGGAAATCGAGTGCGCTGTGTTTGACCCGCCGAGCGGATACCGTGGAAAGGTAAAACCATATCCGTATTACTTTTCCCCAACCTTCCATCGCTACCGACTGGGCGAGCCGCAGAGTTGGAAGAAGCCACGCAACATTTTCGTCTGCTCGATGGCTGACCTTTTCGGCGAGTGGATGCCGGATGCGTGGATTCGAGAGGTGTTTGAGGCGTGCGAGGCAGCGCCGCAGCACCGATACCTGTTTTTGACTAAGAATCCTGAGCGGTATATGGAGCTGGCTTCCAATGGCGTAATAACGAAAGATCAGTCGAACTTCTGGTTCGGCAGCACCGCAACTGCGCCCGAGATGCCGTTCTTCTGGCACAACGAAGTCAATACGTTCGTAAGCATCGAGCCGATACTTGCGCCGTTTAAGGATTTGACCGACGATGGCATCGACCCGGTAAGCAAGGTAAAGTGGATTATCGTTGGCGCTGAAACGGGCAGCCGAAAGGACAAGGCCGTTCCTCGGAAATCATGGGTTGATGAAATTGTCAGCACAGCGAAGAAAACCGGAACTCCAGTTTTTATGAAAGACAGCCTGCGCGACCTAATGGGCGATGATTTTCGGCAGGAGTTTCCGTGGGAGGTGCAACATGAAAAAGCCTGAAAATCTGCGACTACTAATTGAAGCGATTGAATCCGAAGCCAACAGTAAAAGCCTTAGCGACGGATGGTTGAGGGAGCACGGAAACAACACTCGCGAGGATGTTGGCATCGGAGAATATGCCTACGGAATTGTAATGGTACCAGAGGAGTGGGTGTTGCCATATCTCAAAGAGCTTTACGCACGACTTACAGATATAGGGAGATAGCCAATGACTAATAAAATCAAAATTCTGGGCAGGGGCTATGTTTTCAAATTTTTGCCCGAAGATATTGAGGACGATGTGCTGAAAGATTTTGATGGCTACTGCGACGAAACGATCGGAAAGATCGTTGTCAAAAAATACACCCGAAGCAGCCCCTGCGAAAAACAGGATTTGGTGAAGCAGGAATTGAAAAATGCGCGCCATGAAATCATCCACGCGTTCCTGTTCGAAAGCGGCTTTGCCGAAAATTCGTGCTGGGCCACGAATGAGGAAATGGTTGATTGGTTCGCGAGACAATGGCCAAAGATCAATAAAGCCATATCGGTTGCAAACGATATAATTCTAGGATCATATAAATCGGCAGATAAGATTGCAAAGGAGGGCGAGTCATGAAGACACTTTCGGAATTAAGGGCTACCCCACGCCTCGTGATTAAGTTTTCGAGTGAAGATGGCGGCATAGCTGAGGCGTATTTTTTCTCCAGCAAAAAGCCATACCCGGCTACGGTGATTTTCTCCTGGGGTGTAGGCTGGGATCATGTATCGGTCAGCTTCACGAACCGCTGTCCGACGTGGGAAGAAATGTGCGAAGCAAAACGCATGTTTTTCCGTCCGGAGGAAACTGCGTGGGAGTACCATCCGATGGAAAGCGAGTATGTAAACAACCATCCTTACTGCCTGCATATTTGGCGATACCAGCAACCCGGCATGCCCATACCGCCATCGTGGATGGTTGGGGCTAAGAAGGGACAGACACTGACGGATGTGCGGCGGCAGGGCGAAGCGGAGCTGGCCGCAATGGAGCGGGCGAATGAGTAAGACCATGAAAGGAGAATCACACATGAAAGTCACGCTGATTTACAAGCCAGAGGAATGGAGGGCTGTTAGTGGATACGAAGGTCTTTATGAAGTTTCTTCAGGCGGGAAGGTTAGGAGAATTTCTGGGTGGGGGAATAAAAATAATGGCTGGAGGCAAGCAACTGGATTGGTAAAACTCGAAACGAACAAGTCTGGATATATGAGGATAAAACTTTCAAAAAACGGAATTCGGACACGGTATCTTGTCCACAGGTTAGTTGCGCTTGCTTTCATAGAAAACCCGGACGAAAAACCGTATGTGAACCACAAAGACGGAAACAAGGCAAATAACTCTGTTGACAACCTTGAGTGGTGTACGAGCAGGGAAAACCAAGTTCATGCCTTTGCGACGGGATTGAAACAACCGACAAGAAGAAGGGCAGTAGTTGCATCGAATTCGATTGAGGAAAAACATTTCCCCTCATTAACGGCGTGTGCATCATATCTGGGAATTGATAGCGGTCATGTTAGGCTGCTGTGTTCCGGGAAAGTTAAGCAAACGAGGAAAGGATGGTCTGTGAGATATGAATGTTGAGTTGTTGAGTTATCCAACCGAAAGCGATTGGCTGTTCGTCAAACAGTGCGCGCTTGTAACCGTTGGCAAGAAGGCAATTAGGCCGCCCGATGGCACTTGGAAATCCAAGATACTCAATGCACGTCATTCAGTAATTCGCGAATTGAGATTTGCATTTGTATTGGCTGACATTCCGTTCTACGTCATGGGGCATCTGGTTAGGCATCATGTGGGATTTCAGCCATACGTCAAGACATCGCGTCAGGACAGGACTGGGATTGATAGGAACGAGCGGCGACAAACCGACCCCGTAGATATGATTCTCTCTCTGAACGCAGAGGCGCTTATGACGCTGGCAAACAAACGTCTTTGCATGATGGCAGATGAAAAAACCCGCGAAATCGTTCACCTGATGTGCGATGAAGCGGCAACGGCCATGCCGGAAATCGCCGCCTTCCTGGTGCCCATGTGCGAATACCATGGCGGCGTGTGCCATGAAATCCAATCCTGCGGGAGGTGTATTCGTGGATAACAAACATCATGGAATTCCTTATCGCAATCCGGAAGGGTATCCGGATCCAACCGCTTATTCAGCCCTCAGCAAAGTGCAGGGAGAAATGGATGATGATTGCATGAGGGTACAACAGTTTATCCGATCGCTGAAAACAATTGTAGACCAAAGCGGTTATGATCTGCTTGCTCGCATAGAGATCAGAGACAGACGGACAGGGAGGTGCTACAGATGAGTAGCTGGGACAGCGAATACTGGGATGCCATTCGAGAGTTAGACAAGGTTCAGCGCAAACTGCGCAAGGCTGATCACGATAGACAGCGATATGCCAAACGTATACAATTCTTGCAGGCGCGGCATGAGATTATCTTAAGAGAACTCGTTGCCTCTAGAAAAGAACTCTACATAACAAAAACAGCCCTAATCGCCTGCGAGAGGGAATTGTTCGACGGGAACATTTAGCGCTATAGGATTCCAAATCTGAATAAAGGAGGGCAATTTTATGCGTAATGATGACTTTATCGATAAATTGGCCAGTATTGCAGCATACAGCTTTATCATCTTATTTTTGTTGCTGACGATTTTCGTAACTATTCTTCCAATCCTGCTTGGTATATTGATTGATTGGCGCTTTATTCTGCTGTATTTAGCGTACTATCTATTGATTATATCAATCAGGAATTTCCACGACACAGGCGAATAGCAATATCAATCGAGTTATGGAGGAACAAAAGAAAGCCTCATGAACATCAAAAATTTTATAAACGAAGTGCACATCAACAGCCGCAACCATGGCTGGTGGGACAATGAACGGCCCGTAGAAGAAATCGTCGCGCTCATTCACTCCGAGTGGAGCGAAGCGTTGGAAGAAGCGCGAGCTGGTAAGCCTATGATTTGGTACGCCTGCAAAGAACAGCCGGATGGCAGTGGCGGAATTTGCAACCCGCAGGACGAGCATGATTGCCTTAACTTCGGCAGGGTTAAAGAATGCAAGTACCACGGGCGCAAGCCGGAGGGCATCGCGACGGAGCTGATCGATGGCTGCATCCGCGCGTTTGACTACATCGGCAAGAAAGATGCCTTTTTCCCCGATGCTGCGTCCACACTGGATGAACTGATCAGCAGCGCACCAGAAACGGAGTATAGGATTCCGCTTCCACGGCTTGTGGCGAATCTCCACCTCAAAACTTCGCAGGCATATACCATGCTGCGGAATGGACATGTTGACCCAGAATTTGATAAGCGAGGATTTTTTATCCTGTTTGAGACCATTGCGCTTGCTTGCGCATGGATTATGGATCAGGGGATTGACGCAGAAAAGCTTATGCTTGAGAAGCACGAATACAACAAATCGCGCCCATATAAGCATGGGAAGAAGTTCTGATGGTTGTTAAACGCGGTTAAACGGCTCTATTTTGCTTTCTGCAACCGATATGGAATAAATGATAGCAGAAAAGCAAGACCGCTCAGAGCGCATTTAAACGGCGAGAAGGAGAAGAGACATGAATAAAGCGATTTTTACGGGGAACCTTACCCGAGACCCAGAAACAAGAGTGATGACCAGCGGCAAGCCGCGGACTACATTTACGATTGCAGTAACCAGAACTTACCTTAATGCGCAAGGCAATCGCGATGCGGATTTCATACAGATTATTTGCTACGAGAAACGAGCGGAATTGGCAGAAAAGTATCTTACAAAAGGACGCAAAATACTGGTGGAAGCGCATGTTAGGACAGGCAGCTATGAGAAGGACGGAAAGCGTTTTTACACAACGGAGTTCATAGCGGACAAAATTGAGTTTATTTCCTCAAAAGACCCGGATGCACCGATGAATGGCGCAGGAGGCAATGGAGCAGAGACCGCACCCGATTACGAACGATTTGTTGAGGTAGACGATGGAGAACTCCCGTTTTGAGGTGTATATGGAGGTGGAAAAATGTTACCACAGCATGTAGATGAAATGCTTCGAGATTACAGGACTTGTCTCGGAAGATATAGCTTTCTCGATGTGTTAATTGAGGAACTGCAAGACGTCGAAAAGCTTACCGAGATAGATAATCGCGCTGAAATCATCAACGGCAAAAGCAGCGCGATGGATGGCATGCCCCACGGTTCGACGCCTGGCAATCCGACAGAACGCGCGGGCATAGCGCTCGCCGCAGGTTATGTGAGCAAAGAACTTGCAGAGCTGCGCAGCGAAATCTCAAAACTAGAAGCAGAGCGCAGCCAGAATTACAAGGTCGTTCTGTTTGTGGATGCTTGGCTGAAAGGCCTCAACCGCAAAGAGCGTTGGATTATAGAGCGTTTTTTCTTCGATGGGATGACCTACCGAGAGATCAATGGCCTGTATCGCGAGCTATATGAAGAGCCTTGTAGCAAAGATTCTCTCCGAAGATTAAAAAACGCAGCGATGTCAAAAATATACGATATGGCGAGATGAAAGTGCAAATACGCTATTTAACGAGTACGTGCGTGCGTTTCACGTGAAACAAAATCGCAAAACGGATTTGCAACCAATTTGCTATCGATTTGCTACCGTTTTGCGACTTTACAAACCGAATTTTTCGTGCTATAATTATCATCAGCGAGAGCAGCACCCAAGCAAGACGGTTGCTGCTCTTTTACGTTGTGCCGTAGAAAGGTGGTGTATAGCGTGAAAGCGGCCGTATATAAGACCATGAAATTGACCGACCTGATTCCAGCGGATTACAACCCCAGAAAGGATCTACAGCCCGGCGATAAGGAGTGGGAGAAGATCAGCGATTCCCTGCAAAATTTCGGACTGGTAGAACCGTTGGTATACAACGAGCGCAGCGGACACATCGTTGGCGGCCACCAACGAGCGAAAATTCTCGCATATCAAGGGCAGACAGAGACTACGGTTTCGGTGGTTGACCTGGATGACGATGCGGAGAAAATTCTTGCGGCAAAGCTGAATCGTGTTCAGGGATTCTGGGACAGTCGGAAGCTCGCAGAGTTGTTGACAGAGATCAAGCAAGCGACCGGCAGCATCGCGGAAACGGGTTTTGAGGATTGGGAGTATGAGAGCATGACGCAGGAATACGACCACATCGAGAATTTGCTTGAGGATGATTTTTCAGACGCAGGAAAGAGCGAATCCGACACCTTTGCGATCACGTTCACTTTCCCGATGGAGGCCAAGGAAAAAATCGACGGATTCATCTTCGACGAAGGCAAAGATGCCCTAAGAGATATAATAATTAAATATATACGCAGAGGTGAAAAGTAAATGCTCATAGAAAGACGATCTATCAAAGAGATAGACAGAGCAGCTTACAATCCCCGCGTAGATTTGCAGCCGGGAGACGAAGAATACCAGCAGCTACATGACAGTATGCACGAATATGGCCTGCTTATACCGTTGGTGTTGAACAGACGGACAAATCGTCTTGTGGGGGGGGCATCAGCGGCTTACAGTGCTAGAAAACAGCGGGGAAACCGAGGCAGATTTTTCCATCGTCGATTTGGACGAGATCCAAGAAAAGCAGCTCAATATCGCACTCAACAAAGCGCAGGGCACGTGGGATGACGGAAAACTGGCCGAATTGCTCAACAGTCTTGAAGACAGGGCTATTGAAACCGGCTTTTCTCTTCCAGAGATTGAAAGCCTGCAGAGCCGCATCGAAGATGCGCTGGACATGGATTTTCTGGATAGCGAGCTTGAGGCGATAGAAGCCACGTTCAACGTCACCATCGACTTCCCCATAGAACTAAAGGACGAAGTCGGCGAATGGATACGCGAAAACAGCAAGCAGCCGCTCGTTGAAGCGATGATAGAAGCCGCCAGAAGGGAGGAATGACACATGGGATGCAGTTGCGGAAGCCAAGTCATCCTCTGCAATCTGCCGGTCAGGATTGACAGTTATATCGGATGCAGCCACGGATGCCGCTACTGTTTTGCTCAGAAGAAGCATGACATCAGTAAAATCAAAAGAGGCGACACACCCCAAAGCCTGCGGGATTTTATAGAGGGCAAACGGGGCTATGAAACGCATTGGTGCGATTGGAAAATCCCCATCCATTGGGGCGGCATGAGCGACCCGTTTCAGCCCTGCGAAAAGCTGGAAAGAGTGAGCTACGAATACCTCAAGATCTTCGCAGAAACTGGCTATCCGTTCGTGGTAAGCACCAAGGGCCGGCTGGTTGCTGACCCGGAATACCTATCGCTGCTCGCCAGGTGCAACTGCGTGGTGCAGATCAGCATGGTTTGCAGCAAGTATGACAGGCTGGAGCCTGGAACGCCAAGCTACGAGGAACGCCTCGCAATCGCAGAAATGGCATCCAAGTGCGTCAAACGCGTTATTGTGCGCATACAACCGTATATGCCAGAGGTATTCAAGGACGTTATTGCAAACATCCCCCGACTGGCGCAAGCAGGTATTTATGGCATAGTCTGTGAGGGGATGAAATTCAGCAAGGCGAAGCCGGGTATGGTGCGAATTGGTGGCGATAGCTGCTACCCAAAGGCGATATTGGAGCAGGACTTTTTGCAGATTAAGCAAGAAGCCCACCGCCACGGCCTGCGCTTTTATGCTGGAGAAAACCGCTTACGGGCCATGGGCGATGATATGTGTTGCTGCGGTATTGATGGCCTGCCCGGATTCAAGGGCAACGACTACAACCTCTGCATGATTTTGAATGGCAAAAACCCAGAACCTACCGAAAGGATGAAAATCACCGGTACAGGAGGGTGCTTCAAAAGCCTACGACAGAGCGCGGGAACGACAGACAAAATTGCACGGCAGTCATTCTACGGGCTAATGCAGGAGGAATTGAGCCAGAAGCCCGACTATTACAGGCGAATTTTCGGCAAGGGCGATGAATAGCAAAAAGCTCCATTACCTGACCCCGGTGCAGCAGGTTGACGGCATGTACTTCAAACGCGAAGACCTTTACACACCATTTGGCACGGGAGAGGTCAACGGAGGAAAACTCCGACAGTGCATGTTGCTGGTGAACAAAATCCACAAGGACTACGAAGGCGTTGTCACCTGCTGCTCAATCCACTCGCCGCAAGCGCCGATAACAGCAGCAACCGCCAGAGCATTTGGCATGAAATGTACGGTACTTTACGGTGGAACAAAACCCGAAACGCTCAGGGCATTGCCAATGCCGAGACTGAGCATGAAATACGGCGCAGAGGTGAAAATCGCAGCACGGAGCGGGCGTAGTAATATATTATATTATATAGCTAAGAATCTAAAAAGAGTAAAAGAACATAGAGACTATATAATATTATACGGCATCAACCTCCAAGAACACGAGGATATTTTGCTGGGAGCATTCGCAGCCCAGACACGCAATCTACCGGATGAAATTGAAAATCTTGTACTGACTTGCGGGAGTGGAATAACAGCCATAGGGGTTATTGCAGGGCTAAAACAGTACGGCAAGAAGGTCAAGCGCGTTCATCTCGTGGCAACAGCGCCGGACAGACAAAAACTGATTCACGGTACTCTGCAAAAGTATGGGGCAGACCGGGAAATCGAATACCATGACCTGTTTCATACTCGCGGCTTTTCCTACGAACAGCCATTCCGCTCTGTTTGGGGAGGAATCCGGCTACACCCAAACTATGAGGCGAAGACGATGGCATGGTTTGCAAAAAGTGGCTTGCGGCCCAAAGATACACTGTTTTGGATAACAGGCGCAGAGCCGACCGCCACTAGATGACGGGAGGTGATGGAGTGCCTAAGCGTCAAGATCCAGAAACCGCTCCGTGGGAGCAGCAACCGGGAGAGAGTGCAAAGGCGTTTGAGGCATTCGCCATCTACCGGGATATGGGCGTTGAACGGTCTATACGGAAAGTTACGCGGCGGCTAAACAAAAGTTTGACGCTGATTGGAAAATGGAGCAGCGCCAACAACTGGCCGGAACGCGCCCGCGCATACGACATGGATTTGGACAGGCAAGCCCACACTCAAGCAGTTCGTGAAGTACGCAACATGGAAAACCGACACATCCGAATCGCCATGCAGCTGCAGGCCAAGGCGTTGGAGGCGCTGGAGCAACTGGACGTCGCAACGCTATCTCCCAAGATGCAGCTCGCCTTCATCGCGAAGGCGACAGAGATTGAACGCATGAATCGCCTTAGCGCAGCGAACATGGATTCCACATCAAGCAAATCTGCTGAGGAAGCGCAAGACATTCAATCAGGCATCGTCGCGCTCGCTGAACTGATTAACAATCCGGAACCGAACCGCGAACCATGGGACGATTGATGGAGGCGAACCAATTGGCAAACTATGCTCCCCTTTGCCGAAAACAAACGGACTATATCCGCCGCTCGCAGAAATGCTGGCTGAATGTAGCCGAGGGCGGGAAACGCGCAGGAAAGAACGTCATGAATCTTATTGCCTGGGCCGCCTGCATTGATGTTCATCCAGATAAGCTGCATCTTGCTGCTGGCGTTTCAATATCCGCCGCCCGGCTGAACATCATTGATTGCAACGGTTTCGGCCTGGCATCGATTTTCCGGGGAAGATGTGTTTATAAACAGTACGAGGGGCGCGACGCACTCCACATTAGCAGCAAAACCGGAGCCAAAATTGTGTTGATAACGGGCGGTGGGGATGTTGGTTCCGTCCCGAAAATCAAGGGCAACTCTTACGGCAGCATTTACGTCACAGAAGCGAATGAATGCCACCCCGATTTTATAAAAGAGTGCTTCACGCGGACTATTTCATCGAACGACAGGAAGCTGTTTTTCGACCTGAACCCCAAACCACCCGCGCACTGGTTTTACCAAGAGATCCTCGACGTCCACGATAAGGCGTCGAAGGAGATCCCAAACTATGGCTATAACTACGAACACTTTACAGTGTTCGACAATTTATCCATCACAGACCAGCAAATTGACGCTCTCCTAAAGACCTACGACCACGCATCAATCTGGTATCAACGTGACATACGCGGGCTTAGGACAAGCGCAAGCGGACGCGTTTATACATCCTACACATACGAAGGAACCGCGATTTCAGCCAAAGAGCTCCGGAGCATGCGGTTTATTGAGTTGTCGGTCGGGATCGATGTTGGCGGCACGGATGCGACAGTGACAACTTTAACTGGCGTTACGGAAAGGTTCGAAAAGCTCTGCCTGATTGATGGGCTATATCATAAGCAAGGAATTTCGGACAAGATGGATGAGGCGACATACGCTGCCATGGTAGTTAACTGGCTTATCCCTTGGGCAAAGGTGTATCCATCCCTGGGAACCATTTACGTAGATAGTGCGAATAAACTTTTTCGCCGCGCGGTGGAAAAGCAATTGTTCTCCAGCGGTCTTGCTCGCATGACGGTTCGAGCCTTCGACAAAAGCGATGGGATCCTATCCCGCATAGAAATGAACTCTATGCTTCTTGCCCAAGGAAGATTTAAGATCGCATCGCACATGAAAAAGTGGCATGAAGCCTACCAAATGGCCACTTGGGACTCCAATGAGTACACCAAGGGCGAGTGGGTGCGTGTGGACGACGGCAGCTACCCGATAGATTGCCTGGATAGCGCAGAGTATTCGTTTTACCCGCTGAGGCGCTTTCTTGTGTGAATTTGTGTACGTCTTTACGCCGCTATAAGCGGCGGCCCAGCGACGCTTCCTCTCGCGCGGGGTGCCCGCCTGTCGCATATGTGCGCTTTTTGTATATTTTTACGTATGAGAATGCGATTCAAGGCGGGCTATTTTAGTATATACAGGAGTATGCAGGAGGTCGAGCATGGATTATATGCAGGAAAACAGCTTGAGCACTTGCCTCACGGCGAAGCAGGCATGGGATGAGCTGCAAAATTACAAAACAAACTACTACCGCAAATACGCAGCAACATATAGCGGCGAGCGCTTTGAACTCATCGCAACAGCAGAGAGCGGATCCTTTTGGAAACGTAACGGAAAATGCCGCGTTCATGTACCGATTGCTGCAGATATCGCCGCGACCAGCTCCGATCTCCTATTCAGCGAGGAGCCGCGATTTACCTGCTACGATGAGGCGACAGAGGACAGTGAAGCCGCCAACCAACGCAGGCTTGATGATCTTATAGCCGTAAACAATGTACACGGCTTACTGAACGAAGCAGCAGAGACCAATGCCGTCCTAGGGGATGTGTACCTCAAGCTTAATAGCCGACCGGAAGAAGTACAGCATCCCATACTTACCGTTACGCAGGGTGACTGCGCATGGCCCGAATACGTTCTCGGGGTTCTGAAGTGCATCCACTTCTTCGACGAACTGAAGCGTGATTTCCAGAAGGGCATTGTTTGGCGCATATACGAACGATACGAGCGCGGGAAGATTACCATGGCTGTTTTTCAAGGCTCCTCGTCCGACCTCGGCACGGACGCAGGAAGCGATATGCTCGAACAACTTGGATATCAGCGCGAAATGCAGATGCCCATTGACGACATGCTGGCCGTGCACATCCCAAACATCAAGCCGAACCGGATATACCGCTCCAGCGTTCACGGGAGATCGGATTACGACGGGTTACGCGACTTGATGGATTCGCTCGACGAAGCCTATTCGAGCTGGATGCGGGACATACGGCTAGCGAAAGCGCGACTTATCGTTCCTGCGGAATATCTACGCCGCAAAGCATCCGATATGTTCAGGGAAAACGAGTATACTTACGAGTTTGATGAGGATGTTGAAACGCTGGTTGCGCTCGACATTGACCCACAATATGCGGGAGGCAACCCAATTACACCGAGCCAATTTGCGATCAGGTCCGCAGAACACGCGGCGACTTGCGCGGATCTGATTCGGAGTATCGTTACAAATGCTGGCTACGCGCCGCAAAGCTTTGGGATTGGAATAGAGGGAAACGCACAGTCGGGTACGGCGCTCCACATCCGCGAAAAAAAGTCCTTTAACACGCAGGGCAAAAAGCAGACTTACTGGAAAACGCCGCTCGAAAACATAATGACCGCCATGATTCATCTGGACGCAGCCCTGTTCCCTGGTATGGGAAGCGAAAGGGACGACGCTGTAAAAGTCCACTTCGCAGACAATATGGCAAACGATATCGCCACAACGGCCAACGCCATTGAGATGCTCCACAGAGCAGCCGCGATTTCGACTGAAATCAAGGTGCAGATGCTGCATCCGGATTGGACGAAAAAGCAAATCGCAGAGGAAGTCGATCGAATTAAGGCGGAGAACGGTCTGGAAATGCAAGAACCCGACATGTTTATGGGCGACCTTGACAATCCCAACGCTGGGAATGATGGAGGCGAGGATGGTGACGAATAATGCCGATTGCTGTTTCCGCATACGAGCACCTTGCCACTGAAATGCTGGAAATCTACGAGCAAGCCGAAACTCGCATGCTGGGAAGGGTTGTGGCGCGCTTGAGCAAGGGCGTATCTGAATCGGGCTGGACAGAAAAGAAGTACGCGGAAGTTACGGCAGTTCGGAAAGAACTGTCCGGCTTGGTAAGCGACCTGTCGCAGAAGCGCAAACAGATGTCAGAGCAGTTCATTGCAGAAACCTACACAAAGGGCGCAGAAGCATTCATTGCAGAAGCCCGTTCGTTTAAGGAATGGGCCGGCATAACGGGTTTTTCGCAGAATGTTGCAAAGGTTGCCTCGATCCTATCAGAACTGGACGAATCCCTTGATGCCGCCGACAGGATGATTCTCCGGCAGGCAAACGATGTTTATGCCGATGTGGTAGGCAGGGCCACATCGCTCGCCGCCACAGGCACAATAACCGCCCGCGATGCCGTAGCCGATGAGCTTAAACGCTTTGCAAACCGCGGCATTACATCCTTCATTGATAAATCTGGCCGCCATTGGGAGATGGCAACATACGCAGAAATGGCTACTCTCACCGCAATTGAGCGCGCTACATTGAGAGGATATACGGACACAATGCAGATGTACGGATTCGATCTTGCTGTTATATCATCCCATGTTGGAGCTTGCCCAATATGCGCCGCATGGGAAGGCGTTATCGTTTCCGTTTCTGGCAACAATCGTGAGTATCCGTCGCTAAGCGACGCAGAAGGCGCGGGCGTGTTTCATCCCAGATGTTTGCATCATATATCCACATACTACGAGGGGATTTCGCACAACACCCGATCGCAACCGCGCACGGTACAAGAGCCCTCGAACGGCTACTCGGCGCGCATGCAGCAGCGGCAATATGAACGGGCTATCCGGCGCTGGAAGCGAAGGATGACCGTAGCAACCACTCCGCAGGAAGAACGCACTGCGTATGCGCATGTCAGAGCGTATCAGGCAAAAATCCGCGCATTGCGAGATACTTACAATAGCAGCGTACCAGAAAGTGTGGACTGGCTGCCGCGAAAATATTGGCGCGAAGGCGGCGAAACCAAATTGAGCGCAGCGGCCAAGAAGCTTCCACCAGTTAAGGTAAAAAAATAAACTACAGGAGGTGTATTGCTCATGCCGAGAGCCAATTCTACAACAGGTTCCGTATCGCGGAACACTGTACTTTCCGACGCATATGCTGGCGTAAATACTGTTCCTGCTTCTATATCGCTCTCAACAGAGGATGCCGAGCAGATCTATGAACTGTTCAAGAGCGTTGAGGCTGCCGACAGCCATTTCCATACGTGCCAATCAGTGAATTTCCGAGACTACATCAAGGCGGTCTATAAAGCCCCAAAGGTCAGCGCGGCATTTGCTGGATTAAAGCAGAAGATTTCAGCCCCGAAGGAGGTATAAAAATGCTCAGCGAAAAGCCCGAAAGCAAGTCTGTGAGAGTCAGCGCAGTCAACGAGGACGGAGATGAAGTCCTAATATCAAGTGCAACCTACAGCGAGCGGAGCATCAGCGTATCTTTTGAGATGCTCAACAAAGAGTACTGTGCAACCCATGCAGCCGATGTACAAAGCGTTATGACGGCTTTCATTGCCCGCCTCAATGCGTTGCTCGTTGATAGCAACTTACCTGCTATCGTAAGCGAATAAGCCAGCATATGAGCAATTTAACGCGTTTAACAATGATAGAAACCAATGATAGAAACGCCATGCCCGAGCAATGGCGTTCTTATATTGCCCGCCATAGGGGTTATCTATGGCCTGCCACGCCGGATGAGTGCCGGCATAAAAACTTAGCAGGAGGAGATATGCAATGAATTATGATTACCTCAAGCCGATTCTTGGCGATGAATTGTTCGCACAATTTACCGAGAAGATGAGCGGCACAACGGGCGTTACACTTGTCAACACTGCAGATGGTTCCTATATCCCGAAAGCGAAGTTTGACGACACGAACAACAAGGTCAAAACGCTCAACCAGCAGATTGCAACGCTCACCGCCCAGTTGCAAGAGGCACAACAGCATAGCGGCGATACCGCTGCGCTGAATGCCAAGATCGAGCAACTTACTGCGGATGTTGCCGCGCGTGACGAGCAGATTGCAAAAATCGGCCTGCAATACCGCATCAAGGACGCCCTGCGCGGCATGAATGCACGCAACGCCGATGTAGTTATGCCTCTGCTTAAGATGGATGCCATAAGCGAGCAGGACGGAAAGCTAGTAGGCCTTGATGAGCAGGTCGAAGCGATCAAAAAGACCGACGGCTACCTTTTCACCGATTCTGGCCGCCAACATGGGAATTTCGGATACGGCGGTTCACTTGAAAATCAAGGCAGCGAAGAAAGACACTCTAGCGCAGATGCCAACGCAGCGATACGCATGGCCGCTGGCAGGGCGCAATAAACGATTCCGATTATGATTGATTGGAGGAATTGAACCATGGCTATCATTGACCGCACTGGCGCAGCCGTACTTATCCCAGAAGAAAATTCGCGGGAAATCTTCGAGCATGTTCCTGAGCAGTCCGTCGTGATGCAGCTCATGCGGCGTTTGCCAGATATGTCCACCAAGACCCGCGTTCTTCCTGTACTATCCAGCCTGCCGATGGCATACTGGGTGGACGGCGATACCGGCTACAAGCAGACCACTTCTCAGGCGTGGGAAAACGTCAAACTGTACGCAGAAGAGATCGCGTGCATCGTTCCCATCCCGCAAAACGTGCTAGATGATTCCGATTACGATATTTGGGCGAATGTCCGCCCCCGGCTTACCGAGGCGATTGGCGCAACCTTTGATAAGGCTGTGCTCTTCGGCACCAATAAGCCCGCCAACTTCCCGGATGGAATCGTACCTGGCGCGACCACTGCCAGCAATACCGTTGCTCTGGATAGCAGCGAGAGCCTGTATCAACAGCTTCTCGGCGAAGGCGGCCTTGCTGCGAAGATCGAAGAAGATGGCTATGTTCCAAATGCCTATGTAGGAGCCATTTCCATGCGTTCCAAGCTGCGCGGTTCCGTTGATGGCAATGGACTTCCCATCTTTGGCCGCGCAGTATACCGCGATGGCGTTGGAGCGCGATCCACTTACGAACTGGATGGCAACCCCATCCTGTTCCCGCGCACGGAAGTGATGGATGCCTCTAAGGCGCTGCTGATCGGCGGCGACTGGAATATGGCCGTGTGGGCCGTCCGCACCGACATCACCACTACGCTCCTCCGCGAAGCGGTTATTCAGGATCCAAGCTCCAAGAATATCGTGTACAACCTCGCGCAACAGGATATGGTGGCCCTCCGCGTGGTATTCCGCGCTGGCTGGGCACTCCCGAACCCCGTAAGCCGCGTGAATCCAACCAAGGCAACCCGGTATCCGTTCGCTGTATTTACTCCCGCCGCCGCATCCGACAGCGAAGATGGCGAAGGCACCGGCAGTTGATTCGGAGGTGTGACGCTTGAACGGATGCAAACTCATTAAGGCTATACCCGTTATGGGACGAGTCCTTCCGGTGGGCATGATGATTGATGCGCCCGATCCCTACAAAAACAAGCTCGTTTCCGAAGGCAAGGCTGTCTGGGTGGAAGATGTTCAGGCGCAGACAAACAACGAAAGGAGCAGCGGCGAAAGCCCTGCTCCTGTTTCTGTTGTTCCAAAGAAAAGGGTCAGCAGAAAGAAGGTGTCGTAAATGGCAGACATACATATCGTTTGTGCAGCGCCCACGGCGGATGAACTGGAAATGATGCGCGATAAGATGCGCGCTTTCATATTCCCGAATAATCCTCACACCGAATCGCAGGCTGAGGCCTTTGACAAGGCTTGCATCTATCAGATTGCCCACGAGAAAACCATAGCGACACAATGCGGCGACAATTCTATCCCTCAAGGCGTTGAATCCTTTCAAATTGGCGACTTTTCAATGTCATTCGACGCTGCATCAATGGGGAACGTGATCACTAAGAAAACGGTTTGCCCGGCGGCCTATGGGGTTTTGCTCCGCGAGGGATTGATGTACAAGGGCGTAGAAAGGTCGTACTGATATGGCGTTGATTGATGCGTTCCTGAAAAAGACTGTACGAATCAAGCCGTATGTGCGTGATGCTGGCGGCGAAATCATCTACGGAAAAGAAGAACAGCGCAAGTGCAGGATGCAGCGAGGAGGGAACCTTCGCGCCACTTACAAGAATCCCGACGGCCAGATCGATCAAGTGCTTGCAAACGCAAAGATGTTTTGCACCGGGAAGCCAATTCCTACGAAAAGCATAGTCATATGCGATGGCAAAGAGTACGTCGTTATGCGCTGTGATGTGGCGACGGGGTTTTCCGATAACCATTTGGAGGTGTACCTTGAATGAGCGCGAAGGTCAAGATTAAGCTGGATAAGCAGACCATCAGGAATATCACTAAAAGCGGGAGCAAGCGTGCTACCTGGATGGCACTTGATCATCTTGCATCTGTAAGCAAGCAGCAAGTCCCGCTCGACCAGGGGCCGCTACAAAATTCTTGCTATGTTGACGTAAATGATGATGGCAGCGAAGGGACTGTATCTTACGATACTCCCTATGCTGTTGTACAGCATGAAAACATGCGGTATCACCACCAGCGTGGGCGCAAAGCAAAGTACCTTGAAGACCCTGCGTTCGACAAGAGCGTGCAACGAGAGATGGCTGAGCTTGCGCAACGCGGCCTATCTGCTGAAATGGAGTGAGGCAGAATGAATTTGATCGAGCAGTTTGCGCGGCACATTGAGTTCTGCGGACACGGACAAGTCGCTGACAAAGAGGTTGAGGGAAACATCTTTTGGGGGCTTATGCCCGATCAGCCAGATAACGCCGTGTGTGTGTTTTCGACCGACAGCGGCTATGGTGGCTCAGACGATGGAGCGAGGGTTCAGGTCGTCGTAAGGGCAAGGGTCACCAGGGCCGCCTACGAGCTGTCCCAGAGGATCGTTGAGGATTTGGCGGAGTTCGACGGCTATCTCGCCGGAGACGGAGCTAGGGTGCAAATTGAGATAATCAACGCTTCCGCCGGGCTTGGCGTTGATGAAAAGCGCCGGGATTTGTATTCCAGCAATTTCCTAGTGCGTTACTGTAATTTTTGACCCGCATCTATTGCGGGAGAACGGAGGAAAAAGCTATGGCAAAGGGACGCAAAAGCGGCTGCCCCGTAAACATCCGAAATTGGCTTGTATACATCCTTGATGTTGCATCCAATGAGTATATCAGGATTTATGGCCTCAGTAGCTTGACGCGGAATATCGACAGTGAGACCGAAGATGGCTCTGCAGATACGGAAACGTGGAGCGAGCCATATGTAACCAAGCGCAGCGGGAGCATCTCTCTGGAAGGCCGCGAAGTCGTAGTTGAATTGACCGGGGAAAACGACCCTGGGCAAGAGCTGCTGAACAGTTACGCAGAGGTCGCCGGTTGCGATGCAGATGCTACCCTCAAATTCGTTGACCCATATGGTCACGCATTCATTGCTGATTACATCGTCACCAGCCGCGAAATTTCTGCCGACGATACCGGCACTACGTTGACGTGGGATTTAGAGCAGGTTGGCGAAGCAGAAGTCCTCCCCTACGTTCAGGTCACTGGGGTATCGTTTAACGATGGCGATTCCGCCGCAACCAGCGCTTCTTTAACGGTCGGCGGTGCGCCAAAGATCATTTCGGTGGTGTTCGAGCCGGAAGAGGCTTCGAACAAGCGGTTCAAAATCACAAACAGCAAGCGCAGCGTGGTCACCATCTCGAATATTACCGAAGACGGCTTCACCCTTACCCCGATGGCGGTTGGAACAGCCACGATTACCGTTACTACGGCCAATGGTGGCAAGCGCGCCACGCTCGAAGTTACTGTATCTGCCGGTACGTAATCGTACCAAGAGGGAGCGCCACTGCGGCGCTCCCTTGGGTTTTGCCGAAAAAATAGGAGGGCTATATATGGGGAAGATTTTGAATTTTGATAAATTCATATCGGAAAAGAAGCAGGAAACGATTACCGTAATGATAATGGGTGAGGAGTATTCCGTTCCGATGGAGATCCCGGCCATTGTACCGGTTATGATGGCGCGCGCTGAATCCATGGATGGCCAGCAGCAAACGCGCATGGTAATGCTCGCCGCGGATGCGATGCTTGGTGCCGAGAATGTAGATAGGCTATGCAACAAAGGATTTAGCGCGGCAAATCTCGCGGCCCTAGTGCAACAGCTATTTAAGGAGATCAACGAAGGCCCAGCCGATGAGGATGAAGCAGAAGAAATCACTGACGAGGATAGCCGCATCCAGACTGGCGAGGGCAAGCGCGCAAAAAAGTAAATATGCTCCACATCTGGGATGCCGTAGAAGCGGATTTTTGGCGCGACTACCAGATCAATCTTGTGGAGCAAATAGATAGAATATCTTGGCGGCTATTCCTCGTGCTGCTTAACAATCTTTCTCCCAATGGAGCTGTGGCTGTAAGGATTCGGTCGGAGAATGAGCTAGCAGAAGCGGATGAGAAACGAGATGAGCGGGCAGCAAACGCATTTTTTTCTTCTATCATATCGGTATAAGAAAAGCAGGGAGGAGCACAAATATCTCCCTGCTTTTCCAAATCGCTCTCGGGATTATTCGGCGGAATCCTTCAGCTTGACATAACGGACGATGTACACGACAGAAAGGACTGCGCAAACCGGCAGCCATATAGTCCCAAGGTCGCCCATTCTACCGCCCATAAGGCACGCCAGCACAGCAACGATATTGGCGGAGAAACAGGCAATGTACATCTTCGGATTGCCCTTGACCTTGCGAAGAATCGCAAATATCCCAGAAACAACCATGCAGCACGCTACGAGGAAAAATGCGCCGCCGGTTGACGCAAAGCTCGTTGCGATCAATGCAAGCCGCGAGATTGTAGAGGCCTGCCATAACAACACAGCAGCCCCTACTAGCTGAATGATACCCAGCGTCATGGAAGGTCCCTCCTTATTTCGTCTCAAACCCAAATGGGGTGATTTTTATACGGTCGTTTCCATCATCCCGAATCGGTTCGATATACAGATAGATGTATCCGTCTTTTGCCACGGAGGATACAGTGTGCATATCGAAGAACCCTGTTCTCTCAAAGGATGATGGATCGGAGCGCTCGAGGACATCACCCACCCCACAAATACGTAGGATGGATTCAAGCCTTTGCTCGCTTACACCCGTATAGATAGAGCGTATGGCAGCCGTTGCGATGGACATAAAGCTCTCCGCTGCTTCTTCCGAGGGCCCGATTGGTATCCGCATTGTAAAAAGCACAAGCTGCGACCAATACTCATTTGACGAAATAGATATACCAGCATCTTCGTCAATGAGTATGAATCGGTCTTCTAATGAGCTTGCCACTTCATTCCATACATCTTCTTTGTGAAATCTTGAAATGGCTTCACAATAAGAAGCATCAATTTCAGCAAGCTCAGCATTGAAGCTATCCATGAATGACTGATACGACGGAACAAAAGTCCCCTCAGATTCAGCCATGCAAAATGGTTGCAGCACGAGCAGCAAAGCAAACAGTACGATTGCGACTTTGCGCATCGTAGTTTCCTCCTTCCCGAGCAAAGGCCTGGCGTCTATACGCGCCAGCTTTTGCCACAGCTCTGACAAATGGCTTCCTTATGGTGCTGGAAATTGGTCTTGCTCTTGGTTTTCCCGATCAAGAGCCACAGGCCGCATGTGCAGATTATCAGGATTGTGCGACCGATCCCCCAAAGGCAACCGCGCTTTCGCGTGCGCCCAGAATCCTGCACCATTGCAACGGTTACATTCGTGCTTCCGCAATTCGGACAAGTCATGAATCGTCACCCCCCGAAAATTAACTTGATTATACCATATATCGCCAACAAAGTAAAGTAAATTAAAATTTCGTTTCTGCGCATGGAGGTGATCCGCATGGCCCTGAAAGTTGGCGAGCTATATGCGTCGTTTGGAATCGATTCGTCCGGCTTAAACAATGCGATCAGCGGCATTGAGAAAAAGTGCAGCGAGATTGCAGGTTCGCTCGCCAAGACCGGCGCAGTGCTTTCAACCGCCATCACCGCTCCCATTGTTGCGTTTGGAAAGGACGTTTTCAACGTAGGGACGGAATTTGAAGCGCAAATGTCGCGCGTCCAAGGCATCAGCGGCGCAACTGCTGCTCAGCTCGAATTGCTCACCGAAACGGCCAAGGAATTGGGCGCGTCATCCGTTTATTCAGCCTCCGAGGCCGCAGAGGGCATGGAGTATCTTGCCAGCGCTGGTTTTGGCGTAAATGAGATCATCTCCGCCATGCCCGGTATGTTGAACCTTGCTGCTTCCAGCGGCGAAGATTTGGCGACCAGCGCGGATATCGCAGCATCTGTACTGCGCGGTTTCGGCATGGAGGCGGCAGAGGCCGGACATGTGGCCGATGTGCTTGCGTCCAACGCCGCAAAAACCAATGCGGCTGTATATGATACGGGCGAAGCAATGAAGTACGTCGCGCCGCTTGCAAATACGATGGGACTTTCGTTCGAGGAAGTCACGGCTGCAATCGGCCTTATGTCCAACGCTGGCATCAAGGGTTCCCAGGCTGGTACAACGCTACGCGGAGCATTTTCGCGGCTCGCAAAGCCTACTGACGTTATGCTCGAAAAGATGGACGAGCTTGGCATATCCTTCTATAACAGCGAAGGCCAGATGAAATCCATATCGGATATCGTGGCTATGCTGCAAACGAGCATGTCGGGGCTTACGGATGAGCAGCAGCAAAACGCACTTGTTACGTTGTTTGGCCAAGAAGCCCTCTCCGGCATGATGGTGCTTATGGAGGCTGGGCCAGAAGCGCTCGATGAGCTTGCGACAGCATACGAAAATTGTGGCGGCGCAGCGCAGGATATGGCCGACATAATGCTGGATAATCTCAAGGGCGACGTAGAAGGCCTGAACGGTTCACTCGAAACGTTGAAGCTCAATCTGTATGATAGGTTGCTACCAGCCATGCGCGGGGCTGTACAGGGCGCATCCGGTTTGGTGGATGGCTTCAATGCACTTGACGGCGCCACAAAAGACGTGGTATATAAGGTTGCCGGATTGGCAGCCGCTACGGGGCCGTTAATAGCCGCGCTGGGCGGCGCTGTGGCGGCTGCAGGGAAGCTTTTACCCGCAATGGCGGCGCTTGTATCCCCGATCGGGATTGTAGCCAGCGGCATTGCGCTCTTTGCTGTAGCAGCAGTGGATGCAAATAACGACATTGGCAAGGCGTTTGCGCAACTCAGCAAGAAAGCCAAGGCGTCACTCAAAAAGTTCAATAGCAACATTCAATCCTCGATGCAAACCATTTCAAAGCGCATTCCCGCTCTATCCGCATCGATTGTTGAAGGCATCCAAAACATTATACCAGAGCTTGCGGATACGGCTATGCTCGCCATCACGGGCTTTATGGACGTCATCGGCGACAATGCTTCGGCCATTGCAGACGTAGGGAAAAGCATCGTTACAAGCGTTGCGAATGGAATCAGCAGGAATTTACCCAGCCTCATCTCATCTGGAGCGGAGATGATGGCCGGAATAGCATCTGCCATCATCCGGAACATCCCAGAAATCATCGGAGCAGCAGCGGAGATTGTAACCGCCATTTGGAACGGCATAAAGAACACCGATTGGGCTGCTTTGGGAAAAGAAATAGTCGGTGCAATCAAAGATGGAGTATCCGGACTGAAAGATCTTATCCTCGGCGATGAAGCGACCGACACTTCCACATGGGCCGAAGCCGGTTCAAAAATCTGGGAATCCATCAAAAGCGGCTTTTCCGCCACCGGCGATTGGCTCAAAGAGCTCGTTCTCGGTGATTCTTATACCCCGGATTCCAGTTGGGCCGACGTAGGCAGCCGGATATGGGATACCATAAAAAGCGGTATCTCCGAAGCCGGAGACTGGATCAAAGAGAAGGTGCTGGGCGATTCGTATACGCCGGACGCCTCGTGGGGAGAAGTTGGCGCTAGAATTTGGGATGCTATTAAGCGAGGTTTTAGCGCTACTGGCGATTGGATCAAGGAGCTTGTGCTCGGTGATGATTTTACCGCGGACAGCTCGTGGACAGATGTTGGTGAAAAAATCGTTGGCAAAATTGCGGAGGGCTTGTCGAGCCTAGATCTCTCCAACGAAGCTATAGCGGCAAAAATTGGCGACATGTCAAACATCGCCAGCGCTCTGGCAGAAAAAATCGTATCAGGCAAAGTGGATTTTGTCGCCAAAGCAACGACGTTCATTACAAGCTTGATGCAGGGCTTTAACGGAGTTTCTCTGGATGGGTTCTCGGACATTTTCAACCTACTTGCTAGCAGTATCATAGACGGCATCGGCAATGGCATAGAAGCCATTGGAGATGCTGGCGCAAAAATCATCGGAAAGATCGCGGATATTCTTGGCAGCGAAGGCTTTGCTGATTTCGCGGAATCCTTGAAAAATATCGCTGCAAGCCTCATCAGTAAGCTCGTTGAACAAATCCCCAAAGTGGCGAATGCGGCATCTGATATCATCAGTGCAATTGCCGGCCTTTTCAACAGCGAAGGCTATGAACAGTATTTGGGTGGAGTGGTTGACTTCGCAGGCGCAATCATCGATGCTCTGGTTGAGGCCATCCCGGAGGTTGGAAACGCCGCGAATAGGATTGTTGGAGCAATTGGTGAGTTGCTTACGGGAGACGCGATACCGACCTTCCTCGGCGAAATGACAGACCTTGCGAGCGCCATTATTGATGGCATTGTAGATGCTATCCCGGGATTGGTTGATTCGGCGAAGAACATAGTAACAACGATAGGCGATACCTTGAAGGACATGGACTGGGCAAGCATTGGAGATAAGCTCGGCGGCTTTGCGACTGCGTTGCTGGACGGGATAATATCTGCTTTAGAGGCCCTAGGTTCATCTGATTTCGCTGGACTTATCACGGCCATTGGCGATGGAATTATAAGCGCGGCAGAGGGGCTGGCCACTGCCGCTGGAACGCTCGTAGGGAAATTTGTGGGATTTCTCCTCGATCCTTCGAACCTTGCCAAGATAGCGCAAGTCGGCGTGCAATTTATTGCGGAGCTGGTTAAAGGCGTTATTGGCCTTGGTGCCAGCGTGATTGAGGGCGCGGCTGGCGTACTGACGAATGCGATTGTCGGATTCTTCAGGGGCATTTTTGGCATTCAAGTCGACCCATACGTGGAAGAGATGATGAATCAGTTCTACGATATGGAGTTTGATGTACCCGTTGAACGCTTTGATGGCCTAGGGAAAGCGTGTGGCGCGGCGCTTATAGACGCGATGGGGGCTACTCTTACGAGCACCAAAAAATTGGAGGATGCTGTATATGCATGGGGAGTAGCTGTAGAAAATAAATATTCGGAATTCATGCCGAAATACGAATGGCTAGGCAACGAGAGCGTAGTTAACCTATATAGAGGGTTCCTCAGCGGGATGGAATCCAATACGGCTACTGCGGAGGAATCCGCAAGAGCAGCGGCGCTACTTATTGGCCTTGGATATGGCGAAAACCTTATAAATGCGCTTGATGTGCAACAGCCTGAAGTTGCTGCAGCCCTGTATGAAATGTTTGAAAGCGATAGCTTTGTAGACTTGCAGCAGCTTGCGAGCGAATTTGGCTATGAGATTGGAGACCTCATGGGAATTAGCATCCCTGAGGGATATTCAATGGCAATTGTGGACGGCAAACCGGCCATCATCCAGAAGAGCCAAGAACTGATTGCGGCCGGTGAAGCGGCGATTGCAGAAGGATGGAACGCGGATGAACTCATGGCGGGTTTATGGGATCATACGTTCCGAACTGCCTTCGCAGAAATCGCAGAGTGGAAGCCAGAGCTTGTGGCGGAATTGGAAGGACTTGGAGTTGAGGCCGGATCGCTGCTTGGCGTTGCTTTGCCGGATGGCGTTGCCGAGGGGCTAAAAAGCGGACAGCTTTCCATAGAAGAGGCGGCTGCGGAAATCGCTGCAGCTGCGGCAATCACGCAAGAAGATGTTGCGCAAGTTGTAACGGACAATACCGCAAAGGGCGAAGAAACAGGACAGGCAGTCGCGACCGGACAAGACAATGCGCAACCATCAGTAAGCGAAGCAAGCACGGGGTTGCATGATACCGTTACTGGGGCGTTTGAGCCGCTGCCGGAAGAGATCACAGAAACCACGGATGCAGCGATGTCTGGCATGGAAACATCCATCCTGAACGGTAAAGCGCCCAGTGAAGCGGCAGCGTTGCAGGTATCGGATGCGGTTGTACAGCAGTTTGTTCTCAACATGAGTGAAGCCAATGGCGTTGAAATCGGAACAAAGTGGGTAAACGCCATAAGAACCTCAATTTCATCTTCTTCAGGAGCTCTTAGCAGCGAAGCGGCCAGAGCAGCAAGAACGGCTGTGACGGCTGCAAGCGCAGCTCTATCTAGCAGTGCTGGAAGCGGTATTGGCTCGAACTTCGCACGCGGCATAGCGGCAGGCATCCGTGCAGGGAGCAGCGCTATATCTGCCGCCGCACAAAGCGCGGCGCAGTCAGCCCTGAGCGCCGCCAAATCGAAGCTCGGCATCAAAAGCCCATCGAAGGTCGCGGAGAAGGAAGTCGGCTGGATGTGGGATGCAGGCCTTGCGCAAGGCATAAGCGGCAAGATGGCGCTCGTTGAACGGGCAGCATCGGATGTATCTGATGCGCTGCATAGCTCATTTTTCGTGGGCGACCCATCGCGCGGAACGGTCTATACGTCCGGCGATACCATTCGCCAGACAGCAAGACGGACAGCGGAGGCTACCGGCGACAGACAATCTATACTTGAGAGAGCGGATGCCATTGGGCGCTCTATAGCTGATCGCCTGATTGAATCCGGAGCGTTGGACAGCTCCGTGTACATGGATGGCGATAAAGTTGGCGAAAAAGTAAGCAATCCAGTCAGCAGGGCGATTTCGCGCAGAACCCGCCAGACCATCAGAGGGCGAAGTGCTCAGGGGGTGATGGCTTGATTTTCGGAAATGTGCACCTTGCGTCTTTTGGACATTGCAAGGTTGTAAGTTGGAAGAACAATGTATTCACGGACTTTGAGCGCAAAGAGCTTTCATATCGTGGGAGAGTGCTCGCGGCTGTTGAAGTTCCCACGAAGCCACGGTCCTTGTCAGAGGCAGTACCATAAAGGATACCGACAAGAAGCTAAACGACATCGGCAAGTGGCTGTATGATTCTGGAACCGCCAAACTGTTCGCCGAACGCGACACGACACACTACTATCTCGCTCGCTGCACTTCGGTTTCGACGCCGGAGCGCAGCGGGGCTTCCGCGCGCTTTACCGCTATTTTTACATGCGCTGACAATAGGCTGTATAACGTTTACAATGACCAACCCATCGTTACAGCCGCTAGCGACATGAGCAACTTCGCATTTGCCGGAAAGCATTGCTTAAACGATATGGGCTGTGTATTCGTGATGGACAGCATGGATGCTGTCCCGCCCGCAAAAATCAATACGTATGAGATTTCGGGCCAAAGCGGAACGCTACGTTATGATTCTGGCGAGGGTATTCTGTACGAGGAAAAATCTCTTTCCGGAACGCTTTACTTTGTGAAGCATAGCACAGATGGCCTGATGAGCGAGGAAGAAATCACCACGAAACTCCACGCCGTTGCTGCCTGGCTTGGAAACTCCGGAAGGGCGAGGCTTGTGTTTGACAGCGACATCAGCCGCTATTACGAAGCAGAAGTCGATGGCTCCCAAAGCCTTAGCCGCAAAGACTGGGAGAACGGCTCAATCAAGCTTAAGATGGTGCTGCAACCATATAGCTGCAGCATTGAGCAATTTACAGTGCAACAATCCCTTATCTTGAGCGCAAGCACTGCCGGGGAAATCAGCCTGGCAGCGCTTGAAATAGGATATGTTACTCCGCTCATCATTGAAATCACCAACCAAAGCGCAACGACGATTACGGATCTACGCATCCAGTTTTACGATGAAAAAGATGTACTAAAAACCATGCGCTTGCAATCGGCCGGATTTAGCCTTCCTAGCGGGCAAACACTCTTGATAGATAGTTCATCTGGGGACATAACGCAGGACGGTTTAACAGGCGTTCAATGGCTAAAATCCGGGGATTTCCCCGTCGTATCTGTAAATGGAACACGAGAGATCAAGCTTATATCCTCTACAGCCGCAACATTGGGTGTAGTTGTGAAGTGCAATGCGAGGTGGCTCTAGTTTGAAACCTAGAATCTATAACCGCGACATGGAATTGGTTGGCGTTCTTCAGAATGCTACATCAATCGGATATACGCGAGCGCACAATGATCTATTCACAGCATCATTTGAGCTCCCGCTTGACGATCCCAAAACCTCACTGTGCGATACCCATTCCATCGTAGATATTTTTGATGGCGAGAGCAGCAAAGGAAAGTACAGGATTTTGGACGAACCAGAAGCGGATGTTACATCATCCGGCCAGTTTGTAAAGTATTCCTGCGAGCACGTTATAGCATTCCTGTTGAATGATGTAATCGACGGTTATCTTGAAATTGGGGGAACTGGCATTACGACCAGAAACGTTATTGAAAACATCCTTGCCCGCCAGACCGTAAAGCGCTGGCAGCTCGGAACGTGCGACTTCGACTATCAATTTCAATACTCATGGGAAAACACAAACCTACTTGATGCACTGTTCTCAATCCCGACCTGCTTTGTTGATAACTATCATTGGACATATGATACAAATTCATACCCATGGACGATTAACCTTGTCCAGCAGAACACTGACAGGTCGTGCGAAATCCGCAGGAAGCGGAACATGCAGCAAATCAAGCGCGAGAAAGATTCTTCCGCGTTGTGTACGCGTCTATATTGCAAGGGCAGCGGCGAAGGCGTGAATCAGGTTGGGATTGCCGAAGTGAACGGCGGCAAACCATATATCGATGCAGATACAATTCCATTATATGGAGTGCTAGCCAGCCACTATATTGATTTGCAAGTAACAGACGCCGAAACGCTCCTTGCGAAAGGGCGCACAGTGCTTGAGGAAGTGAAGCACCCGCGTTATACCTACAAAGCCAAGGCTGTAGACCTTGCAAAAATCACAGGGCTGGATTGGCATGCTTTCGATGAAGGCAAATATGTGCACCTGATTGACGAAGAAAAAGGTATCGACCTCGACGCAATGATCATTGAGGTCGGCAAATCTGATGTGGATGGAGATCCGCTGGATATAGATGTTACCATAAGCAACAAATCCTCTGATGTATCAAGCGCAATAGAGGATTTGTCGCGTAGAACGGCTATAACTGCGCAGTACTCGCAGGGTGCCACCAACCTTTATGCCCAGCAATATGCCGACAACGCCGATGCCAGCCATCCAGCCACGATGCGGGTTTATGTTCCCCATGGTTGCGTCAAGATCAATCAAATGTTGCTTTCTTGGAGAATTGATAGTTTTAGAGCTTATGAAACCGGTGCTGCAGCCGGGGGAGCTACTGTAACTACAACCGAAAGCGGGGGTGGGAGCAGTGAAACTACCAGTGCTGGAGGAGGAAGCGAAACAACCAGCAGCGCTGGCGGAAACACCCAAGTTACGGTCGAGCAGCGCGTGAGTAGCACCAACCTGGCAGTTGGTATGCCGTTGCGGAGCGATACCGGGGCGGAGATGTATTATGTTGATGATAACGGCGCGCAGACGACCAGCTCCGCGGGCGGGCATTTGCACACCGTACTATCTCACAACCATAGTTTTTCGGACACTTACTCATTGTCATGGGGACATACCCACTCGGTTTCGCAAACGGGATTGGATGGCGGAACGACTGGCGGCGTAAATAATTATTCGATTAAGAATATTTCGATCAGCGGGATGACCGGATCCGCAACGACTACCACCAGCAGCGCGGCAGGGCATTCGCATACTGTTTCGGCGCATAATCACTACTTCAGGCATTTTCACACAGGGGCGGTTACTATCACCATTCCTGGGCAAACTGTGGATATTCCATCGCATAGACATAATATCACTATTCCTTCGCACTCACATGGTATAACTATTCCTTCGCATTCACACTCACTTACCCTTGGTGACCATACGCACAGGATTGAATATGGAATTTATGAGGGAGGAATGGCGAATGCAATAGCATTAAATGTTGATGGGAATTTGGTACCATCGTCTGAGGTAGCAAACGATGAGATGGACATAGTAGCCTATCTCGACAAAGACTCCAATGGGAAAATTACCCGTGGCACGTGGCATGAAATTCAGCTTGTACCAAATGGCCTATGCAGAATAGAAGCAAATCTATTTGTGCAGACTTTTGTCACATCTTACAGTGGAGGAAATTATTAGGAGGCTATATATGAGGTATATCATATTCCACCCGCAAGCCGAAGCTCTGGCTGCTCTTAGAATCCCAGAATCCGATGGCATTGCACTGCTTACTGCCAGTATCGAAAAAATCTGTAAAAGCGGATTGCTGGGCACGGGAGAAAGAGCGGCTATTGTAGCGCCTGGGAACAGCTTTGCCATCATGGATGGCGGTATCGATAGGGCTTTCACTGCCATCTACAACGGTATACAAGGAAAGTTGCAGGCCATCATTGCCAATGAATATTTTGGCGAGCTTCCTATCGGATGCGCCGTATCCGTTTCGCCGCTGGAGACACCCTTCCCTATTGTGATTTATGCGCCAACAATGCAGGTACCTATGACTATAACACATACAGCAAATGTGTATTACGCAACTTTGGCAGCACTCAGGGAAGCGAAGCGGCACCATTGCGACGCGGTTTATTTCCCGATATTAGGGGCAGGCACAGGGCAGGTCCCGCTTGAAATAGCGGGTAATCAAATGCGCGCTGCCATCACCGCCAGCATGAAGCACCTTTGCAAGAACGACATTACATGGGAACACGCCGCTGAAAAACATCACCTTTGGCACGAACTTACCGGCATCCCAGAATGAGGGGGAGTTAGATGAACTGGATAATCCGGCAAACCATCGATCTTACTCGAGGATTTCCACCTGCAAATGTTTGGCCTGACGTGTTGATGATTCCTGGTGATGGGGATGCACATGTTTGGGAAATAGCCATTAACGAGATGGGACAACCCGCCAATCTTGATGGATATAGTGTAAGTGCATTGTTCGTTAGAGAGGACAAAAATTCCATTTATATTACGGGAAACTCAAGCGGAAATATAGCATCAGTGACATTAACGCAGCAATGTTATGCTATTGCTGGCCAACTGCGCGGGATCATGCGTATTTCTAAAAATGGGAACGTTTTATCAGCGTGTGAAACATTCTTTTCAGTTCGAGAGCCTGTCCCTAATCAGTATATAGACCCGGGCGAGATCATTCCGTCGCTAGAGGAGCTACTGGCGCAAATGGATGCACTTGAGCAGCTCGAAGAGGATGTTTCCGCCGCTGAGGCGGAGCGCATTGCGGCCGAACAGGCGCGAGAGGCAGCATTTGCGCAGTTTAAGGCGGATATCGCCAGTGGCGAATACAACGGCGCGACGTTCATTCCAGGCATGAGCGCGGAGGGCGTGTTGTCCTGGACAAACGACAAGGGCCTGCCCAATCCGGCCAGCGTGAATATCAAGGGTGCGGATGGCTTATCCGTTGAGCTTAGGTTGTCAGACGCTTATCTTCAGTGGCGGCCCGTTGGCGGAGCGTGGCAAAATCTCGTGGCGCTCTCCGCTATCACCGGCCCGGCAGGAGAAAATGGTACGGACGGACAAAATCCCACCATCAGCATTGGTACGGTTACGCGCGCGGAGACTACCAGCGAAGCAAGTGCGACGCTCACTGGTACATATCCGGCTTATGTGCTTAACTTAGTGTTGCCCAAGGGCGATACGGGCGCAACCGGTGCAACTGGCCCCACCGGGCCCAAGGGCGACGACGGCGTGTCCCCCACCATCTCCGTGAGCAAATCCGGCAAAATCACCACCATCACCATCGTGGACGCCGAGGGCTCGCACACGGCCACCATCAACGACGGCGCGGACGGCAGCGGCGCGGGCGACATGCTGGCCGCGACATATGATACCGACGGCGATGGCATCGTGGACGACGCCGAAAAATTGGGCGGGCAATTGCCAAGCTATTACGCCAAAGCAGCGGACATGCCTAGCGTGCCCGCGTGGGCGCTGAGTAACACAAAGCCAACCTATACAGCCCAGGAGGTAGGCGCGGCAGCGGCAGAGCATACCCATGAACAGGGCGATATTGCCGGGCTGACAGCCGCCTTGTCCGGGAAAGCCGCGGTGGAGCATACCCATGAGCAGGTAGATATTGCTGGGCTATCCAACGCGCTTGCCGGAAAGGCCTCGACGGAGCACACCCATGAACAAGAAGATATTGTGGGATTAACGGATGCGCTGGCCGGAAAAGCCGCGGCGGAACATACGCATACACAAAGTGATGTGACCGGGCTTGAGACCGCCCTCGCGGGCAAGGTGAATGCCGAAAGCGGCAAAGGATTATCCACCAACGACTACACGACCAGTGAGAAGGACAAGCTGGCGGGGATAGAAGCCGGGGCGAACAACTACGTACACCCTTCCACCCATCCGGCAAGCATGATCGCCGCGGGCACGCTGGCCGGGCAGGTGCAAGCCAACGCCACGGCTGTGGAATCGCTCGCTACCGCGCAGGTACGCAACATCCGCGCGGGCACGGCGGATTTGACGCCCGGCGAAAGCGCGCTGGCAAGCGGGGAGGTGTATCTGGTGTATGAGTAACGTACATGTGGGCGTTGACGGGCTGGCGCGCAAGGTAAATGCCCTGTATGTGGGCGTTGATGGGCTGGCCCGCAAAGTGGTTAAAGGCTATATCGGCGCAGGCGGCCTGGCGCGGCAGTTTTACAGCGCGGCGCAGCCGTTTGTGTATACATACAGCGGTACATACACTGAAGAAGAAAAAACCATTGACGGCGTGGCCTATATCGTCCTCGCGCTTACTTCCAGCGGCACGCTGACCGCAAACCGTCCGATTGGCGCAGATATATGGCTATGCGGCGGTGGCGGCGATGGTGGCGGTATAGATAACAGTGGTAACGGCGGCGGCGGTGGAGGCGGCTATATCGCCAGCGCGAATGTGCAGCTATCAGGCGATATAACATGCGTCGTAGGCGCAGCTGAGGGGGG
>ERZ779840.481-NODE-481-length-47215-cov-5.565352_pt1 | contig 47215 bp, 36 predicted proteins | sample MGYA00511561_ERZ779840 | MGnify/ENA primary metagenome ERZ779840 (study PRJEB29588, sample SAMEA2162036) | human gut metagenome | biome: human gut; feature: human-associated habitat; material: faeces | place: Denmark | collected 2008/2010 ...
AATATTTATAAAAAAAAGTGTTATGCATATCTTATGCAGAGTAGCCATTCTGTCGATATAGATAATGAGTTAGATTTTATGATTGCGGAGACAGTAATGAAACATTTAAAAGCATAGAGTATTTTGGATGAAAAAAGAAAATAGATAAAAAGTTACTTCAAGGAAGAAGGAGAAAAAACAAGGAGGTTTATATGAAAAATGAGCAATTAAAAGAATTCCTTATTTTGCAGACGGCAACTATAGTAGAAGCTATGGAAAAGATAGATGCAAATGCAAAAGGGATTCTTTTTGCTATTAATGAGAAGGGAAAATTAGTTGGTGTACTTACGGATGGGGATATTCGGAGATGGTTGATTAAAACAGGAGATTTACAGGTTGATATTCAACAGATTATGAATAAAAATCCTAAGGTAATATATCGTGCTGAAGCAAAAGATGCAAAAAAGATCATGGATAGATATATGGTCACAGCCCTTCCGCTTGTTACACCAGAGGATTATGTACAGGATATCATTTTTAGAGAGGGAAATAAAGAACGGAGAAAAGAAGAACAGGAAAAAGTGTTGACTGAGACACCGGTAGTGATTATGGCAGGAGGAAAGGGAACAAGGTTGTATCCATATACCAAAATTCTTCCTAAACCTTTAATTCCTATTGGAGATATTCCAATCATGGAGCGCATTATAAATGCCTTTTATAACTATCAGGTTAAGCAGTTTTATGTAACGGTAAATTATAAAAAGGGTATGATAAAATCATACTTTAATGATTTGGATGTAGATTATAAATTGCATTATATTGAGGAAGAGAAGCCATTAGGTACGGCAGGAAGTCTGGGGTTAATAGATGCAGTATTTGAGAAACCTATTATTGTAACAAACTGTGATATTTTGATACACGCTGATTATGCGGATATATATAGATATCATTGTGAATCGGGTAATGAAATTACAATTGTAACTGCATTAAAAAATATTGTTGTTCCTTATGGAGTAGTACATTCAAGTGAGAATGGAAGGATCAAATCAATGGAAGAGAAACCAAAGCTTTCTTATTTCGTTAATACGGGAATGTATGTATTGAATCCAAACTTATTAAACGAGATTCCTAAAGATACATTTTTCCATATGACACATTTATCAGATAAACTTTTATCTGAAGGGCGAAAAGTTGGAATGTATCCAATTAGTGAAGACTCATTTTTGGATATGGGAGAGTTTGAAGAAATGCATCGAATGGAGAAAAAGCTGAATTTAAAATCAGAATAAGAGGTGATACCATGAAGAGAGTATTAGTAACAGGAGCAGATGGATTTATAGGAAGTCATTTAGTAGAAAGTTTGCTGGAAAAAGGATATGAAGTAAAAGCCTTTTCTTATTATAATTCTTTTAATACATGGGGATGGCTAGATACACTGCCTAAAGATAAGTTAAGAGAAATTGAAGTATTTACCGGAGATATACGTGATCCAAATGGTGTGAGGGAAGCTATGAAAGGAGTAGAAGAGGTTTTTCATTTAGCGGCGCTAATTGCAATTCCATTTAGTTATCATTCACCGGATTCTTATGTGGATACAAATATTAAAGGTACCTTGAATGTGCTTCAGGCAGCAAGACAGTTAGAGACACAGAGGGTGTTAGTGACCTCGACATCAGAAGTATACGGTACAGCACAGTATGTACCAATAGATGAAAAACATCCATATCAGGGTCAATCTCCATATTCTGCAACAAAGATAGGTGCTGATCGCCTGGCAGAAAGTTTTTATCGAAGCTTTAATATGCCGATTTCAATTGTAAGACCATTTAATACATTTGGACCAAGACAGTCTGCAAGAGCAGTTATTCCTACAATCATTTCACAACTTTTAGCAGGAAAAGAAGAAATTAAATTAGGAGCATTAACACCGACCCGGGATTTTAATTATGTAAAGGATACAGCATCAGGGTTTATTGCTATTGCAGAGTCTGATAAGACAATTGGGGAAGAGATTAATATTGCGACTCAGCAGGAGATTTCAATAGGAGATTTAGCACAAGAGATTATTTCCCAGATTAATCCAAAAGCAAAAATTATTTGTGATGAACAAAGATTGAGACCGGAAAAAAGCGAAGTGAATAGATTATTAGGAAGTAATGAAAAAATAAAGAAATTAACAGACTGGAAACAGCAATATACATTTGAGCAGGGAATTGCAGAAACCATTGAGTGGATACGAGCACATATGGAAGTATATAAAACGGATATTTATAATGTATAGAAAAGAGGCTGAAACGATGGGAAAGTTTATACCATTGTCAATTCCCAATTTTGAGGGAAATGAGGAAAAATATGTATTAGATGCAGTAAAGGAAGGCTGGGTGTCTACCGGCGGAGCACGTATTAATCAGTTAGAGGAGATGTTAAAAGATTATCTGAATGTTGCAGCAGTGGCCGCGTGTCAGAGTGGAACATCAGCACTTCATTTGGCATTATTAGAGTGTGGAGTTATGCCGGGGGATATGGTAATTGTACCGACGTTGACATTTATTGCTGCCGTTAATCCGGTGAAATACCAGTTTGCAGATCCAATCTTTATGGACTGTGACGACAGCCTTTGTATGGATCCTGCAAAATTAAGAGAATTTTGTGAACGGGAATGCGAATTAAAAGGCGAACGCTTAATTTATAAAGGATCAGGTCAACAGATAAAGGCACTGGTTGTGGTTCATGTATTTGGTAATCTTGCGGATATGGAAGCAATTATGGAAATCGCAAAAGAATTTCATCTTTGTGTGATTGAAGATGCAACAGAAGCATTGGGTTCTAAATTTTTAACAGGAAAATATGCGGGAAAAATGGCAGGGACCATTGGAGATTTTGGAGCATATTCTTTTAATGGAAATAAGATTATTACTACCGGAGGGGGCGGAGCGGTAACTGCTTCATCGAAAGAGGCACTTGATCACATGAAATATATTTCTACCCAGGCAAAAAATGATACATTATATTATGTGCATGACGAAGTGGGATATAATTATCGTATGACTAATATTCAGGCGGCACTAGGAGTCGCACAAATGGAAGAATTGCCAGAGTTTATAAGACGCAAAAAAAGCAATTATCAGCTTTATGAGGAACTGTTAAAAGATTTTTCAAAAGGGAGTCTGCTTTCATTTAGGGAAAATACAGACTCAAATCATTGGTTTTATTCGTTAGTGTTTTATAAGGATGTGTGCAAAAATAGTTTGCGAAATATTATTGAAGAGTTGCAAAAAAGCGGTATACAGACAAGACCTATCTGGGGATTGATTCACGAGCAGAAACCGTACAGAGGAAGTATTACTTATCATATAGAAAAGGCAGAATATTACAGAGAAAGAGTATTAAATATTCCGTGCAGTACACAGATTACAGAGGAAGATATTGAATTTGTTGCAGAGTGTATAAAGGGACTTTAGGAACAGAGGTGGCAAAGGAATGAGTGATTTACTGGGGCAGTATATAAATAAAATGTTGGAATTTGAGGAAAAGGGCTATCTGGATGAGGCATTGGAATTGAGCAATAAAATGCTGGATACGTTTGTCGAGGACAAATTAGAGATTCTTTTTGAGCGGGGAAAGCTTCAATTTAGAAATGCAAATTATCAGGAAGCATTGACGGATTTTATTTATGCTTATCAGATTTCTAATGATCCGGAGATTTATGAATTGGTGTTAGAGGCATATTTATATCCGAATCAGGAGAATCTTATCCTACAGTATCAGGAAAACCTGAAATTATTGGAAAACTATCCACATTATAAAAATGAATATCCGCAGGAGGAAGAACTGCATTTTTATCCGATTTTTCAAAATGATCAGATGGTGGCATGTGTAGATACACAGAGCAGGACATTTGCAATTAATCACAAGCAGGAAATTAAGAACTACCCGGAGCATGGGAACTGTTATATGATGTTTAATGAGCTTTGGTCAGAGGATATTTTAAAATGCGAGGAAATGTGCAGGATTTTGAAGCCTTTTATGGATATAAATATACCTATGTATCTGGTATATGACAAGTTATACTGGCTTTTGTTTTTACAGCTACAGGATGTGACAGCATTTATAGAATCAAAGCGTATGGTCTTTTTAGTGGGTGAGAAGGCATTCCGTGAGTATCTGTCGGATACTCAGGTAATTATGCCGAACAGAGTGCAAGATGAGAAATATGCAAATTATATACAAGCATTATCAGAAGTAACCGTTATTAAATACCAATATTATAATCAGGGGCTTGAAAAAATACATCAATATTATTTTGGAAACAAAGAAATGATTGATGAACATATTAAGTCGGGGAAACCGAAGATTTTATTTATGACCAGCCGTTTTACAACCGTATTACAATATCACACGAGAGATTGTATGGAGGCGGCACAAACTCTTGGATGTGAAACAGAGTTGGTGATAGAACCGGACGGAATTAGGAGGGTGACAGATTTTTATACAGTGGAACGACTGGCAGAATTCAAGCCGGATATCATTTTTTGTATTGATCATTTCAGATATGAACATCTGGATATACCATCCGAAATTATATGGATTACCTGGGTACAGGATCCATTGTCGCATATTATGGACAAGGTAACACCGGGGAAGCTGACAGATAGAGATTTTATTATGAATCATCTTATTACATGGAAGAAATTTTTTGATGTGGGATATCCGCAGAAACTATTAATAGATGCTCCAATACCTGCGAACCAACACATTTATAAACCATATCAGTTGACAGACAAAGAAAAAGAAGAATATGCGTGTGATATTTGCTTTGTCTGTCATGCGAGTGATGTGGATTCACATATTGTAGAAGAATTAAGAAAATATCCGCAGGAGCTTTGGGATGCAATTGCAGCAATCTATAAAGGATATCAGAGCTTTGTATATGAGACGGGAAAAATGTTTTACTGTTTAGAAAGTTTTGAAGAATACATAAAGGGTTGTCTAGCACAGAATTATCAAATAGAATTAAGAAAGAAAAGTTTGGAATACATTACCAATGATATGTATCAGTGGTTTAATCAAAGGGTTTTTCGTCAGGCTCTTGTGGACTGGATTTTAGATGCCGGTTTTACAAATATTAAGCTATGGGGAAATGGTTGGTCCGACAATGAAAAGTATAGAGAGTATGCTATGGGACCGGCAGAAAATGGAGAAACACTCTCTAAGATTTATCAGGCATCTAAAATAGTAATTGGAAACAATGTCCAGACTACGGCAGCAGCAAGAGCATGGGAATCAATGCTCAGTGGTGCATTTTATATGAGCAATTATATTCCAATAGAAGCTGACGCTGTGGATATTCGGAAGATTGTTAAAGTGGATGAGGATGTTATAATGTTTTATGATCGGGAGGATTTACTCGAAAAGATTCATTTTTATCTAGAAAATGAAAATGAGCGACAGAAGATGATAGAGCGTGGAAGGAAAGTGACTTTGGAAAAGATGACATTTGACAAACTGATAGAGCGGACGATAGAAATAATAGGAAAAAAACTGGAGGAATAACAATGGCGGATAAAATAAGAATGGATTCACACAAACTCATTTATCACCCTGAACGTGTGGCAGCCTGGCAAAGAGGGGAGAATATCTACCCGATTGAATTGGAAATAGGATTAACAAATGCATGTAATCACCGTTGTGTTTTTTGTGCGGTGGATTATACTGGTTATCGTCCTACTATGTTTGATGGACAAGTATTAAAGGAACGAATTACAGAGTTTGCAGATAAAGGCGTGAAAAGCATCATTTATGCAGGTGAAGGAGAGCCGTTGTTAAACAAAGAGGCAGTTAATATTATTAATCATACAAAAGCAAGTGGTATTGATGCAGCAATGTCTACAAATGGTGTATTGTTAACACCGGAAGTGTCAAGGGATTGTCTGGCGGATTTAACCTGGATACGGTTTAGTACGGCAGCGATCACAGATGCTTCTTATGAGAAAATACATCAATGTAAAAAGGGAGATCTTCAGATTGTACTTCATAATATGGAAGAAGCAGTACGTGTAAAGAAAGATAAACACGCATCGACTACGATTGGAGTACAGCTTTTATTACTTCCTGAAAATAAAGGCGAAGTTGTTCAGATGGCAAAAGAATTAAAGAAAATCGGAGTAGATTATTTTACCGTCAAGCCATTTTCCCAGCATCCCCAAAGTGGGAACATTTTACAGGTGGATTATCAGGAGTTGCTTGGAGTAGAACAAGAGTTAAAAGATATTGCAACGGATGATTATAAGATATATTTCCGGGCACATTCTATGCAGAAATTAATTTGTAAAAGAGATTATGATCAATGTCTGGCGCTTCCATTTATGGTATATATTGATGCAAAGGGAAATCTTTGGCCATGCATTGTTTTTATGGGAAAAGAGGAGCTAAGCTATGGCAATCTCTATCAGGAATCCTTTGAAGAAATCTGGGAAGGCGAAAGACGGAAAAAATTGATGGAATATTTCTATGCATTAGATTTAGAAAAGAATTGTAGAGAGTTATGCAGACTGGATGAGATGAATAAGTATTTAGCGGAATTGAAACATCCGGGTGAACACGTAAACTTTATTTAAAAGCAGGAGATAAATATATGTTGGAAGATTTGGCAAAGGAGATCAGAAAAGAAATAATGCTGACTGCATGTTGCGGTAATACGGGGCATCTGGCATCTTCATTTTCGGCGGTAGAGATTATGACAGCGTTGTATTTTGGAGATATTCTTTGTTATGATAAGGAGGATCCTTATTGGGAGGACAGGGATAAAGTAATCATAAGCAAAGGTCATGCAACACTTGTTCTTTATAGTGTGTTAAAGCATATTGGTTATATAACCCAGGAACAGATGGAAACGTTTTGCCAGCCTGGTTCGGAATTTGGTGGGGAGGCGAAGTATGGGGATATTCCGGGTATTGAAGCGACAACAGGTTCTTTGGGGCATGGTTTGTCATTTGCGGTTGGAATTGCAATGGCAAATAAGCTAGATAAAAGAAAAAGTCGGGTATATGCATTGCTGGGTGATGGAGAATGTCAGGAAGGTTCTGTGTGGGAGGCAGTACTTTCGGCGGCACATCATAAATTAGATAATCTGACAGTGATTTTGGATAGAAATCAACTTCAGGCAATGGGAGATACAGAAGAGATTGTAGGAATTAATCCTATGGATAAAAAATGGGAAGATTTCGGATGGCATGTAACGGAAGTAAATGGACATGATATTAAAGCATTGATTGAAGTTTTTCGTTCCGATAAGGAGCTGCAGGAAGAAAAACCACATTTGATTATTGCAGATACAATAAAAGGGAAAGGCGTTTCCTTTATGGAAAATGTGCCGATTTGGCATTATCGTATGCCAAACGAGGAAGAAATGGAAATAGTGAAAAAGGAACTTGATATTTCAGAAGAGGAGATAGATCATGCGAAATACATATTTGAAAGAAGTATATAATATCGCTAAAAAAGATAAGAATGTTCTTTCATTAGTTTCGGATAATGGAATGATTGTCTATGATGATTTTCGTAGAGATTTGCCGGAGCAATATTTTAATTTTGGAATTTCCGAAGGTCATATGATTACTGCGGCAGCAGGAATGGCAAGCTGTGGAAAGATACCTTTTGCTTATACAATAGGCTCTTTTTTAGCATACCGTTCTTATGAGTTTATCCGTTTAGATGTGTGTTTGCAAAAATTAAATGTCAAAATTGTAGGAATTGGAGCTGGAGTAACTTATGGGTATTTAGGACCGACCCATCATAGTACAGAAGATATCGCAGTTCTACGATGCCTTCCGAACCTGACACTTTTATCTCCGGCAACACCAAAAGAAGCAAGAAGATTAGTTCAATATGCTTATGAACTGGATGGTCCGGTATATATTCGGTTAGGCAACAATCTGCCAAAAGAATTGTACGAAGAAAAAATGGAAGTTATACCAGGAAAGGCAAGTGTGGTCAGAAAGGGAGAGGACATTGCGATTTTTGCTACAGGGGAAATTTTATATGAAGTAATAGAAGCAGCAGACAGACTCAAAGAAAAAGGAATTGAGGCAGAGGTCATAAGTGTACATACGTTAAAACCGTTTGACAAAGAATTTGTGCTTGAGACTGCTAAAAGGTATTCACGGATATATTCAGTAGAAGAGCATAGTATTCAAGGGGGATTGGGAGGTATGATAGCGGAGGTATTAGCAGAACAGGGTACAACAGCAAGACTGACTCGAATTGGAATAGAAGATACCTTTGCAAAAGGATATGGAACCAGAAAACAAGTATTAAGTGCGAATGGATTAGATGCAAAGGGCATTTACAAGCAGATAATTGGAAACTATCAGAACAGGGAGGACGGAAGATATGCAACAGACACCATATAGTATTATGAAAATATTTCATCATCCAGATATTTTAGAAAAGTTAGAAAGACAGGAGCGATGTGCTCCTTTGTATGTAAGAATTAAGCCAACAAATATCTGCAATCATAATTGTTATTATTGTCATTATAAAAATTCGTATATTGAGTTAGATGAATATGTGCCAAATGATTATATTCCGAGAGAGCGTATGTTAAAAACAATTGATGAAATGAAAGAAGTTGGTGTAAAAGCGGTAACTTTTAGTGGAGGTGGAGAACCTCTGGCATATCCGTATATTGAAGAGACTTTTGAGAGAGTTTTAGAAAATAAAATTGATTTGTCTATCATTACAAATGGTTCTCTTTTAAAAGGCAAAAAGGCAGAATTGCTGAAGGATGCGAAATGGGTTAGAATTTCTCTAGAGTCTGTGAGTGAAGAGGAATATTGTAAAGCAAGGGGAATTAAGGAAGGAGCTTTTGCAAATTTGTGTAAAAACATTCAGGAATTTGCAAAAATAAAAGCAAAGAACTGTGAACTTGGAATCAATTTTGTTATTAGCAAGGAAAATTATATGGAAGTGCGGCAGGTAGCAGAGTTAATGAAATCATTAGGTGTAAATCATGTGAAATTTGCACCTTTAATTTCTACCGCGACGAATCAGTATCATGCACCCTTTAAAGATGAAGTCATGCGTGAGTTGGGAATAATGAAGCAGGAATTACAGAATGATACTTTCAAAATCATTGATTTATATACAGCAGATTTTGAAAAGATAAATGAGGGCTTTGAACGTACATACAGGGAGTGTCCAATTAAAGAATTTATTTGTGTTCTGGCTGCAAATTCAAAAGTCTATTATTGTCATGATAAAGCATATATCAGTAATGGATGTGTGTTTGATTTAAATGAGGTCAGTTTTAAAGAAGGTTGGTACAGTGAAAAAACAACAGAACTTTTTCGCAATTTTGATGCGAGAAAAATATGTAAACAACACTGTGTCTATGACCAAAGAAATGAATTGATAAATTCTTTTATAACTATGGACAAAAATCATATAAATTTCATTTAAGAAAGAGCGTAAGCAAGGAAGAAAGGAAAAGGGATTAAAGGTATGGCTTATATTGATTTTATCTCAGAGGTACATAATAGTACAAAACGCGACTATATGGCGAGAGTCAATGGTGCTGATAAAGCAGAGTGTGCAAAGATTGCAAAAAAGTATGGATATGATTATTGGGATGGAGAGCGTAAGTATGGTTATGGCGGATATGTCTATGATGGACGGTGGAGAAAAGTTGCAGAACATATGGCAGAGTATTATCAGCTAAAACCGGGACAGAAGGTACTGGATGTTGGATGTGGTAAGGCACATTTATTATATGAGTTGACACAGGTAGTTCCAGGACTTGTTGTATGTGGACTGGATATATCAGAATATGGGATTAGCAATGCGAAAGAAGAAGTGAGAGAGTTCCTTCAAGTTGGAAATGCTGTTGAACTTCCTTTTGGAGCTAATGAGTTTGATTTGGTTATTACTTTGGCAACACTTCATAATCTAAAAATCTTTGAGTTAGAAAGTGCTGTAAAGGAGATCTGTCGTGTATCTAAGAAAAACAGTTACATTATGGTGGAATCTTTCCGTAATGACAGAGAAGAAGTGAACATGTTGTACTGGCAGTTGACGTGTGCAAGTTATTATGCTACGGATGAATGGGAGTGGTTATTTGATAAGTGGGGTTATACTGGAGATTATAGCTTTATGTTTTTTGAGTAAAGAAATTAAAGTATGAGAGTATTGATAACAGAAACGGCAAGCTTTGTTGGTGGAAGAATATGGAACCATTCATGATATAGCAGACAATCAAGATTTTGAAGAGGTTATAAAAGAATTAAATTAACTTGCTTGCAATATTAAGTTTGTAAATAGATAAAAAGAACAATGCAAGGAGAGTACAGAATGCAGTATTTGATTTTGGGTGCAAACGGTTATATTGGTTCTTACATTTATGATCGTATGCAGAAAAGTGGTTTAGCTGTGATAGGAACAGGTCATAAGAGAGCCGGATGTGAGGAATTAGTTTATTATGATATTCGGACAGATGATATAGAGGATATCTTAAAGGCTTGCGTGGAAGATAGTGAGAAGACAGCAATTGTCTGCATTACAGAATCAAATATTGATAAGTGTCATGTGAACTATGAAGAGTGCTATCAGACAAATGTCGTGGCAATGAAATCATTGATCCATAAGCTACACGGGAACGGATTCCATGTGATTTTCTTTTCATCTGATAATGTATTTAATGGAGAAAAAGGTAATTATACAGAAGAGAGCCAAACTTGTGCAATCAATGATTATGGAAAAATGAAAGCAGAAATAGAAGCGTATCTGTTAGAGCATGAGCCGCAGACCTGTATCTTCAGGATTTCTAAAGTAGTAAGTAACAAAAAAGAAAGACAAAATGTATTTACTGAATGGGAAAATCAAATGAAGGATAGTGAGATTCGTTGTATTCAAGGAAATATTATTTCGTTTATCTATATAGAGGACATTTATCAGGCATGCCTGCTGGCAGCGGAAAAAAGACTAGCCGGATTGTACAATGTAGTTGGTGATCAGGGATATAGTAGAAAAGAGCTGGCACAAAAATTTTATGCTGCTAAAAATGTAACAAATATAAAAATTCATGAATGTAGTGCACAAGACATTCCTTTTAAGGATAAAAGAAGACCACTGAATGTAAGTATGAGTAATCAAAAGTTTAAAAAAGAAACAGGATACCGATTTACATCCATGGATGAAGTAATCAGAAAATATGTTGAAAATAATCAGGAGGGGTAAGATGTGATATATTGATTTTGTATCAGATTTACATAAAAAACAAAACGTAATTATATAGGAAGAGTAGTAGATAAAAAATAGCGGAACATTATCAGGAGATTCCTGTTGAGGACAATGAATTTAATTTGGTAATTTCACTTACAACGCTTCACAACTTAAAAGTATTCGATTAAAAAAGCAGTACAGGAGATTGAAAGAGTCAGCAAAGGAAAGAGTTAACTTATGGTAGAGCTTTTCCGAAATGATGAAGATGAAGTAAATATGCTGTACTGATAGCTCATTTGTACAAGCTACTATTCTGTAGAGGAATAGGAATGGCTTTATAAAGAGTGAGCATATACAGGAGATTATAGTTTTATTTTCTTTGAATAGAGGAGAAATCCATGGGAAAAATCATATCAAAAAACGAAGTAGAAGAAATCAAAGAGTTAAAAAAACAGGGGAAAAAGATTGTTCTCTGTCACGGAGTCTTTGACCTCGTGCATCCGGGACATATCATTCATTTTCAGGAAGCAAAAAAATTAGGTGATGTACTGGTAGTATCCATCACTGCCGCAGAATATGTGCGGAAAGGACCGGGCAGACCGTATTTTGACGATGAGATGCGCTTAAGATTTTTATCTGCAATCGAATGTATCGATTATGTCATGCTTTCCGAGGGCTATACCGTAGATGATATCGTAGAAGCAGTAGAGCCGGATCTGTATGTCAAGGGCAAAGAATATGCAAAAGCAGAAGAGGACATTACAGGAAAAATTGACGAAGAAGTGGCACTTGTACGCAAACATGGCGGCGACGTTGCTTATACGGACGGACAGGTCTTTAGTTCCACAAAATTGATCAACAATGCACTGCCGGCACTGCCGCCGGATGTAAAAGACTTCATGGAGACCTTCCATCAGCAGTATACGATACAGGACATCAAGGATTATGCAGAAAAAATGCAGGATTTAAAAGTCCTTGTCATCGGTGATGCGATCGTGGATGAGTACATTTTCTGTAATGTACAGGGACTGATGTCCAAGGATATGGGCTATTCTGCAAGATATAATTATACGGAACAGTATATGGGAGGCTCTTTAGCGGTAGCACGTCACTTAGCATCGTTTAATGACAACGTTACCTTAATGAGCGTCGTAGGAACGGAAAAAGCCGTACATAGCAGGATCTTAGATGAGTTGAGCAACAAAATGCGCGTAGACTTAACTTATAGTGAAGAATTTGACACCATCGTAAAAAGACGATATGTAACGGTGAATGAAAAAAGAGAAGAAGTAGATAAAATATTTGCGATCAACAATCTTCCGACACCGATGGTCATTGATACAGAGACCATGGACAAGTTCAAAGCCAATCTGCGGGAAAAAATCGAAGGCTATGATGCTGTGATCCTCTGTGATTTCGGACATGGACTCATTGACGGTGAAGTCATGAAGATCATACAGGAGCATGCGAAGTTCTTAGCGCTGAACTGTCAGACGAACTCTTCAAACTATGGAAAAAACCTGATCACAAAGTACAGACGTGCGGATGTCTTTGCATTAGACCAAAAGGAATTAGGTCTTGCATTTTCTGAATATCAGAGCAGTGAGGAAGAGCAGCTTTTGCATCTTTCCGAGCATCTTCATACACATGGCTGGCTGACACAGGGTTCACAGGGAGCAACTTCCGTAGAAGCCGGAAAATTAAAGAGCTGTCCGGCGTTTACCTTAAAGGTTAAGGATACGATCGGTGCCGGTGATGCATTTTTTGCACTGGCAAGCCTGACCGTTGCAGCGGGAGCGCCGATAGAGATCGGAACCTTTATGGGAAATGTGGCTGGAGCATTAGCAGCGAACATTATGGGTAATAAAGAAGCAATAGATAAAGTAAATGTTCTCAAGTATGCAAGCACGCTTTTGAATATTTAGTAAAAGGACGAGTACAGATGAGAATAGCAATTTGCGATGACTTGCAGACAGAACGACAAAAAACAATAGAAGCCTTAGACTCCGTCATCAGAAATTTTTCAGTCAATGAATTTGATGATGGAGCCGAGCTGATCAAAAGTCATGAGGTATTACCTTATGACTTGATTATTTTAGACATATTGATGCCAAAGATCAGTGGAATGGATACGGCGGCTCAGATCCGCAAAAAAGATACAAAGACACCAATCGTATTTATATCGACGAGTGAAGAATTCGGTGTACAGAGCTATCGGGTGCTGGCTTTTGATTATTTATTAAAGCCGATCGATACAGAACAACTGCGGGCATGTATGAGAAGGCTGTTATCACAGCGGACCAAAAAACATTATATTACAGTGACCTATTCCGGAACCGAAACAAAGATCCTGTTGTCTAATATCCAGTGCTTAGAGAGCAATCTGCGAAAAGTGATCTTTACACTGTCGGAAAACAGAGAGATTGAGGTAGTCGGAAAACTGACAGACTACGAGGAATTTTTACTGCATCATGGATTTTGCCGCTGCCACAAAAGCTATCTTGTAAATATGGAGTATATCGACAGCATAGACAATGACGTGTTTTATTTGACGAGCGGAAAAACGATGAAGATCTCAAGAACATATCTGCAAAGTGCAAAAAAGGCATATTTTGACTATGTATTTGCGGCGGAGGGAGAGACATGAGCCATTCAGGAAATATCGTATCGCTGTTTGTGACGCTTTTTATATGTACTCTGGACGGTTATTCCATGATGAATTACCGTGTGCCGGCAAAACGTGCCTATGGGTATTTTGCTGCCGTAACGGCAGTCTGTCTGGCATTCAATTCTTATATCACGATTCATTATGGAAGTACGGTGCTTCGAAGTGTTATTTTATTCACAATCGGACTGCCGTATTTTGTGTTGATATTGTTGATCACCAAAGATAAAATATCACAGACTGTGTTTAACTTTTGGCTTTGGATCAATATCTATGACATCATTGCAAATTTTTCTGCATTCATCAACGATTATACTTTAAAAGACGCTTATTTTTTAACAGCATTGCGTTTTGTGCTCTTTGGCGGATATTTTATCCTGTATAACAAACATTTAAAGGCAAAACACCGGATGCTGATGGATCGGTTAAAGGTCAACTGGTGGATATTTTCCTTTATCCCGATGTCCTTTACCGGGCTGATCTGTCTGGTCAACTATTACTTTTTGGATTTTCACGGCGTCACACGCAACTATCCGGTATTGCTGATGATATGCATACTGATGCTGTTAGTCTATATTCTGATATTTTATACCTTTCAAACGGCAGGCGATGCGATGGAAAGAGAGCGGATTGCCGGGAATATGAAAGAGCAGATCCTGCTGCAGAAAAAGCAGTACGAATTCTATCTGCAAAAAAGAGAGGCAGAGAGGATTTTTCGCCATGATGCAAGGCACCGTGACAGTATTTTGATCAGTTATCTTGAAAATGGAGACGTGGAAGGAGCAAAGGAATTTTTAAAAAAAGAACTGGCGGAAATAGAAAAAAATGCAAAAATACCGTTTTGCGAAAATACTCTGATCAATGCGGTTCTCAGTGAATACCGGACAAAAGCAGAGCAGGAAGGACTGGAATTTTCTGCACGGATACAGATGCCAAAGGAACTTGCCTGTGACGAAGCGGAATTCTGTGTGATGCTCTCGAATCTGTTAGAAAACAGTCTGGATGCGGCAAAAAGTTATATTGCAATCAGCATCAAGCATTTAAACCATCAGCTCTCTTTAAATGTAAAAAATGATTATGAAGGTGAGTTAAAAAAGAGTGCGGAAAACAATTATCTTACCACCAAACCACAGGGCAGCGGACTGGGATTAAAAAGTGTAGAAGCGATTTTAAAAAGCAACTCGGGATTTTTAAAGATCGAAGATACAGACGGAGTATTTGATGTGTTTGCAACCTTAAAAAATTGAGTAAATAAAGTGCCAATGACTCCTTTTTTGCAAGTTATGACGATTTCATGCAAGTTATGACATTTTCATTGAATAAAAGCATAAGATTACATAAAATGGCAAGTAAGAAAAAACAATAAGGAGGAGTTTATATGGCACTTATCATTGTGGGAGTTGTGCTGGTAATTATCATTTTATGGTTTATTTCCGCACAGAGGAAGTTAGTAGCAATGGATGAGAACATCAACAATGCGATGGGCCAGATCGGTGTTCAGTTATCCTCGCGCTGGGATGCGTTAACGGCACTGTTGGATCTGACAAAAGGGTATGCTGATCACGAGTACAAAACCATATCGGATACGATCAAAATGCGTACCAGTATTAATTCAAACAGTTCCGCAGCAGAAGTAAATAAGCAGGAAAACATGCTGACAGAGGCAATGGGAAAGATCATGGCAGTTGCAGAAAGTTATCCGGAGCTGAAAGCAAATGAGAATTATATCAAGACCATGGACAGCGTAAACGAGTATGAGAAGATGGTACGTCAGTCACGTCTGATCTACAATGACAGCGTTACCAAACTCAATCGTACGATCCGCATGTTCCCAACTTCGATCGCAGCAGGCATGCTTCATATTACAAGCCGCGATTACTTAGAGGCAAGTGAGCAGAAAGCAGATATGCCGGATATGAAATAAGGAGCAGCCTATGAAGTGGATAAAAAAATTACTGCTTGTGGCACCGTTGATGCTGCTGTTGATTTCCGGTACGGCATATGCTAAAAACAATGTCTCGGAAATAGACATTTCCGTTACCGTAAGGGATGACGGAAGTGCTTATGTAGTTCAGAACTGGCAGGGTACTTTCGAGGAAGGAACCGAGAATTACATACCGATCGCAACAAAAGACATTGGCATATCAGATTTGAAAGTATCCGATGAAAAAGGTGAGTATACTTTTGTTGATGATTGGGACATCGATGCAGACTTTGATGCCAAAAGGCGAAAATGTGGGATCAACAAAACCGATGACGGCGTAGAGTTGTGTTTTGGAATAACCGATTATGGTGAAAAAAAATATGCGATCGAATATGTGGTCACGGACTTTATAAAAAGCTATTCCGATTATGACGGAACGAATTTTATGTTTATCAATCCGCAGATGTCTACGTTTCCGACAGACGGAAAGGTCAGCATTCGTTTAGAGAACGGTACAGCTTTAGACGAGAACAATGCAGGAATCTGGGCATTTGGATATGAAGGAGAGGTACAATTTCAACAGGGTTCTATTGTGGCATACACAACCTCTGCTTTAGAAGATGACAATGACATGATCGTGATGTTCCGGTTGGATAAGGGGATCCTATCCCCGACGAAATCCGTTTCAAAATCTTTTGAAGAGGTGAAAGACACTGCTTTTGAAGGCAGTGACTACGGAGATGAGGAAGGCGGATTATTAGAGACCATCATAGGGTTTGTAGTTCTGATCGGAATTGTGGTAGTAGTCGTATGGCTGATCCGCAGTGTTGTAAAGAGAAAGAAAGCTATTAAAGCGTTCTACGAACAGGCGAATTATTACAGAGAAGTGCCAAACGGCGGAGAGATCCGGGTTTCGCATTTCTTGGCACAGACCTTTGATGTGGCAAAAGAGGAGAGCCTGCTCATCGGAGCATTGATCCTTTCCATGATCAACAAAGGATGTATTGAGCCACAGACAGAAGAAAGTGTTGGAGCTTTTGGAAAGTCGAAAAAATCCGTCAACTTAAAGCTGATAAAAAAACCGGATACCGATATCGAAAAGAAATTGTATAAGGTTTTAGTCAAAGCAGCGGGCGAAGATGGTATTTTACAGGAAAAAGAGCTTGAGAAATACGCATACAAACATCCGAAGTCTGTAAGCGATCTGTTAGAGAATGCCTTAGATGAAGGAAGAGAAATTTTTGCAGAGAATAAAGGTTTTACCGGTCATTCGGGAAGAAAGATCAGTGATCTGACCGCAAAAGGCAAGGAAGAACTTGCCGAGGTAATGGGACTGAAGAAGTATCTGGAAGATTTTTCGCTGATATCAGAAAGAGAAATCAGCGAAACCATTATCTGGCAGGATTATATGGTATATGCCACATTGTTTGGCATAGCCGACAAGGTAATCAAACAATTTGAAAAAGTCTATCCTGACAGGGTGCCTGAGTTTGAAAATTACAATAGAAATGTGATCATAGCACACAGCTATTGTCACAGCATGCACAGATCTGCAGAGAGGGCAATGCAGGAAGAGAGAACCAGTGGTCAGGGAGGTTTTGCGTCGATAGGCGGAGGCGGAGGCTTTTCCGGTGGAGGTACTGGAGGCGGTTCAAGGTAACCGTTTACAGTCACCGTGGGAGATTCCTTTGAGAAAGTTGGTGATGCGTTTGGATGTCATTGATTTTACAACAATATTAAAAAATAATCATAAAAAAGGAGAATGGAACAATGAAAAGTTTTAAAAAAGTAATGGCAGGAATGTTAATGGGTATTATGGTAATCGGAATGCTGACAGGATGTGGCGGAGACCCGGTTGCAGATGATTTTGAAAAGTTCTTAAACACAGACATGGTAGATGTCAATGCAAACTATGACAAGATCAAAGAAGAGTCTGCAAAATGGGGCGACTTAGAGACAAACGAAGAGATCAAAGACAGCATCAACAATGGAATCATGCCAAACATTGATGATTCACTGGATAAACTTTCTAAGATCAAACCGGAAACAGATGAAGTGAAAGCTATCAAAGAAAAATATGTAAAAGTAATGGAAGCATACAAAGAGGGTTATACAAAGATGCTTGAAGCCTGTGACACAAATGATGAGCAGACTATCACAGAAGCTACCGAAAAGATTGATGAAGGAATCAAGCTCTTAGATGATTATAACAAAGCGTTAGAATCATTAGCAAAAGAGAAAGATATGAAAATAGAGTATTAATAATGTAAAATAGAGTGTAGCAGAAAGGCTGGATATTCGTAACATTACGAGTATCCGGCTTTTCAATTTTTCTATAAAAATCCTGCAGCAGTTGACTTGAAAAGTCAATGTCCTGTATGCTAAAATAATAGCAAAGCATACAGGCTTTCTTATCTTTAAGGCATTTGCCATCTATTATTCTATCATTCAGAAAATCTATGCTTTTAAATCCAAAATATCAGTATAAAGCAGGAGATTTTCAGAAGACCTCCTGCCATAAAGAACAGGGGGAAGAAAATGGAGATTGTTTACAAAGTAAAAGACATTGACACATTAAGAAACTATTTAAGATGTGCTGTAAAAGCACAGAACATAGAAGATTTTCGCAATAAAATAGGAAAATAGATCAGAAAAATTCAAGGAGGAAAATATTATGATTTCATTAGTAACAGGAGGATGCGGTTTTATAGGTTCCCATATTGTCGACAGGTTATTAGAAGAGGGTCATACTGTGCGTGTCATAGACAACTTTACTACCGGTCGTCCGGCAAATTTAGACCACCAGAAGGGAAATAAAAATCTGACCGTTTACCAGATGGATATTCGCAATAAGGAGGAGATTGCACCGGTATTTGAAGGAGTGGACTATGTATTTCATTTAGCAGCATTAGCAGACATCGTGCCATCCATTCAGCAGCCGTGGGAATACTATTCCTCGAACGTATTAGGTACCTACAATGTTGTAGAATGTGCAAGAAGTGCAGGTATTAAAAAATTAGTGTACTCAGCATCTTCATCCTGCTATGGAATTCCGGACAACTATCCGACCGATGAGCATGCGGAGATTCGTCCACAGTATCCATATGCATTAACAAAGCGTTTGGGTGAGGAAACCGTACTTCACTGGGGACAGGTTTACGGACTTCCGGTTGTAACATTACGACTGTTTAATGTCTATGGAACACGCTCTAGGACATCAGGAACTTATGGTGCGGTATTCGGTGTATTTTTAGCACAGAAGCTGGCAGGAAAACCATTTACAGTAGTAGGAACCGGAGAGCAGACGAGAGATTTTACCTATGTAACGGATGTGGCAGATGCTTTTTATACGGCAGCAATGTCAGATATCGTGAATGAGACCTTTAACGTAGGAAGCGGCGGAACATATTCCGTAAACCGGCTGTGTGAATTGCTCGGAGGGGAAATTGTACATATACCAAAACGTCCGGGTGAGCCGGACTGCACCTTTGCAGACACAACTAAGATAGAAAAAATGCTTGGCTGGAAAGCAAAAGTATCATTAGAAGAGGGAGTGCAAAAAATCCTCGACAATATCGATTACTGGAGAGAAGCACCGGTATGGACACCGGACAGCATAGGCGAAGCAACAAAAGACTGGTTCAAATATTTAGGCAAGTAACACAGGAGAAGAGCCGGCATATTCAGGGAGGAAACAGGATGTATACAGATTATTTGAAAGAACTGGTACACCAGCTTGAGGTAACGAAAGTGTTGGATAAAAACGGAAAAGCATATCCGGACTACAACGTTGCCATGCAGCAGTTGATAGATTTGTTTACAGAGATCAAGCGGGAAGGAAAGCAGGTATTTTTTATCGGAAATGGTGGAAGTGCCGGAATTGCCGGTCACATGACAGCGGATTTTATGAAAAACGGTGGGATGAAAACCTACAGTCTGTATGACAATCCGTTAACCACCTGTATGGGAAATGACTATGGCTATGAGTACATATTTTCAAGACCGTTAGAGTTTTTGGGAAATGAAGGAGATCTGCTGGTTGCCATCAGCAGTTCCGGCAATTCCATGAATATTGTAAATGCCATAGAAGTAGCAAAAGAAAAAAACATGAAGGTGCTGACCCTTTCAGGTTTCAAAGAGGACAACCGTATTAAGCAGATGGGAAACTATAATCTCTATGTGCCTGTCTGCCATTACGGAATGGTAGAATCCATACATAATCTGATATTACAGCAGATCGTAGATGTGATCTTAGAACGCGATGGAGAGTGCCTGTAATGAGCGCTTTAAAAAAAGCGGTTTTTTTAGACCGGGACGGTGTTTTGTGTGAGGACACAGACTACATTACCTCCTTTGAAAAACTGCATATCTATCCATTTGCAAAAAAAGCCGTAGAGCAGATCCATAAAAAAGGCTACCTTGCGATCGTTGTAACAAACCAGTCCGGAGTAGCAAGAGGCTATCTGACGGAAGAAATGTTACAAAAGCTGAATGCCTATCTTCAAAAGGAGACAGGGGTGGATGCGATTTACTATTGTCCGCATCTTCCGCCGGAACAGGAGGAGATACCGCCTTACCGTATTCATTGTACCTGTAGAAAGCCAAATGCTGGGATGTTGCAGCAGGCGGCGGCAGAACACCATATAGATCTGAAATCTTCATATATGGTGGGAGACAGGGAGAGTGATATCCAAACAGGGAAGGCGGCAGGAACGAAAACCGTTTTTGTCAAAGGACGGAAATGCAGCGAGCAGCCGGATTTTGTAGTTTCAAATGTTTGGGAATTTGCCAAAAGTATAAAAGGTTGAGAAAACAAATACCATTAGCACGAGGCTAATGGTATTTGTTTTATAATATAGGTAATTCAAAAAAGAACAGATTGGCGTTAGCATCGCCGGTCTAACATCATACCGGCATAAATCGAAGAAATATATGGTGCTGCAAAGTTGTGTCCCGGATTCTTATAGGCCACAATTATTTTGTTTACATAATTCATAGGATTGATAGAGGCATTAGAAGCCTTATCATTTAAAGCATCCTTAAATGCATTCAGTACGGAAAAACTCTCCTTAGCATCAACGGATGAGATCGCATCTGCTAAGAGCGCACGGTCTACTCTGATCCGTCCGTCATCCTGCGAACAAAGACCGATAGCTTCCAATTCGCTGTTGTAATTTGCGGTAACACTCCGCATATCGTTTAACAGGCGGCTGCCCTGCTGTTCCTCGCCTACAGGATTCGTTGCAATATCAATGATAGAGTTATAAGAGTCCACTAATTCCTGTAAGTTATCTGCAACTGCATCCACACTTGGCTTATAACCGATTGTTTCAGATTCGCCTTCGTTGTGAACACCCTTTAATTTTAATTCAAAAGTCTTATCTACTGTAATCGTATTGGAACGGGACACATGTTCCTTCCCATTTAATAAGAAAGAAGCATTTTTCGCAGGAGAAGTAATCTCACTGATCCCTAAAATTCCCATAGCTGTGCGGGAATCCGTTGTGCCTTCCGGAACAATATTAAAAAGATACTGCTCACCCTCAGGCAGTCCGGTCTGTGACGATTCTAAACGTAAAGCAGACTGTCGGTTGTCGTTTTCAAGGATTTCTGTTTTTAATCCAAGATTTGCACTGTTGATCAGACGTGCCAGTTTATTCAGAATATCCCGGTTAGTTTCTCCGTCGTTTACACTGAATTGAAATTCATACGATGCAGAAGGGGTATTCAAGTCAAACGAATAATTTCCGACAGGGATGTCACGCACACCGCTGTATAAAAAATTACTCTGGTTTACCTGTGGTTCCGCTAAAGAACGGACTTCAATGTCAAAGCTTTCCGTTGCTTCGGATTCATCATTTGCACCGATATATTTTGCTTCTACCATTTCATCATCGGTAGAAGATGCGACTTTTTTCGAAAAAGCGGCTTCGATGCCCTTACCGCCGCCGGACAGGGAAGAAATTACATTCTGGATCTGCCTGGCACTCTCCTTAATGTCAATTGCAAACCTTGCGGCATTCTTTGTTTCCTTAATCTTATACAGAGGGGATTCTTTGTTGGTCTTGACCATACGGTTATAAATGTCACGCAATTCGCTTTTCTTGTGTGAGTCATAACGCGATACGGTCGAATTAGCATATGTACTTAGATAATAATGATATACTGTATCAATTGCAGCCATAATAAAACCCCTCCTTTCGTCCATGAAATATGCAGAATGCATCAGGGTAGAATAAATCCATTTATATAACTATATTATAATAGGTAATTACATATTTGTCATCTAAAAATAGCAGAAAAAAGTATTTTTGCTTCTGCTTCATTAATTATATCGGAAAAAGGAATAAAAAATTAACAGTAATTGGAAGAAAAATTAACATTGACACCTATCTGGGATTGTGCTATATTAGACTAGCGATGGAAGTAGGTCTTTTTTTTATGCCTAAAAACAGAAAGAATTAAAGTGGAGGTGGAAGTTGTGCGCACGAAAATAACATTGGCATGTACGGAATGTAAGCGGCGTAATTATGATACGACCAAAGATAAGAAAGCTCATCCGGACAGAATGGAAACAAAGAAGTATTGCAGATTCTGCAAGACACACACATTACACAAAGAGACTAAGTAATTGTGACCAGACAAAGGGAGTGACTAAGATGGGAGAAACCACAAACAATGAAAGTGCCCCGAAAGAGAGCAGATACGCTGGTCTGAAGGCTGAATTCAACAAAATTGTCTGGCCTGATAAAGATTCAGTCACAAAACAGACAACAGCAGTTGTGATTGCATCCGTTATTCTGGGTCTGATTATTGCACTGATTGATTATATCATTCAGTATGGTGTAGATTTCCTTGTAAAATTGTAATGGAGGCAAAGGTGATTTTATGGCAGAGGCACACTGGTATGTAGTTCATACCTACTCAGGATATGAGAATAAGGTTAAGGCAAACATTGATAAAACAATTGAGAACAGACATCTTGAGGACCAGATTTTAGAAGTCCGTGTCCCGATGCAGGATGTGGTGGAATTGAAGAACGGTGCTAAGAAACAGGTTCAGAAAAAAATGTTTCCCGGTTATGTACTTATTAATATGGTAATGAATGATGACACATGGTACGTTGTCAGAAATACCAGAGGCGTTACCGGATTTGTTGGTCCGGGGTCTAAGCCGGTACCACTCACTGAAGCTGAAATGAGACCGTTGGGAATCGAATCAGAAAATATCGTTGTAGATTTTGCAGAAGGAGACAGCGTGGTTGTAACCGGAGGTGTCTGGAAAGATACCGTCGGAGTGATCCAGAGCATGAATTCCGGCAAGCAGATCGTCACAATCAATGTAGAGTTATTTGGCCGCGAGACGCCAGTAGAAATAAGTTTCGCAGATGTAAGAAAGACAAACTAAAAAGGAGGACTTATCCAAATGGCAAAGAAAGTAGAAGGATATATCAAATTGCAGATCCCGGCTGGTAAGGCAACACCTGCACCACCTGTTGGACCTGCACTTGGACAGCACGGTGTTAACATCGTAGAGTTCACAAAACAGTTCAATGCAAGAACAGCCGATCAGGGAGATTTAATCATCCCTGTAGTAATTACCGTATATGCGGACAGAAGCTTCAGCTTCGTAACAAAGACTCCGCCGGCACCGGTATTGATCAAGAAGGCATGCAACATCAAATCCGGTTCTGCAGTACCGCAGAAGGATAAAGTAGCAACCATTTCCAAGGCAAAATTACAGGAAATTGCAGAGTTAAAAATGCCAGACTTAAATGCAGGTTCTTTAGAAGCAGCAATGAGCATGATTGCTGGAACATGCAGAAGTATGGGAGTTACAGTAGAGGAATAGGTCGAAAGTAACTACCTTAAGACAATCGCAAAAAAGACTGAAAACGAAACAATCGTGGGAGGGAACGCTCCCGATATTACCACTAGGAGGTTTTTTAATGAAAAGAGGAAAGAAATATGTAGAGGCTGCTAAGAACATTGACAGAACTGCTCAGTACGACGTTGCAGAAGCAGTTAGCCTTGTAAAAAAAGCAGCAGTTGCAAAATTTGATGAGACAATCGAAGCTCATATCAGAACAGGCTGTGATGGCCGTCATGCAGAGCAGCAGATTCGTGGAGCAGTTGTACTGCCACACGGAACCGGTAAAGCTGTAAAAGTATTAGTTATCGCAAAAGGTGAAAAAATTGATGAAGCAAAAGCAGCAGGTGCTGACTTCGTTGGTGGAGAGGAATTAATTCCAAAGATCCAGAACGACGGATGGTTAGATTTTGATGTTGTTGTTGCTACACCGGATATGATGGGTGTTGTTGGACGTTTAGGTCGTGTACTTGGACCAAAAGGTTTAATGCCAAACCCGAAAGCCGGAACTGTAACAATGGATGTTACAAAAGCGGTAAACGAGATTAAAGCCGGTAAGATTGAGTACAGATTGGACAAAACAAATATTATCCATGTGCCAGTTGGAAAAGCATCTTTTACAGAAGAACAGTTAGCGGACAACTTCCAGACGCTTATGGATGCAATTAATAAAGCAAAACCAAGCAGCTTAAAAGGTCAGTACATCAAGAGCATTACATTAGCTCCAACAATGGGACCTGGTGTAAAATTAAGCGTAGCAAAAGTTGCACAGTAATTATTAGTTGACATCGAAAATAGATAATGATATAATATAAAAGCATATTGCCGAAGACAGCAGGTGCCGAAAGGCGTAATCGCAGAGCCTGCCGAGGGAATTTATTGATGTAATATCACAATGAATTTTAGACCTCTCTGTCATTTGGCAGAGAGGTTTTTTGAACCTTTTATGTCTGAGGAATACAAAGAAAAATAAAAGGAGGTGCACGATTCGTGGCAAAAGTAGAACTGAAACAGCCTATCGTAGAGGAGATTTCTGCAAACATTAAAGATGCACAGTCCGTAGTTCTCGTTGACTATCTTGGACTTAGCGTAGCAGAAGATACTCAGTTGCGTAAACAGTTAAGAGAAGCAGGTGTTACTTATAAAGTATATAAGAACACATTGATGAATTTTGCATTTAAGGGAACTGACTTTGAGAGCCTTGCTCCAATGTTAGACGGACCAAATGCAATCGCTATTTCTACAACAGATGCTACTGCTCCGGCAAGAATCTTAAGCAAATTTGCAAAGACTGCTCCGGCATTAGAGATCAAAGGCGGTGTTGTAGAAGGAACTTTCTATGATGCAGAAGGAATGAAAGCAATCGCTGCTGTACCATCAAGAGAAGAATTACTTTCCAAATTACTTGGAAGTATGCAGTCTCCTATCACAAACTTTGCTCGTGTTATCAATCAGATCGCAGAGCAGGGCGGTGCAGGTGAAAGCGTAGAAGCTGCTCCGGCTGAAGAAGCTCCTGTTGAGGAAGCTCCGGCAGCAGAAGAAGCACCGGCAGAATAAGCCGAAAAGCAAAGACAGAAACAAAAATAAACCATAAAAATGGAGGGAAATCAGAATGGCAAAATTAACAACAGCTGAAATGATCGACGCTATCAAAGAGTTAAGCGTATTAGAGTTAAATGAATTAGTAAAAGCATGCGAAGAGGAATTTGGTGTATCTGCAGCAGCAGGCGTAGTAGTTGCAGCAGCAGGAGCTGAAGGCGGCGCAGCAGGAGAAGAAAAATCTGAGTTCGACGTAGAGTTAACAGAAGTTGGACCAAACAAAGTTAAGGTTATCAAAGTAGTTCGTGAAGCAACAGGCTTAGGCTTAAAAGAAGCAAAAGAGTTAGTTGATGGAGCTCCTAAGGTAATCAAAGAGGCTGCTGAGAAAGCAGAAGCTGAAGACATCAAGACAAAACTTGAGGCTGAAGGCGCTAAAGTTACTCTTAAATAATTGTTTATTAAAAAGTAACCAGGCTGTACTTGGTAGAGTGCAGATAAAGAGAAGAACCTGTCCGGAAGAAGTGCCGGATGGGTTCTTTTGTGTTATGAGGAATGTTTTTGGAATGGGGACGGGCTGCACTGATCAAATATTCCGCGTTTCCTTGTGCAGAACATTCCGATGAACCTCCGAAAAGCAGAAATCGTGTGCGCCAGTGGGCTTCACGATTTCAGGAGTTTCATCTCCATTGCACAAAAAGAAACGCTCCATATTTGATCAGTGCAGCCCTGACACCGGCCCTCGTGCAACATGCTTTCACATCTTTTGCATCAGGACTTATAACATAAAAGAAGCAGAGCACGAGTAAAGGGGATATAAGTTATAGACTATAGAGTGGACTATGGCTCATAGAACATAGAGCTGATTCCGACACCATGCGAAGAAACAAATATAAAAATATTTGTTTCCAGCAGCTACGACTGTCAGATTTGGATGGGTGGGAGGACATACAACACAGGTCGAGGAGTTTTGGGATTGGGGCGGGCGGCGTTATTCCTGCAAATGGAACTGTTTGAGCGTAGCGAGTTTTCCGTTTGCAGGAATGAAATTAGCCGACAGACCCAACCCCTAAAACTCCCGAGCTGGCGTTGTGGTCCTCCCGCCCATCCAAATCTGACAAACTAACATCGGAACAAACACAAAAAAATCCTTGACTATTTCCGCCATCTTGTGATATCATATACGGTGCACTATTGTGGTGCCGTAGGCTTATTTGTGCTACCCGGAAATAGGTGGGAAAAGTTAGTGAATAATTCTGCATAATAGGTGAAGTTAAATATAAAAAACGAGAGGTGAAACGTCAATGGAGAAAAACAGAATACGTCCGGTCAAAGCCGGTAAAAGCATGCGTATGAGTTACTCGAGACAAAAAGAGGTATTGGAAATGCCAAATCTTATAGAGGTTCAGAAGGAATCCTATAAGTGGTTTTTGGACGAAGGTCTGAAAGAAGTATTTGATGATATCTCTCCAATTGCTGATTACAGCGGACATCTGAGCCTGGAATTCGTGGATTTTACATTGTGCGAAGATGATGTAAAGTATTCCATTTCAGAATGCAAGGAGCGGGATGCCACATATGCAGCACCGTTAAAAGTAAAAGTAAGACTCTATAACAAAGAAAACGATGAAATTAACGAGCACGAAATCTTCATGGGCGACCTTCCGCTTATGACAGAGACGGGAACCTTCGTTATTAATGGTGCGGAGCGTGTTATCGTAAGCCAGTTAGTACGTTCCCCTGGTATCTATTATGGCATAGATCACGATAAAGTAGGCAAGGAATTATTTTCCTGTACCGTAATCCCAAACCGTGGTGCATGGTTAGAATATGAGACAGACTCTAATGATGTGTTCTATGTCCGTGTGGACAGAACCAGAAAAGTGCCGATCACCGTATTGATCCGTGCACTTGGAATAGGAACAAATCAGGAGATTATCGACTACTTTGGTGAAGAGCCAAAGATCGTGGCAAGTTTTGGAAAAGACGTTGCAAACAGCTACGAAGAAGGTCTTTTAGAATTATATAAGAAAATCCGTCCGGGTGAACCGCTGACCGTAGAGAGTGCACAGAGCCTCATCACAGCGATGTTCTTCGACCCAAGAAGATATGATCTTGCAAAAGTCGGACGTTATAAATTCAATAAAAAATTAGCGTTAAGAAACCGCATCAACGGACAGGTTCTCGCTGAAGATGTTGTAGATGTTACAACAGGTGAGATCATTGCAGAAAAAGGCACCACTGTAACCAGAGAGTTAGCAGATGCTATCCAGAATGCAGGTGTTCCTTTTGTGTGGGTTCAGACAGAAGAACGCAATGTTAAGATTTTATCAAACTTAATGGTAGATATCAATGCACAGATCGAGGGTATTGATGCCAAAGAGCTTGGCGTGACAGAGGCCGTATATTATCCGGTACTTGCAAAAATCTTAGAAGAAAATGAAGATATCGAAGATATTAAGCAGGAAATTCGCAGAAATATCTCCGAATTAATACCAAAGCATATTACAAAAGAAGATATTTTTGCTTCTATTAACTATAATATGCATTTAGAGTACGGTGTAGGACACGATGACGATATCGACCATTTGGGTAACAGACGTATCCGTTCTGTAGGTGAATTATTACAGAACCAGTATCGTATCGGTCTTTCCCGTTTAGAGAGAGTAGTCCGTGAGAGAATGACCACACAGGATTTAGAGGGAATTTCTCCGCAGAGCTTAATCAATATCAAACCGGTAACTGCGGCAGTCAAAGAGTTCTTTGGTTCATCCCAGTTATCACAGTTCATGGATCAGAACAACCCATTGGGTGAGCTGACACATAAGAGACGTTTATCCGCATTAGGACCTGGTGGTCTTTCCAGAGACCGTGCGGGATTCGAGGTACGAGACGTTCATTATTCCCATTACGGAAGAATGTGCCCGATCGAGACACCTGAAGGTCCGAACATCGGATTGATCAACTCTTTGGCAACTTATGCAAGGATCAACGAGTATGGATTTATTGAAGCACCATACCGTAAAATTGATAAAACAGATCCTCAGAATCCGCGTGTCACAGATGAAGTAGTATACATGACAGCAGATGAAGAGGACAACTACCATGTAGCACAGGCGAATGAGGCTCTCGATGAAGAGGGACATTTCGTGCGTAACTCCGTATCAGGACGTTACTTAGATGAGACACAGGAATACGAAAAGACCATGTTTGATTACATGGACGTATCTCCGAAGATGGTATTCTCTGTCGCTACAGCATTGATTCCGTTCTTACAGAACGACGATGCGAACCGTGCGCTGATGGGATCTAACATGCAGCGTCAGGCAGTGCCGCTTTTAAATACAGAGGCACCGGTAGTTGGAACAGGAATTGAGCCAAAAGCAGCCGTAGACTCCGGAGTCTGCGTAGTAGCAAAACATGCAGGTGTAGTAGAACGTTCCGAATCTGACAAGATTATCATCAAGACAGATGACGGAGCAAAAGACACCTATAAATTACAGAAATTCAAAAGAAGTAACCAGTCCAACTGCTACAACCAGCGTCCGATCGTATTCAAGGGCGACCGTGTAGAAGAGGGCGAAGTCATTGCAGACGGTCCGTCTACATCTAATGGAGAATTAGCACTTGGAAAGAATCCATTGATCGGATTTATGACATGGGAAGGTTATAACTACGAGGATGCTGTATTATTATCCGAGCGTTTAGTACAGGATGATGTGTATACATCCATTCATATGGAAGAATATGAAGCAGAAGCGCGTGACACCAAATTAGGACCGGAAGAGATCACAAGAGACGTTCCGGGAGTTGGTGATGATGCATTAAAGGCATTGGATGAGCGCGGAATCATCCGTATCGGTGCAGAAGTCCGTGCCGGTGATATCTTAGTCGGAAAAGTAACTCCAAAGGGAGAAACAGAGCTGACGGCAGAAGAGAGATTGCTTCGTGCGATCTTTGGTGAAAAAGCAAGAGAGGTAAGAGATACCTCATTAAAAGTACCACACGGCGAGTATGGTATTGTTGTAGATACAAAAGTATTCACAAGAGAAAACGGTGATGAGCTTTCACCGGGAGTAAACCAGTCTGTGCGTATTTACATCGCACAGAAGAGAAAGATTTCCGTAGGAGATAAGATGGCTGGTCGTCATGGTAACAAGGGTGTCGTTTCCCGTGTATTACCGGTAGAGGATATGCCATATCTGCCAAACGGTCGTCCGTTAGACATCGTGCTGAATCCGTTAGGTGTACCTTCCCGTATGAATATCGGACAGGTGCTTGAGATCCACTTAAGTCTTGCGGCAAAAGCATTAGGATTTAACATTGCAACTCCGGTATTCGATGGTGCAAAAGAGACAGACATCATGGATACACTGGATCTGGCAAATGATTATGTAAACTTGGAATGGGAAGAGTTCAAGGCAAAACATGAAGAAGAGTTGTTACCGGAAGTTTTAGACTATCTGTATGAAAACAGAGACCACAGAGAACTTTGGAAAGGCGTACCGCTTTCACGCGATGGAAAAGTAAGACTGCGTGACGGACGTACCGGAGAATTCTTCGACAGCCCGGTAACCATCGGACACATGCATTACCTGAAACTCCACCATCTGGTAGATGATAAGATCCATGCACGTTCTACCGGTCCTTACTCTTTAGTAACACAGCAGCCGCTCGGTGGTAAAGCACAGTTCGGTGGACAGCGTTTCGGAGAGATGGAGGTATGGGCACTCGAGGCTTATGGTGCAGCATACACCTTACAGGAGATTTTAACTGTAAAATCAGATGATGTGATCGGACGTGTGAAGACCTACGAAGCGATCATCAAGGGAACTAATATTCCTGAGCCGGGAATTCCTGAGTCCTTCAAGGTACTCTTAAAAGAGCTTCAGTCCTTAGGACTGGACGTACGCGTGCTTCGTGATGATGACAGTGAAGTTGAGATCATGGAGACTAGTGAGTACGGTGAGACGGATCTGAATGCGATTATCGGAAATGATAAGAATTTTGCATTTGAGGACAGCGAGTCCTTTGAAAAAATGGGATTCACAAAGCAGGAGTTCGATGCTGAGAGCGAGGAACTTGTAGATGTTGAAGAAGAACCTTCTGAGGAGGAGCCGGTATTTGCTGGCGAATCAGCAGAGGATTTCGATGAAGAATAGACGGAAGGGAGTATCGTAAATGCCAGAGAATAAGACAAACGAAGGGTATCAGCCAATTACATTTGATGCGATCAAGATTGGTCTGGCCTCTCCGGAAAAAATCAGAGAATGGTCCCGCGGTGAAGTAAAGAAACCGGAAACCATTAACTACAGAACCCTGAAACCGGAAAAAGACGGTCTGTTCTGCGAAAGAATTTTCGGACCGAGCAAAGACTGGGAATGTCACTGTGGAAAATACAAGAAAATCCGTTATAAGGGTGTTGTCTGCGACCGATGCGGCGTAGAGATTACGAAGGCAGCCGTTCGTAGAGAACGTATGGGACATATAGAGCTTGCAGCTCCGGTTTCCCATATCTGGTATTTCAAGGGAATCCCGAGCCGTATGGGATTGATCCTTGATCTATCTCCGAGAACCCTTGAAAAAGTATTATATTTTGCATCCTACATCGTATTGGATTCCGGCGATACCGAGCTTTTATACAAACAGGTATTGACCGAGAACGAATATCAGGAAGCAAGAGAAAAATATGGAAGCAGCTTCCGTGTGGGCATGGGTGCTGAGGCAATCAAAGAGCTGTTAGAGGCCATTGACTTAGAGAAAGATGCTGCTGAGTTAAAGGCAGGCTTAAAGGATGCAACAGGACAGAGACGTGCCCGTATCATCAAGAGACTTGAAGTAGTAGAAGCATTCCGTGAGTCCGGAAACAAACCGGAGTGGATGATCATGGACGTGATCCCGGTTATCCCGCCAGACTTACGTCCGATGGTACAGTTAGACGGAGGACGTTTTGCAACATCCGATTTAAATGATCTGTACAGAAGGATCATCAATAGAAATAACCGTTTGAGAAGACTCTTAGAGCTTGGCGCACCGGATATTATCGTGCGAAACGAAAAGAGAATGTTACAGGAAGCAGTAGATGCCCTGATCGACAACGGAAGAAGAGGAAGACCTGTTACCGGACCTGGTAACCGTGCCCTGAAATCCCTTTCCGACATGTTAAAAGGTAAATCCGGACGTTTCCGTCAGAACTTACTCGGAAAACGTGTTGACTATTCCGGACGTTCCGTTATCGTCGTAGGACCGGAACTGAAGATCTATCAGTGCGGTCTGCCAAAAGAAATGGCGATCGAGCTGTTCAAGCCGTTCGTAATGAAAGAGCTTGTAGCAAACGGAACCGCACACAATATCAAGAGTGCAAAGAAAATGGTTGAGAGACTTCAGCCGGAAGTCTGGGATGTCTTAGAAGACGTTATCAAAGAGCACCCGGTTATGTTAAACCGTGCTCCTACACTGCACAGACTTGGAATCCAGGCGTTTGAGCCGATCTTAGTAGAAGGTAAGGCAATTAAGCTGCATCCTTTAGTATGTACCGCATACAATGCCGATTTCGACGGTGACCAGATGGCTGTCCATCTTCCGCTATCCGTAGAAGCACAGGCAGAGTGCCGCTTTATGCTGTTATCACCAAACAACCTGTTAAAACCATCCGATGGTGGTCCTGTGGCAGTACCTTCACAGGATATGGTACTTGGAATTTATTATCTGACCATGGGTAAGATGATCGATCGTACCAATGAGGTTGATTTAGATACCGTAGCAGAAAAAAATTATGCAGATAAAGAAGAAGTCAGAAAAGCGGTAGAAGCAGAAGAGATCACAGAGTATACCAATATCCGTTTCAGTGCCGGAGACGGAAACCATGTTGTCATCTGTACACCACATGATCTGATGGGACACAACTTCACCAGCACAAACCATGCGCTTCTTGCATACGAGAATGGTGATATCACACTTCACCAGAAGATCCGTGTCAGAAGAGAAGCAGTCAATGCAGACGGAGAAAAAGTAACAGGCATGATCGAGACGACACTTGGCCGTTTGATCTTCAATGAGATCCTGCCACAGGATTTAGGTTTTGTAGACAGAAGCAAGCCGGAAAACCTGTTAGTGCCGGAAATTGATTTCCATGTAGGTAAAAAAGGATTAAAACAGATCCTTGAAAAAGTGATCAATATCCACGGTGCAACCAAGACAGCAGAGGTACTTGATGATATCAAGGCAATGGGATATAAATATTCCACCAGAGCTGCCATGACCGTATCCGTATCCGATATGACCGTTCCTGCGAAGAAGCCGGAGCTGATCAAACAGGCACAGGATACCGTAGACCTGATCACAAAGAACTACAAACGTGGTCTTGTAACAGAGGAAGAGCGTTACAAAGAAGTTGTAGAGACATGGAAAGAGACAGACGATGAGCTAACAGAAGCACTGCTTTCCGGTCTGGATAAATACAATAACATCTTCATGATGGCTGATTCCGGAGCCCGTGGTTCCGATAAGCAGATCAAACAGTTAGCCGGTATGCGTGGATTGATGGCAGATACAACCGGTAGGACCATTGAGCTGCCGATCAAGTCAAACTTCCGTGAAGGACTTGACGTACTGGAATACTTCATGTCTGCACATGGAGCCCGTAAAGGACTTTCCGATACAGCTCTTCGTACAGCCGATTCCGGTTACCTGACAAGACGTTTAGTAGACGTATCTCAGGAACTGAGTATCCGTGAGTCTGACTGTGCATTAGAATCAGGCAAAGAGATTCCCGGAATGTATGTCAAAGCATTCATGGATGGAAAAGAAGAGATCGAGAGTCTGCAGGATCGTATTACAGGACGTTTCTCCTGCGAGACAATTTGTGATAAAGACGGAAACGTATTAGTAAAAGCAAACCACATGATCACACCGAAACGTGCGGCAGCAGTTGTAAGCAAAGGTGTGGATGCAGACGGCGAACCACTGACACAGGTCAAGATCCGTACGATCTTAACCTGTCGTTCCCACATCGGTATCTGTGCAAAATGTTACGGTGCGAACATGGCAACCGGTCAGGCAGTACAGGTCGGTGAGGCAATCGGTATCATCGCAGCACAGTCCATCGGAGAGCCGGGTACACAGCTTACCATGCGTACGTTCCATACCGGAGGAGTTGCCGGTGACGATATCACACAGGGTCTTCCTCGTGTTGAGGAGCTTTTCGAGGCAAGAAAGCCGAAGGGACTTGCGATCATTACCGAATTCGGTGGTGTTGCAACCATTAAAGATACAAAGAAAAAACGCGAGATCATCGTAACAAATCCGGAAACCGGAGAAACAAAGACATACCTGATCCCATACGGTTCCAGGATCAAGATCATGGATGGAGCTGTTTTAGAGGCAGGAGATGAGCTGACCGAAGGTAGTGTAAATCCACACGATATCTTAAAGATCAAAGGTGTCCGTGCAGTACAGGATTACATGCTTCAGGAAGTACAGCGGGTATATCGTCTTCAGGGTGTAGAGATCAACGATAAGCATATCGAGGTTATCGTACGTCAGATGTTAAAGAAAGTCCGCGTTGAGAACAACGGAGATTCCGAGCTGTTACCGGGAACACTCGTAGACGCATTAGATTTTGATGATGTAAACGAGAGACTCGAAGAGGAAGGCAAAGAGCCGGCAGAAGGAAAACAGGTACTTCTTGGTATTACCAAGGCGGCACTTGCAACGAACTCCTTCTTATCCGCAGCATCCTTCCAGGAGACAACCAAGGTATTGACCGAGGCTGCGATCAAGGGCAAGAAAGATCCGCTGATCGGATTAAAAGAAAATGTCCTGATCGGTAAACTCTTACCGGTAGGAACAGGAATGAAGCGTTATCGCGACATTAAACTGGATTCCGATTTAAACCGGTTCGCAGATATTGATTTTACAGATGAATATGGCGAGTTTGGCGAAGAGGAAGCTGCAGAAATGTTAGAATCTCCGGAAGAGAAGATAGCATCCATGAGTGCTCCGGAAACAGGAGAAGAGGAATAAGAGCCGATAGTTAAGGCGGTGGGAGAGATCCCACCGCCTTTTTGCTCATGCAATATTTTGAAAAATACTTTGTAAAACCTATAAAGTAAAAAGACCCGTAATGCCGATATAATATATACAAAAAGCGGCATTCGCTTTAGCGTAGAAAATTGCTTGAAAAAAAGCGAAAAATAGCATATAATTACCTTGAGAAAATGTATTTACAGGATAAGTGCGTTTTTAGAACGGATACTAGGAAGGATGGTCAATATATGTACAAGGACGTTTGGAAAAAAGCAGCTGCGTTATTCTTATGTGCATGCATGGCAGGTACATCGGTAGATTTAACTGCATTTACGGTTCATGCACAGGAACAGACAGCAACAGAAGAAAAGGTTGAGGCAGAGAAGACTGAACAACCGGAAATAACGGATGAAACAACAGAGGATGCACAGAAAAGTGAAGTGCAGACAGAGGCTGTAAACCAGGAAGAGGAGCAGTCTGTTTCAACATATATAGCGCCATTAGTAGAGGAACAGGAAGTCCCGGTACTGGGTGCACCGGATGGAGTCACAGAGCTGACAGACGCAAATACAGCGATCGTTCTGAGTACGTCTACTTATACATATGATGGAACAGAGAAAAAACCAACCGTTACCGTAGTATGTAACGGTGTCAGACTGACACAGAATACAGATTTCCTTCTGACCTATGCAGATCATGTCAATGCAGGAACCGCAAGCCTGACAATCGTAGGTCTTACCAATTATACAGGAAGCCTGACAAAGAATTTTACAATTAAGACAAAGAATCTGAATGATTCCTCCATTACAGCAAGTCCAACCGTTCTGACAAACGTTGTATATACAGGAAAGCCGGTTACACCGGTTGTTACATTAAAAGACAAATCTACCGTACTTTACAGTGATGTGGATTATACGATCACATTTGATAAAGATGCGGCTCAGCGTGTAGAGGCAGGAGTCAGTGCAAGAATGACCCTGACCGGAAAAAATAACTACACAGGCACGAGAATTTTTGACTTTACGATCGACAAAAAGAATGTAGCAGATACGGATGTCAGCATCAGCTATGATTCCGTACAGAGTTATACGGGTTCAGCCGTTACCCCGGAAGTAACACTGATGTATAATGGCGAGCTGATGGTAAAAGATAGGGACTATAAGATTACATATTCTAACAACATTGCAGCATCTTCAAGTGCGGCGATCACCATCACCGGAACAGGAAATTTCAAAGGAAAAGTAAATAAGGTATTTACGATTTCCAGCAGTGATATCGCTTCGGCATCCATTACGCTTGATACCGACAGTTATGTATATGACGGAAATCCGAAAAAACCGGGAGCAACCGTAAAGCTGACAGATGATAAGGGAACAGAAAAGACCCTGCGTCTTGGAACCGATTACAGTATTGAATACAAAGACAACACCAATGCAGGAGAAGCAAGCGTCGTTGTAAAAGGAAAAGGCAACTACACAGGAACCTGTGAGAAAACATTTACCATTTCGGCAAGAAGCATGAGTGACTCACAGTATGCGAGTGAGTTTATGATCCAGGCGATACCGGATCAGTATTACCTTGGTAAAAATGAACAGGTAAAGCCGACCATCACAGTACAGCGGGAAGGCGAAGAACTGAAACTTGGAACAGATTATACGGTTCAATACTACAATAATACAACCGTAAGTACGGATAGCAGCAAAGCAAAAGTTACCGTTTACGGAAAAGGAAATTACAAGGATGAAATATCCGCAGAATACAATATCGTAAAAGTCCCGATGGACAATGTGACGATCAGTGACATTGACAACTGGACAAAATTAGGAACAGCACCAAATCCGGCAGTAACCGTTACTTATAATAATGTAACCCTCCGCCGTGGAACAGATTATACCATAGAGTATGTGGATGAGAGCGGAAAAGCACTGACCAATGCGGCAAAAGGAATGACCGGAGTAGTCAGAATTACAGCCACGGCAGACAGTGTATATGAAGGAATCACATCCAAAGATTTCTGGATCTGTTATGATATTGCCGACACCTTGGCAAGTGATGTAAAAGCAGAGTATCTCTATACCGGAAAAGACATTGAGCCGGCACCTACGATCAAGACCACTTCAGGCAAGACCTTGAAGGCAGGCGTTGATTATACCGTAAGCTATAATCAGGATACGGTTAATGCCGGTGACAAGACCATAACTATTTATGGAATGGGCGAGTATGCAGGAGAAACTACCTGTGCCTATAAGGTTACACCGAAACCTTTGACAGCAAGTGACATTACTTATAGAGCAACTTCACCGGTATATACGGGAAGTACTGTGAAACCGGAAGTAACCGTTAAGAACGGTGATGTAACACTGAGCGAAGGAATTGATTATGAGATTGAAGAAGTTACAGATGCTGCAGCCGATGAATATATCAAAGCAGGTGAAGGCAAACGCTTAAAGATCGTAGCAAAATCAGGAAGTAACTATACAGGAACGAAAGAGATCACCTATACAATTGCACCGCGTCCGATAGCCGATGCGGCAGGAAAGGCAGCATCAGATATAGAAGTACAAGGCTTGGATGGTTTAGAAGAACTTTATACAGGTTCTCCGATCACCGTCAGCGGAATCAAAGTTCTTAGAAATGCAGCAGAACTGACAGAGATCACAGATTATGTCATTACATATGGAAACAACACAAATGCAGGAACCGCAAATGTGTACATTACCGGAAAAGGTAATTACACCGGAATGATCCAGGAGAGTTTTGACATCAAATATGATTTCAGCAAGGTAACAGGAAAGACCATGCTCGACGGTCAGGAAGAGACAGAATTTGAGTATGACGGTGGACAGCAGATCCGCCCGACCATGAAGCTGACTTATGATGATCTGGCAAACCAGATCTCCAATGAACTTTCAGGCAGTGATTATGTAGTCACAGGCTATAGTGGCAATATCAATGCGGGCGCAGAGAATGGAGCTTCTGTTACATTAGAGGGAAGAGGATTGTACAAAGGTACATTGACTCTGAACTTTACTGTTATTCCAAAATATATTGATTCGGAAGATATCTTAGTAGCAGATGCGATCAACACACCGGTCTATGATGGAGAAAGCCACAAGATCAACAATCTGACCATCTATTTCCGACAGGCATTGGAGTTGGGAACAGATTACAACCTGACACAGTATGTGGATTCAGGAGACAATGACCCGAGCAATACAAATAGTGACTGTATCAATGCAGGAACCATTACCATTACAGTAGAAGGTGTCGGTAACTATCAGGGAACCAGGGAAGTTACCAGATATATCGCACAAAAGAACATTGAAGATAATGATATCGAAGTAACACAGATGGCAGACATTACTTACGATGGAAAGCCACACAAGCTGACAGCAGACCAGATCACGGCAGTTTATAAGAGATACAATTCAACGCCATTAAATCTTACCAGTGCAGATTACACGGTCACTTCATGGAAGAATACCGGAGATGATTCTGCTGAAGAAGATAGCGAATGTATCAATGCCGGAACAGTTACCATTACATTAGAAGCAAAAGGTAATTATAAGGGAACAAGAACCATTGTATACAGGATCATTCCGAAATCATTAGTAAAGAGTGACGGAAGTATCGCAGATGATATTCATGCAAGTATCACAGGTGGTAACACAACTGTTTATAACCGGGAAGTGCAGGATCCTGAGGTAACAGTCACTGCAGATGGAATAGAGACATTGTCAGAAGAAGACATGACTATTACCTATCTGAAAGAAGTGACAACCGGAAGTTCGGCAGGTACTTATACAGAAGTAGATGAATGTAAAGATGCCGGCAACTATAAGATCAGAGTTACCGGAAAAAGAAATTACAGTGGTACTTTTGATCTGGATTATACGATCCAGCAGAGAAATCTTAATGAAGATGCAGAAAATTATCGATTTGCCATTGAACCGATATCGGATCAGACATACACAGGAGATGCCATCATACCGGAAGAACTGAAAGTATTTGAATATGCTTACGATGCATCAACTCCGGATGATAAATCCAATGTGAATGCGGTGCTTGGTGAGGATGATTACAATGTAACAGGTACAAATAATGTTGATGTTACATCCGATACGCAGAAGGCAGAACTGACCATTGAAGGAAAGGGCAACTATACCGGAACCCTTACAACGGAATTTGTGATTCTGCCGAAGAACATCAATGATAAGACAGACAGTGTATACGATGTTGGTCTGACAGAGATTTTAGAAGTAGAGTACACGGGAGAATTGTTAACACCGGTACTGCCACTGAAATATAACGGTCATGATCTGGTAGAAGGAACCGATTATCAGGTAAGCTATCAGGTAGCAGACACAGATGAAGAGGGTAATCCAATCCAGGTAGATACGAACCGGGATGTGGGACCGGTTTACGGAACTATAGAGGGAACCGGAAACTATATCGGCACCAGAACATTCACGGTAGATGATCCGATCTTTAAGATCGTTCCAAGATCCATAAAGAGAACCTATGAAAGCGGAGAGCTTACGGTGGAAGCATTCCCATCCTATGTATATGATGGAAAAGAGCATAAACCGGAAGTTGTTATCAGAGATACATTTAAAGGTACAGAACCGTTAGTAGAAGGAATCGATTATACCGTAGTATATGAAGAAACAGTGAATGCCGGAACAAATACAGTCCGGATCACCGGAATCGGAAACTACGGTGAGGAGATAGAACTGACCTATAAGATCATTCCGAAGAGCCTGTTTACCGGTTCGGGAGCAGATGCTGCCATGGTAGAGGGAAGCCGTATGGAAGAGATTGCGGAGCAGACCTATACCGGAGCAGAGATCACACCGGGTATTGGAATATTTGATACCATCAATGATGCTGAGGTACAGTTAGAGGAAGGAAGAGATTATACAATAGCTTACCAGTCTAATACAAATGCAGGTACAGCTACAGCAGTTATTACATTCTGTGGCAACTATACAGGTTACTATGATGCGATCAAAGATACCTATTACAACAGCTATCAGAAGACCTTCCAGATCGTACCACGAGACATTGCAGATGAGAACATCATCATTGAGTCAATAGACGATCAGGAGTATGATAAAAATCCAAAGGAACCGGAACCGGTCATTACGTTTGGCGCAACAACATTAGTAAAAGGCGTGGACTACACACTGGAGTACAGTGAAAACCATACGGACAGTGGAACGGTAACGATCACAGTAACCGGAATTAACAACTTTAAGAACACAAGAACAACAACCTATCAGATTACGCCGAAGTCCTTAGATTCAGCAGATATCCAGGTAGCTGCCATCGATAATCAGGATTATACCGGAAGTAACGTAGTACCGGATGTAACAGTAACTTATGGAACCACAGTACTGAAAAAAGGTGTAGATTATCAGTGTGAAGCGGGAACAAATACCGTAAAACCGGGAACTGCAACCGTGGTCATCAAAGGTATCGGAAACTATGGCGGACAGGTCACAAAAGACTTCAAGATCATCGGAAATCTGGAGTCCAACGGACGTATTGAAACCATTGCACCACAGGCATATACCGGAACAACGGTAAAACCTGCGGCAACCGTAACTTTTGGAGGTTCCAAGCTGATACAGGGAACGGATTACAACATTGATTGGAACAATAACATTGAAGTAGGAAGTGCAACCGTAACAATTACAGGAACAGGAGTTTACAAAGGAACGATCACCGGAACCTTCAACATTGCATATGACCTTGCAGCAAATGGTGGCAATAAAGTAGAAACCAATTCAATTGCCGATGAATATACCTATCAGGCAGGTGCGATCACACCGATCACACAGGTTTCTTACAGTGGTCAGGCAATGACAGCAGGCACAGATTATATCCTGACTTACAGCCAGAATACGAATGTAGGAACTGCAAAGATCACAATTACCGGAATGGGAAAATATACGGGAAGTGTGAGCAGAAGTTTCAAGATCGTAAAGAAAAATCTGGCAAACTGTACATATTCTTCTGTATCCGGATTTGATTATGATGGTACGGAAAAGACACCGACTGTAACCATCAAGAACGGAACACGGACATTGTCACGCGGAACAGACTATACGCTTCAGTACAAGAACAATAAAAATGCAGGTGTTGGTCAGGTGATCATTTCCGGAGCAGGCAACTACTCGGGAACAGTCATCCGTTACTTTAACATCAACGTATTGCAGCCGACCGGTCTGCGTATGGAATCCAGTAAAGCAAACAGCCTGAAACTGGTATGGAGTTTTAGCGGAAAAGCAACCGGATATGAGATCTACCGCAAGCAGAGCGATGGAAAATACAAGAAGATAGCAACAACGAAAAAGACCACATATACCAATAAAAAACTGGCGCCGTCAACTTCTTACAAATATAAAGTAAGAGCATATGTAAAGAATAGTACGGGAACAGTATATGGTAAATTTACCAGTGTGGTGATCGCTAAGACGACACCGGCAACGCCGAAGGTAACAGTTACTTCGCCAAAGGCAAAACAGGTAAAAGTAAAGTGGAAAGGACTTGCTTCTGCATCAGGATATGAGGTATACCGCAGTACATCTAAAAACGGCAAATATACCTTAGTAAAGACCATCAATAAACGCTCGACAGTCACATATGTGAACAAAAAATTAAAGAGTAACAAGACCTACTACTACAAAGTGCGTGCATTTAAGAGCAGCAAGGGTGTAAAGACCTATGGAAGTTACTCCTCTGCAAAGAAAATAAAAGTGAAGTAAAGATTTATGAACAGAGAGTACAAGATTGGTGCATACGTTTTTCAGACATATGAGGAATATAGCGACGGACTCGACGATGTAAATACGATACGTTACATCGTCGACAATGTCGACATGGATGATATGGATGTACTATTACATCTGTACGATTGGATGAAGCAGGAAAAACTGGTTTTTAAAAGTCCGATAGGAGAAGCATTTTTTGCAGATATTGTGGAGCGGGTTGCGACGCAGTCCCAGCAGCAGTTAGATGCAGAGAAAAAGATCGAGGACAAAAAAGAGACGACAGACAGACTTCGGAAATACGGAGGAATCATCTGTGTCATAGCCGCAGTAATTTGTTTTGCAATTTACTTCGGAATAGAATATAGTAATTATAAAGGGAAAAAAGAAATACAACATTTGCAGGATTTAAAGCAGACTTCCGTGAATGCACCGACAACCACACTTGAAAAAAAGGGTGACATTTCTAAAAAGCAGGAAAATGCAGAGGGTGAACAGGAAGAACTGCCGGACATTCTGCCGGAATATCAGGCAATATATCAGGAAAATCCGGAGTTTGCAGGCTGGCTGACAATACCGGACAGCATTGTAGATTATCCGGTGATGAAGCCGAAGAACGATACCGATTACTATCTGGACCATACGTTTAGCGGCGAAGAGGACAAAAACGGTACGCTGTTTATAGACAGCAGAAATGACATTGTCCACCGCAGTACAAATATAATCATATACGGACATAATATGAAGAGCAGTGCCATGTTTGGTTCTTTAAAAAAATATCTGGACGAAGAATACTGGCAGTCGCATAAGACGATACAGTTTGACACGATCTATGAAAAAGGAACTTATATTGTAACAGCCGTATGTCTTGGAAAAGTAGAATATCAGGACGATGATGTGTTCCGATACTACGATTTTTTAAATGCAGAAAGTAAAAAGGAATTTAATGTATTTAAGAAAAATGTGGAAAAGAGTGCGGTATTAGCGGACAAAGAGCCGATCAAATATGGAGATAAACTTCTGACATTATCCACTTGCAATCAGTATGTGGAGAACGGAAGATTATATATAGTAGCAAAAAAAATAGAACAATAAAATTTCAAGGATGAAGGCAGGGCGATGAACATGAAAAGAAAGACAAAGAGAAGAGTGGGAATTTTTCTGGTAGTAGCTATGCTTGCGGTTATGATCTATCCGGCATTTTCTACAACAGCAGAAGAAGAGAGTGCAGGATTTATCATTGAAAACGGCGAGCTGACAGCATATACCGGAAGCGGCGGTGACATTACGATACCGGATACCGTTACAGGGATCAGTGATAATGTATTCAGCGGCAATACATCCCTTACAAGTGTAACGATACCGGGTTCCGTGATCAGCATTGGTTCGGGAGCATTTTCCGGTTGTACAAATCTGTACCGTGCAGTGGTACCGGCCAGTGTAGTGAACATTGGAAACAGTGTATTTGCAGGCTGCAGCAGTCTGTCCGATCTGACATTTTCCGCAAACGTGGGAGTGATCCCGGACATGGCATTTTATGGCTGTGCAAGTTTATCATCCGTGACCATTCCGGGTACGGTTACAAGTATTGGAGCAAGTGCGTTTGAAAATTGTACTTTATTGGGGAGTGTGACCATTCCGGCAGCGGTAGATACGATTTCCGATACCTCATTTGCAGGCTGCAGCAATTTAAGCAGCGTAGAAGTAGATGGCGGAAACGCTACCTATTCTTCTTATGACGGATGTATCTATAATAAGACACAGACAAAATTATTGTACTGCCCGGAAGGAAAGTACAGTGTAAAAATATCGGATAAGACATCCACATTGTCTTATGCAGCATTAAATGGCTGCTACGGAATTACAGAGGTAACACTTCCGGCAAGTGTAACCGTGATCGAGCAGAATGCTTTTTCAAACAGCGGCGTACAGACCATTACCATTCCATCCAGTGTTACGGATATCGGTTCACAGTCATCCTGGACACCACAGATGATCTATACCTATTCTAACAGTGCAGGAGAGGAATTTGCAGTAAACAATAACTATACATATGAGTTACTGGATTCACCGGAAAGCCCGGCAGACCCGAATGGAACAGATGATCCTGGTGTAAAGGAAGATCCGGAACCGAGTGATCCGGGAACTACAGATGATCCGGCAACTCCGGCTGACAATGGTACAACGAATGCATCCTCTAATAATACACAGGGCAGTGGAACAAGTGTGACCAGCACATCCGGCAGTGTAACGGGAAGAAACCTTGCAGCAGGCGGTGTAAGATCAGCAAGTAAGTTTACGGCAAAGGAGCATGTATTAGACTCCACACCAAAGACAGGTCCGGAGACAAACGCAAAAGTAATTCTCTGTATGGCAGTATTCTTTGTCGGCGTATATCTGATCATCAGCAGCAGAAAAGAAGAAGAGCAGACTGCATAAACTTGTTCATTTTTCACAGAAGTTCTTCATAGAACAATGCAAAAGAATTTTATTGGGTATATTATATAGAAAGAAGAGGCAGAATCTCATTAGATGAGAGCTGCCTCTTTTCGGATTTATGCGAGCTTTCATGCCCCTGAAACGCATTTGGAAAGAAAAAAATCTTGACAATCCGCCATTCTGCTTATATAATTATTTAGCGTGCATACAAATGCATAAATTGAAATTAAACTACAGGAGGTGAAAAACATGCCAACATTTAACCAGTTAGTAAGAAAAGGACGTCAGACATCTGTAAAGAAGTCTACAGCACCAGCTCTCCAGAAAGGTTTTAACTCTTTAAAGAAAAAACCTACAGATTCTGCTTCACCGCAGAAGAGAGGTGTCTGCACAGCAGTTAAGACTGCAACTCCTAAAAAACCTAACTCAGCTCTTAGAAAAATTGCCAGAGTTCGTCTTTCTAACGGAATCGAAGTAACAAGCTACATTCCGGGTGAAGGTCACAACTTACAGGAGCATAGCGTTGTTTTAATCCGCGGAGGAAGAGTAAAAGACTTACCGGGTACAAGATACCATATCATCCGTGGTACACTGGATACAGCAGGTGTAGCAAACAGAAAACAGGCTCGTTCCAAATATGGCGCTAAGAAGCCAAAAGACGCTAAGAAATAAGACTTAGCCATCAACAATGTATCACAAACAGAACTTGGTAAAAGTGTTGGAATGTAAGTTCACCTATTACGGATAAATTCGTATGAGAACTTTTCCCGCACGAACACAGAGAACGACACATGTGAGTACCGTTGAATTAATCGAAATCAAAAAAAGATGATTAAGGAGGGAAGTACCGTGCCACGTAAAGGACATACTCAAAAAAGAGACGTTTTAGCAGATCCGCTGTACAACAACAAAGTGGTTACTAAGCTTATCAACAACATCATGTTAGATGGTAAAAAAGGTATCGCACAGAAGATTGTATACGGAGCATTTGAAAGAGTTGCAGAAAAGACCGAGAGACCTGCCCTTGAAGTATTTGAGGAAGCAATGAACAACGTTATGCCTGTATTAGAAGTAAAGGCAAGACGTATCGGTGGTGCAACATACCAGGTACCAATCGAAGTAAGACCGGACAGACGTCAGGCATTAGCACTTCGTTGGCTGACCCTGTATTCCCGCAACAGAGGCGAGAAAACAATGCAGGAGAGACTGGCAAATGAGATTATGGATGCAGCAAACAATACAGGCGCATCTGTAAAGAAAAAAGAAGATATGCACAAAATGGCAGAGGCAAACAAAGCTTTTGCACATTACAGATTCTAGTTTAAAAGCAGCTTAGTGAATCCAAGACGAAGTCGAAGAGGAACTTAGTGTAGAGGAAATTAAGGAGGAAAATCCCTTGGCTGGAAGAGAATATCCATTAGAGAGAACCAGAAACATTGGTATTATGGCTCATATCGATGCCGGTAAAACGACATTAACAGAGCGTATTTTATACTATACCGGTGTTAACTATAAAATTGGTGATACTCATGAAGGAACTGCAACCATGGACTGGATGGAGCAGGAACAGGAAAGAGGTATCACAATCACTTCAGCCGCTACAACATGCCACTGGACAGAGCAGGAAAACTGCAAACCAAAGGCTGGTGCATTAGAGCATCGTATCAACATCATTGATACTCCTGGACACGTTGACTTCACTGTTGAAGTTGAGCGTTCCCTGCGTGTATTAGATGGAGCTGTCGGTGTGTTCTGTGCAAAGGGCGGTGTTGAGCCACAGTCTGAGAACGTATGGCGTCAGGCTGACACTTACAATGTACCGAGAATGGCATTCATCAACAAGATGGACATTTTAGGTGCAGATTTCTATGGTGCTGTAGAGCAGATCAAAACCCGTTTAGGAAAGAATGCAATCTGTCTTCAGCTTCCAATCGGAAAAGAAGATGAATTCCAGGGAATCATCGACTTATTTGAGATGAAAGCATACATCTACAACGATGACAAAGGTGAGGATATTTCCATCGTGGACATCCCGGATGACATGAAGGAAGATGCAGAGCTTTACCACACAGAGTTAGTAGAAAAAGTCTGCGAGTTAGATGATGACTTAATGATGGAATATTTAGAAGGTGAAGAGCCTTCTGTAGAAGCAATGAAAAAAGCTTTAAGAAAAGCAACCTGTGAATGTTTAGCAATCCCTGTTTGCTGTGGTTCTGCTTACAGAAACAAGGGTGTTCAGAAATTACTGGATGCGATCTTAGAGTATATGCCGGCTCCAACCGACATCCCTGCAATCAAGGGTGTAGATTTAGAAGGTAACGAGATTGAGAGACATTCATCTGATGATGAGCCGTTCTCAGCTCTTGCATTCAAGATCATGACAGACCCATTCGTAGGAAAATTAGCATTCTTCCGTGTTTACTCCGGAACATTGAACTCCGGTTCTTATGTACTGAATGCAACAAAAGGTAAAAAAGAGCGTGTTGGACGTATCTTACAGATGCATGCAAACAAGAGAGAAGAGCTTGACAAAGTTTACTCCGGTGATATTGCAGCAGCAGTAGGATTTAAGCTGACAACCACAGGTGATACCATCTGTGATGAAAAAGCTCCGGTTATCTTAGAGTCCATGGAATTCCCGGAACCGGTTATCGAGCTTGCTATCGAGCCTAAGACAAAAGCCGGACAGGGAAAAATGGGTGAGGCTCTTGCAAAACTTGCAGAGGAAGACCCGACATTCCGTGCTCATACAAATACAGAAACAGGACAGACGATCATCGCTGGTATGGGTGAGCTTCACTTAGAGATCATCGTAGACAGACTTCTTCGTGAGTTCAACGTAGAGGCAAATGTAGGTGCACCACAGGTTGCTTACAAAGAAACCTTTACAAAACCGGTTGATCAGGAATACAAATATGCAAAACAGTCCGGTGGTCGTGGACAGTACGGTCACTGTAAAGTTAAATTCGAGCCAATGGATGCCAACGGAGAAGAATTATTCAAATTCGATTCTACTGTTGTCGGTGGTGCAATCCCGAAAGAGTATATCCCGGCAGTCGGCGAAGGTATCGAAGAAGCAACACAGGCTGGTATTTTAGCAGGATTCCCGGTAGTTGGTGTTCATGCAACAGTATATGATGGTTCTTACCATGAAGTCGATTCATCCGAAATGGCATTCCATATTGCCGGATCTATGGCGTTCAAGGAAGCTATGCAGAAAGCAAACCCTGTATTACTTGAGCCTATCATGAAGGTTGAGGTAACTATGCCGGAAGAATACATGGGTGATGTTATCGGTGATATCAACTCACGTCGTGGACGTATCGAAGGTATGGATGATCTTGGCGGCGGAAAAATCGTTCGCGGATATGTACCTTTAGCAGAAATGTTCGGTTACTCCACAGACTTACGTTCCAAAACACAGGGACGTGGTAACTACTCTATGTTCTTCGAGAAATACGAGCAGGTACCAAAGAATATTCAGGAGAAAATTATTTCTGAAAAAGGCAAATAAACCTTGAAAAAACCTGTTCTATTTTATATAATCAGAATCAGGTGAATTAAAAATAAAAACAATAGCCCGAAGGGCATCAAATTAAGGAGGATATTCAAAATGGCTAAAGCTAAATTTGAAAGAACGAAACCACATTGTAATATTGGTACCATCGGTCATGTAGACCATGGTAAAACAACTTTAACAGCAGCTATCACAAAAGTACTTGCTGCAAGAGTTGCTGGTAACACAGCTACTGATTTCGAAAACATTGATAAAGCTCCGGAAGAAAG
>ERZ779840.484-NODE-484-length-47141-cov-17.853587_pt1 | contig 47141 bp, 27 predicted proteins | sample MGYA00511561_ERZ779840 | MGnify/ENA primary metagenome ERZ779840 (study PRJEB29588, sample SAMEA2162036) | human gut metagenome | biome: human gut; feature: human-associated habitat; material: faeces | place: Denmark | collected 2008/2010 ...
GCCGTGACCGTGAGTTTGAACCGTTTGCCTTCCGGGTAAACGATGATTCCCTGCCAGAACTGGTGGAGTCATATCAGCCCCAGAAAAGGCAACCAGGACGCCCGTCTAAGGAACCGTTCGACCCATATAAGGAAATACCAGAGGATACGCACCGTTCTGCATTAAACGCCGCTTTTGAGGACGGAAACATCAGCGGCTATAGCGGCTACCTTGAAAGGCTGAAAGAAGGCTACGGACGGCTGGGGATAAAACTGGGGTACAACAAGACGGTGGAATTGGCAAAGTTCCTATGCAACAAGCGGATGGTCGTAAAAGAAGGGAAAGAATACAAATTCAACCGAGATTTTCATTATTGAGCCACTATGCCATTAAATCCCGGCGTGACATTTTTCTGTGACATTTTCCGACTTTACTTTAATACCGGGGTGTAGATATAAGAATAAAGCAAAGTTATGGCAGGTTTCATCATATAGGTGCAATCTGCCATGCTCCCTTTTGTATGTACACTGGAAACCGGACAGCATCTGCATTATTTGAAATAAAACTATCATCCATGTCGGGCTTGCCCGTCTGCCAGTAATAAACCCTATGGGGGAGCCTAATACCCCAACCGCCTTACTGCGTCGGGAGGATTGCCATACAATCTGCAAGCAGAAATTGTAAGATTGTCCAATGTAATTCTAAAAAAGATCACAAATAATCTGCCAAAATGACACTATTATGCCATAAATATGGCTATTTTGTGCCAAATACATGATTGGCATTTTTATTGTCCTTATTTTTTAAACTTAAAATTAATAGACATGGGAATTAAGCCAGGACCAAAAAGGATTGCAAAATCCACAGGGAAACCAGACAGACGTCAAAGAGACAACAAGCAGACACCAGGGAATACGCCGTCTCTTAAGCCCCATATTCATAAAAAAGGGGATTAAAAAGAATACCGCTGGCATTGTGCTTCAGCGGTGTTTTTTGTCAATATGAAAGTATATATTTGATTTGGAAGTTTTATAAACTTCGCTATCGTTATACACCTATGCGCTTTCTTTTCAGTTGTTTTTACGAAACGGTTTACTTTAGTTTTCTTGCCCTATATATAGAGAAATACTAAACTAAACAGAATTATATATGCCCGCGCGGGAATAAACTGCACCAGCAAAAAACATCGGGCAACCCTAAAATTCGGCAGCTGCTTTAGTCGAACAATCCGTTTACTAAATTGACCGCATCATCCTTTTTCTGGTTGATGATTTTGGCATACACCTGCGTCATCTTGACATCTGCATGGCCGAGTAATTTCGAGGTCGTGTAGAGGTCTGCACCGAGCGTCAGCATCATCGTCGCAAACGTGTGCCGACTGGTGTGGAACGAAAACCGCTTATCTATTCCAGCCGCTTTCGCCCAAGGTTTGAGAAGCGTGTTTATCATCGTTGGGCTCGGCAAATCGAATACATGATCTTCCGATGTCTTCTCTCCACGTTCCGGCATCCACTTCAACGCTTCAGGGGAAAGAGGTAGATAAATCGGCTCTTTGGTCTTTTGCATGGATACGGCCAAACGGTATTGTCCTCTATCGACAAACACGTCTTTCCACTTCAAACTGATAATATCGCTTATCCGCAGTCCGCAGAAGCAGGAGAACAAATAAGCCTGTTTTACGGCTTCGTTTTTCATCGGAGTACCAATCAATGCCCGAACCTCTTCTATAGTCATATAAGACCGCTTACTTTCCGGCAGACGGATTTTATCCGAATTGTTGATTTTGGTAAAAGGATTGACTTTTATAATTTCCGCTCGTACGGCTGCATTCAAAGCTCCGTTCAAGATACGGTAGTAGGTGTGAAGCGTAAAGTTAGATACCCGTTTCCCTTTGGGGCGATACTCCGTCAGCAAGTAGTCGATATACTCTTGGCAGAACGCCTTGTCAATTTGATCCATTGTCATACGTTCTCCGGCATAATCTTTCAGTATGCGGATAGTAACTTGGATTTGGTTTCCATCTTTTTTTCCTCGCTTTGCCTGATTCTCTTTGTAGGTTTCCATCCAGTCCAGAAGAAAAACCTTTTCACGGGTTTCGATACCCGCTTCTCCGTTGGTCAGTTGGATAATGCGCTTCGACTTGATAGCATTGGCGGCAGCCATTGTCGTTTCGTTCTGTCTACGGGCATTGTGATCCGTTTCTGGAATAAGATACATCTTCAGATATTCATACGTCCGTTTGCCGTCGCGGTATATATCCAGATACAGGCTTTTGTTTCCATTGGCCAACTCTTTCATCCGAAGACGGATAGGTTCTTTGACTTTTGCGGGCTTCTTTACTCGTGGCATAATTCCTCCTTGCTTTACTCGTTATTTCTGCCACAAAGGTAGAAAGAATAATCCGAATTAAGGAACAAATAAGAAACAAAAATGTACCGAAAAAGAGCCAAGCAACAATAATCAAGTAAAACAAGAGAAGATGCAGATATAGCTTAATTGCTTATTATACAGCATATTTATTTTCATTTGATTGACTTTTGTTTTCCTCCCTAATTTATACTTTATAAATCTGGTAAATTTCAAAAGCAAACTTAGATAATCTTAAAGTTGTATTATCCCTTCATATCCCAAGGAGAAAGATATAATCACGTTTGATAATATCAAATTTAGTTAAAATCAAAAATATTCATTCGCTTTATGCAAATGAAAATATCTACCATCTTTATATTACGTAATAATACTCTCTGGACTAAGCAGAATAGTATTAAAATATTGTATATGATATAATTACAATTAAAGTTGAAGTTTTGATTTAGCAAAGTTATTTTAAATTTATCTCTCCTTATAGGATAAAGTGACACAAAACATTCTCACCCTATCAAGAGTCGTTATGATTTTAATTCATTGCTCCCAACAAATTCGGGGGTTACATCAAAAGTTCTTTTTAACTTTGCACTATATATCCAACATAAAATGAATTTATTATGAAGAAATATCTACTTATATTATTTATAGGATTGTTACTAATCCCGATTATTTTAAATTTTGTTCTTCAAATACCATCTCGCTTCCCGATTATTGGTGATTCGCAAGCATGGCTTTCCTTTTGGGCCTCTTACATAGGAGCTATCGCATCATTCGCAATGATTGTTATAACACTTTTAACTTTAAGACAAAATCAAGCCCAACTAAATGAAATCAAACGACAGTGGGAAGAAGAACATCGTCCCCATCTCGTCTGTAGAATCATTGTAAATAAAAAAGCCTTCTTTCTTCAAATATCTAATCCAAGCCAATTTGACGCATCTAATGTAATAATAAAATTTGGAGAAGATCTAATCAATAATCTTGATGATAAATTCCTCAACATGTACACTAATACCTCCCAGAACCCTGTCTATATTTCTTCTGGTAAATCTTGGAATTGCTTTATTGGATGGTGTGAAGATATTAATAAAAAATGGGAAGACAAGGATTTTAATATTGTTACGGAAGTAAGCTATAATGGCAAATATAGTTTAAATTCCATCATTCCCATCAAAACCTTTGTTAACCGTATTAATATGCTCGTACAAAGTCCACTGGAAGACGCTGTTCAAGATCTAGTTGCAGGTCTCGTCAAGCCTCATTCAGTCTCTCCTCACAAAACCGTTCAGGTTTCTATAGAAGAAATATCAAATACTCTAAATAAAATTTCAGCAAAACTTGATGCATTGAATAATAATGTAAAAAGTTAAATATAAATTCTTAAGAAGAATGCAAAAACAATTAAGAGCGAAGAAATTACTATATCAGATTTCTTCGCTCTATAACATAATTTTATTTCACCAGCGACTTGAATACTTTATCTATACAGCGTTTTTTCTGTTCCATATTGGGATGAACATATAAGTTCAGCGTAGTTGATATGTTTGAGTGTCCCAATAGCACACTAACAGTTTTATAGTCACAACCGACTTCTATACAACGAGTCGCAAAGCTATGGCGTAGTCCATGGTACTTTAATTTTGGAATATCAAGTTTCTCCATCAGTCTTTTATAGTAGTTGCGATACGTACGTGGTTCTATCGGACGTTCATCATTAGTTAGGATGTAATAGTCATCGTTAACTACTTTTTTCAAAGGCTTCAACATTCCTAGCAACTCTTTATTCATCGGAATCTCGCGACAGGAGTTTTTGGTCTTTGGTGTGTTTATGACCAGCTCAGTGTGCTTTTTCTCCCCTTCTATAATATAGATACGTTCTATTGTTCGATTAACAGTTAGTATTCCATCAGTGACATTGATATCACTCCATTTCAAAGAGCAGATTTCTCCTATACGTAGCCCTGTACTAAGGCTGATATAAATACCAAGTCCCATGAATGTAAAATGACTTTGGATATGATTTAATATCTTCCTATGGTTAGAAACGGACAGAACATCCAATACTTTGTTCTCTGAATTTGGGGGATATTTGATGTCCCATTCATAATAAGTCATCCATTCCTTCTTCACTCCGAATTTCATTACCATTTTAAGGACTATCAGAATATCCTTGACCGATTTAGTGCTTAATCCACTTTCAATTTTGTGCAAAACAAAAGCTTGAACACTATGTTCCGGAAGTGAATTATCCTCCCCGAAAGTCGGAAGAATATGGTTCTCCAAGATCAATACATATGCAGCCATAGTGGACTGTTTCACATAAGGCCGCTTGTACTCTTTCCAGGCAGCCGCAATTTCTCTAATAGTTTTATGAATCATAATTTTTTAATAATTGGTTCTTATAATTAGAGAAATATAAACCATAATGTTCCGGCTTTGAGATTCCCGGAGTTTACGGGGGAATGGATGAAATGTAAATTTGGTGAAATTGCCACAGGTTTTGACTATGGCATGAATGCAGCAGCAAAACCTTATGATGGTCAAAATAAATACATTCGTATTACAGATATAGATGAAGTATCGTCAACTTATAATAACAGTTCTATTGTATCACCAGACGGAATATTATCTGAAAACTATGTAGTTAATGAAGGAGATATATTGTTAGCACGTACTGGAGCAAGTACAGGTAAGTCATATCTCTATCGAAAATCTGATGGTAAACTTTACTATGCAGGTTTTTTGATTAGAGCTAACGTAGCAGAACATAATCCATATTTTGTGTTCTCTCAATTGCATACTCATAGATACTGGAGATGGGTTTCCATAATGTCTGCTCGTTCAGGTCAGCCCGGTATTAATTCACTCGAATACGCTTCTTTCCCAATTTTTACAACAACACTGAAAGAAGAGAATAAAATTTCATCTTTATTATCTCTCATTGATAAACGTATCGCCACTCAAAACAAAATCATTGAGGATTTGAAAAAACTAAAGTCCGCAATTAGAAAAATGATATTCACTTCATTGAAAAATGAACATACGGAAAACTGTGAGATTAATCAACTACTTGCTTATGAACAGCCTTCTGAATATATTGTTACTAACGATGAATACTCTGCGGACACGACTTTAACTCCGGTCTTAACAGCGAATAAAGGTTTTGTCTTAGGTTATACGAATGAGAACTTTGGCATATATAAAAAAGGAGAGTGTATCATCTTTGATGATTTCACAATGGATGCAAAGTATGTGTCATTCCCCTTCAAGGTAAAATCTTCAGCAATAAAAATACTTACAGCAAAACCGAATGTAAACCTTCGGTTTATGTTTGAATATCTATCATATTTAGAACTTAAATCAGAAGAACACAAAAGGCATTATATTTCAGAAATAGCATCACTTATTATTGAATTGCCTTCAAAAGAAAAGCAAAGCAGAATAGCCTATCTAATGACTTCATTGGATAATAAATTAGTTCTTGAAGAAAATACAATGGCAAGATATATGGATGAGAAACAATACATTCTTTCGCAAATGTTTATATGAACATCTGCGAAAGTAAATGTAGTTTCTGTTTATCTAAGTTGATCGTGTACATCTCTTCATATTCTATCTTCATTTGAAGAGTGGAAAGCAATGCTATTAGCTGTTGTTGCTTATCAAATGTGGGTACAATTATACGAACTTTAGATAAGTCTTTCTTCTGAATATTTGGCAAACCACTACCAATACGGAGCGCCATTATATCTTCTTCTTTCCATTTTAAACAGTGGAACAGGAATAATGTTGATATTCTAGCTGTTGGTTTGATATGTAAGGTGTAACAATGTCCACCACTCCAAAACTTAGATTTATTATATTGGACATAACCACAAGAATTGCCACCTTCACTGATCGAAATTGTACCAGCCTCAGTGTTATAATCATCATAGTAACCAGAGGGCATAATGCCACCATTCATAACATAATACTTCCCATTTTCACTAAGTTGATTTCCGTTTACTTGTTGTCCTTTGGTTATTTCAGCCAATTCCGAAAGAGATTTTTCTTCTCCTTGCAGATTAGAAAATAGCTCCTGATAAATTGCGGACATTGCTGTACCAAAATCCTTAATTAAGGGAATTGCGCAGAATATTGTACTTCGCAACAAGCCGAATGTACGCATATCACAATGTTTGGAATGCAGTTCTTCAACATTGCAGGAAAGTGATGTTTGGGAATATGGTGCATATCCTGTCTATGGTGCTAATGGTGTAGTCGGTTTCCTTGATAATTATAATACCTCAAATGAAGCCATATACATTATAAAAGATGGTTCTGGTGTTGGAGCAGTTTCCTATGTTGCGGGAAAATGTTCTGCAACTGGAACATTGAATATTTTACAAGCGAAAAAAGGCTTTTCACTCCGATATCTCTATTATTTACTGAATATTTTTAATTTTGAGCCATATAAGACAGGAATGGCAATACCTCACATATATTTCAAAGACTACGGAAAAGCTCAAATCTTTTGTCCGTCATATTCAGAGCAATTAAAATACGCCAAGTTGCTGGCCACAATAGATGATAAGTTATTGACAGAACAAAATGTCCTAATAAATCTTAGTTTGCAGAAGCAATACTTGCTCCGTCAGATGTTTATATGAACATTTGACGAAGCAGATACTGCTTTTGAGTAGTATAGTATTCAAGTAAATTTTTTTCCGTTTCTATTTTCCCTTTTATACTGTTCAAAATTGCATAGATGTGTTTTTGATTATTCAACGAAGGTAGTTTTATACTTGCCTTCTCAAAATCTGCCTTGCAAAGGTTAAAACGTGTACTTCCTTGTGCAAACGGATATATAAATTTTCTAAAAGGAGTCGAAGAAACGTAGTAAGAAAAATATGAAGGATAGGCCAATTCTTTATTATCGATGTGGAAGCCAAAACAAAAACTATTCAAAAACACTTCGTCTATTCCCAAATAAACAGAGCCAACTCCTACTTCTTCTGGCGTTTCAGAAGACAAAGTAAACAACACATCTCCACATTGAACGATATTTTGCTTTTCTCCATCGTTTATACGAACATATTGATATTCGTTCTCATTCACAACACTATTAGAATATACATTCAGATATGTTATGAATGGTTTGCCACTGCCAAAGTCTTCTGAGGATTTTCCAGACAATCCAGAATACGAATGTCCCAAATCAGAAAAAGATGTTGTTATTGCATTACCATATTGCTTATATAAAGAATCATTTAGTCCCTTAATTAAGGATTTTGGTACAGCAATGTCCGCAATTAGAAAAATGATATTCACTTCATTGAAAAATGAACATACGGAAAACTGTGAGATTAATCAACTACTTGCTTATGAACAGCCTTCTGAATATATTGTTACTAACGATGAATACTCTGCGGACACGACTTTAACTCCGGTCTTAACAGCGAATAAAGGTTTTGTCTTAGGTTATACGAATGAGAACTTTGGCATATATAAAAAAGGAGAGTGTATCATCTTTGATGATTTCACAATGGATGCAAAGTATGTGTCATTCCCCTTCAAGGTAAAATCTTCAGCAATAAAAATACTTACAGCAAAACCGAATGTAAACCTTCGGTTTATGTTTGAATATCTATCATATTTAGAACTTAAATCAGAAGAACACAAAAGGCATTATATTTCAGAAATAGCATCACTTATTATTGAATTGCCTTCAAAAGAAAAGCAAAGCAGAATAGCCTATCTAATGACTTCATTGGATAATAAATTAGTTCTTGAAGAAAATACAATGGCAAGATATATGGATGAGAAACAATACATTCTTTCGCAAATGTTTATATGAACATCTGCGAAAGTAAATGTAGTTTCTGTTTATCTAAGTTGATCGTGTACATCTCTTCATATTCTATCTTCATTTGAAGAGTGGAAAGCAATGCTATTAGCTGTTGTTGCTTATCAAATGTGGGTACAATTATACGAACTTTAGATAAGTCTTTCTTCTGAATATTTGGCAAACCACTACCAATACGGAGCGCCATTATATCTTCTTCTTTCCATTTTAAACAGTGGAACAGGAATAATGTTGATATTCTAGCTGTTGGTTTGATATGTAAGGTGTAACAATGTCCACCACTCCAAAACTTAGATTTATTATATTGGACATAACCACAAGAATTGCCACCTTCACTGATCGAAATTGTACCAGCCTCAGTGTTATAATCATCATAGTAACCAGAGGGCATAATGCCACCATTCATAACATAATACTTCCCATTTTCACTAAGTTGATTTCCGTTTACTTGTTGTCCTTTGGTTATTTCAGCCAATTCCGAAAGAGATTTTTCTTCTCCTTGCAGATTAGAAAATAGCTCCTGATAAATTGCGGACATTGCTGTACCAAAATCCTTAATTAAGGGAATTGCGCAGAATATTGTACTTCGCAACAAGCCGAATGTACGCATATCACAATGTTTGGAATGCAGTTCTTCAACATTGCAGGAAAGTGATGTTTGGGAATATGGTGCATATCCTGTCTATGGTGCTAATGGTGTAGTCGGTTTCCTTGATAATTATAATACCTCAAATGAAGCCATATACATTATAAAAGATGGTTCTGGTGTTGGAGCAGTTTCCTATGTTGCGGGAAAATGTTCTGCAACTGGAACATTGAATATTTTACAAGCGAAAAAAGGCTTTTCACTCCGATATCTCTATTATTTACTGAATATTTTTAATTTTGAGCCATATAAGACAGGAATGGCAATACCTCACATATATTTCAAAGACTACGGAAAAGCTCAAATCTTTTGTCCGTCATATTCAGAGCAATTAAAATACGCCAAGTTGCTGGCCACAATAGATGATAAGTTATTGACAGAACAAAATGTCCTAATAAATCTTAGTTTGCAGAAGCAATACTTGCTCCGTCAGATGTTTATATGAACATTTGACGAAGCAGATACTGCTTTTGAGTAGTATAGTATTCAAGTAAATTTTTTTCCGTTTCTATTTTCCCTTTTATACTGTTCAAAATTGCATAGATGTGTTTTTGATTATTCAACGAAGGTAGTTTTATACTTGCCTTCTCAAAATCTGCCTTGCAAAGGTTAAAACGTGTACTTCCTTGTGCAAACGGATATATAAATTTTCTAAAAGGAGTCGAAGAAACGTAGTAAGAAAAATATGAAGGATAGGCCAATTCTTTATTATCGATGTGGAAGCCAAAACAAAAACTATTCAAAAACACTTCGTCTATTCCCAAATAAACAGAGCCAACTCCTACTTCTTCTGGCGTTTCAGAAGACAAAGTAAACAACACATCTCCACATTGAACGATATTTTGCTTTTCTCCATCGTTTATACGAACATATTGATATTCGTTCTCATTCACAACACTATTAGAATATACATTCAGATATGTTATGAATGGTTTGCCACTGCCAAAGTCTTCTGAGGATTTTCCAGACAATCCAGAATACGAATGTCCCAAATCAGAAAAAGATGTTGTTATTGCATTACCATATTGCTTATATAAAGAATCATTTAGTCCCTTAATTAAGGATTGCAATTTCTCAATGATTTTGTTTTGGGCTGCAATACGTTGGTCAAGTAAAGAAATAAATCTTGCTAGCTTATTTTGTTCTTCGATATTTGTAAAATAGAATGGGATATTCTTTACTATATCAGCAGATAGATTGCCTTGTCCTCCCTGCAAATATGTTTGAAGTAATCTTGCCACATGCTTGTTCCATACGGATTCTACAAATTTCTTATTCTGTTTGGTTCTTATACAAAGTATTGCTTGATTTATAGCTCCCTTGATTTTACTAATAGCGATATCTCCACTTGTAGCCCCATAAAGTGCTAATAACAAGTCTCCAACTTCTACCATTTTTGCAGCGGAATTATCCAATCCTTCTTTCGTTATAAATAGTTCCGTTTCATCATTATGTAGTTCTCCTGACCGAATGAATGGAATATTCCCGTTATAATATTCTTTATTTGAGGATGGAGGCGTACCACCTGAAAAGAAAGAACAAACTTTAGATAACTTACACTTTTCCCATTCCCCCGTAAACTCCGGGAATCTCAAAGCCGGAACATTAAGGACTTTTTTATCGTTATTATTTGCCATAGTCACTATTCATTATCAGGGTTAATTTCAAATGGCAACAAGTTGTCACCTTCATTAAAACGGTCGAAATCCGAGCTAAACAAACGGTCTTGAATGACGCGGTATTTCTCAAATTCGGTTTCAGCAAATTTTTTGGCGAATTCGGCTGTAACCTTGCCGGCATCAGAAAGGATTGCATCTCCACCAGCTTCAAGAATGATGTCTATACGTTTTGCCCAATCTTCCATCGTCATGGGTATATGACGCTTTGCCATACGTTCAGCCATATCCAACACGGCATTGACCAAACGTCCCAAATCTTCCAGTTCTACTCCTTTCAGATAGTTTTTTGCAATGCTTACATCAGTCTTTACAATTTTTCCGTCAGGGGCATTCTCCCATGTAGTCAGTCCCATATGCTCTTTCTCTGCATTAGCTCTATTCACGATCAGTTCTGCGGCAGTATGACCATGTACGGCATAGTGCATTTTGTTCTGGACTTTTTTAAAAAACAGTTTTGTGGTCGGAGCATCACGGTTATAGTCAATTGCAGTGGCATAAATATCGGTAAGTTTCTGATAAAAACGGCGTTCACTCAACCTTATCTCCCTGATCTCGGCAAGTAAATGTTCAAAATAATCTTCACCAATGAAAGAACCATTTTCCATTCTTTTTTTGTCTATCACATAGCCTCGGATAGAGAATTGGCGAATGACAGCAGTGCACCATTGGCGAAATTGTGTAGCTCTAATACTGTTTACCCGATATCCAACAGATATAATGGCGTCCAAATTGTAAAACTGGGTTTTCCTGTTGACCTGGCGCTCACCCTCTGTTTGAACTACCGAGAAAAACTCGGTAGTTGCCTCTTTCTGTAACTCCTGAGTGGCATATATATTCTTCAGGTGCAAACCAATGTTGTCTGTCGAACAATCAAATAAGATGGCCATAGCTTTCTGCGTACACCAGATGGTATCATTCTGATACATCACCTGTATGCCATCTTCCTTACCCTCAATAGCGAAGATAAGGAATTCTGCCGTACTGTTTCTTATCTCAAACCGTTTTGCCATACCTCCACTTATTCAACTAGTCCCAATTCTTTCAAATACACCTCAATCTCTTTGTCCAGTTCAGCACGCTTGGCTTCAAGTTCTTTAATTTCTGCCATTACGGCCTTGATGTCGATAGGTTCTTCTTCCTCAAAGGTATCAACGTACCGGGGGATATTCAGGTTGTAGTCATTGTCGGCCACTTCTTGTAAGGTGGCAAGATGACTGTACTTTTCTATTTCTTTACGGTCACGGTAGGTTTCAACAATCTTCTGTATGTGCTGTGGACGAAGCTTGTTTTGAGTCTTTACTTTTTCAAACTCCTTGCTTGCGTCAATGAACAGGATATTGTCATCTTCCTTACGGCATTTTTTGAAGACAAGAATACAGGTCGGAATACTTGTACCATAGAAAATGTTGGCTGGTAATCCGATAATAGCATCTATATAGTTTTTCTTTTCTATGAGGAAACGACGTATAATACCTTCTGCGTTTCCACGGAACAATACACCATGAGGAGCGACACAAGCCATTGTACCGCCTTCATTCAAGTGGTAAATCATGTGCAAAATGAAAGCGTAATCGGCCGTTTTCTTCGGTGCGAGTCGTCCGGCCTTACTGAAACGGTCATCATTATTGAACTTGTCAGCTGCACTCCATTCGGCAGAGAACGGTGGATTTGCGACTACTGCATCGAACTGGGTATCGCCAAAAGCATCCCATTCTAGTGTATCGCCGTTTTCTATCTTGAAGTTGCTGAACTTGATTCCGTGAAGAAGCATATTCATTCGGGCAAGGTTATAGGTAGTCGGATTCTTTTCCTGTCCGTAAATATATACTGCCTTTCCTATACTTGCAGCACGTAACAACAACGAACCACTGCCACAAGTGGGATCATACACATTGCGCAGACGCTGGTGGCCGATAGAAACAATCTCCGCCAATATACGACTGACTTCCTGAGGCGTATAGAACTCTCCTGCTTTCTTTCCGGCTCCAGCAGCAAATTGGGAAATCATGTATTCGTAGGCATCACCGAGAATATCAATTTCCTGTGAGGCTTCCACACCAAAATCTATATCATCCAAAGCAAGAAGCACATTGCTGACCAATGTATTCTTGTCGTCAGCGGTCTTACCCAACTTAGGAGAAGCCAAATCTATATCAGAGAACAGTCCTCCGAAATCCTCTTCGCTATCCTGCCCAAGTGTACTGTCCTCTATGCGTTTCAAAGAACGTTCCAGCATTGGCAGGATATTTTCTTTTCGTTTGATTGTGTCTATCACAGATGAAAACAGATATTTGGGCTCTATAAAATAACCGATATTTTCCAGGCACTGGTTTTTGACCTCTTCCTGTAACTCCATTGCATCGGCATCGGTCATATCCCACAATTCTTTAAAAGTGACTTCGTCATCTTCAAGTGCACTGTTGGCGTATTTCTCTATTTTTTCCGACAGGTATTTATAAAAGATAAACCCCAAGGTAAAATACATAAAGTCGCTTGCCGACATATTGCCACGCAAACGGTTTGCGACCTCCCAAAGCTGGTCACGGAGTTTCTGTTGTAATTCTTCGCTCATATTTGCTTATCTTTTTCTTATTCTTAACGTTTCGTCAATATAAATATCGTTCATCTGTTTGTCAGAGATGCTTGTATGAGAATAAACTTTGCCCTTTGCATCATTAATTCTGATAACAGTATTCCAATAGGAATAGTCAGCGATGGGATAACCTGGGTCTAAACAAAATATTTTCGTCAATTCATCATTGCAGAATTCATATCCAACAGCCAAGATAGCATGTGCACCAACTCCCTTAAACACTTCTGCAATCATTATTGGACAGTTATCATCAATAGCCTCTTTAATCTGTTGTACTGCATTTGACTGATCGAAATCTGTACTGTTATAATTAGAAGAAACAGCAGAAACTTCTTTCGAGAAAGAATGTTTCAATTTTTCGACAATTGTGGAAAAATAAAAACCGTTTCTACATAGGCCTTCTTTCTCAAAAAATTCCTTGAACAGTCGCCCTTTAGATGTCTGTCCATTAAATTTTGTATTAAGATTTTTTACTTGGGCATAAGTAAGAACCTTTATTGCGATAAGGTACATCATCAATGAATACACAGCGCATGCACCATCCATATCACCCTGTTGTAAAGCTATCTTTTGCCATGTCCGATTATGAATACAACATCCTAACGGCTGGTTATTTTTCCATACAAGGTCTATATTATCTATTAATCTAATCATAACATTATTTGTCTTCTTTGTTTTGTTCCATTTTTGTTCTCAAATCATCCAATATTTCTCCATTGTATGTGAAATATTTTGCTCCTTGATAAGCTCCTGATTGTGTTTGCCTTTCTTTTGGCATAAATGTTCCTACAAATGGAGACAATTTGTAAATGCGACCATCATATTCTACCGTATCATCACTCGCTACTTTTACTTGTAGGTTGGTTGGAGTAAACGTTATATATTCTCCAACCTTGATATTTACCATGCTAAACTTAAAACGGCCACGTTTCGCTATTTTTGTTTGTTCGTTGAAGACTTCTCCATTTTCTTTCATGCTTTCATTGATAGGCTTATTATCTTTATATCGAGTAATAACAGCATCATCTATCATTTTGGCAATATCAATAAAAATTTCCAAAGCTAATTGGGGAGAAACATTGAAAAATTCACGATTCTGACGGATGCGTAAATCTGTCAACCTGTCAATTGTCTTGTGGACATGCTTTTCAACCTCATTATATTTAACAGTCTTAATAGTGGCGAAAATCTCAAATGGAAGCGGAACCGCTGTGTTATCCAATTCCTTTGAGCGTACATCAACAGGACGTGAACTTTTACCAATCTTAACCCAATCCTCACGAAAACTCGGATTCGTAAGAATATATACATAGCCTATTTCTTTATTGTCACTCATATTTTATTCCCAACTAAAAGTTCTTATAATACCGCGCAGACGGTCAAGAATGCGTGTCAATGCTTTTCTTGTCTTTATCAGGCCAAGATGTTTCTCTTTCAAAGCCTTTTGTATGATTTCCGGCTGTTCCTTCTGGAGATAATCATATTCTTTCAAATAATGAGTCAATACATCAGAAGGAATACCCTCGTCTTCCGATAAAGAGCGTACTGCCTTTTCCCGTTCTGTAGTAATATATTGATTCAACCGTTCTTCCAAATCGCTAGTGCCATCCGCTTTTTTACGTTGCACCATAAAATTCTCCTTATCCTCATCCACATTCTTTTGGATAAAACCGTCAATTAGTTTCGCCTTGCTACGCATTTCTGCATCTTTAATCATTGTGTCAATGATATGCTGACGGCGATCTGCATAATCGGCACTATATGGGTCAAGTTCAGCAATGAGTTCAAGTATATAAGCTACATTGATAACATCACTATGTAGAAGTTCCAAACAGAAATCCACATCCTCCAATCCTTGATTATTTCCGTAAGGGACAGGTTCTTCGGCAACTACAGATGGACTGGCAGGTGTATCGATAAATCCGACAGTAATATCGAGATATTTACTTTTGTAGTCATTAAATTGCTGTTCTGTCATTCCAAGATCTTCCGCATCTTCATTGTAATCTTCATATATTTGGATTTCAGCATGTTTACGGATAATATCACGGAATGCCAGTACAAAGTCTTTCTTGTCTTTTTCGCTTTGCAGAATATCAATACAACTTGGATTAGGGTATTTTTTCAAAAAATCCGATGCCAACTGTCTGTATTCTTTTTTTACTTCCTCGTATGGTGGCCTTATAATATCCTCCAGGTTGTTGGAATTGCTGAACAGCTTGATTGCCGTATCTACATTGGATTTCAAATCACGGAAACATATAATTTTGCCGAATCTTTTTCTCTCATTCAATACGCGGTTTGTGCGGCTAAAAGCTTGTAGTAAAGAGTGATATTCCAAATTCTTATCCACATAAAGCGTATTCAGCTTCTTGCTGTCAAAACCGGTAAGAAACATTCCTACAACAAGACAAAGATCAAGCGGTTTCATGTCCGCTTTCTTCTTTTTCATGCGCAGGTTTATATCATCGTAGTATGCCCGGAAATTTTCTGTTGTAAATGAAGTACCGAACATTTCATTATAGTCATCCATGATGGCCTGCAATTCGTCAGCATCTCCTACACTACCACTTACATATTGCCCTGTACCCATTCCTGTCTGTTCGTCATCCTGACTGCCGTTAGCTGCGTATGTAAATACCGCACCTATGCGGATTTTAGGATTCAGAGATTTGAATATCTTATAATAACGGATAAGCATGGGTACAGACTGCACGGCAAACAGTGCATCAAATTCCCCGTCAAAAGTTGACTTGCTGAAATTATTGAGGATGAACTTTGCTATTTCCTCCATACGGGTGGCATTTTCTTTTTCCACCTCTTCATTTCCATGATAATACTCTACAAGGAACCCCAATACATTTTCATCAGCAATGGCATCCTTGATGAGGTATTTATGCAGACAATTCCCAAAGATTTCTTTTGTGGTATGCCCGTCCACCGCATTCTCCGCAAAGATAGGAGTACCCGTAAAACCGAATACTTGGGCATTGTCAAAGAACTTCATTATTCGTTTGTGACTTTCCCCAAAGTGGCTTCTGTGGCACTCATCGAATATCATAACAATGCGAGAGTGGCGTATTGCTTCTATCTTGTTACTGTACCAAGTCTTGCTGACGGCAGCATTGAGTTTTTGGATAGTAGTAATGATAATTTTGGAATTACTTTGTAGACGTTTTACTAATTCATCAGTATTATCCGTACCATCCACCGCACCTGGTTCGAATGCCTCATATTCTGACTGCGTCTGCGTATCAAGGTCGTGGCGGTCAACAACAAACATCACCTTATCAACATCGTCCAGTTCGGAAACGAGTTGGGCTGCCTTGAAAGAAGTTAATGTCTTTCCGGCACCTGTCGTATGCCATATATAGCCGTTGTCGTTTGAATTCTTTACTTTATCCAATATCTTTTCTACGGCATAGAACTGATATGGACGGAGAACCATCAAAGACTTATCACCCTCATGTAACACTATATATTTGCCAATAATTTTTCCGAGTGTACATTTCTCGAGAAAGAACGCAGCAAACATATCTAATTCATTGAATGGATGATTGGAAGCATCAGTCCAGTTGAAGGTGAATTTGTAACCTATATTCGGATTATTTGCAAAATAGCGTGTGTTTACGCCATTGGAAATTACAAATAATTGAATGTAATCAAACAAACCGTGAAAAGATGTCTTGTGGTAACGCTGTATTTGATTATATGCCTGCTTGAGTTCCACTCCACGGCGCTTCAGCTCAATTTGAACCAATGGAAGTCCGTTAATAAGAATGGTTACATCATAACGGCATTTCTTTCGCCCTTCCACCGTGATTTGGTTGGACACCTGAAACTCATTTTGACACCATTGTTGGCGGTTGAGAAATTCTACCCAAATGCGTTTGCCGTCTGCCGTGTCAAGCGGATAGAGATCCCGGAGTTTTTTCGCTTTTTCAAAACGTGTTCCTCCTTCAAGATAGATAAGTATCTTTTCAAATTCCTCGTTGGTAAACTGAGTACGGCCATGCTCCTCCAACCGCTTACGATTGTGTATCTCCAACTGCCGTTTGAAATTGGCTTGAAGATTATCCTCCTCTGCAATCTGGATATACTCATAATCCATTTGCTGAAGTGTGGCGATAAGTCCAGCTTCTAGTGCCGCTTCACTTTGTATTGCCATATTCTTGAAGATTATCTGGATTAGCACATTTTTTCTACATGAATCAACTCCCTTACATCCACATTCAGGACTTCAGCGATGCGAAACAAAGTTTCGAGATCCGGCTGCGATGTGTTTGTACACCAACGTGACACAGAGCAAGTATTTTTGCCTATCTGTTCAGACAACCATTTTGCCGTTCTGTTTTGCTCAACAAGTACTACCTTTATTCTATTTAGTTGCTTCATATAGAAAAAAATTATAGTTTAATGCAAAGGTACAAAATTAGATTGTAAGGAGGTATATAAAAGCAGAAACATTTATCAAATTCCTAAAATTCTATTAGATTTGGTAATTATAACTCATTTTTGAATTAAAACAGTTTGTTATAGAAATTCTATTAATTATTATCGCTCATTATCTACTAAATCACTACCTTTACATAAATTTCATTTGAAGTGTAAATGCGGTAAGTGTTTGATAAGTAACTATTTCAAATTAGTTTTTATCTAGTACGTTCTTCGTCTCGCACTGAAAATGTTAATAGTTCTTGACTGAGCTAAGTAATTAAAGTTTAGATAGATATTACCAGTTATTGAAATATAATGTCAAAAAAGATAGGTCGTAATGAACCTTGCCCTTGTGGTAGCGGCAAGAAATACAAGCATTGTTGTATGCAAAAGGAACGGGTCTTAGGAATGCTGCCAACTGAAAATCATGCTTTGTGCTCAGCTTCTTGGCTTAATGCTCCAAAAACGATGGCGTATTTAAATAATCATGCTGTTCCACCTATATTGGAATATTTGATAGGAATGCAACTTAATCCACAAAATCGTGGGAAGAATATCCGAATCGAGCACCTTTTGCAAATAGCAGTTGCGAATCTCGGAAAGAGTAGCCAGACTCCTGACATCAGTGAGTTCAAGAGTATAATTGATCAGGAATTCTCTTTTGATCTTATGGAAGACTTGCCGAGTAACATGTTTTCTGAACCAGTAGTGTTTTATGGCGGTAATTACACATTCTTTCCTGGCATCTCAACCCATGCAACAGAAATTTTCCGTTCGATGACAGAAGCCATATTCTATAAATCGGATATATTTACGGGAGCTTTTCGTAATGAAGTTTATGATGGAGTGGTCTTTATGCTTGAACTGAGCAACATTTTGTCAACCCGAGCAGGGATAAGTGGCTTAGTACTCGGAAATGGGACCCCTCGCGAAATGCTTAACGAACCAAAGACTAACCAATCCTTAGTCATTACTTTGCCGATGATGGCAGAAATCATTAATAGGAATAGGTTAGATCGAAATATTTTGAAATCATTTTTGTTAGAGGTTAATGCTCCTAATATACTAACTCAAGATGCAGACAAGAATCCCTTGTTATACAGACCTATCGTTGAGTTTGACAACAACTTCTACTTTGTCGGAATTTCCAGTCAAGGCTGTGCCATTAACAACTTTATCCTAAAAACAGCTCGAAAACATCATTGTCTTGAAGAACTAGTAAAACAGACCCACTATGGTGTCTGGATGCGCATCGGGCATTCTTGCATAGAACAGATGAGCTGGGTACAAAATTCAATGGATGATATACTTGCTCCTGTTGAAGGCTATTACGAAGATGTATTCCGCATTGATGTTAACTGGCTTGCATACGTGTGCTATGCTCATGATTTGGCTCATAATGTAGCCATAGATGGTAATGATAGTTTCAGCAATCGAGATCTCAGCCAACATTTACAAAAACGTATTGATGCCATCAGAAATGACAAAAGGTCGAAAGATGACCATATCCTGACGCTTGTTCTGTATTCTACAATGGGGGAGACATATGGATTTGCCATGAAAAAACAAAATGGAACTGACTATTTTCTTCAATTCTCAGCTTATGATTTCTTACAACTGATACAGACTGAGAAATGGGACAGTTTGAGTCTTGTTCGTTATGCTCGGTCCAAAGAGAACGTATCATTTCTCGAAACTCCTATGAATCAATCTCTCGATGTATATGCTCTCTATAAGCATTATGGTGAGAGTTTCTATATGACAGACGACACACCATCATACATGCTTTATATTGAGCCAAATGATGGTTGTGACCTCATATTCAAAAGCAAAGATCAACTGTATTTACACGGAACGCTGAAAAAACTTAATGGACGGTATGCTCATATACCAGTGATACGCGATCTAGAGTATGCAGCAATTTTTAAGCCTGTACATTCGGTTATCAATGCCAAGAGTTGTGAGTCTTATAATATTCCTGTGTGGGTAAATTGTTGTCAAGAAGAGAAGCAGGGAATAAATCCATCCTCTATTTCCGATACTGTAATAACAGCTGTTGCATACTGGATGGATATTTTACAACCAGCCATAGCCGATATGATCAGCCAACACTATGAGTGTTCTGTAGAAATAGAACTTGTCTTCAGTGGAAAGGTATTGGTCGATAAAGGAATGCACTATGATGACGACATAAAGCCCTCGCAAGGAGGAAATCTTACTACATCCAAGACAGAAAGTGGAGTTACCGTCACATTTGATGATGATTATATCCATTCCTTTATGGGGGCGGGTAATGAGAGCGAGCGTACCATGATGCGCTGTATCATAACCGAACTCCTAGGAATAGACGAGGAGACGGCAAGCCAAATTATAGATAGTTATATTCCTTTGGGTCAGGCAAAAATGATTCTGATGACGGAGCAGTCACTCAACCCTTTGGCAATACCCTTATGGCTTTATACTCCTATCTATATTCATGCCGCCACCAGCCAACTACTACTAGACAAATTTCCACAGTGGATGAAGGAAAATGGTCACGATATAGCGGGCAAACTCAATACAAAAACTGAAAAAGTAACTTTCCTTCACAAAGGCGTAGATGTACTCCTTGATGAGCTTGCTAGACGCCTGTCATCATTTGATACATTGTGGTTACTGCGTATGCTCATGCAGAATCACGAAACATTGGTTTATCAGCGTGAGCATAATAGAATTTTACAACCCGCACAGGTTCTTTGTTTTGGAGAAAATGAGTCTAGACGGAATGAATTCTTAGTTACAGAAAAACGACTTACTGATGCAGGAATATCTACCCGTGCATTGATAGAATATCTAGCTGCGACACAGTATCGTGTTGGTGACGTTAAACCAGGCAATGATGATATAGAAAGCCTATTAGCTATCATGAACGAGGTAATATCCATTGGGGGTATATGTGATGCCATACATTTAGACGTGGCGAATCATACCATTGAGAAATTAAACTCTGGACGTTATGGCATCTATGATGATAATTTTTCCGACAATATGGAAGAGTTTGCTACAATGCGTACTTTCGAGAGTGTAAATGGGAAAATCGAAGATTTCGAAAGCAAGATGGCCAGAATGGCAGTCCGTCCAGATATAAAAGAAAAAAACAAGGACGCAGAACTTGAGGAGATAGATGTGGCATTCTTAGAGGATTGGGGAGTCTCATATTCCAATATCTTGCAGTTCCTTTATGTATGCTACATCATAGCTATGAAACAGCAGAAGTCTGTCATTGAGATGGAAGAGTCTCAACTCGTAAAGGCTGTTCAAGAGCATTGTATAGAACTAACTGAAGATTTAGTAAGGAAATGTATCATTCGCCTTTCTTTAGATAAACGGGAAAACTATCTCACTCCACCAAATGGGTTGGCGGGTAAGGATATCTACCCTTGGTCATACAATAGGGAATTAAGTTTTCTTCGTCGCCCTGTTATTCGTTATCAGTATGATGGCGGCACGGTCATGTGCATGTTTGGGTTCCGCTCTTGCATTCAAGCCGGTGTTCAGCTATCTGATTTACTTTATTCTGGTCGCTTACGTTATGTTGGAAGGAAGATAGAAACATTGCTTGGAAAATTTGAGGCTAGAAAAGGATTTGCGTTCAATGACGAAGTGCGATCTTTTTTGGCAAAGATACCTATGATGCGAGTATGGGAACACGATGTTACTATCAAATCTGGAGGTTATTTTTCAGCAGATAAAGACTATGGTGATATTGATGTGATGGCTTATGATACATCAAGTGATATACTCTACTTGATAGAATGTAAGAACACTAATACAGCCAAGAATATTAGGGAAATGAAAACCGAGATGGATGAATATCTTGGTCGTGGTGATAATCCAGAGAAAGACAAAAAGAAAGCTCTCGTCCTTAAACATTTACGTCGTCATCGCTGGGTAACGGAGCATATTAATGAAGTTGCGAAACGCATAGGTTTAGCAGTTCCACCCCGAGTAAAATCAATGATGCTGACAGCTACAGTGATACCAACATCTTATCTCAAAAGAGAGAAAACCCCAATGTCAATACTAAATTACCCTGAGTTAAAGATAAAAGGCATGGATTATCTAAATTCGTGCAAAGAACCAGATTTAAGTGTACTTGAAATATGAGACTATCAGATGTGGCGCATCTTCCTTATAATTTTCACCTACATTAAAGGCAGTAGCAATAGCTGACGGTTTGTCATCTCTGCAATCTGTTCAGTTCTCAGCCTCCTATTCTGATTGGCCAAGCAATGAGTATAGCCTCAATTTTCATGTTCTCAATAATTGTAAAGTGTACAATTTGTTACAAAAGTACGGAGAAATACGGCAATGGAGGCTCTGAATGAAAAAGGAAAGCATAAATTTACAGGGGGCTGAATAATTTCTTCAGAAGAAAACTGTGAACAAAACACACAGGCTTTTACCAACAAATTCTACACAAAGCTTAATAAAACTTCATTTGTGAACTCATATTACTCAGTCTATGGCTCAATGAATCTATTATATAGTCTATGTAAGAGACCTTGATTTTACGGCCCATTTTAGCGTCTCCGAACAACCCCTATCACCTGAAAGGGCGGTTTTACCTCTATCTCACTGGTTAGAAAAAGATCGAATCTTGATTTTCGTTGCATTAATTATATATAACGAATTTAAGCACAAAAGTTATGGTTCAATCATCTTAACCTTTGTTTGATTATTTGTATATGTTGGTTCCAAATCTTTAATACCAGGATATACAACTTCAAGCCTATAATAACTTCCTTTATCATTTCCCATTTTGTTTGCTTTTTTACAGAACATGAAACCAAATTTATTTCTATAGAAATAGAAATTCTCGGAATATAAAGATATAGGGACAATATTACCACCAGTCTTTAGAAAGTTTTGATACTTTTTGAAAGCATTATCAATTGCCTCTATTGCTTGGTCTTTCATTAGACTCTTATATTCATTTAAAAGTCTTGTGAAATCAGTATAACAATTTGTAAGTTTTTCTATATCGGCTCCATAAGTCTCAAATAAATTTAAAGTCCACACTTTAATATTATCTTTATTCATATTGCTGGTAGACAATATCAGTAGAGAATATACAAGGAAGTTTCGATGCATCTCTTCTAGTTTAGTATAGGTGAAATCATTAGTATTCGAATAGCCTGCCCTATATATCATCATGAAACGACCAACCAATTCAGCGAAATAATGCCTATACTGATAACCATTATTATCTCCTTTGATTGGATATGCAATCCTTTGGAATATCAGCATTAAAGCAATGAGAATATAAGAATAATCGTTGCAAGTAATGTTGTTTTCAAAATGCACACCCTGCGATTGCAATCTATAAAATGGATCCTGATTGTCAAAGTCCTTAGCAATAGTATCATAGTGACGCTTCAATCTTTTTAGATAACTCAAAATCTCATTCTTACTAGAGTGTGATTTAAGTATTCTTCTTTTCTGACTATCATCCTGAGCATTACCTGTCACCAAGTCTTCCATACTAGCATACTCATCAATCTCATCATCATTCTCTTGCTTGTTAGAATTGAAGAATTGAATCTGATCCAGAATACGCATATTCAGAGAGTATAGGTTTGCATCAACACTTTTGCTGAACTTTGTATTGTCAAATTGCTCCTTGCTAATTACTGTTTCACTTTTAGCGAATGTGTCAGATAATCCTTTTGAAACGCCTGAGGTACGGCTTTTATCCTTAACATCAAAGTTTACATATGAGAGTACTTTAGCAATATTATCATCCCAGTCTCCATTATTTGTATGGAAAAGACTCTCAATCTTCGTATATTTCGAGTCTGGATTACGTTTTACTAAATCTGCGAAATCTAAGACAAGTGCTTTGTTTGAGATTTCTTTATCACCCAATATTGCGACTGCATATTGAATCTTTCCTAATCCACCTATGTCAATTCCATCTTTATTGAAATCAAAATCTCTATAACCATCATCTAGGCATAATCTAATTTTTGCATCTGCGACAATCTTGTCAAATGATATAAAAAGTTTGTCATGTAGATGTCTTTCGCATAATGTTATATGGGTTATGAGTGCTTCGTTGGCTGACCTGATACTATATTTTGCAACAGAATGAAAATCATTAATACTCTTTACACACTGTTTACCAAAATCAATTCCAAGCTTTTTAAAGAAATCTTCCTTATCGGAATGGATGATAATGTTTGCCTCATCATTAAAGCTATGTGAGTTCAAACCAAATGCTGCACTGGTAGCATTAGCACTTCCAAGCACAAAGAAAGTTCCCTCAGATGTTTCAAATTGAATGGCCTTTGCATGGAGTTTCTTAGCTAACTCAAATTTATTATCTGATCCAAATATTTCATGCCAGTGGAAGAACTGAATATCACTTGAATCTTTAATCTTTCGAGGAATATAGCCATAACTCTCATCTATAGCACATTTTATCGTCTTAGGTTTAAAGGAGCTTTTTAATGTACTAATCAAACTGCCCTCCATGTCATAGAAAGGGGCTATTACCTTAATTGTATTAACCTCTCCTTTCAAAATCTCTCTAATCTGGCTAAATATAGATTCCTCAGACTTTGCATATAAAAACTTAAAATCATTTTGTTGTGGTGATTCTATTGATTCGAAGTCTCTGATCGCAGCAGAATATATCTTGCACCATTCTAATTGTTGAATTGCAACTTCTGAAGATGATAATCTGATTATTCCTGACAAATAATCCCATATATCTTTTATAATGAGAGCCTCATCAGATTCCTTATCATCAGCACAAAAAGCGCCCCATAACTCTTTATTATGAGATATCCCGCTATATGTCAGGTTCCCTGAACCGACAAGAGCCAATGCTTGTTTGTCTCCCAAGAACAGGGACACCTTTGGATGAAACACGCCGTTTGTCTTGTTCTTTACACGGATCAAGGCGAAGTCATGACGGAAGTTTTTGAATGTTTCTGTATCTTCCAATATGGAATCATACTGGGTAGAATCAATTAAGACAACAACATTCTTTATGCCCCTGCTTCTCATTTGGGGCATATAATAATTTGAGAAATAGTAAGGGTCAAAGGTAAATGATGTAAGAATAGCAGAATGATATACTGTGCTACCTTTACCAAGCAAATCAAAGATATTCTCCTCTTGTGTTATCATGCTTCAGCTTCCTCTAATTTATTCAATAATAGAATACCTTTATCAGTAATTCCTTTGTCATCTACAAGCTCAAGATCTGAAACAAAATCATAAAGCGTATCAGTTCTTGGACCTGTATGTGTAGCCTCACTTCCATTTAAGAATCTTAGCATGCCATTCTCATATATGAACTTCTGTGAAGCAATACCTGTTTGAAGATACTTTCTCAAAGCAACTTGGTAATGGCAGAAAATAATCTTCTTAAGAATATAATCCTTTAACCACTCATAGAAATTTGTTTCAAGACTCTTGTCAATCTCATCCATAAATGAGTAAAAATCAGAGTTCACTGCACTTGGGAATGCTTCTCTATAATCTGGCCTTTTACTCCTAACATCTTTATTTGTGTTGTACATCATTAGCAAATTGACAAGTGCTGGCGCGGCTTCGGTATCAAGGTTTCCACGCTGTGGCTTGGACGCAATATCATTTTTATCTATACAAGCACAGATTTCTTTTAATGTTCCATCCTTATACTTAGCACCTATATCATTTATTATTGATAAAGCCAATCCTTCCGCAACACTAGAAACTTCTTGCCAATCAGCCTTATTTGATAACTGATTCAATAGTGCAACAAAAATTACTGATGTCTGATATTGCCAATTATCATTCAGATAATACCTGTACCATCCCAATACACAATCATCATCTGAATGACCGTTTAAGAATTCATCATACATATATTTAGTAAAACTCTCTTTTGTTCCATTCTGAGAGAAATGCTTTAAGTAATGATAAATTGTTGCCTTCCGATAAGAAAATTTTGATTCGGATGCCGGATAATCTTTTTGCAATAAAAGTTCTATAATCAATTCTTTCTCATTAGACTTTTGAGGAAACTTCCTCATATTGAACGAAGATTCCAACGAATTCAATTCTTCTGCTGAAACATTACCTCGCTGAATTATCTTTAAGAATTTTGGTCCATCCTCACCGACATTTTTTGCGAATTCGTCGGCAAGCATACTTCCACTAACCAAACCATCTTCTTTCGAGATATTAAGAATTGAGTTTTTCTCATTATTCTCTTTAAGAATAGCAATGTCTTTAAGCGATGAGGAATAATACTGTCTTAACACACCACCGGCATTCGCCCAGTATGTTTCACTTTTTGTATTACCTTGTGAATTATATGTTCCAGACTGCAAATCAAAGTTAGAACCTCCTTGAGAACGAGTACTCAATGCGTATGTAATACCTGGAATACCTTCAGCGCCTTCTCCTCTGGAATGAATAAGAGCCAATAGGTACTCAGAATAGCGGATATATTTATAGAATTCCTTATCAGTAAAACTTTCTCTATTTTTATAAAATTCACCAATAAGCCAACAGTAAAATGAATAATATCGTATTCTGTTTGAAACATTATTTAATCCTGGCAATAATGATGTAAACAATGCTTCAGAAGCATTTCTAAGACCCAATTGATTCAGACCAACTTTAAGATCTGCTGTCTTATTAAAGAATGGGACTTTGTGGCTATTCAATTGCATATTTTACGTTAAGATTATTAATTTATATTACACTAAATAATAAAATTAAGCTGTCTAACAATAATAAGGAGGCAACTTATAAGTAGCGTCAATAATGATACCCAGTCAGAATATAAAATACGATATATTTATTTTTTAATTATTAAGTTTGTATTATTATGTATTTCCTGCTGTAAAATTTCACCTATTTCTAGAATCAATGAATTTACTGTAGTTTTTTGACTAGCAGTTGCTCTATCATATGTTTGGATCATATCATTTAAAGTATGCACCTTATATTTAAGATCATCCTCCACATTTACTAAATGATATAGCTTGCCAAAAGAAGATAAAACCTCTTTAAAAGGAGATATTATATAATTTACATCAATGCCTCTATACCAATCTTTACTTCTAGTTTTATCCAGAAAGTATTTACTCTCAGCAAGAAACTTACTTGATAGATTTTCTAAATCTAACACTTCCCTCAGATGAAGGGTTTCTTCTTTATATTGTCTAGCTACCTTCGCAGATTTTGATGCCTTACAAGAATATATAATTGATATTCCTGTAAGTATCATATTAAGTTTATCTATGGTTATCATAATATTCTAGTAATTCTAGTTGAGATTCTAATCTAAGTGAAAATTCTTCAATTTTATCGCTTGGCCACTCATAATTTTCAATGATATACTTAGCAAAATCATCAAGAGACAGATATTCATTATTTTCGTGTAATGCAACTACAAATGCATACCAACGCTTAGTATCTAGCGGATGCTCAGACAAAGGATGCATATTTAGCCAAGTGTTCAATGCTGTATAAGATTTGGGTATTACATCTTCAATATTATATTCTTCAGAATTTTCTCTAATTTCATTCCCTTGCTCATGATTTATTGTTCCAAATACCTGATCTCTAAATAAATCTAACAACTTATTATATTCGGCATATTCGATATGCGATATTCCACTTTCTGGCATTGGAACAATATTTACTATTGCAACTACATTTGACTCTGAGTTGGCGCATACGATTAATCGCGAATATGGCAATCCATTTTCGTGTATGTACACAGCTAGAGTGTCTCGTTCGGTCATAGCTGAATATCTATCAACTTGATACCCCTTTTTGCTGCAAACTTGCATTACAAGATCAAGCAGTTTTGTGGCTGGTTGCCCATATTTGCATACTAGTGCGCAATCTTTATATCTTTTCATATATCTAAATGAATTATTAGTTCCTGTCTCTATAGATACAATTACCTTTTTAAGAAAGCCTTCAACGAAATCGTTGATATACCGAGTATTTTAGATTTCAACTGTAAACCATTGTCAGACGTAAGCATAATTGGATTCTGTTCTTTATACTTTAATGCGGTTGATAATATCATATTGTCAGGTGAACGTTTATCAAAGTCATCTGGCAATAAAGAAGCATCTGCGAACTCGTATAAAATCTCATGCTGTGACTCATTATTAAGATTGCGTAAAGCCTTCTCCGCGTTTTGTCTTCGTTCTTCGGTTAATTTGATTTTCATCCTATCGAGTTCATCCGTCACCTTTGCAGACAAGATGATAGGATACTTTCTGTCAATCTTAGAAATAATATCGGGATAGTCTACAAAAACATTAGTATCAATGATATAATAGTTTTTCTTGGTTATACTTAATTCTTTCTTTTTCCGTTCAAATTGAGAGAGGTCAATTTTACCTACAACTTTCAACCCTATTATGGAGGATACCGTTGATGCTGTTTTTTCTTCAGGTATAGGTTGGGCTATAGGGCTTGATGATCCTGACTCTTGCAAATTAGTTCTCCATACATTTGTTTTACCATCAAACTTATCACAATTATCTATAAACTGTAATACTGTAGGCGAGACAGTGTGAAATTCGTTAAGAGGCATATCTGAAATAATGAGAGTCGTACTAAGCGAACGGCTTGTTGCTACATTAAAACGTCGATCTTCTAGTGCGAAACCAGGATTCCTTCCAGGAATGTATAGAATAGCATAATCAACAGTCATACCTTGGATTCTATCTATCGTTTCGATAGTTATATCCAGTTCAAGGTCAGACGTACAGAAACGTTTCTGCAGTTCCTTTACAGAATCTCTAAAAGGTGTTATGATAGCTAAAGAACGATCAGGATAAAATTTTTCCAGTTTTTCAATCACATCTCGTATAATAGTATCTGCTTTATCTGAATAAACTCCATTGCGGACATCTAGTGTACAATGGTAAAGTACACCGCCATCTTGTGGAAATAAGACACTATTCGCTTTGGTAAAATCTAAATAGTCTTTCTTCACAGACACAAAACGATTCCCGTAAAAGCATTTTGTAAGGGAGGCAGATCTACTCGTGAGACGGAAAGTGGTTACTATACGATAAGATTTTATCGATGTCCCCAGTGCCATAGACTTCAATCCTTCAACTTGTGTTGCCACATTCCACGAATTATATTGTGGATTGTTAAGTTTCACGATAGGTGGCAACTGCATAGGATCACCTACAATTAGGCAATCACCCCCCAACTGCTTAAACGCAACTATAGCCGTGAGAAAAGCCTGAGAAGCTTCTTCTATGACTACCAAATCGTATTGTGGCAAACCATACAGAGTCATCTTCTTTTCGCTAAAAACGCTTGACAACTGATAGTTTGTCGCACAGAGCATTTCGCCACCAGGAACCTGCAAGTCGGCAGAGGCAGCTTTTACGCCAGACACCTGTTTGCGTTCGTCAATAGAGAGATTTGTCTTGCTGACACGACCTCCCTTCACATACTTCTGCAAAGGCTTCTGCTTTATTAACTCGATAAGGCCCTTGTTCGCCATGGTGGTGACGCAGACGGTTTTGCCAGCATCAAGATACGATGAAATCACAGAAGCGATGGTGTAACTCTTACCAGTTCCCGGAGGACCTTGTACGATACAACAATGTTCATTGGCGAGCGTGTCTATGATTGTGTCAGAGATACCTGTTGGCTTCTGTTCATCAAACGCAAGTTCCTCGGGTGTCCATTCATCATAATCAATAGTTGGTTCAAGGTTCAATTCCTCGTTTGAAGAGAATGCATCCATGTAGTTGGCAAGGTTACGGAAATACTCGACAGGAGGAAATGGATTATGGATGATAAGTGAAAGACTTTTGCCATCAGCCAATGCCTTTGACAAGATATCGTACAACTTAATACTGAATCCAGAGCATGCAACATAGTCATAGTTGGAATCACCAGTATGAACATAGTACATTGGAGTCATGTCAGAACCTGGAGAATGAAAATCCTTATTGTCAACGAACTCCTCCCAACGGCAGATCCACTCCGTAACCTGTTCACCTAATGCTTGTTTAGCACCTTTCTTAATTATGCACACGCCCTTTAGAACTTTCAAGCGTGGAGCCATACGACGAGGGCATTTGAGGATAATCATGCCTGTCTCATGCTGAATGGAATCAACATAAGCAAGCGACAATTCACCTGTCTTGAATAAGTTCCGCATCTGCGAGCGATTGATCTTTTGTTGTTCGTCGATAGCCTCCTTCACCTGGTCAGCAAAGAATGACTTATAATTTGCAAGTTTGATATTGTCAATCATAATCAATAGTCGTTATCGTTGTAATCATCGTTGCCATCTTCCGCTTCCGCCATAGCACCAACATAGTGAGCGAATACGGCATCCATATTTGTACGAGCAGCCACACGAATCAAGGTGTATGCAGTACCTTTGGCATCTTCAAGTATGCCTGTATAAAGAGCCCTTACTACATCAACCTTCTCCTTGCCGGTAATCTTGATAACAACATCGTCTTTTTCTACGAGTTTCAGGAATTTCTCGGTGTTGTTAATGTAATGGAAGTTCTTGCCTTGTCCATCAAGATAAACACAAATCTTCCACTTGTCACCAACCATCTTATTCCATACAGAAGGAGAAACATACATCACGCCACGAGCAGCACTACAAGTATGAATGTATCTGCCATCTTTAAGTTTGTGTACAGTTACATCACTCGCATTACGCACGAACTCTTCCATTGTTTCCTCAGGCTCTGCGTGCATCTCATTTCTGAGATTCTGGTACAGACGCAACTGAGCAAGATAATTGGTGTCGGCAATCTGCTCTGGCTTGATGTTACATTGAGCTAAGAGGTCTATTTCCTCCCTCGTTGGTGGTAATGATTCCAGTTCAAGAGGCGTTCCATGTGAGCGAAGGCGTTCTAATTCCTTTTTGGTAAAGATCTTCGGATGTTTACGTGTACGAGGTTTGTAAGGTCTGTCGCCAACAGGTTGATAATTCTTGTCCTTATCAACAGATCCCATGTACCCGTTGCGGTCAGGATCATAATCCTTATGAGGCTTATCTGATAAAGCGTGAGACGTGTTAGACGTATGAGTATTAGAAGGCGTTGTGCTGGCATTATCCGTCGTGTCAACATCTTCATCAACGTCAGCTTCTACATCGTCTGTCTCATCTGTGTCATCGTAGCCTTCAATATCCTCTTCATCAACCTGTTCATATGTGTCATACTGACCAAGGTCATCTTCTGACTCTTCCTCTGCTGTAGATGACGTTGTTTGACCAACCGGTGATTCAGCTTGTTGCGACTGCTGTTGTGGACGAGAGTTAGAAGTTGGCTGTTGCGATGCGGTTTGAATAGGTTCTTTTGGTGATGTATCTGCTTCTTCCCCAACTTCAAGTTCGTTAACAGGTCTTGATGTTACATCTTTATTTGGTGTACCAGGCTTGTCATCCTCGCGAATAGTTTCCCTATTGTCAACATGTTGGTTTTCGGTTGATGTCTCCGTAGTTGCTTCAGTAGCAGAATCTGTTGGTTCATTCGTAGCATTGCTATAGTAATCGTTTTCTGTTTCGATAGGCTCTTCTTCCTCTGGCTCAACGTTGATGGTCAAATCCAACGATCTGAGATAAGCGCGGAACTTTTCATCGTATGCAAGCGAAGAGCAATATTTTTCGATGCACGCTTCTACAGAAACGCTATCATCAAGAACGTCTTCACATACATTATCATACACGTCAAAACCTACCAGTCGCTTAAATCTACTACAGAACTTAGTAAAGGTACGATTATGCTTCCATGAGCTTACATAATAAAGGTGGTTGTCATCGTTATAGATACGCTCCACATCATTATGTATAGTGTCATAACCGAGGTCTATCTTTTCACATACAACAAAATGATACTGCGACAGCTTTGTATTATAGCGTTCGTAGAGTTCTTGGAAACGATCTGGGTTCTCGATAGCCGACAAGATAAGCAGACGAGGTCTGATAATGGCAACCATATCAGCTGTTTCATCTCGTTTACCTATCGGTGTTGCCACAAAATCAGAACTTGTCAGACATTTTATCTTCAGCATGTTGCAGACCTTGACAAACAAATCTGTATCATAAGGGAAAGCACTTGTCTGCATAACAAACTCATCGCCACGGAAGATATTCCTTTCCTGTGTCGCATCTGGATGGATAGCATAAAGTTCCGTAATATGCTTCTTCTGTCCCTTACCATTACGCCATTCTGCAGTTGGCGTTTTACGATAGTTGTCGACCAAAGTCTCATCTTGAACAGGCGAAGACAGCATCCAATTAATCACTATACTGCGGAAATTAGTTTCTTCCTCTCTTGGATGCGTAACACGAGCAAGGTAATAAAGGCAATCTTCAAAAGAGAGAGCCTTACAGAAGTTGATCTTCTCAAATAATTCACGAGCATCACGATTGTCAATAGAGTCAACAATAGCTTTGCAAGGAACCTTCTCTTGCCATTGAGGTACCTTGGCACGAACAGCATAACCAGCTATGTGAGGTGCATACAACAACTCCGGCTTTTGAACAGAATTCTCTGTTGGTATGCACACGAGGTTATTGAAACATCCATCTTCCACCCATGATTCATATTCGCCCAAGCGACGAGAGAAACATTTTGACCAGAAATAACAAGCAAATGTGCGGTTTGCGAGATACTTCAAGTCCTCTCGCGTCATATTCTGATGCACGTTCTCCGCCTTGAAATATTGCTTGATGATATCCTTGTTGCCTTCGAAGATATAAGTGTCAGAAAGATACGACAATTCAGACACACCATTTGCCTCAAAGTCGCACGTTGGAGAATATTCTGTTCCAAGTGTCAGTTCATGAGCAAACTTGTATGTCGTTTCATTCGACTTGACCAGATACTTTATCTGCTTACGAAGTGTGTCATTTATGTCATACTCACTCTGTATCTTGGCTACTTCACGTACAAACTGAATGTGAATGTCTGCAACGCTATTCTCATCGGTAGCAAACTTTGCAAGATAATCCTTAACCTTTGCGTCAATCCACATTTGCTTTGTGGTAATGAGATTGCGATTACCGTACTCTTCAGAGATAGCATGAAGCAAGTCCTTATTTGCCTTTAGAATATCGGGATGAACCTCGTTGGCAAGAGTGATGTACTTGAATGGTTCAGATACAGAATCCTCATCCACGTTGACGATTATTACCTGATCAATAGTCTTATAACCAGCATATTGAGTACGAACTCTCAACTGCATAATTTGGTGTTTCCTTTCTGCCCATTTATCCTTCAGGTCTTTAAGGTGCTTGGTCATCATCGCTACAACCGAATCCAAAGACTCGGCTTCAATAGTTGAAAGCTTAGGCAAGATGTCTGAGAAAAGAATATCCTTGTTATCGGACTTAAGACCGAGTTTCCTGAACAATTTCATCCACTCTGCCTTCTCGTTTTCATTGGCGGTTTCGATGTAAGACGAAGACACAAACTGCGCCTCCTTTACATACTTAGTTACCAGTGCCTCAATTTGTTCCTGCTGATAGGTGTCAGAAATGTAAAGCGATGCACAATTGATAAGCGCGTTGTTATTGTCAAGCAACGGAATAGTCTTGAACTTATCAACAGATGTAATTTGCTTCTGGTTTACCTTTACCCATCGCCAGAAATCAACATTGTTGTTTATAACATTAATAGATTGACGCAAGTTTGCGTTCTGGACAAGGATGTCAGTTGTGGTATTGATGTCAAACTTCACAATCTTGAACAGCTGACGCATATCCTGAGAGAAATCATCGGTATATTTCTGTGAGAGCATAACATACTTCTTCGGACACCATGCTTTCTCGCACAGAATCTTTGCGTCCTCGTTGTATTCGATATACTGGATATTCAGTTCCCTTGCTCTTACTATGGTTCCGTCATAGGCAAGTAAAGGCATATCCTTGATGTCGTTGAAACTCATAGTATCATCAAAGAGTCTGTCTGCGTCTCGCTTCAGGTATTCCAAGAATGTGAGCATAGTTGCCTCGTCAACAAGACTGGCATAGATAACCGCCTTGTTCTTTATTACAACATCTGTGAAGAACGACTTATCTGTGAAGGTCTTAACGCCAAACTGCTGACGCAAGAACGATTCCAGTTTCTTTACCTCTTCCTTCTCACGACCTTCAAAATAATCATTCGATAGAGCATACATCATGCTATCCTGCAACCAAGCATGATTGATATTGTCAGCATAGGTGCTGTTCTGAGCATACGCATCCTGATTGAAGTATCGCACGTCATCGTTGCAAAGATATACCTCATTTTTGTGGATGTCAATGCAACGCAAGACATAATCCTTGAAAGCGTTTTCCTTCAACTGCGCTTCACAACCGTACACATATTCAACAAATGCTTTGTTGGCGGCATAATTGTTTTCTATGGCAGCGTTTACTTTTGCTCGGAAATCGGCATCGCCAACTATGACAGTCGTGATGAAGGAGTCCTTGGTAAATTCGTTGAATCCAAGGTCAGCAAATATTGCAGTTATATTACCTTTCTCGTCATCAGCAAGGCTATCAAAATAAATATGCGATAGTACGTTGATAACATTCTCGCCCAACCATTTCTCACGTGTTAAGCCATGAGCATCTTCGTTGAAGAAGTAGTGATAATTGGTATAGTCGGTACTTGCACCACCAGCCTCAGTAATGTACGGAATCTTTGTCTTGTTAGCCTTTAAATCAACTTCCTTTACTGCAAGATAACGATAAAATGCAACAGAATTGCTTGGTATGTTAAGCAACGCCATAGCATCCTCATTGGATAGAATGTAATCTGTAATCATAGACGCAGCAGAGAAAGACAGGAAATACTTGTCTGCAAATGATTTCCAATTTTCATCTTCCTCAAAATTTGCTCTTGATGCCTCGCAAAGATGCGGTACAAATCTACGCAAGAATCCTATTCCATTACAATTCGTGTCAAAATCATAGTAGAGACTTCCTGCTGTAAACAGATCGCCTTCGTATTCAATAAATATATTTTTCTTCGCAAACTCGTTTAGTTCATCCTTACTCAACCAATGTCTTATAAATCGTGTATTGTTTTCGGGAACTGCCAACCATGTCTGGAAATCAGTTTTCTCACATTTCTTTACAACAGCATCAACCTCTACATCAAGGCTCGAAGGAGAATGCTTGTACAAGAAATCCATGAATGCCTCCGATTGTCTTAACTCGTCAACTGGCAAGGAATAGTCACCCAACTCCATAAGAATTATGAAGTCTTCGTCTGAAATGACTCCGTTCGCTGTCATGCCAGTCATGTCGTTAATAATATTGTCGATGCATTCAAAGGTTTGTTCCCCATCCTTATCCACGCATGGAACAAAAGGCTCTTTTTTTATGAGCTTTTCAAATTCTTCCTGGAACTCCTCTATAAAAGTCTTATACACGCGTCTCTTCTTGCACTCATCAAAGTCTGGGATAAGCGCAAAGATAGAGTCAAGGTCGTATTTTTTGCTTTCAATAAGCTGCTTGATCCAATAAAAGAACTGTTTACCTGCAATACGAGCAATAACGTGATTGAGCTCGATATCCTCAATATCATCACGCTGCCCGTTGGGCACCATATCGGTGTTCATTAGGAAATTGAAGCCCCAATCAGCCCGCTTTGCTGGCAGATAGCAATAAAGCATGGCATCATCAACTGGCATCAACTTTTTTTCAGCTTTCTTACACGCAAACTTTACCGCAGTCTTACGGAAGTTCATGTACTTCTCAGGTATTTTCTCATATCCATCCGAACGAAGAGAGTCTGGATTTTCCAAGACATCGTTTATCTTATCTGTAATGTCCTCAGGAATATCATCTACAAGAGAATCTGATACACACCAATCTTTATTGTCTTTCTCACGTACAATCGGTTCATCCTGACCATCAATAAAGATGCTAACCTTCTTGATGTTCGGGATAAACAATATGACGCGCTCTGATTCAAATACATCGGTAAACAAATCGATGTAGTTATCATCTCTGTCTTCGTCGGTCAGAATTTCCTTATCTCGTGGTTGGAGAGCGAACTTTACTCTGAACTCTTCGTTAGGATGCTGACGGAATACAGACTTGATTTCATTATCGATCTCATTATATTCCGTCCAGATTGGCAATATCTGCCATGGTGTATTGATTACATCCGTAGCAGACTTGTCGAACCTGAGTGTGTATTTACCCGTATTTAGGAGAACATAGTCGTTGTCAAGGAAAACTGTCTTAAAACCAATACCTTTGTAGCCGATGGCTTCGGTATTGTCAGACTTCTCGCCATCATTTATATCACAAATAGCTGCAATATTCTTCGGATTGAAATATTCACCTGTATGCTCGAATATTAAGTAGTTCTCGGTAATATGGAACTCTACATCAACAGGCAAAGGTTGAATCTTGCCATCAATTTTTGTACGACGAGGATAGTCATTAGCATTCTGCAACAACTCATAGATGAACACTTCCTTACCGCTTTGTGTAAGTTGCTTTTTGAGAGTATCAAGCGAACGAGTAATCTTCTTTGCAGCACCTGCAGGATAACGCATAATGCCTTCGTAAAGACTGCTCACAATGTCTTTGGGGTAAATTGGTGTTATTTCCTCATGCAAGTCAATACCGAACTTGAGAGGATCGGTTCCAAGCAATACCCAAGTGAACTTGTAGTATGCATAGCGGTTGAACTCCTTGTTGCTTCTGAATGAGATAGACAGATTTTTTATACCACGTTCCTTATCTTCAATCTTTGTAAAATCAGTATTACGGATATCTGTTATCGTAAACCAACCTTCATTTCTTTGAGGCGCAAACTGACCAATAAACTGATTGTTCTCAAGACGCAATCTGCGTTTGATTTTAACGACCTCCTCGGAATCTACGTATTGAGTTGCTGCACGATTGTATTGTGGTCTTCTTTGCTCTTCGTGAGATTTTGGCTTAGCTTTTTCAATTACATACCTTGTAGGTTTTTCTCCCGAGAAATCAGTCCAGAATGAAAACAATCCAGAATCCATTAAAAATTCATAAAAATGATCATACCCAAGATCCTTATAATTGATACCTACTTTTCCAACAGCACGTAAGAAATCATACTGATTCACCCATCCATCACCCTTGTCAACCAGCTCTACCTTAGGCAAAGATTGATATATCTCACGTAATTTTTCTATTATTGATTTGCCAACCATATTCTATTAGATTTAGTTATTACAAGATCGTCATCATAATTTTCTGATTGTCTGTAGGTACGAGCAACTCACGAATATCGACTTCAAGTATTCTTGCAATTTCTACTAGAGTTTCAAGAGTGGGTTGAGTTGTGTTAGTACACCATTTGCTCACTGTAGCCTGATCTTTACCTATTTGGTCAGCAAGCCACTTATTCGTTTTCTTCTTTTCTACAAGAACTATCTTAATACGATTTATATCTGCCATAATTGTTCTTTTTTGTATTACAAAAATAGTCAATTTATTTCAAAATAGACATATACTTTTGCGATATATGCAATATTTTGATATTACAAACCAATTATCTTTCAAAATAGATCTTTATCACTTCATTTAATAGATAATCTTGATAATATTTCATACCTTAATAGATGAATTCCTATGGAAATGTATAAATCTATGGGTGAAATTATAATAACAATACTCTTACTATGGTTTTTCATCAAGATTTTGAAAGCCATCTTTAGTGGTTGAAGCAAAAGCGACTATCACAGGGACAGTTAGCTCCGTATGACCATTATCTGAGCAGCATACAACAAAATTAAACTGTATCATATTTACATCCTCTCTCTCATTGAGATTTACCTTGTCAAGGGCGAATTGTAAGCGTGTTTATTCTATAAGCACGACAGTCAACAAAATGTTTTGGCAACCGGGAGGAAACGTAGTCTTCGACCAGTTGGCAAATCTTTTTGTGTTGTGCGATTTCTGGAAGAGTCTTGAAAGTGTACTGTAATGTTCAATCGCAGTATCGGATAAGTGTCTTTCGAAACAGGAGAAGCAGCTTACGGGTTGGACAATGCTTATAAGAGGACATATACAAGCAAAAACAAAAGCGACCGAAGCCGCTTTGATTATCGAATGGGCAGAAACTATTTCTTGCTTTTTTAAATGAATCCAAATACATCAGGGACGAATAAAGCATGTGTACACCGCCTCGTCAAAAACTTTCCTCTTTATTCCTAATCTAATGTCATTTGTATGGTTTGATACATTTTTTCAAGCGAATAAATCGAATTCGTCACACTTTTTCCAACGAATCAGAATTCCTTTATACACTTTTCCATCAAAATTGAGGCTTGAAATCTACACTTTTCCATTAAATCATCAACTTTACTTTATCCCCGTATTCATATATACGGAAATAAAGCCAAACTAAAATTCAGTATGATTCCACTTCTTCCCTGCCGTGTCCCGCTGCATTGCGGGGTGTGGCTCATAAAATCGGAGCAGAAGCGAAAGGGAAATACATCTCACCCTCCTCCCCTGTGTCCCGCAGCATGGCGGGGTGTTTTTGCGCAGCAAAATATAGGGGAAAGCCGAGGAGCATGGCGATGAGGAGAGGTCTTAAAAAGACCCTCAGTAGAGATAATAGAGGTAACCCTCCTCTCCCTCTGTGTTCCTGAAAGGAATATAGGGGGAGTGCCCGAAGGGCGAGGGGGTTAAAAAGACTAGCAAAAGCACTAGCAAAATCCCCGCCTTTATCGGTCGGTGAAGTCGCAAGAAAGGCGGAGGAAAAAGGGCGAGGACTGTCCGAGCGAAGCGAGTTCCACAGACCCCGACGGCGACCGTAGCGACGAACCCAAAAGCCCGATAACAGCGGCGGCACTTCTTGGTTCGTTCTTCTCGCTGTTGAGAAGAATGAACAAATAAAGTGAATTAGTGTAACAAGGACTTTCTTTGGCAGGGAAAGAAAGTCCTTTGTAGCACAATCCTCTCCCTGCCGATAGAGAAAGTGTCCGAAGGACGGAGGGGTTGCAAGAATAACAAAAAGGAATAAAGATATAGTATCCTAATCTACTGAATTAGTCGTCCCCTTTTCACCACTATCTTTGAATACCTTCGACAACCAGCGCTCTTGAACAGTCTCCATCAATTCATAAAAATTAGGAACAAACAACGTACCCAATACCGTATTCATCGCCATACCGAACACGACAGCCGTACCCAGAGCGATACGACTTTCGGCTCCCGCACCTGTCGCGAACATCAGCGGAAGAACACCGAAGATAAAAGCGAACGAAGTCATCAAAATAGGTCGCAGGCGCAACCTCCCCGCCTCCATCGCCGATTGCCGGATAGACTCGCCCTGCTTGCGGTAATCCATGGCAAACTCGATAATGAGGATAGCGTTCTTGGCCGACAAAGCGATAAGCAAAATCAACCCTATCTGACTATAAATACTGATAGACAAACTCATGACAATACAGCCCAATACCGTCCCCAATATGGCAGTGGGCAAACTCAGTATCACGGCTATCGGGTTAGTCCAACTTTCATACTGGGCAGCCAACACCAGAATCACGATCAATATCGCAAGTCCGAAGATAAGACCTACCGTAGAACCGCTCTGACTCTCTTGATAAGCCTCCCCCGTCCAACTATATCCGAAATTCGTACCCAGTGTATTCCGGACCAATCGCTCCATAGCCGCCATACCCTCCGACGAACTTATCCCCGGAGCCGGTATCGCCGTGAGTGCAGCCGATGAATACATATTGTACCGGCTTACTAAATTCAGTCCCATCGTCTCCTCGACCTGTGTAAACGAAGAAAACGGAACCATGTTACCGTCCCGGTTTCGCACGCTCAGTTTCATCACATCGTCGATATGAGCCCTCGCTCCGGCCTGAGCGCCCAACTTCACCTGATAGATACGGCCGAACTCCACGAAATCATTCACATAAGCCGATCCCATATAATACGACAAAGCCGAGAAAACACTGCTGAGAGTAAGCCCCTGCATCTCCACCTTATCGCGATCTATATTCAATGCATATTGCGGGGTATTCCCTTGAAACATCGAGTTTATCTGCATCAAGGCCGGCTCGCTACCGATATTACCGATCAAAGCATTCGCTGCGGATTCCAATTCGCCCGCCCCCAAATTGCTACGATCTTCGAGTTGCATTTCGAGACCGCCCGAAACACCCAGTCCGCTGATAGCCGGCGGATTGACGGCAAACACAATAGCCTCTTGCAAAACAGATGCATCCCGGTTCAGCCGCTCCACCACATTAAACACGCTATGTTCTTTCCCCTTCCGGTCGTCCCAGGGTTTCAGCACCACGAAAAACGTTGCCGAATTGGACGAACTTCCACCTTGCAACGCCGAAAAACCCACGATATTCAAGGCATTTTCCACTTCGGGGTACGACTGTATAATTCGATTCAAATCGTCGCAAACCTTGCGGGTCCGTTCCATCGATGCGGCATTGGGCAACTGCACCGATACGATAAAATAACCTTGATCTTCCTGTGGAATAAACGAAGTCGGCCACTTGGCAAATCCATAGAAAGCAGCCAAAGCCAACACGATAAAAGCCGACAACGACACCAAAGGTTTACGCAACATCGAGCCAATAACTTTCACATATCCGTTCAACGTCGCTCCATATCCCTTATTAAACCACTTGTACAAGAAAAACGAAGGTTCGCGGGTCGGTTGGAGAAACAATGCGCACAAAGCCGGAGTAAACGTCAGCGAATTGAACCCGCTGAATACAGTAGCGACAGCGATCGTCAAAGCGAATTGTTTATACAGTTCTCCTGTGATACCACCGATAAAAGCTGTCGGAATAAACACGGCCAATAACACCAATACCACGCCGATAACCGGACTCGTAATCTCCTCCATGGCCTTCTCGACCGCCTCCTTGCGACTATACTTTCCCGTATCGATAAACCGGGTCGAATTTTCGACCACTACGATCGCATCGTCCACCACGATAGCTATTGCCAAAACAAGGCCGAAAAGAGTAAGCGTATTGATAGAAAATCCCATCAACTTCATCACGGCAAATGTCGCAATAAGCGAAACCGGTATGGTCAGAGAAGGAATAATCATCGCCCTGAAATTTTGTAAGAAAATAAGAATGACCAGCATCACGATAAGAGAGGTCTCCACAAACGTAACCAATACCTCATCGATAGATGCACTCACGAATCGAGTCGTATCGAGCACCACCTTATATTGCACATCGTTCGGGAAATAACGGCTCAAATCCATCATCTTCGCTTTCACGGCTTTCGCCACATCGAGAGAATTAGACCCCGGCAACTGATAAATGGCGATAGCCGCCGTTTCTTTACCGTTAATAGTCGATGTCGTATTGTAAGTCGCACTTCCCAAATCTATGGTAGCGATGTCGCGCAACCTCAGATATTCCCCGCCGGGCAACGACTTGATGATGATCCGTCCGAACTCCTCCGGCGTAGAAAGGCGACCTTTCGAAACCAATGTAAACTGGAAAGCCTCGTCCGTATTCGTAGGAGGTTGTCCCACACTACCGGCCGACACCTCCATATTTTGTGCCTGAATAGCCGAATAGACATCGGCCGGCGTAAGGCTTCGTATACGCATCAACTCCGGGTCGAGCCAGATACGCATGCTGTAATTATCGGCTCCGAACACCGTCACACCGCCTACTCCCGGCAAACGGGACAACTCGTCGGTAATGTTCAACTTGGCATAATTCGACAGATACAAACTGTTATACAATGGGTTATCCGATTCCAACGCCAAGAACATGACGATGTTGGTAGACTGCTTCTTCGTGATAATTCCCTGTTGTATGACAGCCTCCGGTAAATTTCCCTGCGCTATGTTCACCCGGTTCTGTACCAACACGGTCGCCATATCTATATCGGTTCCCACCTCGAAAGTAACGGTCAGCGTATATTGCCCCGACGACGAAGACGACGAACTCATATAAATCATTCCGTCCACACCGTTCACCTGCTCCTCGATAGGTACACCTACCGTTTTCGCCACCGTCTCGGCACTCGCCCCGGGATATACAGCGGTCACCTGTACCGTAGGAGGTGTTATATCGGGAAACTGGGCGACCGGAAGCGTATAGATGGTAACCAATCCCACCAGCACCATAACAATGGCGATGACCGTAGCGAAAATAGGCCTGTTAATAAAAAATTTCGAAATCATACCCATTCATTTTTAGGAACCATTAATTCTTTTCCAAAACCGGACGAACCGGCATGCCCGCTCTCACTTTCAACAAAGCCTTCGTAACATAACGATCGGTCGGTGAAATCCCCTCGTCGATCACTCTCAAAGTATCGTTAACCAACTGTCCCGTCTCCACAGGGCGATATTCCACCACATTAGAATCGTTCACCACATACATATACTTGCCAAGTTGATCCGTGGCAATAGAAGCATCCCTCACCAATATCGCATGCTCGCGGCTACCATACGGCAACCGGATAGAAATATACAAACCACTCTTCAACTCGCCGGCAGGGTTATCCACCTCGGCCCGTATCGAAAGCGTTCCCGTCGACAAGTCCACATTCGGCGACAAATAATCGAGTCTACCGTAATAACTGCGGCTGGTAGGCTCCTGAAAAAGGATCTCCACACGATCGCTCGGTACGGAATGTTTACCTTTACTCTGGTTCAGCAACATTTTCAAATATTGATTATCCTCGATATTGAAATAGGCATACATTTTCTTATCCTGATAAATAGTCGCCAACTTCGTCGATTGCAAAGACCCGCTGATATAATTACCCACATCGTATAAATTGCGTGATATCCGGCCCTCGAACGGGGCTTTCACATAACAATACCCCAACTGTATGCGAGCCGTCGACAACGCAGCCTCGGCATTCCGAACAGAGGCCCTACTTTGTTCCAATTTCGACTCCGCCTGTATCAAATCGATCGTACTGATGGCATCGCTTTGCGCCGCCTCTTTCATTCGGGTGTAATTATTCTCTGCATAATCATACTGTGCCTGAGCCGTTTTCAACGCTGCCTCGGCCTGTTCCACGGCATCCTCGTATTGCGAAGGTTCGATAACGAAAAGCAACTGTCCCTTCTTTACGATCTCACCCGGCATATAGGCCACCTGTTGCAGATATCCGTTTACACGAGCCACCAGATCGACGGTTTGTAACGAAGTAAGGTAGCCCGGATAACTCTTTATCAAAACCACCGAATCGACCGCCGGATAAGCCACCGATATTTCGGGCAGCCGAACATCGCCACTTTGCTTCTCCCCCTTTTTCGATTGGCAGGAAAAAAGCGAAAACAATACAGCCACAGCCACTATCGGCATATAAGAAAACAAACGTCTCATAAAATATGAATTTTAATTTTAGGGTTGACTCGAATCTATCCAACCGCCACCCAGCGATTGATATAAAAGAATAAGCGCATTGATGGCGTTTCCCTGCGCCGACACATAAGAATTTTGATACGAAAGCAATGAGCGCTGCGCATCGAGTACATTTTGGAACCCCGACAAGCCTCGCTTATACAAGTCGAGCGAGAGCGACAACGTCTTTTCACCTTCGGCCACCAGCTCTTTCAACATCGAAATTTGTTTGACGATATGCGTATAACTGTTCATGGCATTCTCCACCTCTTGGACAGCCGTTAACACAGTTTGGTTATACTGCTCTATGCCGCTATCGAGTTGAGCCCTCGCCGAGACCAAAGCCTGTATGCGCTGTGTCCCTTGAAACAAAGGCCACGAGACCGTAGGAGCCAACTGATAGGTCATACTCCTTTTATTGAAAAAATGGTCCATATCTCTGGAAGCGAATCCGATACTACCGTTCAAATACAATTTCGGCATAAAATCAGACTTGGCTGCACCTACCGAAGCCGCATACGATGCTACCGTCCGTTCGGCCTGCCTCACATCAGGACGGCGGCGGAGCAAATTCATGGGAATACCTATACCCACTAACCTCTGATAATCGGGCAACGGCTTTGTCGTCCGAAGCATCGGACGCAACTCATCGGGATACTTCCCCAACAAAATAGCGATAATATTGATCTGTTTCTCTATACCCGCTTCAAGAGACGGCAAAGAAGCCTTTGTATTGAAATAAACCGTCTTGGCTTGCGAAACGTCGAGTTGCGATGCCAATCCGGTCTCGTACCTCACCTCCGTAATATGCAGGATACTTCGTTGCGATTGGATATTGCTCTCGGCCACGATATACTGTTGCTGATACGTGCGCAATGTCATATAAGCAGTCGCCACTTGGGCACACAGAGACACCATCGTCCCGTTATATTCGTCCCGGGAAGCACGGAACAACTCTTTCTTCGCTTTGGCCCTCTGACGTATCGAACCGAACAAATCGATTTCCCAACTCACCGACAAATCACCCGAAGCATATTGGGAGTAAGTGTTATCGGCAGCCTCTCGCCCCAGATAACCGCTATTACGGGTCTTCGTCCAACCGGCCGAAAAATTCACCGACGGATAGAAACCGCTCTGTTCCATACGCCAAGCCGCTCTGGCCATACGTATGCGATCAGCGGCCGCCAACAAATTATGGTTACTGTCCACCGCCTCTTGAATCAACGTGTCGAGACAAGCATCGTTAAATTCGCTCCACCATAAATCCTCAGGAGGCAAATGCTGCGAAAACAATGTATCGGGAGTCCACGCCTTCGGTATGTCGTCAGACAAATAACGAGTAGCCGGTTGCTGGGCATAAACAGCCCCTCCGCAAAGAAGAATCAATACCGACACAGCAAGCCGACTTCGAATAAAAAAAACTTTACACATAACGTTAAACAGCTTCTTAATTGATTTATATCGTTCAATCGAAATAAATTTTCGAGACAACGCCTTTTTCGATAATAAATTATAACGGTCGTAATTCGAAATAGTTTACAAAAATCCAAACTCCTTCCGCCTTTATCGAACCTCTCCCACCTGTGAGAGAATGCGAAAAAACGCTTATCGAGTCACACCATAGAAAATCAACCCCCTCAAAGATTCAGTTCCGAATTTTCCTTCCTACGAAACAATTCGCTATCTTTATCAAAAAAAATCGAATGATGACAAATAATAAATACACCCGTTTGGTAAAACTTCAAAAAGCATTCTTCAACGAACACATCACACGAGAAATTCCATTCCGGCTATGTGCTCTCGACCGCTTGGCCGAAGCTCTCGTTAGTCGGGAAAAACAACTCGGTGAAGCCCTGCATGCCGACTTGGGAAAATCTGCATTCGAAAGCTATGCCACCGAAATCGGATTCCTACTTCACGAAATACGGACGACCAAAAATCACTTGCAAAGCTGGGCTCGCGACCGACGTCGTCCTACCCCCCTCTTTCTCTTCGGCTCGAAAAGTCGCATTCACTACGAGCCCTACGGTTGTACACTCATCATTGCCCCGTGGAATTACCCGCTGCAATTAGCTTTATCCCCCCTTATCGGAGCCATAGCGGCCGGTAACTGTGCCATCGTCAAACCATCGGGCGAAGCACCCCGTACGGCTGCCGCTCTGCAAGAACTTATCGACGAATGTTTCGAGGAAGAATACATCGCCGTTACCGATGCCAATCGGGAAACCACCGAGTTACTCCTGCAAGAACGGTTCGATTACATCTTCTACACAGGAGGTGTCGAATACGGGCGTCACGTCATGCAAGCCGCATCTCGTCACCTCACCCCCGTCACACTCGAACTAGGAGGAAAAAGTCCCTGTATCGTCGATGACGATGCCGATTTGAAAGCCGCCGCACGCCGCATCGCATGGGGCAAGTTCCTCAACTGCGGACAAACCTGCGTAGCCCCCGACTACCTCATGGTACATCGCAAAGTCCAAGACAAACTCACAGAACATATCTGTGACGAAATCACCCGTCAATACGGCGAAAATCCACAACAAAGCCCCGATTATCCCCGTATCGTCAATGCTCGGCATTTCGACCGCCTGTCGGCACTCCTCTCGCACGGCACGATACTTTGCGGAGGCACAAGCGATCCTGCCGACCGATACATGGCCCCCACGCTGCTCACCGACATACCCCCGCAATCCCCCCTGCTCACCGACGAAATCTTCGGACCCATACTCCCCGTACTCCCGTTCGACGACATCGACGACTGTGTCGAATACGTCAACGACCGGGAAAAGCCCCTCGCCCTCTACTACTTTACCCGCAGCAAAAAACGGGCACGCTACATGATACAACATACCACATCGGGCGGAGCCTGTATCAACGACACCATCGTACAAACTGCCAACGGAAACCTCCCCTTCGGAGGAATCGGGAACAGTGGAATAGGAGCCTACCACGGCCGCGAAAGTTTCGAGACATTCAGTCATCGCCGTAGCATCGTCTACTCCTCTCTGCACCTCTATCCCAATTTCAAATTCCCGCCATATGCCGACAAACTCAAATGGCTTAAACGATTGATGAAATAATTAACCGCATTAAAATTCTACTATTCAAATTAATAATCGTATAAATCTCCTATGATTAATAACGAATACCTCTATCATTTTACATCATCGGAAAACTTAATCCGTATTTTAGAAACCATGAGTTTAAAATTATCCGATTTTAAAAAACTTAACGATTTAAACGAAAATAATATACCACACTACTATTTCATCAACGGACGAGGATTAGCCCAAACGAAGAATTATATAAAGAACCACTGTAAGATACTTTGCTTTTCTCAAGACTACTTGTATAAACATCGACTTCTCCGCGGAACCAACCATCCTCGCATGTGGGCTCAATATGCTCAAAATAGCACCGGAGCTTGTATTATTATAAATGAAAATCTTTTCCTAAAACAAAACGAAAATATCCTAAAAACGACATTCTATAAAATAGAAAATATCGAATATACAGACAAGCTATACAATATATCAAAGCCTAATCCTATATACAGTTACCCGGAAGAACTTCTAAAATGTCACTACAAAGACATTTTTTATAAAAAACATATTGATTGGGAACAAGAACACGAACGAAGACTTTTTATTTTAAATATACCTGAAATACAATTTTTATCAATAAAAAATTGTATTTTGTACATTTGCTTAGGATCTAATTTTAATAAGTACGATAAATTACGTGAAACAATTCATAAACTCGAATCAAAGTGTTTTAACCAAGACAATCATCTCCTATTTCTGAGTCAATATAATATGGACGGAAATATTTCCGAAGGTCCTTTGGTGGATCAACTAAAATATTCTAATTCAAAAAAAAATGAATAGAGGGCCACTTCTAATCTCCTCCCTTGTCGTGCTCCGCAACATTGCGGGGTATGGCTCATAAAATCGGAGCAGAAGCTGAACAAATAAAGCGAATTAGTGTAACAAGGACTTTCTTTGGCTGGGAAAGAAAGTCCTTTGTATCACAATCCTTCCCTGCCGTGTCCCGTAGCATTGCGGGGTGTTTTGCAACGCAAAATATAGGGGAGGGGGCCAAAGGACGGAGGGGTTAATAAAAAACGGCAGCCCTTCCGGGTTCATTCCTCTCGCTGCTAAGAAGAATAAACGAGAAAGTATAATCATGCCATAATTCCACTATCCCCCTATCCTACCTTCGCAAAAA
>ERZ779840.488-NODE-488-length-46769-cov-6.884146_pt1 | contig 46769 bp, 40 predicted proteins | sample MGYA00511561_ERZ779840 | MGnify/ENA primary metagenome ERZ779840 (study PRJEB29588, sample SAMEA2162036) | human gut metagenome | biome: human gut; feature: human-associated habitat; material: faeces | place: Denmark | collected 2008/2010 ...
ACTGTGCGTATTCGCTTTCGCTCATTTCATCCAGCTTCGATGCCAGATAATTCAGTTCGTCCAGGTTGGCATACTCGCCCAGCTTGTCATAGAGGCCGCCCACATAGCAGTCATAGTCCGTAACGAACCATTCCTCATGCACAAGGATTTTTTCAACAAACTCATTGAGCATGGTAATGGTCAGCTCGTCAAAATTCTCGTATTTATCAATCAGAGCAATGAAACGGTCAGCGTCCTTTTCGTGCTTTTCATAGTCACTGATTGCCTTTTCCAGCGTGCTGATTTCAGCGGTCAACTCTTTCTGTTCCTTTTCGTATTGAGCGTCTAAGGTGGCATAGCGGCTGTCAGAGAGCTTGCCTAAGATGTTGTCCTCATAGATTTTGCAGAGCAGGACTTCCAGCTCGGATATTCTCTGCTTTGCGGTTGCAAGGCGTGTCCGCTGTTTCTTGACCTCTGCTGTCTGCTGGCTGGACTGTGCCTCCTGCACCACTCGGACAAACTCGGCTCGTTCATGCTTGGCATACTCGGCAATGGCTTTCAATAGGTCTTTTACCAGCTCCAACACAACACTTTCATTGATACGGTGCTGGGTCTTGCAGAGCGTCCCAACAGGGATTTTGCTGTACTTTGAACAGGTATATTGCGAAATGCGTTTGCCGTTGTTAAAGCGGTGGACATACATTTTGCCGCCGCAATCAGCACAATAGAGCAAGCCCGTCAACGGTGCAACATCGCCCCAGCCATCGGGATAACGGCGTACCTTGCTTCTGACTTTCTGTGCAAGGTCAAAGGTCTCTTGGTCAATGATGGCTTCATGGGTATTCTCAAAAATCGTCCATTCGTCCTCCGGCACATAATGGCTTTTCTTATCCTTGAAATGCTTTCGGGTCTTGAAATTGATGGTGTGTCCCAAATACTCACGCTTATCAAGAATGTTGCAGATGGTGGAAGAACCCCAGCCGTAAACATCTTTGAAAGTCTTGTTTTTGTTCACACCCTCGTTGAACTGTGCCAGATATGCAGAGGGAATGAGTACCTTTTCCTCTTTCAGCCTGTTTGCTATCTGATAAGGTCCCATGCCCTCAATCGTCATTGAAAAGATACGCTTTACAACCTCTGCCGAATATTCATCTACAAGCCACTGGTCTCTTGTCTCATTCCAGAGGTAACCATAGATTACTAAGCCTGTAAGATGCTTGCCTGTCTTGCCTTTTGCTTGGAAAGTGGAACGGATTTTACGGCTGGTGTCTCGTGCGTAATATTCGTTCATGATGTTTCGGAAAGGGGTAAAATCATCGTCCCCTCTGGCAGTATCAACGCCATCATTGATAGCAATGAGACGGACACCTTGCTGTCGCAGAATTTCCATGATTTGACCGACTTTCAGATAATCACGCCCCAGACGGCTCATGCCCTTTAGGCACAGATACTCCACATTCCCGGCTTCGACCTCTTTCATCAAGGCAAGAAATCCGGGGCGGTCAAATCGAGTGCCACTTATGCCATCGTCCGTAAAATGGACGATATTAGGAAGATTATGCTGGGCAGCGTAGTCTTCCAACTGTCTTTTTTGATTGGATATGGAGTTGCTCTCGCCATCCATATCATCGTCTCGGCTCAAACGCTCGTAAAGAGCAGTGATTTTCTCGCTTTTGCTCATGGTTTTGTCTCCTTTCTTCGGTATGTAAAGTTGTGTGTTCTAAGAGACTTCCAAATCATCTGATTAAGAAGTCTTTTAGAGCATACAACACCCGCCGCCATTTTGAATTTGACATACTGCTTGACGGCGAAGTGATCCGGCTGCTTTTTTGCCAGATTGTCAAAGAGAATATCCACGGGGCTTTTATAAGTCTCGTCGTCCTCTCTGGCTTCGCAGGCGTTCAGCAGGTCCAGAAGCGTGATGAAGTTCCGTTCCTCCGGCTCCGCCTCATACCAGATGTAACCGATCAGGGCGCAGTATAAAAGCCGCTCGGCTTTGACCCAAAAATCTTCGGAGGATTTTTCGCCGTCGCCCTTCGTGTTGGCAATGATGACATTGACCAGTTTGAGGATATCCTTCTCGGAGCGCACATAGGCCAGCGGGTTATATTTCATACTCTTGGAAAAGTTGATGGTATTCAGGACCTTGATACGGTAGGGCTCATAGATGATCTTGCCGCGGCCGTCCCGCACCGGCTTTCCGTTCTCGTCCAGCTTCGGCGCGCCGTGCAGGAGCATTTTTCCTGTTTCCGTCAAAAGCTGCCCCTTTGGATCGGTGATGACATAGGAGCTGTGCATCTGCATGATAGACGGTTTGACAAAGAACCGCGTCTTGCCGCTGCCGGAGCCGCCGATGACGAGGATATTTTTGTTTCTCGCATACTTTGGCTGCTTCGGCCGGCTGGTCATGGTGAGGCCTTCTGTCCGGGTCAGGGGGATGTTCCAATCGGGAACGGGGTCTATGTAGGGCGCGATATCCGCCGCCGTGCCCCAGCGGGCAGAGCCGTATTCGATGCCCTTGCGGTACTTCTTCGCGTTCTTGCCCTTGACATACACCGCCAGCCGGACAAGGACCGCACCGAGAATACCGATGCAGATATCCAGCACATGAAAGCTGGGCGCGGAGCTGGCAAAGGCGGTCTGGAAGCCCTGCCCGATGTGCAGCAGCTTTTCCGAGGCGTCAGGCCCCGGCGCCAACCGTACCGCCTGGCAGAGCTTATCAAAGAGATACACAAAGAACAGATACGGCAGGTTTGGCAGAAGATATTTTTTGAGTTTGTCCTTCATCGCTCCACGCTCCGTTCTCTGGTCTTGACCTTTTCGCCGCGCTCCTGCTCCTTGTGCTGCGTTTTGGACTGCTCCTGCGCCTTTTCCAGCTTGCGCCGGATGGAAGGGGCTTTCTCGCGGCTCAGGTTTTTAGCGGAAAACTCCCGGAAGGCCGCTGTAATCACATCGGCGTCCCGGCCCTTGAAGAACACCAGGTAACGGGTATGCTCGCCGGAAGTGTCCTTCTTCAACGCAAAATCCAGGCCGTACTTCTTCGCCGTGGAAGAAAAGGCCCGGATATTCTGATCCGTGATCTCGATGTTGGAAACGCCGGTGTTGTGCTTCATAAGCTGCCGGAGCGTCTGCTTGCCGTGCCGGAGCTGGGGATTTTTCTTGTGCTTCTCCATGTCTGCCAGCACCTTCTTCATGGCCTGCTGCAAGAGCTGGGCGGTCATTTTGCTGGCCTCCACACATAGCGCAAGGGTTTTCTGCGTGATTTCTTCCTGCAAAGCGTTCACCTCCGATCTCCGCTGCCGTACAGGTCATGGCTGACAAGGGATGTGTAATAGCTGTCCATCGTGACCGGGGCGTTATACAGCGCCGCCAGCAGATATTTCTTGATGTTGCGGACATAGGTGGTGTTCTCCCGCATCCGGTCAAGGACATACTCGATGTGCGAGGCGTTCAGCTTCAGGAACCGTGACCGGACGACCTCCGCAGGGTAGTCGTCCCCGGCGACACGGATCATCTCCCGGTTGGAGCAGACGGTATCCACCATGAGCTCCACCAGCTCGTCCAGCCGGTCTTTATCCAACTGCACGTTCTGCGAAAGAACGTCATATTCGATGTTCTCCAAGATCAATGCCCGATAGCTTTCCCGCTTTCGCATCCCGTCCTGCCCGCTCCGCTCCCTGGGGACTGGGGGACTTGATAGGATAGGACTTGATTCTTGCGTAATTGATAAATCTGTCTTTGATGGATAGTTACTTGATTCTTCTTTATTTAATTGGGCGGGGTTCTCCTGAATTGGAGCGTCCAACATTGGATTTGCCTGTACGGGATTTTCCCATATAGGTTTTTCCTGTGTAGGTGACGGCGCTTTAGGCTGTTCCAGAATGGTGTATGCACCGTCAATGCTGGCTGCATCCAGATAGTCGTTCGGGATCGTCCGCATTTGCTGAACGAGCAGGAACACGGCAAACGGCCGGAAAATAGACGGCAGAATGACGCTGGCATAGCTGTTAATCAATGACATCTTATTCATGACGACAAACAGCGGAATGATTGTGACCTGCGTTGGGATCATCATTGTTGCCAGAAACACCTTGAGCAGCAGATCAGCCTTTGGAAACTTGAGCTTTGCAAAAGCAAAAGCCGCCATAGACGCCGAGATCAACGTAATGAACGTGTAGGTCACGGAGATAAATAAGCTGTTCCCGATGGTGCTGAAGAACGGAAACTTTGAAAACACCTTTACATAGGAGGCAATCGTCGGTTCTTTTGGTATCCATTCAATCGGAATACTCATAAGCGCACCGCGCGCCTTGAGTGACGTGCTGACCATCCAGAGGAATGGAATGATCGCCAGTATTGCAATCAAAATGCCGACAACGTAATAGGCTACTGTGCCGATTTTTTTCTTATGCGTCATAATTCACCCACCGTTTCTGTCCGCGCATCTGAATTGCTGTGCAAACCATGATAATCAGGAACAAAATCCAAGAGAACGCTGAAGCGTAACCCATCTTGAAATAGCGGAAGCCGTACTTATAAATACGTTCCACCATAACCTGTGTTGCTCCATTCGGACCACCGTCCGTCATAATCATGATCTGCGGGAAAAGCTGGAACGAGTTGATAAGGCTGACAATCAGAACGTAGAAAATCGCCGGTGTGAGAAGCGGCAGCGTGATTTTCCAGAAGCGCGTCCAAGCGCCTGCGCCATCAATTTCTGCGGCTTCATAATAGGTTCGGTTGATGCCAACCATACCGGACAGAAGAATCAGGCCAAAGAAGCCCATGTCTTTCCATACGGACACCAATACGATTGCGGGCATCGCCCATTTTTCATCCAACAGCCAGCCGGGACCTTCAATCCCAAAGAAAGCAAGGATATTGTTCATAGCACCGTACTGCGGGGCCAGAATGCTTTTCCAAATCAACGATGCCGCGACCCAAGAGGTCAGGACCGGAATATAGTACAGTACGCGGAACACACCGACGCCGCGCCGCTGCTGCGACAGAAGCGATGCAACAGCCAGTGATACGGCCATCATAAGCGGCAGATACAAAACGATATAGGTCAGCGTGTTTTTTAAGACTTTCCAAAATTCCTGACTTGTCAGAATCGCCTTGTAATTATCAAGGCCGATAAAATGCTCCTGCATGAAACCATCCGCAAACAGTCGGTCAAGACCATTCCAGTCTGTCAGGCTGATGAAGATAGAAACGACCATCGATGCCAGATAAAAGATTGCCAGACCGATGAGACTGGGAAGCAAAAACGGCGACGCTCGCAGCAGACCCTCTCCACCCGGCTTTTTCAGCCGAGGCCCAGTTTTACTTGTTTTCATCTGTCTGCCTCCTTTATCTTTGGCAAAGCCGCACAATTGCGTCTGCGGCCTTCAGCGGATCTTTTGTCCCAATCCTTCGGTTTGAAACATTTGAAATACATCCAGTATTCCTGCATATTTCAAATCTCGGCTTGGAACAAAATCTTCCGCCGAATGCACTTGTCGAATTGTACGGCTTTGCCCTAAAAAGGCGGGCGCATAAGCGCCCGCCAAGAAAGTTGTTAGCCAAGGGTGATCTGTGCTTCGCAGTCAGCCTGCGCCGCGTTCAGAGCATCGGTGACAGTCATGGTGCCGTCAGCCGCTGCGGAGAGGTACTGACCGATAATGTCGCTCATGAGGGCGTAGTCCTCAATGACGGGCGGCATGACCAGATAATCAAGGCTCTCGAAAACAGCCTTGCGGTTGTCAGGAGGCGTGATCTCCAGATAGCTGGACAGAGCGTTCAGATCCTTGAGTGCGGGCAGATCCCAGCCAGCCGCGAGACGAATATCAGCGGATTCGGTGCTGGAGGTCAGCCATGCCAGCCACTCGGCAACTTCCTCCGGATGCTCGGTTTCGGGGTTCATAACAACGCAGTTGGAGAAGAAGTGGGTAGCTTTCTGCGTGCTGCCAGGCTCAACAGCGATGTCCCATGCGAAATCGCAGTTTTCCGTAAAGGTCTGGAATGCCCAGATGCCAGTGGGGATCATGCCGAGACGACCGCTCATAAACATATCCCAATCGCCCATGCCGCCCTGCTGGACGGAGTTCGGCTGCACGTTGCTGACCAGAACACGGTCAACAAGTGTCTGTGCTGCTTTGATGTTTTCTTCGGAGTTGATCGTGAACTGCGTCTTATCCTCGTTCAGCAGGCTGCCGCCGTACTGTGCAACGACCTTGAAGAACTCGTTGTAGGTGATCGGCTGCCAGATACCGAAAATATCGTCACCCAGCGCGCGAATCTTTTCAGCAGCATTCTGAACATCATCCTGCGTCCAATCATCCGTCGGATATGTAACGCCAGCCTGATCGAACAGGTCCTTGTTGTAAATCAGGACGACATTGGAGAAGCTCTCAGGCAGGCCGTACTGCTTGCCATTCACGTTGAATGCGCCGAGTGCGGTTTCATTCAGACCGGAAAGGTCCTGACCGGCGATCTCTGCAAGCAGACCCTTGTTTGCATAGGCTGCAAAGTTCTCGATGTTCAGCTCGTAGCAGTCAGGCGCGGTGCCGCCAGCAACACGGGTCTGCATCTGCGTGAAATAATCATCGTAGCCGATTGTTTCAACTTCGATCTTGATGTTCTCATGGGTGGCTTCAAAGGCTTCGACCATTTTCTGAAGCGTTTCCTCATTGCCGCCAGACGAATTGAAGTTGCAATAGGTGATCGTCACGGGCTCTGCCGGGGTTTGGGCTGCGGCATCATCCGTCTTTGCCGGTTCCTCAGTCTGCTGAGTATCAGCGGGGGTGGTCTGTTCGCTGTCGTTCGATTTGTTGTCAGTGGCTGCGGGTGCGCAAGCTGCAAACACCATCAGCATGGCAAGAACCAGTGCAATCAGCGAAAAAATCCGGGTCTTTTTCATTGTTGTTCCTCCTGTAATGTTGATTTTTTCGCCCTTCTCGCTTAGAATATAGAGTACGGGAAGGACTTTCGCAGAGTTTCTTTCCCACGGCCTGTATCGTCTCGTCAAAGTAGATGCAGGCCGTTTTTTTACGCCTTGCGGCGTGAAAGACAATTAAATAGTGCGGACGGATTCGCGCTCTACAAGCTGGAGCGGCAAAATTTCCTCCTGCTTTGTAAGCGTCGGATCTTCAATGTGCTTGAGCAACAGCTCAACAGCTTTCTGACCTTTCAGCGAAATCTGCTGGCGGACAGTCGTAAGTCCCGGCGTCAGATATTGTGAAACTTCCAGATCATCAAAGCCAATCACAGAGTAATCCTCCGGCACGCGCAAGCCTTCTTCATATAGTCCGCGGATGGCGCCGATTGCCAGAATATCCGCCGCGCAGACGATTGCCGTTGCCGTGAGCTTTTTGGAAACGAGTTCTTTTGCAAGAGCGATACCACTGCGGTAATCAATCTGTCCCTCAAAAATGTTTTGTTCCTGATACGGAACGCCATATTCCTCTAATGCCTGCTGGAATCCAATCAGGCGTTTTTTCATAACGCCGTTTTCCTTGATTTGGCCGCAGAAGAACGCGATTTTCCGATGTCCGTGTGATAGGAGGTGCTTCGCGGCAAGATAGCTGCCATACGCATCATCGATTCGGATGGAGTGATAATAGTGGTCGCCGCAGTAGCTATCGATCAGGACAATCGGAATCTGCGTCTTTTTCATCTGCTGGTAAAATTCGTCCGGATACATACCGATTACAATGATTCCATCCAGATTCCGCTTCTTGGCCAGCGTCAGATAGCTTTCATTTGCGTCCGTTGCAGAAATCAGAATATGATAGCCGCTCAGACGCGCGTAATATTCAATGCTGCCGAGGATCTCACTGTAAAAACTGTTCTGGAACATCAGACGCTCACCGGGCTCCGTCTGCGGAACAACGACGCCAATGAGTTTGGAATCTCGCATCGTCAGGCCGCGTGCATTCAGATCAGGTACATAATCCAGTTTTTTGATTGCCTCCATGACGCGGGCTTTTGTTTCTTCAGAGATCGAGCGTTTCCCATTCAAGATATAGGATACTGTAGCCGATGAAACACCAGCCTCCTGTGCTACATCCTTGAGCGTCGCGCGTGCCATATCTTCACCTCAGTTCGGTTAACCGCTTAAATCATTTTTCTATTCAAACTATAGCGAATCTTGTCACGTCTGTCAATACCATTTTTGATTTTCTCTAAATTCTCCTTGACAATACCATGAATTTTGTTATATTTAACATGAACGCATATTTAAGCGATTAACCAATTTTGAACTGAGGGATGCGTATGGAACGTTATTTACCAACCGGAAACGAAATGATTTCGCTGCCAAAGCTGAATGAGCAGACTGCGGCAATCGAGGATTTGACTTTTCTCTCCATGCAGCAGCGCGGCATGATCGAGCTCTGTGGAACGGAAAATGTGCCGCTGATGCAGCCGTTTATCCAGATCGATCAGGAAGAACTGGCGCTTAAAGGTCTGCAATGGTCGCGGGAACACTTCTGGATTCCGTCCGGTCATAAGGAAACCGAACAGGCCACGGTCAAATTCACCGTATTGACGCCGGTTGGAGAGCGCGGGTTTGCGATACGTTTGTCTGTCACAGCGCGAACAGATTGCCGCTTAAAACTTGGTGCGCGCGGTCTATGGAGTGAAAGTGTTCATTGCGTCAACGAGGATAAAGAACTGACCGGTCAGGCGTACATTTATGAGAGCGCGTGGAACAGCAGCTTTATCATGGATTACCGCGTCGGTTTCCCGGTATTCGCGCTTGCTCCTATGACAGACCGTGCAGGCCAAAGCGAATGGACGCAGACAGAAAACGGCATTTCCTATCAGATCTCCTGTGAGCTTGACGCCAAAGCCGGGCAGGAAGAAGCGTTCACGATTTTCTGGGGCCTTGGCTTTGAGGAAGTCGCCGCTGCGACCAGCGCGAAAGAGCAGCTTCGCCGCGGCTGGGATTGGCTGTATCGAAAGACGGCCGACTGGCTAGACAAGCGCACCGTGCAGCTTCCGACACCGGAGCTGACGGAGGTTTACAACGTCAATCAGTTCTTCTGCCTGTTTTATGCGACCGGTCGGACATTCGATACCGAGGAGTTGATCTGTGCAACAAGCCGATCCACACGCTACTATGTCAGCGCCGCTTATTGGGATAGAGATTCACTTCTGTGGGCGTTCCCAACGATCCTGCGTGCGGACGCTGTGCTTGCAAAAGAAGTGCTGACCTATGTTTTCACCCGCCAGCGGCAAAACATCGGCGTACATTCCCGGTTTATCGACGGGACCATGCTGGAACCAGGGTTCGAGCTGGATGAGCTGGTCGCGCCGGTACTGGCGCTCCAGGCGTACCTTTCCAAAACGCGCGATGAAGCATTTTTGCAGGAACGCTTTGTGCAGGATGGTCTTTCGCTGATTTTGACGCGTCTACAGGAAGTACGCCACCCAGAAACTGCGCTTTACGAAACATTCTTGCAGCCAACGGATGATGAGATCGTGCATCCGTACCTGACGTATGACAATGTGCTTGTCTGGCGTGCGTTGCAGTTGCTGGCAGACTGGCGGCCGGCACAGCGCGGATCGCTGCTTGCGGAAGCAGACGCTGTGCGCGCGGCGATTTTCACGCATTGCGTCAAAAAGGATGCAGACGGACAGCCGTATTTTGCATGGTCGGTCGATCTGGCCGGGCATCACGATGTCTATGATGAGCCGCCCGGAAGTTTGCAGCTCTTGCCGTATTACGGCTTCTGCGAAAGGACGGATGTGATCTGGCAAAATACTGTTCGCATGATCCGCTCAGCAGATTATAAATTCAGCTTTGCCGGGAAGCCCATTGCAGAGATCGGCTGCCCGCACGCACCTTGGCCTTGGGTATTGAGCTTGTGCAACAGCCTTCTTTGCGGTCACGCAGAGCAGGCGCTGAGCGAGTTGACCATCATGCCGATGGATAATGGGATTGCCTGTGAGAGCGTTGATGCAGATACCGGCGAGTGTACGACAGGCAGTGCATTTGCCACCTGCGCAGGCTTCCTGTGTCATGCGCTGCTGACGGCTTGTAAGGAGGGGTCATCATGCGGAACGATTTGAAACTGCTGCCTTGGGAGATTTGCTCTGAGGCAGATGGCTGGAATGACGAGTTTTTAGAGAGCGTCTTTTTTCTTGGAAACGGGCGTATGGGTGTTCGAGGGTATTTGCCTTTTGAACCGGATTCGCGTCCGACGCAGCAGGGACTGTTTCTCGCGGGAATTTTCGGGGAAATCAAGGATGGGATTACGGACTTTGTGAATCTTCCGTCTCCAATCTGCGAAACACTTCTTTTGAATGGTGTACCCGCCGTTCTCGCTTCCTCGATTCATCGGACACTTGATCTGAAATCAGCCAGCTTCCATGCAGATTTTACACTGGCAACCGGAGATACGCGCGCGGACGTGCGATACACACGCTTTTTCCCGAAAGAACTGCCTGCGCTTTTGATGCAGCGGTTTGAAATTCGCGTTCAGAACGATGTAGAAGTTGAAATGCGCAGCGGCATCAATTTTTCAAGCTGCAACAGCCCAATCCCTGACGATCAGGTAAAGGAAAATACGGAGCTGGTGCAGCTCGCCCCACTGCAATTTGTGACGGACAATGGCAACCTTTTCTCCTGCACGTTTGAAACTGTCGGAACAGGCTTACGCATTGAGCAGGAAGTCCAATTTCATGCGCCGGAATTTACGCAGGGAATCGTGCAGAACAGCGGTGCAGAAGTCACCTGTCCGCTGACCGCTCATGCAGTTGCCGGACAGACGCTGGTGCTTGAGAAGCTGGTCTGCATCCGTACAAGCCGCGACGCAGATGAACGCATTGCGGCTGCTCCGGGTGATTGGAGTTTCCACGCGCTTTGGGGCGCGCATACTGCCGCGTGGTCGCATACATGGCAGAATTGCGACAGAACGCTTCCCGATGAAGAACTGCAAATCGGTCTGCGCTATTCGATGTTTCAGCTTATGGCAAGCTGCGCCGCACATGATCCGACCGTTTCCATCGGCGCAAGAGGTTTGACCCATGCACGGTATAAGGGCTGTTACTTCTGGGATACAGACCTGTTTATGCTCCCGTTCTTCCTGAAGAACGATAAAACAGCCGCAAAAAATCTGTGCCTGTATCGCGCAAATGCGTTGGATGCAGCCAGGGATCATGCAAAAAAGATGAATGCTGCCGGAGCGCGGTATCCTTGGATGGCGGCGCTCGATGGCAGCGAACAGTGCGAGACATGGGACATTGGGTGCAGCGAGGTTCACATCACGGCGGACGTGGCCTATGCCTTGGGTGAATACTGCCGGGAAACCGGGGATGAAGAATTTTATCTGCATAAGGCCGCACCTGTATTCATTGAAACCGCCCGCTTCTGGGCCAGCCGATACACATGGAACCGTGCGCACACACAGGCGGATCTGATGTTCTGCAAGGGACCTGATGAATACTGCGGTATCACGCGCAACAACCTTTTCACGAACGTCATTGTGCAGCATAATCTGGCGCTTGCCATAGATGCGGCAAAAGCGCTGCAAGGTAAACCTGCATATCTGGATCTCAGCTTGTCGGAAGAAGAAACTGCATCGTGGCAGACGCTTCACGATGCAATTCCTTGGCCGCACGACCCAGACAGCGGGCATCTTGCGCAGGACGAGACGTTCCATCTGCTTGAACCGGTGGATATTGCAACACTAAAGCCAGATCTCGGCGCAAGCTATCATCATGTTTGCTTCGATCGGTTACAGCGATATAAAGTTGTGAAGCAGGCCGACGTGCTGCTTCTTATGACACGTCTGCCGGAGCTTTTCACAAAGGAAGAAAAAATGCAGGCATGGAACGATTTTGAACCGCTCTGTCTGCACGACTCTACGCTGAGTTTTGCCAGTCATGCACTCTTTGCCCTGCAAAACGGGCTGCGCGAAAAAGGAATCGAGTATCTGCGCAAGGCGCTGCTGCTCGATCTGCGCGACCTGATGCACAACACCGGCAAAGAGGGATTGCATCTGGCCGGTATGGGCGAGAGCTGGCAGGCAGCGTGTCTCCTGTGATTTCTTCCTGTTCTTTGTTTACAGCGGCGCAGAATCTGCGCCGCTGTAATATATTCAGAACAGGCCTTCTTTTTTCAGCACCAACTACATAAGCACGCATAGAAAACGCCTTTAGAAGCGTTCAACCTTAATTCGTCGCAAAAAGTGTGACTATCAGTCTAAATTTCGTTGTATTTTTTGTGGTTCTATGCTATACTATCCTTGAATTATAAGGATGGAGGTGCATATATGTACCGAGTTGCCATAGAAAAGCTATTAAAATGGAAACAAAGCAAGCGCCGGAAGCCTTTGATTATTGAAGGCGCTCGGCAGGTTGGTAAGACTTGGCTGATGAAAGAGTTTGGCAGACAGTCATATGCAGATACCGTATACATCAATTTTGACTCCAATACCAGAATGGCCGAGCTGTTTGCTTCTGATCTGGATACAGATCGTTTAATTATGGGCTTGGAGCTGTATGTAGGCCATAAAATTGACCCCAACAATTCTCTGTTGGTTTTTGATGAAGTACAGGAAGTTCCACGAGCCTTGGCCTCTCTCAAATACTTCTATGAAAATGCTCCGCAGTATCACATTGTATGCGCCGGTTCTTTGCTCGGTATCGCCTTGCATCAAGGCACGTCTTTCCCTGTTGGCAAGGTAGATTTCCTAAAATTATATCCCCTTTCTTTCAAAGAGTTCCTAATGGCAACCGGCAAAGAACAATTTGCCGCGCTTCTGGATAGCCAAGACTTCCAAATGATCACGAGCTTCAAGCAAACATATATTGATGCTTTGAAGCACTATTATTTTGTCGGCGGGATGCCTGAAGCAGTACAAAGTTTTACAGAAAACAAGGACTTTAATGAAGTTCGTGAAATTCAAAAAAGGATTCTTGCGGCATACGAGCAGGATTTCTCCAAGCACGCTCCCAATGAGATCGTTCCAAGACTGCGTATGTTATGGAATAGTGTTCCTTCTCAGTTGGCGAAAGAAAACAAAAAATTCATATACGGTCTCGTGCGTGAAGGCGCGCGCGCAAAAGACTACGAAACCGCCCTTCTATGGCTCAGTGACTGTGGCCTTGTTCATAAGGTAAGCCGCGTCAATACAGTTGGCATTCCCCTGCGGGCTTATGAGGACTTGAAAGCATTTAAGTTGTTTGTGGTAGATGTCGGGCTTCTTGGCTGCATGGCTGGACTTCGCCAGCGTACTTTACTTGATGGCAATGACCTTTTTGTTGAGTTTAAAGGCGCCCTTACGGAGCAGTATGTTTGTCAGCAGCTGAAAACGATTGAGGATTTGGATGTATATTACTACACCAATGACAGAGGCTCCTGCGAGATTGACTTTGTCGTTGATACGGGCGAGCGAATTATACCTGTTGAAGTAAAGGCAGAAGTAAATCTCAGAGCAAAAAGTCTGAAAACATATCACGAAAAATTTGCACCTGAAGTTTCTGTCCGCACCTCTATGGCAGACTACAAAAAAGAAGAATGGCTTGTGAATCTGCCACTTTATGCGATAGATCAGATTGTGCAGATCTAAATTTATGTGGGTATAACAAATAATCTTCGTCTATTCTTTGTTTACAGCGGCGCAGTTTCTGCGCCGCTGGTTTTCTGCTCTGACCCAAACCGTGACAAACGCCTTCGTATACCATAGTTCATGCCGCTATGGGTCATTTCCTTGTCCACTTCCTGGGGTACAGTTTAGCATAAACTGCTCGGAGCGGAAAGCACCGGAAGTGAAAAATCGCCGCCTGCCGGAGCTTTTCCGACAGGCGGCACAGTCATTTTTCGCTCTATTTTGCGAAAAAAGCTATTCTTTGTTTAATGCGGTGCAGATTTTGATATATTCTCTTCGCTCATTATCTTATGCAGAACCGTGTCGATATCCGCATCGATGCAGATGGTCTGCCGCTCGATCTCCTGTGGGCAAACCGCCTGCCCTTGGTTGATACAGACGTAGATTGCGTTCGGATTCTTCGCCGTCATCTGCCAAAACGGATATTTGATGATGACCGGTGTATTGTAGCCAACGCCCAATTCAAGAAATAGGATTTTTCCACCTGCACGGGTACGGAGAAAATTCTCATAACGCTCCGCTGCTCTGTGCCAGCCCTCGTCCTCCACGAAGGTATCATCGCTGCGGAGGTTCATCGTCATGGGTTTGCCGCAGCGGGGGCAGGCAGGGAGCAGTTCTGTCGGAATTTTCATAATAGTGCTTTTTTCGCAGCAACATCGTTTTGATCTGTCATAATGTTCTGGTTTCGAGATCCATAAAGTCGTGGATCACGTCGAGAATATGGATAGGTTCAAGCTGCTGGTCGGTGCATAGCTTTGTCAGCTGCGCGACTGCGGCACGATTGTTGGAAAATGGCGCAGTGATTGCAAGCGTCATCCATGTACCGTCTAGCTGCTGCTGACCCAGAATTCCATACGCATAGAGCATCCGAGCCGGTCCGTGTGCCTCATAGAGCACATAGCGATAAGCAGATTCCGGCATATCTGGAACCGGAACCTCAGAAAGCGCGTCCAGTTTGTCCCACTCCGCCGAGAGCCGAAACGCTGTCTGCATAAGCGAAACAGCCTCCTTTGCAAGTCCCTGTGCGTGAGGATGCAGTGTCTGTAGTTCCGCAAGCAGCGCATCCGTGCCGAATAACCCGCAGGCTTCTGTGTATTCCGGCCCGGAGATCAGCTGTGCTGGCGAGATTGAGAGACTTTTTGCTAACTCCTCAATAGAATCTGAGCGCAGACATTTGTCGCCCTTCAGATACTCCTGAAAGGTCGAGCGCGGAATGCCGAGTTCTTTTGAGAATTCCAGCTTCGTTTTTCCCGCCGCTTTCATCTTGCGTTGTAATGTGGCTGCAATATTTTTCTCTATTTGCATATACAAAGCCACCTCCTCACTACAAAAGATAAAAAGGCAAGCGCTTTTGGTAAATGCCACGATTCTGGCATAAACGCTGACTTTCTGGCACATCGAAAAAGCTGCGGCGTTCCGCTGCAAAAACATCTGTTCTTCCAGTCCAAAATCCCGCTGACATACAAAACGGGAAGCATGTTCCCTCTCATTCCTTTGAAAGAAGGTGCGAAAGGACATGCTTCCCTGTTTCATTTTGCGATCAGAAGAGTTTTAAACCTTCCTCGTTCAAAAGCAAGGCGTTTTCTTACTTCATAGACTCAGCAACTGCGACAGCGACAGCGACGGTTGCGCCGACCATGGGGTTGTTGCCCATGCCGAGGAAGCCCATCATCTCGACGTGCGCCGGGACGGAGGAGGAACCTGCGAACTGTGCATCAGAGTGCATACGGCCCATGGTATCGGTCATGCCGTAAGAAGCGGGACCTGCAGCCATGTTGTCCGGATGCAGGGTACGACCCGTGCCACCGCCGGAAGCAACGGAGAAATACTTCTTACCCATCTGGACGCATTCCTTTTTGTAGGTGCCTGCAACCGGGTGCTGGAAACGGGTGGGGTTGGTGGAGTTACCGGTGATGGAGACGTCAACGCCTTCCTTGTTCATGATGGCAACGCCCTCACGGACATCGTCAGCGCCGTAGCAGCGGACGTCCGCACGTTCACCCTCGGAGTAACGAATCTCACGGACGATCTTGAGTTCGCCGGTGTAGTAGTCAAACTGGGTCTGAACATAGGTGAAGCCGTTGATACGGGAGATGATCTGGGCAGCATCCTTGCCGAGACCGTTCAGGATGACGCGCAGGGGCTTTTTGCGGGCCTTATTGGCGTTCTTGACAATACCGATAGCACCTTCAGCGGCTGCGAAGGACTCGTGACCGGCGAGGAAGCAGAAGCACTCGGACTCTTCAGACAGGAGCATGGCACCCAGATTGCCGTGGCCAAGGCCGACCTTGCGATCGTCCGCGACGGAGCCGTCGATGCAGAAGGCCTGCAGACCCTCGCCGATAGCAGTAGCGGCTTCGGCGGCGGTCTTGACACCCTTCTTCATGGCGATGGCAGCGCCGACGGTGTATGCCCAGCACGCATTCTCAAAGCAGATGGGCTGGATGCCCTTGACGATCTCATACGGGTCAAAGCCCTTGGCCTGGCACATTTCGCGGCAGGCTTCAACGGACTCGATGCCGTACTGCTTGAGGACGCCGTTGATCTTGTCAATTCTTCTGTCGTAGTTTTCAAACAAAGCCATTTTCGTGTCCTCCTTTTCTTATTCCTGACGCGGGTCGATATACTTCGCCGCAGTGTCCCACTGGCCATAGTGGCCGGTCGCCTTCTTGATGGCCTCGGCGGGCTCGTCGCCCTTCTTGATGAAGTCCATCATCTTGCCGAAGTTGATGAATTCGTAGCCGACAATCTCGTCGTCCTTGTTGAGGGCGATCTTGGAGCAGTAGCCCTCGGCCATTTCGAGGTAGCGCGGTCCCTTTTCCTTGGTAGCGAACATCGTGCCGACCTGGCTTCTGAGGCCCTTACCGAGGTCTTCCAGAGAAGCGCCGACGGCGAGGCCGTCCTCGGAGAATGCAGACTGGCTGCGGCCGTAGACGATCTGGAGGAACAACTCGCGCATAGCGGTGTTGATAGCGTCGCAGACGAGGTCAGTGTTGAGGGCCTCTAGGATGGTCTTGCCGATGAGAATTTCGGAAGCCATAGCGGCGGAATGGGTCATGCCGGAACAGCCGATCGTCTCGACCAGAGCCTCTTCGATGACGCCGTTCTTGATATTCAGGCTCAGCTTGCATGCGCCCTGCTGCGGTGCGCACCAGCCCACGCCATGGGTAAAGCCGGAGATATCCTTGATTTCCTTTGCCTGCACCCATTTGCCCTCTTCGGGAATGGGAGCCGGGCCATGATACGCGCCCTTAGCAACCGGGCACATATGCTTGACTTCTGCAGTATAGATCATATACAGGTCTTCCTTTCAAGAATTCTAAAAGCCGGAATTGGCTGTTATTACGATTGGATTATACCCAGATTCGCGTGGGAAGTCAAGAATTTGCGGAAAATTCGCAGACATTCCGCGCCGTTCACTTTGCCAAAGGTTTTTCTTTGCTGGCTTTCGGTGTCAACAGATATAAAAATAGAGAAAACCGTGAAGGCTTTCTCTATTTTTGAACTCAGATTTTTATTTCGTACCGAAAATGCGGTCGCCGGCGTCGCCGAGGCCGGGGACGATGTAGCCATGCTCGTTCAGCTTTTCATCGACTGCGCCGCAGTAGAGTTCGACATCGGGATGTTTGTCCGTGATCAGCTTGATGCCCTCGGGAGCAGCAACGAGGACCATAAGCTTGATGTTGTGGCAGCCGCGCTTCTTCATCTCAGCAATGGCCGCGTCGGCAGAACCGCCGGTGGCAAGCATAGGATCGACGATCATAATATCACGCTCGGCGATATCCTTCGGCATTTTGCAGAAGTAGACGTGTGGCTCAAGCGTTTCCTCGTCGCGGAACATGCCGATGTGGCCGACACGAGCCGACGGAACCATGCGCAGAACACCGTCAACCAGTCCAAGACCGGCGCGCAGAATGGGCACGACTGCAATTTTCTTACCAGCCAGCGTCGGCTCCTCCGCTGTGCAGATCGGCGTTTCAACCGTCTTGGTGGTAAGCGGCAGGTCGCGGGTGGCCTCATAGGTGATGAGCATACCGATCTCGCTGACCAACTCGCGGAAATCCTTGACGCTGGTGCTCTTATCGCGCATGATCGTCAGCTTGTGTGCGACGAGCGGATGATCCATGACATGTACATGTTCTCCAAATGCTTTTGTGCTCATAATGTTGCTCCTTTGTCTTTTCTATTCAATTATTTTTTCAAATAAAAGTCCTTGTCATGCTGCCGCGTGCGCTCTGCCTGCGCCTGACGCAGATAATTGGGTGTCAGCGCGGCAGCATCCCCAGTTTCATTCGCTGCAATCTTTTCCATTGCGGCCAATGCCACGCCGGAGGCTCTTTGCTGGCGCAGATGCTCAGGAAGCAGCTGCAGCGGCAAGTTTTCATCCTTCAGCGTATCAAAAACAAGCTTCGCACCGTCTCCAATGAGATAAATAGGGCCGGAAATCGTTTGCAGTTCCTGCGACAACTCTGAAATTGCAATCGCGCGGTCTTCTGTGCGGCGAAGCAGCGTTCCGGCAGTCCAGTCAAACAGTGCGTTGTAGATCTGGCCCTTCCGCGCGTCCATACAGGCGCAGTAGCAGCCGTCGGCGCAGGCAGCGCCGCGCACCATCGCCTCCAGTGTCGAAACACCGTAAAGCGGAAGCTGATGCCCCCACGCGAAGCCCTTGGCGCAAGCCATGCCGATACGCACACCCGTAAAGCTGCCGGGCCCGGCGGCAACAGCGACAGCGTCGATATCCTGCGGAGTCAGGTCACAGCCGGTGATCATGTTTTTTGCCAGTTCCATCAGTGTCCTGCTGTGTGTTTGGCCGGAATTCTGCGTATATTCTGCAAGCAGACAGCCGTCCGACAGCAACGCAGCACTGGCGGCTTTGGCCGAAGACTCAAAGGCCAGCAAGTTCAAAGCGGCTTCCTCCTTCGATGGTAATGTGGCGGGTATCCGGCACAAGGGAGTCTTTTTCAATCGTGATGCGGATCGCGTCCTGCAGCGCGTCTTCGACGTTTTCGCTCCACTCGACGGCGCACACGCCGCCCCGTGCAAGATAATCCTCCCAGCCGATGTCGAATAGCTCGTCCGAAGAGCCGAGGCGGTACATATCAAAATGAAACAGCGGAAGCCGACCGGACAGGTATTCGTTTACAATCGTATAGGTCGGACTTGTTACCTGCTCCGAGACGCCCAGCCCCTCTGCGATGCCGCGCGTGAACGCGGTCTTCCCGGCGCCAAGATCGCCGAAGTAGGCGATCACATCGCCCGGTCGAAGAGACTCTGCCAGCTTTTTTCCTAGTGCCTGCGTTTCGTCCGCACTGTGCGTCGTGATCTGCATAACCAAAGCCCCCTACCTACCCCATTTTATATCTGTGGCATTATAGCATAGGAATTCAGTAAAATCAATTCAAAATCATACCAAAACCACGACAATTTGAAAATCGTGGTTTACTTATTCGCCTTTTTTTGATACAATGTAAAATTGAATTAGGATTCCTTTTTTCTAAGTTTTATTCTTGCATTTAAAGGAGGCGGCTTTATGCACGGGATATGGAAAGCAATCGGCAGCTTTGTCCGGCGTGCAGATATGATTCTTCTGAGCCTTTGTATCGCCGCCAGTGTCTACGGCATTGTGGTCATTTCCAGCGCGACGAATGTCAATGGCAGCGCGCAGTATGTCCGCACGCAGATTCTCGCGCTGGTTCTCGGAATTATTTTATATATAGTATTCACGTTGATTGACGTCGATATCATTGCCGAGCGGCGCGAATTACTGCTGATCTTCTCGGCAATCTTCATTCTGCTTCTGTTCCCTTTCGGCGATACCCGCAGCGGCAACCGCTCCTGGCTGGCGTTCAGCTTTCTGCCATTTTCCATTCAGCCTGCGGAGATCTGCAAAATTCCGTTCATCATGATTCTTGCAAAGACCATGAGCATTCGTCAGAACAAGATCTCACATATCTCCACAGTTCTGCGGCTGGCAGTCATCACAATCTTTATGTTTGGCCTGATCGTTGTGGCTTCGGAAGACCTGGGCGTTGCGCTGCAGTATCTGTTTATTTTCGTCATTATGGCGTTTGTCGGCGGTGTGAGCCTTCTGTGGTTTCTGGGCGCATTTGCCGTCCTGCTTGTGGCCTCACCGTTTTTGTGGCAGTTTCTCAGCTATGACCGGCGCAGCCGCATCTGGGTGCTGTTTGACCCTCGCATCGATGCAGCTGCACAGGACCAGCGCTATCAGATGAACCGCAGCCTGCGTGCGCTGCAAAACGGCGGCGTGACCGGGCAGGGGCTGTATCATGGATCAATGGTGCAGAGCGGCTCTATTCCTGCCCAGCATACCGACCTGATCTTCTCCTCCATCGGTGAGGAACTGGGTATGCTTGGCTGCATGGCGGTTCTTATTCTGCTGACGGCCATTATCATCCGTATTATCTATGTCGGCATCAAATCCGGCAACTATATGAACCGGCTCATCTGCGTCGGCATCGCAGGCATGCTGACCGCACAGGTGTTCATCAACATTGGCGTGTGCATCGGCCTTGTGCCGGTCATCGGTCTAACTCTGCCGTTTTTCTCCTATGGCGGCAGTTCTCTCGTCACGATGTTCTTCGCCATGGGCATTGTATCCGGCATCAACATGCGCCCCGCGCCGGACAGCAGCGCACGGTATATCCGTCCCCCGTTGTCCGCATAAGCGGCACCAGACAATTCTCTCTGAAAGGAGTTATCACCATGAAGGTTATTTTAACACAGGATGTAAGAGGTCAAGGCAAGCGTGGTCAGATGATTGACGTCTCCGACGGCTACGCGCGCAACTTCCTGCTGCCGCGCAAGCTTGCACAGGAAGCGACCGCAGACAACATCAACACCATGCGCATGAACGACAAGGCCACGCAGGAGCGGCAGGCCAAGGAGCGCGCGGAAGCGCTTGATCTGCGTAACCGCATGAAGGACATGACCATTGTCGTCACCGCCAAGGGCGGTGGAGCAGGCCGTCTGTTCGGTTCGGTCACGAACACGGAGGTTTCCGAGGCGCTTGCGAAGCAAGCCGGTATTCAGCTGGACAAGCGGAAAATCGTTCTGGATGAGCCGATCAAGGCTGTTGGTGTTTATACCGTCAAGTGCAAGCTTGGCTACGAGATCAACGCAGAACTCAAGATTGAGGTCAAAGAAGGTTAAGACAATCTGCCTATCATTTTCCGGAAGGATGTGAACACCTATGGACGAAGAACTGCTTCAGCGGCAGGTTCCTCAGGCATTGGAAGCGGAGCAGTCTGTGCTCGGCTCCATGCTGATCGACGAGCGCTGCGTGCCTGACGTAGTCGGCATGCTGCAGCCGGACGACTTCTATCTCCGGCAGAACCGCGAGATCTACGAGACGATCTATACGATGTTCAACTTCTCGGAAAAGATCGACCCTGTTACCGTACTCAATAAAATGAAAGAGCGCGGCGTGTACGACGAGCAGCGCAGCTATGATTATATCGCGCAGCTTTTGAAGATCACGCCGACCGCCGCCAACGTTAAACAATACTGCACGATCGTGCATGACAAGTCGCTGCTGCGTGCACTGGCGACCGCGTCGTCAGAAATTACGGAAATGGTCTACGACGGCGTCGGCACGGCGCAGGAGATGCTCGAAGTCTCGGAAAAAAAGATCTACTCGCTCCGTCGCGGAAACACTGGCGACAGCCTGCAGCATATCGGCAAGGTCATGATCAACGTCTACGACCGGCTGGAAGAGTTGGCAGCCTCCGGCAGCGACATTCCAGGCCTTTCCACAGGACTTCATGATCTTGACCGCAAGATCAATGGTCTGAACAAGACCGACCTGATTTTGATTGCTGCCCGCCCCGGCATGGGCAAAACGGCTATCGCACTCAACATCTGCCTGAATGTGGCGAAGACCTATGAAAAGACCGTCGCGTTTTTCTCGCTCGAAATGTCGCGGGAGCAGCTGGTCACGCGTCTGCTTTCTACAGAAAGCTTTGTCGAAAACCAGAAGCTTACGACCGGCCATCTGGAGGATGAGGATTGGGGCAAGCTGTCTATCGCTTCGTCCGCACTCAGCCAGACAGACATCCGCGTGGACGACAATCCGGCGATTACGGTTGCAGAGATCAACGCGAAATGCCGCCGGCTCGATAATTTGGGACTGGTACTGATCGACTATCTGCAGTTGATGACTGCTGCTGCGCCCGGAAAATCTGGCGATAACCGTGTAACGGTCGTCAGTGATATCTCCCGCGCACTTAAGATCATGGCAAAGGAACTGAATGTCCCGGTAATCTGCCTCAGCCAGCTGTCCCGTGCGAACGAATCGCGTACCGATAAACGTCCGATGCTGTCCGACCTTCGTGAATCCGGCGCTATCGAACAGGACGCAGACTCGGTCATGTTCCTCTACCGCGACGAGTATTACAACCCCAACACGCAGGACAAGAACATTGCCGAGTGTATCGTTGCGAAAAACCGTCATGGCGAGACAGGAACAGTCAAGCTGCAATGGCGGCCGCAGTTCTTCACGTTCTCTGATTTGGAATGGAAGCATGAAGGATAAGGTTCTTTCGTGGATGCGCGAACAGCGCATGACCGCGCCGGGCGATACTGTGATCTGTGCCGTCTCAGGCGGAGCGGATTCTGTCTGTATGCTGCATGTTTTGCTGTCCCTCCGAACTGCGCTCGGCATTACGGTCGAAGCTGTACACTTCAATCATCATCTGCGCAGCGCGGAATCAGACCGCGACGAAGCGTTTGTCCGCGCGCTCTGTGCCAAACTGGACGTTGCGCTGCATATCGGAAACGGTGATGTACGCGCCCGTGCGGCAAAGAGGCATGAATCCGTCGAGGAAGCGGCGCGTGCGCTTCGCTACGCGTTTTTCGCTTCCCTTCCCGGCCTTATTGCAACGGCACACACGCAGGACGACAATCTGGAAACTGTGCTCCTGAATCTTACACGCGGAACCGGCCTTGCCGGGCTCTGCGGCATTCCGCCGAAGCGTGAATCTTTTATTCGGCCCATGCTTGCCGTCTCCCGCACAGAGATTGAAGCATATCTCGAGCAAAATGGCCTTTCTCATGTGACCGACAGTACCAATTTTCTGCCGGACGCGCGGCGCAACCGCCTGCGGCAGTCTGTCATTCCGCTACTCAAGGCGGAGAATCCATCTCTCTGCGAGACGGCATTCCGCATGTGCAGGCTTCTGGAAGCGGATGAAGCGCAGCTTTCTGCGCAGGCCGAGGTAGTGTTGCAGCAAGCCAGACTTGCGGATGGCGTTCAGTGCAGCATGCTTGCCGCGTATCCGCAGGCCGTTCGCACACGCGCCGTCAAGCTGCTTCTTAGTGAAATCCGCGCACCGAAGCTTTCAGCGCGGCATATCGACGCCGTTGACCGGTTGCTGTTTTCTGCGTGTCCATCTGCCTGCATATCGCTGCCGGGCGGATACACTGCACGGCGAGAATATGACCGGCTGCTTCTTACCACTGACTCCCCTGCTTCGTTTGAGCCAGTCGTTCTCTCAATCGGAGAATCTGCCGTTCTTCAACCGTCTGGACTCCGCGTTTTCTGCGAATGGCAAGAAAATTTTTCAGAAATTCAAAATACACTCTCCACTTTTGCTGTAAAGTGTGATACGATAGATTCAACTACACAGATCCTGTTCCGTCCGCGGCAGATGCACGACGAAATGCGCGTCTCCGGGGGGCGGAAAACGCTGAAAAAACTTATGATCGACCGTAAGATCCCGTTGAACAGGCGCGGCCTACTCCCTGTGGCTGAGGACGAGCAAGGAATTCTTGGCGTCTATGGGATCGGCGTCAACTTTGATCGTGCCGCTGCCCCCGGTGACCGCGCGGTCATCATTAGAATAGAAGAATTAGAGAAAGAGGATTCGCTGTATGATTAACAAATCTGACATGCTTCAGGACATTGAACGCGTTCTTGTTTCCGAGGAGGAGATCCACGCGCGGATCAAAGAGGTTGGCGCACAGATCGCGGAGGATTACCGCGGCAAGTGCCCGATTCTGGTCGGCGTTCTCAAGGGCGTCGTTCCGTTCTTTGCGGAAATGGCCAATGCTATCAGCATCCCTGTGCAGGAAGACTTCATGTGCATCACCTCCTTCGAGGGCGGCACGGAATCCACCGGCAAGCTGACGTTCCGCAAGGACATCGACCATGATATCGAAGGGCGTCATGTGCTGATTCTCGAGGATATCATTGACTCCGGCAGTACGCTCAAAATGATCTGCGAAATGTTCCGCGAGCGCAAGCCGGCATCCATCAAGATCTGCACGCTGCTCGACAAGCCCACGGGCCGCAAGGTCGATCTGAAGCCGGATTACACCTGCTTCACCGTTCCGCCCGCGTTTGTTGTCGGCTTCGGTCTGGATTACGAGGATTATTACCGGAACCTTCCGTTCGTCGGCGTTCTGAAGCCCTCTGTCTATCAGGATCAGTAAGCTGACCTCTTATTCTATTCTTTCCAAAGGAGACGACCCGTGAATCAACAGCCCAAAACCGTTCAGACAATCGTTCTGATCGCAATTCTGGCGCTGGTGCTTGTGGTGATCTCTTCGTCCCTGCTCACGCAGAACAGCGGCAGGCTTGCTTATTCCGACGTGCTCGACCTGTTTGAAACCGAACGGGTCGAGTCGTTCGTTTTGCAGGGCGATACGCTGACCATGACTCTGTATGGCAGCGGCACAGAGCAAGCAGGCACAGCAGCCGCCAAAATCGGCGACATTGAGACATTCCACAAGGACCTCGACGAAACTATTGCCGCACAGAGTGCATCCGGCATTCTCAAGTCCTACAACTACCTTCCCGCCGTCACTTCCGTCTGGCGGTCCGCTCTCCCATATTTGATTGTTGGCATTGCGCTTCTGTTCGTCTGGTTCATTCTGATGAACCGTTCCGGCGGCAGTCCGAACGCCATGGCGCAGTTTACGCGCGCAAATGCACGTTTTGGCGTTCCAAATGGCGAAGCCGTTACCTTCAAGGATGTTGCCGGCGCAGACGAGGAAAAGGAAGAACTCTCTGAAATTGTAGAATTCCTGCGTGACCCGGAGAAGTTCAAGCAGCTGGGCGCAAAAATCCCCAAGGGTGTTCTTCTGGTCGGTCCTCCAGGCACAGGCAAAACGCTGTTGGCGCGAGCCGTTGCCGGTGAGGCGAACGTCGCATTTCTTTCCATTTCCGGCTCTGACTTTGTCGAACTCTATGTCGGCGTCGGCGCGAGCCGTGTGCGTGACCTGTTCGATCAGGCCAAGCGCGTTGCGCCCGCCATTGTATTCATTGACGAGATCGATGCGGTGGGCCGTCAGCGCGGCGCAGGTCTTGGCGGCGGCCATGATGAGCGTGAGCAGACGCTCAATCAGCTGCTTGTGGAAATGGACGGCTTCTCCGCAAACGAAGGCGTCATTGTGATCGCAGCGACCAACCGCAAGGATATTCTCGATCCCGCCCTGCTCCGCCCCGGTCGGTTCGACCGGCAGATCTATGTCGGCGCACCGGATTGGCGCGGACGTACAGAGATCTTACAGGTTCACGCACGCAAGAAGCCGTTGGCAGACAATGTTGATCTTCCGGCCATTGCAAAGGCGACCGCTGGCTTTACTGGCGCAGATCTTGCGAATCTGCTGAATGAGGGCGCGCTGCTCGCTGCGAGAAACGGCAAGGCCGCCATCACGCAGCAGGATCTGGAGACAGCTATGATCAAAGTCATTGCGGGCCCGGAAAAGAAGAGCCGGGTCGTCAGCCACTCTGAGAAAATGCTTACCGCCGTTCATGAAGCCGGACATGCTGTTTGCATGTATTGTCTAGACTCACAGGATCCGGTTCATTTGATCACTATCATTCCCCGCGCGCAGGCGGGCGGCATGACCATCAGCCTGCCGCAAGACGATAAATCCTATGCCTCTCGCAATGAAATGTTTGAGACGATCGTTTCCTTCCTTGGCGGCCGCGTTGCGGAATCGCTGAAGCTTTGTGACATCTCTACCGGCGCTTCAAACGATCTTCAGCGCGCGACGAAACTTGCGCGGGATATGGTTGCGACCTATGGCATGTCGGACGCCATCGGCCCGGTCTCCTATTCATCGAGTCAGGAAGTCTTCATTGGCCGGGATTATGAGAAAACGAAGCCCTATTCTGAGGCGACAGCCGGTGAGATCGATGCGCAGGTGCAGGTCATTATGCGCGAAGCGTACAAGCGCTGCGAGGAAATCCTGGCCGCCCATTCGGAACGACTGGATAAGATCGCGGGCTTCCTGATGGAAAACGAAAACATGAATCGCACACAGTTTGAGGCTATCATGCAGGATGAATCTCTGGATGCCTCTGAATCGTAAAGAAACAGCTTGCGCGCCGCAGGAATTGCGGCGCGCAGATTATTTGGAGGATCTATGTATTATCGCTCTCTGAATGCCTATCTGCGCGAAACATTTGGCTGCAAGGTCTACAAACTGGCGCTCTCGGCAGGGTGCACCTGTCCGAACCGCGATGGGACACTCGGATCGCGCGGCTGCATTTTTTGCAACGGCAGCGGAGAATTTGCAGCCTCTGCTACGCTGCCAATCGACGAACAGCTTACGCAGGCAAAGCAGCTTGTCGCAGCGAAAGCCGGGCCAGATGCCAAATACATTGCCTATTTTCAGGATTATAGCAATACCTACGCGCCCGCAGATACGTTAAGACCACTGTTTCTGGCTGCAATCGACCGGCCTGAGATCTGCGCACTGTCCATTGCAACCCGCCCGGACTGTTTGCCGCCGGAAATCCTTGCGCTGCTCTCGGAACTGCGGCAAAAGAAGCCCGTTTGGGTCGAACTCGGCTTACAGACAGTCCACGCATCTACCGCACGCTATATCCGGCGCGGCTATCCCCTATCCATATTTGACAACGCCGTCCAGCAACTCAAAGGCCTTGATCTTCATGTAATTGCTCATATGATCTTGGGCCTTCCCGGCGAGACGCTGGAGATGATGGTACAAACTGCGCACCATATCGGCCAGAGCGGCGCAGATGGGATCAAGCTTCATCTTCTGCATGTGCTATCCGGGACCGATCTCGCAGAGGAATATGCCGCCGGAGCATTTGAGACCATGCCATTGGAGGCATATATTTCTGCATTGGAATCCTGTCTGCGTGTTCTGCCGCGCGAAATGGTCATTCACCGTATGACCGGCGATGGCGCAAAACGCAGTCTGATCGCACCACTGTGGAGTGCAGATAAAAAGCGTGTTCTGAATGCAATCAACCGCCGGTTTCTGTCCGACAATCTGGAACAGGGCTCTGCACTTGTTGACGGGGATGTTTCTTGATTTATAGATTTTTCGTGATTACCGAATGGAAAATAGATTGACAATCGTGAAAAATCGTGTTATTCTGACTCTAGAATAACAAATGCGGGCAAAATGCCCGCATTTGTGTTGTTTTCGATATTCTTGTTCAAGAATATCGAACTTCAGCGAATCAAGTTCGACTATATCGGAGGAAAGAGAACATGAAAAAAGAAAATCTGTTCGTCATTCTGACCGGTGTTGTCATCGGCATCGCGGCACTCGTGCTGACGGCGCTCGGCAACCCGGCCAACATGGGCTTCTGCATCGCGTGCTTTGAGCGCGACATTGCAGGCGCTGTCGGTCTGCATTCTGCGGCCAAAGTGCAGTATGTCCGCCCAGAAATTATCGGCCTTGTGCTCGGCAGCTTCCTGATGGCGCTGGCCTCTAAGGAGTGGAAAGCAAGAGCCGGCTCGTCGCCTGCGCTTCGCTTTGTGCTCGGCGCATTCGTTATGATCGGCGCGCTGGCCTTCCTCGGCTGCCCGCTGCGCATGGTGCTCCGTCTGGCTGGCGGCGATCTGAACGCCGTTGTCGGTTTGGCGGGCTTTGCTTCCGGTATCTTCCTTGGCACGCTCTTCATCCGCAAGGGCTTCACGCTTCAGCGGAACTACGCCACCAAGACGCTTGATGGCACGGTGCTGCCTGCCGTGATGGTTGGCCTGCTGATCCTCTTCCTGGCTGTTCCCACGCTGTTCAAGCTTTCTGAAGAAGGCCCCGGTTCCAAGCATGCGCCGTTCCTGATTGCGCTGCTGATTGCGCTAGTCGTTGGCGCACTGGCGCAGAAATCTCGTATGTGCATGGTCGGCGGTCTGCGCGACACGATGATGTTCAAGGATATGCACCTGCTGTGGGGTTTCATCGCCATCTTTGTCACTGTTCTGATCGGCAACCTTGCCATGCATAACTTCAAGTTCGGCTTTACCTCGCAGCCTGTCGCCCATTCCAGCCACGTTTGGAATTTCCTCGGCATGCTGTTGGCAGGTTGGGGCTCTGTCCTGCTGGGTGGCTGCCCGCTGCGTCAGCTGATTCTCGCCGGCAGCGGCAACGCAGACTCTGCCGTCACTGTGTTTGGCATGATCGTCGGTGCAGCGTTTGCACACAACTTTGGTCTTGCCGGTAATGCAGACTCCGTGAATGAGGCTGGCGAATACGTCGTCGGCGGTATCTCTACAAAGGGCAAGGTCGCTGTAATCCTCGGCATCGTGATCGTTCTGGTCGTGTCTTATGTAAACAGCATAAAGAAACAGGAGGCGCAGAAAAATGGTTGATGCAAGAGGCTACCTTTGCCCCATGCCGGTCGTGATGGTGCAAAACGCAATCAAAAAAGACCAGCCTGCCACACTGGAGGTACTGGTCGATAACGAAACTGCTGTCGAAAACATCAAACGTTTCGCCGCACACAGCGGCTACCAGGCTGCGTCCCGCGAAGACGGCGATGATTACTGCCTGACGCTCACAAAGAAGTAAGCGTTTATATACTTACAAAGCCCTCTGCTTTCGAGAAACGAAAGCAGAGGGCTTGTCATCCCGGTTTATCCCTTGACGAAACCATTGGTTAATTACAAGGAAGCGTGCTGTTTCAGATAAATTACCGCATCACAGCCTGACAACGGCGAATGTAGTTCGCTACAACGGTACGCTGTACTGCATTTCCAGAACATAGAGTCATGAAAACATGACAAAATATTGCAGAATCCGCCCTGCTGTGCTATACTTCTAATGGTTAATTGAAGCCACGCACAGGAGGGCTATTTTCATGACTTACAACTATAACAGGCTATGGAAACTGTTGATAGATAAAGGCATGGCAAAAACACAAATGCGCTTACAGGCGGAAATCAGTACAAATATACTTGCTAAAATGTGAAAGTGCGAACCTGTTGCAATGGAAAGCCTTGCAAAGATTGCAATCACCTTGAATTGTGGGCTTGACGATATTGTAGAGATATAGGGCGAAGGAAAGGGTTGCTGAAATGGGTATCAATCTTGATAAACCACATTTGTGGAAACAGGACATTATTCAATCCGTAGATTTATACAATACATGGTTTATGGATTTTGCACCTAAAGCATTCAGAGAAACACGCGTTTCTACAGCAAAGAACGTTGAAGAAGCACTGAAAGAAACAAACTATTTGAATAGTATTTCTCCTGCTATCCTACAAAGACATCCCGAAGTGTTACCTATACTACGGATGTCCACTTGTCCTCCCATTGCAAGGGATAGATTGATAGGGCTTGCTGGAGTGTCTAAAAATCTTGTGCAAAATATGGAGGATTCTGAGAATCCGCGTGTTTCACCAAGAATGAACAGCGCACAGCTAATCACGGAATTGCAGCACATTTCCAATATTATTATAAAGATGGCTGATCCAGATATATTTACATGGCTACCAAAAAAACGTAATCCGGATGAAACAGAAATAATCCGTTCGTCTACCATTATCGCAGATAGATTATGCGGAGCCGTTGCTGACCCTATCATTCGTAACGCACAAGAAAAGCGGCAACTTGCAGCAATTTCTGAACTATTACAAAGCAAGGGATATTCATTAACCGAAAACGGAAGGCGTTTTAATGAAATGACCCCTGGTTCATTTTCGTTTCATACAAACATTCCGGTTTATGTCGCAGGAGAACAAGGCGAAGCAGTTAATATTCCTGTTGATGTTGCTATTATGCCGCTTTCAGCACAACCGGGCGATATGCCTGTGTTGTTAGAAGCAAAGTCAGCAGGAGATTTTACAAACGTAAATAAGCGCCGTAAAGAAGAGGCTGTAAAAATGCAACAATTAAGAAATACCTATGGTAATAGCGTTTCTTATTCCCTGTTCTTGTGCGGGTACTTTGATTCTGGGTATTTGGGATATGAAGCGGCAGAAGGGATAGACTGGATATGGGAGCACAGAATAAAAGATTTAGAGCAATTAGGAATATGAATTCGTTAGAAGAATCTCGCAGTTTAATGCAGGAAGAAATAGATTCTGAAAAAGATATTGAAGAACGCCGAAAATATGGGCAGTTTTCAACACCTTTTACATTGGCGCAAGAAATTATTACATATAGTTTAAATCTTTTATCGGAAAATAAAATATCATTTCTAGAACCATGTATAGGCAGCGGTGCGTTTTATTCTGCACTCTTAAGCACGATTAATAGTGACCATTGTATACAAACGGCTACAGGTGTAGAAATCGACCCCACATATTATGATTGTGCAGTTAAACTGTGGAACGATTCTGGGATAGAGCTGATAAAAGGCGACTTTACGCGGATTGCCCCAAAGCAGAAATACAATCTTATTATTGCTAATCCACCTTATGTACGGCATCATTATCTGACGCAAGCCGAAAAATCATATCTACTCGAACGTGAAAAGGAAGAAACAGGAATAGGCTTATCAGGGCTAGCTGGATTATATTGTCACTTTATTTTATTTGCTCACAAGTGGCTTGCTCCCGGAGCTATCTGCGGCTGGCTAATACCGAGTGAATTCATGGATGTTAATTACGGAAACGCAATCAAGGAGTATTTATTGCAGAATGTTCATCTGCTGAGAATACACAGGTATGACCCCGAAAATCCATTGTTTAACGACGCATTAGTTTCATCTTGCGTAGTGTGGTTCAAAAATGAAACAGTCAACGATGACTATGAAATAGAATTTTCTTTCGGTGGTACGCACGATAAACCAGTGCAGAGCAAGTATATAAAAAAAACTGATTTGATTACAGAAAGAAAATGGACACGTTTTCCTGAAAAGGAGATCCGTTACAAGGAAAGTACAGAAATAACATTAGGTGATTTCTTTGAGATAAAAAGAGGGCTTGCTACCGGAGATAATAGTTTCTTTATAATGAGCCGAAAAAAAATAATAGAATTAGGGCTTGATATGTCTTTCTTTAAACCTATTCTCCCAAGTCCAAGATATTTGAAAACCGATCTTGTGAGAACGGATAACAACGGAATTCCACAAATTGAACCGCAATATTTCTTGCTTGACTGCAAATTGACAGAACAGGAGATAATGGAACGGTCCCCCACTATATGGGATTACCTGCAGAATGGGCTCGAAAGCACAAGCACAAAATATCTTTGCAAAAACAGAAAAGTATGGTATTGGCAAGAGCATCGGGATGCAACCTTTTTTTTGTGTTCCTATATGGGCAGAGGAAAAAAAGATAGTTCCCCTATACGCTTTATTCTTAACCTATCTGAAGCGCTTGCCACTAATTCGTATTTAATGCTTTATCCTAAAGAACACTTGCAGAAAGCCATATCAGATAACCCGAACTCTGTATATAGAATATGGGAATCGTTAAAAGGAATCAGCGGAAATGACATTGAGGAAGAAGGACGTATTTACGGCGGCGGGCTAAAAAAAATTGAGCCGAGTGAACTCGCAAAAGTCTCCTGTGGTGACTTAATGAAATTATGTTTCGCTTAAATGGCAGATATCTTTAGAAATAAATTCCATAAAAGGAAGACCTTCGTGAAAAAAAGTGAGATGCATCTGCTGGCACAGGCTCTTTTGTGCTATTTTTCAGATTTTCTGACTAAAGCCTCCAACACAGCGAGAATCCTTTATATAGAAAACTTGCCGCAGAATTTTACATTCTGCGGCAAGTCCTATTTTATATAGCTGTATTTATTTGTCCGATGCTTATTTTGCTGTACCGGTCAGGTAGGCGTAGATTGCCATGGCGACTTCAGCGCGGTTCGCGTTCTTCGCCGCAGCCGCTGTCTGCACAGCATTCAGGATGCCCTCAGCATAGGCCCATGCTACATCCTTCGCTGCCCAGCTGGACACGGAGGCGTTCGCGGGGAGTTTTGCTTCATAGGTCGTAATGCCGCTGAAGCGTGCATAACGGCACAGAATCGAAGCCAACTGCTCACGGGTTACGGCCCGTTCGGGCTTGAAGCTACCGTCAGTAAAGCCGTTGACAATGCTGTTCTCGGCAGCCCATTCCACAGCCTCGCTGTAGTAGCGCCCGGTCTTGACATCGGAGAAGGTACCGCTGTTCTTCGTGGCAGGCTCGCCTTCCATTCTGTAGAGAATGGTAACGACCATGCCGCGTGTCAGTTCCGCGTTCGGGCTAAACAGCGTATTGCTCGTGCCGTTCATGATGTTTTTCTCGTACAGGTACTTGACTGCGTCATAGTACGGATCCGATGGCTTTACATCCGTGAACGGGAACTTCGAGCCGCTGCTTCCCGGGAGAACCGGAATGATGATGGGAAGATCAGGTTCAGGCTCTTCTTCCTTTTCGCGGCGGATAATCGTAAACGTAATCTTAACCTTCAGGCCGGCAGCATCCACCATTTCGACCGTAACGACGTTCTCGCCAAGTTCCAGCGCAATCTTCTTCTCGAAGCTTGCTACATGACGCTTGCCTGCGGGCGTTGACATCGCGCCGTCCTCAAAGATCACATTATCACCATTGATGGCCAACTCTCTGCCGGCAAAGTAGCTGGTAACATCGCCGCTTAGGAGGAAGGTGCTGTCTGTCGTGTAGATGGTCGCGCCATCTGCCACACCGGCCTGATCAAAGCTGAGCGTTGTCGGCTCCGGCAGATAGAACAGGCGGTAGGTGGTGCTGCTGGTAGTACCAAAATCCTCTACCGTGAAGATGGACATGTAGTTGACGCCAACATTCAGTTTGAAGTCAAACGCAAACTCCATCGGGTCGTCAAGGCTTACATATTCACCGTTTGCATAAACCTCCAGAACCGCGTCGTCCGCAGCCTTGCCGGTCACATGGATTCTGCCTTCGGAATCCAGGTCCTCCGGTGTGAACACGAACGGGAACTGCATATCATCCATCGGCTTGATCCACTCAAAGCCCATCAGGCTGACAATGCTGTCTGGATCGTCGAGAATATTCATATCCTCAATTCTGTCTCGATCTTCATTCAAGCGGCAAATATCGTCATTTTCCACACGAACGAAGTAGTAGGACTTGACGCCCAGAACATTCGTTACCGTGATATAGCACTCGTTGACACGGGTATCCGGATAGTCTGCCGGATCGATGTTGATATAATCCGACATATCCAGGTCCCACGGCACCATCGGCATATCGAACGCGGCCTTGCCGTCCACGAAGTCTTCCTGCGTGAGCGTCATGGTCTTGTACTTCACGTCCTCCATATAGATTGTTTCATCGTAGGATTTCATCAGCGCGTCACCGGCAAGCGTCTGATCCGGATCGTAATAGATGATAGAGACTTCCTTAATCGGATCACTGCACTCGAACACCAGCGGAGCGACCGTCTTATAATGGGTCAGATAGCCGAAGCTATTCTTCCAGCTGGACCAGAAACCAGCTTGGTCAAGCCATGCGTTCGCGGGGCGGTTCGTCTCCGGGCAAAGTTCTGCCATATGGTCGGGATAGCATTCTGGATAAATACGGGCTGTAACACCGGCCTTGGTTGAGAGATAAAGAAGCTTTGTTTCCTGCACAAGAATCTTACCGGAAGCATCCTTTGCAATGACTTTAAATTCATTTTCGCCCGGCTGGATGGACTTCTTGACAGCGAAGCTGTGCTTTGCAGTAATGGCAACGTTCTCGCCGTCGATGGTAAGAGATGCGACACGCGCGCTGACGCTGCCGCGGATATCCCAATCAAACGCCAACTCCGCGATCTCATCCTCAGAATACATCTCGCCCAAATCACTGCGGTCATAAAGCTGGAAGCTGTCGAACCAGCTGTCCTCCGCATTGGTCAGCGTAGCATAGACAATATCTGCAGATGCGTCCACGCCGGTGTAGAGATAGGCTGTGGTGTTATTCATCGCATAGTCCTGTGCGAACACGCCGATCTCGTTCATCTCGCCCACACGGTAAGCACTCGGTTCCTCAAGCGAGCAGGTGTACAGGCCATCAGCCTCGTCATAGGCGCAGTCAGAAAGCATGACATACTCGCCCTCGCCGTTGACATAGACCTCGATCTCGCCGTAAACACCGACGTTGTCCTCCGCACGGAAGGTCACGGTAAGTGCATTGTTTTCATAGTCGGCAGACACGACATCAATCTCAGGGGCAGTGATATCAAGCTTGACCGGAAGCTTGATCGTCTCTTTCTGGGTGCTGCCGGGCATGGTTGCTGTCACGAGGAAGTAATACTGGCCCTCCGGGCAAAGTTCATATTTGCCGGTACGAGCGTTGTAAACCGTACCGTCCCAGTCACCGTAGGTCAGTGCGTAATAATCGCTGATCGTCAGCATCGTATACGCAGCCTGTGCACTCGTGATGTCTGCGCCGAGCAGCTTTGGAATCTGCGTTGCAGAGATGATTGTGCGCAGCGGCGTGCCGGTTTCATCCGTCACCTCGACACGCAGAGTCTGTGCAGAACGGAGCATACCGAGAAGCGGGAACGTCTCTTCCATAGCGCGATCGCCGTTCGGAGAGAAGGAAATGTACGCGGGATTGATTTCCCCTTCCGCCGTGACGCCGGAAATGAGCTGTCCGGCACCAACACCAGTCGAGGGATAGCCAGTAGTTTCATAGTAAATGCTTTCGCCGGTATAGCTGGGTGCGTCAATGATGTTTTCGCAGCCATACCAGTCGCCGTAGAATGCCAGAACCGGCAGACTCAGATCTTCGCATCCGTCGCCGTGCAGTACAGTAAAGCCTTCTACATAGTGATTATACTCCGCGGAGCCGACATTCACCGTCGCATTCACGCTGGCCTTGCCGCCTGCAGGAACGGTTACAGAAGACGCATTGTATGTGATCTGCGCACCAGAGATCTGCTTGATCGTATCAACATTGTCCGCTTCAATGCAGTTGGTATAGAGCGCATCGGGAGTCAGCGTGTAGGTCTGCGGCTGTGTGCCGTAGTTAGTCAGGGTCACAGTGAAGCTGGCTGTTGTGCCAATCTGCTTGAGCGCAGCACCACCAAGTCCGTTGCAAGAGGCCAGAACACGAGTCTTTGCCGCGCCGAGCGGATCGACCATACCAGAGCCTTGCTGACGAACAGAATATGGCGTCGTGCTGTCGGGCTGGCAGATGATATCAGCCGTGTTCATCAGCGCAAGCTTCAGATACTCATTGACACTCATGCCCTTCAGCGACAGTTCACCATTCTCCTGCGCATCCTTGACTGCCTGAAGCGTCAGCGCCGCACCGCCAGAGACATAGGGCGTCGCCATGCTGGTGCCACTCATAGATTCATAGCCGTCGCCGGAAGAGATTGAATAGATGTTTCCGCCAGGCGCGGAGATTTCGGGTTTGATGTCCAGAGACGGAGTGGGACCCCAGCTGGAGAAGGTGCTCATTTCACCGCCGTCGGAGGCAGCAAGGAACTTGGTCTCCAATTCGTGGAAGGTCACACGGTCGCCCTTGGCTGCGATTGCCGTCAACTCTTTGCCGAAATCATTGCTGACCATGATCTGGCAGATCTTACTCCAGGAAGTAGCTGCATCACCGCTGCCAACATTAAACGGGACTTCGCTGCCCGGCTCATTGTTATAGATCACAACGCCGGATGCACCGGCCATATAGCAGAAATTGATTTTTTCTTCAAAGGAAATCTCGCCGCGCTGAACCACAGCGACCCACTTGGAGCCGTCGGTCGGAAGCTCAACGCTGCCGAACAACTCACTGATCGTGCCGTATCCACAATCGACCAGCAAAACATCCTTCAGCGTCTCCCAGCCGTAGAGGCCCGGATTCTCCTCGCGCACTGTATTATAAAGCTGCGAGAAGTTGAAAACTGTTGCTTCATGCGTCGTGCCTGCCGCATCAGTCAGAGAAAGGGTGTTGCCCTTGAGGTAAGTATTGTTGACAGAAGCGACCGACAGAACGCCGGGCGTCGTACTCGGAGCAGAGACTGCACCGGAATCCACAACACCGAAATCATTGGTATTGATGCCAAGCAGCGAAGCGCTGGAGCCGTCGTTGCCTGCCGCCACGCAGCAGAGCACACCGTCATCGGTCGCACTCTGGAGTGCAGACTGGAGATACGCCACGTCGTCATAGAAGCCCGCCGTGCTGCCGAGAGACAGATTCATGATGTCCGCCCCCAGCTTGACGGCGTCCTCGACCGCACGGATAATATCATCCGTGAATGCGCTGTTGCCCATGCCGAACACCTGAAGGCCAAGAATCTGCGCATTGGGCGCAACACCCGTGATGCCGGTATCGCCACCGTTGCCGGCTGCAATGCCGGAGACATGCAGGCCATGAGTGTTGGAGTGGTTATCCATTTCATAGTAGCCGGAATAGCTGTAGGCAAACGGAACCTTGTCCGAATAATAAGTACCGTAGCCAAGCTTCTGAATCAGGGCCTTGGCGTCATTCTCCGTAATGCGGATCTTAGCGCCGTCGGAAAGCTTCATATCGGGGTGATGATAGTTGACGCCGCTGTCGAGCACAGCAATCACCGTACCCTCGCCGGTATAGCCCATTTCCTCCCACATCTTATAGACCGTGGTCATGTGGGACGCATAATTCATCTTCATCTCAAAGGTCGTGACCGGAGAAACCGACTTAACGCCGGGAAGTTCCGCGACCTCCGCCATCTCAGCAGGCGTCATATTCATTGAAAATGTATTGACAAGATACGCTGTTTGCTGAATGGCATCGTTGCCTGTGATCGCCTTTGCGCTGTGAATCACAGTCTGCTGTGCATGCAGTGCCTTTGTCTCCACAGACTGAAGCTGCGCATTCAATTTTGCGCCCGTGCTCTGGACGACAACACTCTGCACAGCCGGCTGCGCCTCCATTTCTACGATCACACGGATCTCCTGATCCGGGTCAAGCTGATCTGCCGAAGCACGGATCAAGCCAGCCTGCTCACGTCTTTCTGTCAGTGCCTTCTGTGCCGCAGCTGTGTCAATGGAGCCTGTCTGCTCCTTCTGCACGGATACGGCGGTATTCTGCTGCGACATACCGACAGCCTGTACCGCATTTCCGGCCAGCAGGCATACAATCAGCAGCAAAACCATCAGGCGTCTGAAAACCTTCATCTTCTGCATCGTCCGTTTCCTCCTTCTACCTTCGTTGTCTGTTTTGCTTCCATTCATTGGGGTGGATCAAACCTTTCCGGCTTAAAATTCCAAAATAGGACTGCTTCACCCATGAATTTTAGAATAGAATACAGAAATACTGTACTTGTTTCAATCGATAAAGTGTTGAATTGCACTCACGTTTTGCCAGTGTATCAATTTCATGCTTGGATTTACATATCTCCATTCAACAATTCATTGAATTTCGAGCAGATTCAGTCAGTTTTTAAAAAGGCCGCAGGCCCGTTATGGCTCATGCCCCCACGGAAAACCACCGAATTTCCTGTTTTTCTTTCTAACGGTGATCGTCCGTCCGTAATTATATTATGTAGAATCAATGAATCGTTGTTTCTGTTGTTTTCAGTGTTGCACTGCTTGAGATTATACGGTATAATGACAATAGAATTCCCAAAATAGGAGGCCAGACAGGCATGGCAAGCAATCAACTCAGCAAAAACATCGCCCGCTGCCGCAAGCAGATTGGCATGACGCAGGAGGATCTCGGTCAGGCGCTCTTCATCTCCGGTCAGGCAGTCTCTCGCTGGGAACGCGGCGGCACCACGGACGCGGAACTGCTGCCAAAAATCGCAGACGCACTCGGCGTCTCGCTCGACGTGCTTTTTGGGCGGGAGGCTGATCGGGAATCCGACGCAGAAACCGCGCTGAGCCGCGAACTTGCACGCACGCCCGCCGCCAAACGCGTTGAGCGTGCAGAGCAGCTGGCATGGCATATGATGAAAATCGTTGCCTCCTCCGGCGGCGGCCCCGGCAAATCCTATTTTCGCGCCATGACAGCCAATGAAAACATGGATCGGCGCAGTGCAGAGGAGCCCCAGCAGATACCGGTCAATAATTACTTTGACTTTGACGCTGGTATCATGCAGGCCTGCGTTGCGCGCGACTTCCATTATGCGCTTCTTATGCCGGAGCCCGAGCAGGGCTACGCCTCTATCATGAAAAACAGCGCTGCCTATCAGAAGTTTTTTGCCTTTCTTGCGCAGGAACATTATCTGGATATGCTGGTGCTGGCCTACCGCGTTCCCGGTGAGCGTAATTTCACAGCGGATTTTGCCTCCCGGCAGCTTGGCATTGACGAAAGCGAAGCCGGGCGCATTCTTGACCATATGTACCAGACACGAATGCTTCAACGTTCGGAGATTCGCTTGGCCGACCGCATTCTTTACGCCTACGCCCGCCACGACGAAACACTGATTGTCCCCTTCTTGTATTTTGCAGGTGAACTGATGCACAACTCTGCTGTGTATTACAGTCTTCCCATGCGCGCGGAACCGATCTTCAAAGCCCCGCTCGGAACCGATTCGTTCTCGCCGGATTGGTGCGACGACACCACACAGAAGGAACTGGACCTTCCTTTCGGCGCCGGTTACGCAGGCGTTTGAGGGATAAACTGCTTTTCCATGGTCTGCTTTTATTAATACGCGCAAACGCGCCGGAGGGATATTTGTCCCCTCCGGCGCGTTTGGAATTTTGAAATCGGCCATCAGCTGTTCAGCTGGACGGTTTTTCCGGCTGCAGCCGGGGCGTTTTTCGCATCCAGCACGAACAGCTTTGCGCATGCTGCATTGGCATCGCTGATCGTAAAGGAGAGGCTGTTTTTGCCGGACTGGAGCGGCTGGATCACCGTGTGCAGCAGACGTCCGTCCGCGTCATAAAACGCACAGATCACGCGCGCGCCGCTATCCTGCATGCAGGCAATCTCCGCAGTGACGACTGCTGCATCACGCTGCGCGGAGAGGATCTCGGTCACGGTACCGCTAATAAATAATTTCCTTTCATCCTCATCAAAAGAATTACCACCAATAAATGTTTGGCACCACGCTTCCATAGCGGAGCCTATGTAAGAATAAGAGGATGTCGGCCCATATCCTACAATATCCATTATGTAGTCACAAAATAAAATCGCTGTATTATCATTCGTCAGCTTTACAACTTGCCAGCTAATTGTATTATTGTTCCGCTTGCCTAATGCAATATGTGTTCCAACCGATATTTGTTTATTTGTTGACTTTGTTCCCGCATATATGTAGCATTCTTCACTGCGAAGATCTCTGTCGTCAGGGCGGCCAGCATGCACAGGGCGAGTGCAAGGGCGGTGAGGCGGCGGAGGAATCCAGACTGCTTTTTCATGGTAACTCCCTCTTTCTTCTCATTTCTTTAGCAAATACTACCTGAATTTATTGTACATGGGAAAGGACTTCTTTGCAACGGGTTTGCAGAAAAAAATGGAGAAAATCGGCGAAGATTTTCTCCATTCAAGCATATCAATGTGGTTCATTTTTTATGGAATGGTGTGGATTACGCAGAATCCCGTAGGGGTCGATGCCCACATCGCCCCGGCAGGATGCACCGGTTTTTACGAAAATCCACAGCGAATTCGAGACTTCCACACGGGCCGATGTGGGCATCGGCCCCTACAACGAAATAGGAAACTGTGTGCGGATTCGCCGTAAATTTCCGAAAAGTCGTTGCTTTCTACCGGACGCAGGGTTACAGGGAAAAATCCGCGTCGTCGTGGGTGTGCTTGGGGGCGGCGGGGCGGCCGGGGATGCGTCGGAGGGGATCGTAGCGGAAGCGGCGGCAGCGGTGGTTGCTGGGGACGATGCCGCAGAACTGACAGACCATCGTTTCATCGTCAATTTTCCCCGCGAACTGGCAATAGGTACAGTAGCGGTCGATCTTCTTTCGGAACAGCATGGCAAGCCGCCTCTCTTTTCTTTCGTGTTGCCCCCATTATACACGCTTTCCGCGCAAATTGCTATGGTACTTTTTGCGAAACAGCAGAAGACTTACCGCACAAAGAAGAAGTGACACTGCCCCTGTCGTTTCCGGGCTCTCCACGCCGGAAAGCGCGGCAGCGGGCCAGCTTTCCGCGTGCAGCAGCGGTGCGGCAATGAGCGTGAGCGTGCAGGAAAGCGCAGCCTGAAGCGCCTTGCACGGCAGGAGCCGCTTTCCGCTCAGCCCGTACTCCTGCACGGCGGCCCGGCTCTGTGCCAGAACACTTATGCCGCCGAAGGACAAAAGCACTGATGCAATGCACAGCTTCCAATGAAGCGCAAGCGCGCAGTCTGTCAGCGCCGCGCAGCCTGCGGACAGTTCCAGCGTACCGAGGAACAACGGCAGTGCCTCTGACGGCAGGAAGCGGCCTGCGGCAAGCAGAAAATAGCGGGAGAGAACGGAAAAGACCGTAACAAACATGCAGATTTGAATTGCGTTCATCCCTGCGCGGCGCACTGACTCGGAAAAAGCTGCGGCAAAAGATTCGGGCTGCTGCGGCTTGGCAGCAGACTTTGCGGACGTGGGCTGTTTTTTCGCGGTCAAGCGGCAAACAAGTACAGCGGAAATGATTTGAACCGCGTACAAAAAAGCGCCTGCCGCCGCGCTTTTGAAGACTGCGCCGCCGAGCACGCCGAAGATAAACGACGGCCCGGATTGATTACAGACGGCAAGCGCGCGTTCAGCGTCCGGCTCGGAGAGTTCACCGCGTGTATAAAGCACCCCAACAGCCTGTGCGCCCGCCGGATAGCCGCCAAGAAGGCCGAGCAGAAACGCGCTGCCCGCTGCGGGCGGCAGACGCAGAAGCTTTGCCGCTGCGCCGCCGAATCGCGCGGAAAACCGCGTAGAAAAGCCGAGCAGCAGGAATAAGTTGCTGCACACAAAAAACGGAAACAGCGACGGCAGGATCACCCGTCCGCAAAGCGTGAGCGCGCTGCGTACACCATCCGCCGCAACCTGCGGCAGAGCAATCAGCAGAACAAACGCCGCCAGAAGCGCAAGCGCCTGAAATAGCTTTCTCATGCCTCTCCCCTCCCTCGGATAAAAACCTATGCAGCCATGGAAAGAATTAGTCTGTCCGGCATAAGCATATAGCAAACGAAAAACAGGAGGCGCTGCCGTTTGAAAAAACTGCGTTCGTATCTGGCCGCCGCATCCATGCGGCTGGGACTGCCGATGGATATTGCCGCAGGGCTGCCGCATCTGGAGGTCAACGGATTTCGGGAATGTTCGGTTGACCGGCACACCGGAATTCTGGAATATAACCGGGAGCGGATCGTGATCGGGCTGAACATCGGAAGTCTGACCGTTGTAGGAAGCGGGCTGGAGATTCGGCAGATGCACCGCGAACGGCTGACGATCATTGGTCAAATCGACTCTCTGACCTACGGCGAGGGAGGTCTGCGCGGATGTGGCGGGTAATCTGGTTTTTTCTCGGCGTATCTCGGCTGTCCATCACGGGAGCAAGCCCGGAATGGTGCATGCAGCGACTGGCAAAGGCGCGTATCGCGTTTCATTTCTGCGCAAAGCCGGACGACTTTACCGCTGAGATCTGGATTTTGCGGCGGGATGAGGCGCGTGCAGCGCAGCAGATTCGCATGGGTGGCTGCGACTGTGCAGTTCTCGAGCGCAGCGGCTTCTCTGCTGTGTTCGACGGGCTGTGGAAGCGGCCCGTGCTTCTTATTTTGCTGGCAGCCGCTATTACGGCAGCAATTCTTGTGCCGAAGTTTGTTTTTTTCTATGAAGTTGAGGGCAACGAGGCTGTGCCGAGTGCACAGATTTTGCGGGAACTGCAGGAACTTGGCGTAGGCTTTGGAACATATGGGCCGTCGATCAAGCCGCAGGAACTGAAAAATCAGATGCTTCTGCGCATTCCGAAGCTGCAGTGGCTGACCGTGCAGCAGAGCGGCATGTGCGCGCGTGTGGTCGTGCGGGAACGGCCTGACAAAGTGCCCGTTCTGGACCGAAAAGCACCAACGGACGTAATCGCGGCGCGCGCAGGTGTTCTGACGCGCGTGGAGGCTGTGGCCGGAAACTGCCTCTGTGTGCCGGGGCAAGCTGTTGCAAGCGGAGAGTTGCTGGTGTCCGCTTATACGGATTTCGGCTTTAAAACGCAGGTAACGGCAGCACGGGCAGAGATCTACGCCGAGACGGTCCGGCAGGCCGTGTGCATCGTCCCAGAGACAGAGCAGGCCAAGGAGCGGCGTGCTGCGCCGCGCTATGCGGTCAGTTTGCTTGTCGGACGGCGGCGTATTTCGCTTTTCTGTGCAGCTGTACCGGAGCGGTCTTATGAAAAAGAGACAAAAACGCAGTATTTCACGCTTCCTGGCGGTTTTTCTTTGCCATTGGGGATTGCAATTACAAGAATTTGTGAGTATGATACAAGAGAAGAAAAATTGCGGGCGCAGGACGCGGAAGACCGGCTTTTGGAGTTGGTGCAGGCAGATGCCTTGCGCGATATGATTGCCGGAACCATTACGGGCTGCTCTGTTCGGACGGAGCGTTCCGGCGGCTGTATCCGCCTGCACGCAAGTCTGCGGTGCGAGGAAATGATTGCTCGCATGCGGCCCGCAAGCCTAAAGGAAGCGATTGAATGACAGAACGGACCATCAATGCCGAGCGTGTCGAACAGCTGATTGATGTTTTCGGCTCCTTTGACGAAAATGTACGCAAAATCGAAGACGCGTTCGGCATCAAGATCACGAACCGCAACAACGAACTCAAAGTCACAGGCGACGAGGAAGCCGCCGACAAGGGCTGCCGCGCAATCGAGGCGCTGCTGGCGCTGTCTGCCAAGGGCGAGGAGATTGATGAGCAGAAGGTGCGCTATCTGATTAATCTTGTCAACACAGGAAACGAAGATCAGGTCAGCAAAATGGCCAAGGATGTCGTCTGCGTGACAGCCAAGGGGCGGCCCGTCAAGGCCAAGACCATCGGCCAGCAGAATTATCTCAAGGCCATTGAGAAAAACACCATCACCATTGGCGTCGGCCCCGCCGGTACGGGCAAAACGTATCTCGCCGTGGCCGCGGCGGTGGCGGCGTTCCGGGAAAAGACCATCGACCGCATCATCGACACCTTCCCGGCCAGCCAGCAGCAGCAGGTTCGCGTTCAGCTTTCCATGGTGCTGCGGGCGGTCGTCAGCCAGCGCCTTGTGCCGACGGTGGACGGCATGCAGACGCCGGTGTTCGAGGTTATGGCCGTCAACCCCGCCATTCAGAACATGATCCGCGACGGCAAGACGTTCCAGATCGACAACGTGATTTACGGCGGCGCGGCCTCGCAGGCGATGCTTTCGATGGATAACGAATTGATTCGGCTGGCAAAGGAAGGCCGGATTACCTGGGAAACGGCGCAGCTATACGCCGTTAATCCGGATATGCTGCGAAAGCGGCTCTGATGCAGAGGGAGGATATCCATGAGCGAAACCATCCGGATTCAGATGATGGATGAATTTGTCATCTACCTCAACGAGCGGCAGGCCGATCACATGGTCAACAAATCCAAAAAAGGGCTGGCGCTGATCGAATACCTGATTGCGAACCGGGGGGAGCCGGTTTCCAACCGCCGCCTGCTCTCCACCTTCTGGAACGATGAAAACGTGACCAACCCCGAAAACGCGCTCAAAACGCTCATCAGCCGTGTGCGCACGCTGCTTAGCCAGATTTCGCCGGAGCTGGGCAACTGCATCGTCGCCGACCGCGGCGCGTATCACTGGGAATGTCCGCCGGAGATGACCGTCGATCTCTACGAGCTGGAGGACATCTTTGCCCGCCTGCCCAACGTGCGCGACGGCGAGCGCAAGCGCGAGGACTATCGCCGGATGATGACGCTCTACCGCGGCGCGCTGCTGCAAAAGAGCGAGCTGAACGAGTGGGCGTATCCCCGCGCGGTGACGCTGCACAACCAGTATATCGCCGGCGTATACGACTACATCGACCTGCTCAAGCAGAGCGGGCGGGACGAGGACGAGCGGGAGATCATCAGCGTCTGCCGAAGCGCGCTGGAGAGAGAGCCGTTTGACGACAGCATCCACATCGAGCTGATGCGCACGCTGCTCAGGGGCAACAACGCGACCGAGGCCAAGGCGCAGTACGAAGAGGTCATGCACCTGCATTACCACTACCTGAACGTGAAGCCGAGCCGCGAGCTGATGGAGTTTTACAACGAGATCGTCGAGGCGAGCAAAAACATCGAGTTCAACCTCGAATCCATCTGCCGCCAGCTCTACCAGAGCAGCCGGGAACAGAGCGCGTTCGTCTGCGATTTCGCGGTGTTCAAGGAAATTTTCAATTTGCAGATCCGCAACATCGAGCGTCTGGGGACGACGATGTTCCTCGCTGTGATAACGGTATCCGGCACGGACGGCGGGCAGATGGAGAGCATCCGGCAGGAAAACGTGATGCGCGGCCTGATGGAGATTTTGCGCAACAACCTGCGCGAGGGCGACGTCATCACGCATTTCTCCCCGACGACGGTTGCGATGCTGCTGCCGACGGTGGATTACAACACGGGCGACGGCGTGATGGATCGCATCAAGCAGAAATTCTATCAGGCGTATCCCAACTCCAACGTGCTGTTCAACTACCGCATTGCGCCGCTGAGCGCCAACGCGATCGTCGAGGAGCCGCAGAAGCCGCGGCGCGGCCGGGGCAGGGCGACTCAAATGGCGCAGAAGGAAAATGCGGTGAAACCGCCGAAAACAAAGATGACGAAAATAAAATCTGAAAACGCGGAGAAAGGCGAGTGATTGTCATGAACAAGGAAATCATCGAGAAGGTTCAGAACCTGATTGGGGCGTACTCTTGTTGCAAAGAGGCGAAGGATGCGGCGAACGCATATCTCTCCGCCATCGGCACGGATGAAGAAAAGACGCAGGCGAAGAAGCTCGTCGCCGAGCTGGAAGAAGATATTATGCCTATCGACGGGCTAATCAGCTTTTCCGCCTCCGATATGGGCGCGAAAGTCTTCGGCGCGGGAAAGGCAAAGGAAGTGTTTGCACATGCCGAGGCCATCAAGGCCGCAGGCGCGAAATATTGCGACTGTCCCGCCTGTGCGGCCTGTGAAGCGATTCTTAGCCATAAGGACGAATTGATTGGTTAATTATAAAAGGCTACTTAGATAACGAGATCAACGAAAACATGCCGACCACAGATGACAAGAACGACATGATGTGTTCAAGCCGCCGGTGTTTGCCCACGCGACATATGATTCTACCAAGGTGGACGGCGTTGTGGGCAAGTTCCTTGATGCAAGGTGGAAATTCAAGTAAAAAAAAGCGTCCGCGCCCGTGAGGAGCGCGGATGTTTTTACGATTAGGCAGATATTTTATTTTTCGTGTAGTCTTTAACCCATGTTTGCCCCGGGTGAAGTAAAAAACCATTTTCAGAAGCGGTAGCTAGTTTATATGCGGATGCCCGCTGCCCTTTTGGAAGGTTTCTTAGATGGGAACCAACACCTTGGGGGATTTTTGCTCCTTTGTAAGAATGTGTTGCATGGATAACAAGACGCGGCTGTGTTGCTTCAACAAGGCTAGGTTTCTTAATGGTCTGTGTCATGGTGCTATACTTAGGCACTTCACTTATTTTGTTTTTAAGCGATTTCCATAAAGCAAGGAGCTGATCTTGGTTTTTGATACCGAGTATCAGAAGTATAATTAATGGTATTCCTACGCCTGCTAAGATAAGTTCGGTTTTATGCACTTTTAGCCACTCAATAAAGCTACGTTGTTCAGCTTCCATCTAAATACCTCCCTTATTGATGTGGACAATAATGTCCGCGTCTGCTATAATCAATTATAGACATTAATGCCCGCATAGTCAAGGAATTTAGATGCGGCGTTTTTTGCAATAATGTCCATTTTTAGGAGGAATTACAATGGCTAACAGAACTTTGCAGAAAATTCCTGTAAATAAGGGACGTTTTTTTGAAGTCCTCAAATTGCGGAAGTGTAGCATTAGAAAATTAGGCGAGGCGTATGAACAGATCGGAAGAACTGAAAAAACTATACGTAGATGTCTAGATGATGGCAAGATGCCGCCTGACTTGCTAGATAGAATAGCAAAATATCTGAATATTCATCCTGATTATCTAGCGGGTGTTTATGATGATAAATTAAATCGAATAGAGGATAAAGATTCAAGAGCTTTTTTCAAATCATTTATCAAGCCAGAAAAATATCCATATATCCTCAAAGAAAGAGACGAACTACATTATGAGTCCTATTTTGAAAATATATTGATAATGAGCAAGATTTCAATAGAACAATTTAATACTCTTCCGACCGAAGAACGGATCCTGCTTCGACAGGAAATGGATGTTTCCATTCTTGAGGTAATCGCAAAACATTTTAAAAAAAACTCTCTTGGGGAAAGTATCAGTGATGAACTTGAATATTACAGATCAAACGTAGGAGATTTTGATCCGTTTTCCGGCTATGCTTATTTAGAAGGCATAGGCCTTCCTGATCCAAATCCTGATGATATTTTCTTAGATGATTCGGAAGTACAAGAAGAAAATAAATCTGACAATCAAGAATAATTCATCTGCAATCACGATTTTTCGGCTTGAGATATAGTATTGGGGTTTACAGCACCTCGATCTGGCAGGAGCGCATGGTTTCCAGCGCGGCCTCATGCTTTTGGGGCGTAACGCCCGCGCAGAGCGCGCCGTTTACGATGAAATCCGCCTCCGGCAGGGCGGCCTTGAGGAGCAGGGCGTTGGAGACGACGCAGATATCCGTGCACACGCCGCAAAGCTCGACGCAGAAGCCCTTTCCGTCCGCCGCGCCCTTTTCCTCGGCCAGCGCACGGACGTATTCGCACAGCGCCGCAGAGCCGAAGGTCGGTTTCGCAAAGGAGATCATGCCCTGCGCACATTCCTTGGCGATATCCGGCTCGAGCGCCCAGCCGGGCGTATCGCGGATGCAGTGCGGCACGGGCAGAAAGCGCCCCTCGCGGGTATTCAGATAATCCGGCTCATGGGTATCCAGCGTGAAGGCGACCTGCGTCTGTTCCGCTTTCGCCTGACGGATGCGCGCGGCGACGGCGGGGACGATGGCG
>ERZ779840.505-NODE-505-length-45560-cov-10.985782_pt1 | contig 45560 bp, 47 predicted proteins | sample MGYA00511561_ERZ779840 | MGnify/ENA primary metagenome ERZ779840 (study PRJEB29588, sample SAMEA2162036) | human gut metagenome | biome: human gut; feature: human-associated habitat; material: faeces | place: Denmark | collected 2008/2010 ...
CCGCCGATCGTAATGCTCGGCGAGGGGGGCGATTACCTTGCCGTCCGCCGCGAGACGCTCGACGATATCGTGAGCATGGATGTATAAATATATAAGTATATAAATATAATGCAAGAACTCAGGAGCAGCCCGCCGGGCTGCTCCTGAGTTCTTTCGGCTCTGTGTTAAAATCAGGATAGTAGGATTTTAACAAATTTTGCTGCTTTGTTATGACTTTTTTAAAACCTGTATCGAATATAATTTTCTCTATTGCATTTGAGATGATTTAATGTTATAATCTGGTACACGTATTATAGGGAACGTGGTCTGAAGAACGAGTAATAGGATAAGAAGAACGCATCATGAAAAGATCTCTCCAAAAGGTTTGGAACGTAATCAGCACTATCATAGTCGCGATCGTTGTGATCCTGGCGCTGCTTCTGGTCGGGGCGCGGGTTGTCGGCCTGCAGGTGTTCACCGTGCTCTCCGGTTCTATGGAGCCTACATATCACACCGGTTCGCTTATCTATGTCAAAAAGGTCGACCCGTACACTATCGAGCCCGGCCAGCCCATCACCTTCATGCTGGATGAAAACACCATCGCGACCCACAGGGTCGTGGGCATCGTTCCCGATGAGGAGGATCCCACGGTCATCCGCTTCCGCTGGGACTACGACCGGCTGAAGATCGCGCCCTGCCGTCAGTTCGGCTCCACGCGCACGGACGATCTCGTGATCGCCGCGCATAATTTTGAGAGCCATTTCGGGCGACTGAAGGAGCTCACCGGCGGCGAGACGGTCATATTCACGGACATGGATGGCGTCGTCAGCACCTACTCCGTCACGAGGCTCGAGACGCTGAACCCGAATTCCGTCGAAGCCGTGCAGAACAGTGGGCATGACCTTGTCCTCTACACCTGCACCAAGGGCGGCAAGACGCGCGTCACAGTCTTCTGCGACCGCGTTGACGATGCGGGAAGCGCCGCATTACCGGTACCGCAGGCATAATAAATAAAAATTGGGTGTACCCGCGCTGAACGGGTACACCCAATTTCATTATGGAGAAAGAGTTATGAACGCATATAGCAGCCGCCGTTGACGTCGATGCAGGCGCCGGTGACGTAACCGGCTTCCTCGGACGCGAGGTATACGACGGCGTAGGCGACGTCCTCGCAGGTGCCGATCTTGCCCATGGGCGTGCGCTCTATCGCGGCGTCCAGACGGTGCGGATCGGAATTGACGAGGATCTCATGCAGTGTCTCGGTCATGTGCGTGCCGGGGGCGACGCAGTTGACGGTGATGCCGTCAAGCGCGACAGTGCGTGCGAGCGTCTTTGCAAAGGACTGCTGCGCGCCCTTGGTGGAGGCGTAATGCACCTGCCCGAACAGCGCACCCTGCTGGGCGGTGACGGAGGAGGTCATGATTATGCGCCCGTAGTGGTTGCGCTTCATAACGGGGATTGCGTACTTGCTGCATAGGAACGCGCCGGTGATGTTGGTGTTCTGCACGCGTTGCCAGTCCTCAAGGGTCATGTCGTAGATGTTGCGGTTGCTGTTGACGCCGGCGTTGTTGCAGAGGATGTCAAGGCGGCCGAATTCTTTATCGACAGTTTCGATCATATGGATGACGTCTTCTTCCTTGCTGACGTCGGCGCGGATGATGATGGCGCGGCGGCCCTTGCCGCGGATGTATTCGGCGACCTTTTCGGCCTTTTCGAGAGAGTGCTCCGAGGTGTAGTTCACGGCGACGTCCGCCCCGGCTTCCGCCAGACAGCGCGCCATTGCCGCGCCGAGCCCCTGCGAGGAGCCGGTGACCAGAGCGACCTTACCTGTTAAATCAAACATAGTTCTGCCTCCATTCAGATTTTATATGTTACCAATCGGCTATGCTGCCGTCTTCAAATTCGAGATGGGGCGTGTCCCATGTGCCGTCAAAGCGCAGCGCATCAAGCTTGCTCTCGTCGACCTCGATGCCGAGACCGGGACCTTCGGGGATGCGGATATAGCCGTCCTCGATCTTGAACGGGGTCTTGAGAATGCCGACGCCGAGATCGGCATGGTCGGGCATACCGGGGTGCTCCTGCGCGAGCAGGTTCGGCACGCAGGCGTCGAGCTGCATGCAGGCGGCGAGGGAGATGGGGCCGAGGGGATTGTGCGGCGCAATCTGCATATAGTAGGTCTCGGCCATAGCCGCGATCTTGCGCGCCTCAAATATGCCGCCGCAGTGGCAGAGGTCGGGCTGGACGACGGAGACGGCCTGCTTCTCAATAAGCTCGCGGAAGCCGAACTTCGTGAAGAGACGTTCACCTGCGGCGATGGGTATCGTTGTGCTGCGCGACACACGCACCATTTCGTCCACATTTTCGGGCAGCACCGGCTCCTCGACGAAGAGCGGATAATACGGCTCGAGCGCCTTGAGCAGGCGGATGGACATCGCGGGACTCACGCGGCCGTGGAAGTCGATCGCGATATCGACCTTTTTGCCGACGCGCTCACGCACAGCGGCGAAGCGCTCAACGACCTTGTCGACCATTTCCATATTGTCGATGGGCCTGATCGGCGGGATGATGGAATATTTCATAACGGTGAAGCCGTCGGCGAGACGCTTGTCCGTTATCTTCAGCATGTCGGGTATCGGGAAGTCGCCGGGGTGGCCGGTCGGCTTGAGGTGGCCGTACATGCGCACCTTGTCGCGGTAAGCGCCGCCGAGCATTTCAAAGACCGGCATGTTATAGTACTTGCCCTTGATGTCCCAGAGCGCCATTTCGATGCCGGAGATGGCGGAGCAGAGGATGGGGCCGCCGCGGTAGAAGGTGCGGCGGTACATGCCCTGCCAGAGGTGCTCTATCTTCAGCGGGTCTGCGCCGATGAGCATGGGTCTGAACTCATTGACGGCGGTCTCGACAGTTCTTGCACGGCCTTCAACGACAGGTTCGCCCCAGCCGCATATCCCCTCGTCGGTTTCGATTTTGAGGAACATCCAGCGCGGACGGATATGTATCATCTTCAGGTCAGTTATTTTCATTGTAAATTACCTCTCAGAGTCCTTCAAAGTAGGTGCTCGTATGGTCAGCGGGGCGGATATTTGTAAGCGTGCCCTTGTAGTGGCGCAGATCAATGGGCTGGAAAGGATATTTCAGGCAGTTCTCCTCATTTATCTCAAGGCCGAGGCCAACGCCCGTCGGGATGAGGATATTGCCCTTGTCGAACACGACGCGCTCATTCGTAAGCTCCTTGCGCCATGAGACGTCAGTAAAGCTTATCTCCAGAATGCGGAAGCCCTGAGTGCTCGCGGCGATATGCAGCGTCGCGGCGTTCGCGACGGGGCCGCTTGGGTTGTGCGGCGCGAGAGCCACATAGTGTGCTTCGCACAGGGCGGCCATCTTCTTGACGGCAGAGATGCCGCCGCAGTGGCTGATGTCGGGCTGGACGAAGTCTGCGCAGCCGCGCTCCAAGAAGTCGCGCATCTGTGTGAGGGAATAGAGCCGCTCGCCCGCCGCGATGGGAACAGGGGAGCTCTTGTGCACCTGCGCGAGAGCGTCAAGGCAGTCGGGAGGCGTAGGCTCCTCGAAGAAATACGGGTCAAAGGGCTTGAGTGCGTTTGCGATCTTTATGCCGGTGGCAATATCGAAGCGGCCATGGCCTTCAATCAGCAGGTCAACGTCATTTCCGACCGCGCCGCGCACAGCCTCAACGATCTCTATCGAGCGGCGGAAGTCCGCGTTCTCCATATACATATAGGCCTTGCCGAACGGGTCCCACTTGAGGGCGGTGACGCCCATGTTCTTGGCCTTGACGGCGGCAGCGGCGAACTCATCCGCGGTCTTTGCACCGGCAAACCAGGCATTCGCGTACATACGCACACCGTCGCGCACCTTGCCGCCGAGCATTTCATACACCGGCACCCCGGCGGCCTTGGCCTTGATGTCCCACATGGCCATGTTCACCGCGGAGACGGCGCTCTGGAGCACGGGGCCGACGCGCCAGTAGGAATCGCGGTAGAGCTCATGGGATATGCGCTCGACCTCGCGCGGGTCCTGCCCGATGAGCACACGCTTTATATCCTCGATCGCGCCGAGCAGGGCGTTCTCCTTATATTCCAGCGTGCCCTCGCCGATACCGGATATGCCCTCGTCGGTCTCAAGCTTGACAAAGACGAAATTCGTCCGGTAGGTAAAAACGTTGAATGTCTTGATATCTGTGATTTTCATGGATGTATCCTCCAGTTATACTTCAAATTCGGCATAGTGCTCCGGGACAAGGATGCGCTGGCCGCCGTCCCGGAACTCCTCTATAAACTCATTCACGTCGCAGCCATAGGCCTTGAACATATCCCAGTGCATCGGGAGCACGGCCTTCGGTGCGAGGATCGCTGTAAGGCGCGCAGCGTCGACGGCGTTCATGTTGTAGCCGCTGCCGTTTATCGGGAGCATCAGCAGATCCGCGCCCTGCGGGTATTCCGACGGCAGACGCTTGTGGAACATGGTGTCCCCGGTGTGGCAGATGACCTTGCCGTCGCCCTCGATGACAACGCCGATGGGGTGCTCATCGCTGTGCGCGGCGTAGGTCGAGCTGAAGCGGATGCCGCTCAGCGTAATTTCAATGCCGGGATCAAAGAGCATATAGTTCTCTGCCCTTGCATAGCGCGCGCGGAGCGCGGCGAGCACATTCACCGGTGCCAGCACCGCAACAGGGCCGTTCGCTGCGAGCAGTCTGTCGAGCGTACCGAAGTCGGTATGGTCGTCATGGATATGGGTGAGTATCACAATGTCGACGTGGCTTTCAAGAAGCTCATCCCTCATCGGGACCTCGCGGCGATAGCTCTCACCTTTTTTATATCTGAGCGTATCGGAAAGATAGGGGTCGATCATAATGACCGTGCCGTTATCCGTGACCAGACGGAAGCCCGCCTGACCGAGCCAGCTTATCTTCATATACAGTTCCTCGCTTTATCTTATATCCTGAGCAATATGCTTTGCGTTAAATACAAAACACATTGCTTAGGATATAACGGGCATCCGTTGGGATGCCCGTTATAAAGTTCAGTCGGATCAGCCGTTGACGATGGCAAGGACCTGATCGAGCAGATCGGTGTAACCGCCGGCCTCGGCGCTCTCGCTCCAGAACGGAGTGAAGAGGTCAATGAGAGCCTGCTGGTCGTCAAACTGGGTGATGGTGCAGCCGGCTTCTTCAAGCTTGGTCTGGTAGCCGGACTCGTTTGCGATAACGGTCTCGTTCAGCTCTTCCTGGCACTGCTTCCAGGTGGAGGTGAAGAGCTCCTGAGTGGCCTCGTCGAGGGAGTTCCACTTATCGGCGTTCATGACAGGGCCGATGACGGAGATCATGTGGCGGGACAGGCAGACGTACTTGCCGAGCTCATAGAAGCCCTGAGTGTAGAAGGCTTCGAGACCGGACTCAACGCCGTCAACAAGGCCGGACTGCATTGCGGTGTAGGCCTCGTTCCAGGGAACGACGGTGGGGCTCATGCCGAGGGTGTTGAAGGTGTTCAGGTAGAGGTCGGTGCCGGGGGAGCGGAGCTTGTAGCCCTTGCAGTCGTCAAGGCTGGTGATGGGGGTCTTGGTGATCATGTTGCGGAAGTTGTTCCAGGTCCAGCCGAAAGCGTGCATATTCAGTGTATCCTCGAGCTGCTGGTCGAGCTGTGCGCCGACTTCGCCGAAGATGACCTTGCCTGCGGTCTCATAGCTGTCATACAGGAAAGGCATTGCGGTCAGTGCGAAAGCGGGGACTGCGGAAGAGAGCTGGGAGCAGTCAGCAAGGCACATATCGAGGGTGCCCATCTGGACGGCATCCTGAGCGTCGGTCTGGTTGTAGAGGGAAGCTGCGGGGTAGATGTCGATGGTGATCTTGCCGCCGGACTGCTCGTTGATCATGGTCGCCCACTTGGTCAGTGCTTCGTGGATGGGCTGGTCAACAGCATTGTGGTGGGAGAGCTTCAGGGTCATCTCGGGGTACTCGACTGCTGCGGTGTCAGCTGCAGCGTCGGCTGCGGGTTCTGCTGCGGGAGCTTCCGTTGCTGCGGGGGCAGCGGACTGGCCGCAGGCGCACAGTGCAAAGCACATAACGAGTGCAAGCACCAGAGCGATGAGTTTCTTCATTTTGGGGTTCCTCCTAAATTTTTTTATGATCACAGAGCAGATGCTCCGGGATTCCGGATTTGTTTCCCTGTCACATCAGAGAGGGAAGCCAGGTGACAAGCGCGGGGATGAAGATGACGAGCAGGGTCACGCTGTAGTTGACGGTGATGAACTTGAAGATATTTCTGACGACCTTCTCGAGCGGGGTGTCGGTAATGCTTGCGGAGATGTACATGAGCAGGCCGACCGGGGGAGACATGCCGCCCATGTCGAGCGTCAGGATGCAGACCATTGCAAAGTAGATCGGGTCAAAGCCGTAGGCGGCGATGAGCGGGGTGAAGATAGGCACGAGCATGAGCATCGCAGCGTTGGAATCGATGAACATACCGGCTATGTAGAGGATAATGCTGATGAATATCAGGATCAGGTAGGGGTTGCCGTGGAAGACCTGAGACGCGGCGAGCACGACCTTGGAGAGGTTGTAATTCGTGGCGAGGGTGCCGAAGATACCGGCAAAAACAACGACGATCATGCAGTTAGTCGTGCCGTGGACTGCATCCTTGAAGCACTCCCAGACGTGCTTGGTGTTCATGGTCTTGCGGATGAAGCCGTATATGATGCTGTATACGCAGGCGACAACGCCGGCTTCGGTCGCGGTGGTGGCACCGGAGAGGATGCCGCCGATGATTATCACGGGCATGATGAGCGCGGGCAGCGCCTTAAGGGTATCCTGACCGAGAGCCTTCCAGCCGACGAACTTCGACTTGGGGATACCGGCCTTGCGGGCATAGATGCCGTTGACGATCATGTAGCCGATGGCAATGACAAGACCGGGGATGATACCGGCCATGAACAGCTTGCCGATGGCGATGGAGGTAACACCGGAGTAGAGCACCATCATTATGCTCGGCGGGATGACCGGGCCGAGAGCGCCGCAGGAGGAGACGAGGGCGCAGGAGTAGCCGTCGTCATAGCCGTCCTTGCGCATGATGGGGACAAGGATGGAGGCGAGAGCGGAGGTGTCGGCATTCGCGGAACCGGAGACGCCCGCCATCACGACGCCGGTGACGATGGTCGCGTGGCCGAGGCCGCCCTTGAAGTGGCCGACAAGGCTCTTTGCCCAGTTGACGAGGATGTCGGTGATGCCGGACTTCTCCATCAGGGTACCGGCCAGCATGAAGAAAGGCACTGCCATGAGGGAGAAAGAGTCCATACCGGTGAAGAGCTTCTGTGGGATGATTATACCGGTGAGCGAGGGGTCAAAGAAAAGAGTAACGACGGCGGAAATGACCATGCCGTAGGCGACGGGCATGCCGATGAACAGCAGCAGGAAGAACAGCCCGAAAAGAATACCAAGCATCATATCTCTTCACCATCCTTATTCTCGTGAATTATCTTGATAAACAGATTGATAACGACCTCGAGCGAGAAGAGCACGAGCAGCGCCGCGCCGACCGCCTGAGAGGAGTACATAAAGGAGGCGGGCAGGTGAATGCCGTCAAGGTACTTGTGCGCCGCGGAGAACTTCTGGCACAGTTGGACGGTGTAGGCAAAGTAGAAGCCGCCGAAAGCGCAGATGAGCATGTTGCAGATGAGCCAGGAGATGTCCTGGAACTTCTTCGGCAGGCGCTTCACAAGAACGTCAAAGCCGAGGTTCTGCTCATGGCGGACAATGATGGGGAAATAGAGCATCAGCATCCAGATGAACAGGTAGCGGCAGAGCTGCTCGCTCCACCAGATGGGAGAGTTGAGCACGTATCGGGCGATAACGGCGACGAGGGTGATGCCGGTAAAGCCTACGACAAGCGCGCCGCAGATGTTCTTGAGGATCTTCTCAAGGACATCAAAGATTTTACCAATTGCTTTCAAGTTTATTACCTCCACTTACGTTTATTTGTGTATGTGCAAAGCAATTTTGATATTTGATATTTTAGGCAGCACAGAAATGTGATATTTGATATTTTAACGTCAAAGGGACAAAAACACCAATTTCGTCCCCCATGGGATACCAAAAACCGGGTCGTCAGATCTGCCCGGCGTATACTTTCAGGAAGTTCTCCATCGCGTGGCCGACGTGCTTGTCGACCGCGGCCTTGATGGCAAGTGCGTCTTTCTTTTCGAGCGCGGCGATAAGCTCCGCGTGCTCGCTGTACACTGCCTGTACGCGGGCGGTGCTGGGCATGTAACTTTTGCGCAGGGCGCGGATAAGCATATGGTAATAGCGGTAAAGCTCGATAGCTTTAGAGTTGCCGCCGCGGGACATTATCAGCCCGTGGAATTTCGTGTTCAGGTCTATATAGCCGGTGCTCAGCGTCTGACCGGCGGCGATAAGGCCGATCTCCTCATTTACGGCCTTGAGCTCGTCTATAAGCTCATCGTCTATATAGGGCAGGGCAGATTCATAGATAAGGCACTCCAGCGCTCGGAGCAGGCCGTATATCTCCCTGACAAAGGTCTCGTCGATGCACAGAACGGTCGCGCCCTTGTAGGCGTTGATCTCCAGCAGCTTCTCGCCCTCGAGCGTTCTGAAAGCCTCGCGCACGGGCATATTGCTCGTGCCGTAGCGCTCTGAGATCTCTTTTATCGTGATGCGGCTGCCGGCTTCTATCTTCTTGCTGATTATATCCTCGCGCAGACGCTCTGTAACCTTGGAGGCAACCGTGCCTTCAAAGACTATTTTCTCTGCCATAACAACCGCTCCGTATTCTGTATTTCGCTGCGTAATTCATTCTTCGTTCACAATATTATCAAGCGCGCAGCGAATTGTCAATAGACTTTCTCGCGGAAATGATATTTGATATTTGACATTTTGATCAATCTCTGCTACCATAAAGCCAGATAACGCAAGGGGTCTTGTGCAGCGTGCATAAAAAATCTGCCGGAACTTTGGCAAAAGTGCCCGGTACTCAGGAGTGATAAGTGCAATGGAAAAATCGGTTATCATTGACAACGGAAGCATCAGAGCAAATATCCTGCTGCCCGGCTGGGGCTATGACCGTTCGCGCTATGACTGGGGCGGCATGGTCGAGCAGGTGTGGCACAAGGGGCACACGTTCCTCTCCAGGGAGCTCAACAGCAGCGGCGGAGTAGGCCTCGGCGGTGTGGGGCTTGTGAATGTGTTTGAGTGGCGCGATACGGCGCTTTTTGACAGCGCTTCTGTTGCGGACTATTTCCCGCTGCCCGGCGTGGGGCTGCTCAAGAAGACGGACACCTCGCCGTTCCTGTTTACAAAGGATTACCCGACTGTGCCGTTTGAGCACGCGGTCGAGACAGGGGAGAATTTCGTTAAGATCAGGACGCTCCCGCATCTCTGCTGCGGCGTTGCTATGGACATGGAGAAGCTCTACACCCTCGAGGGGAACACCCTGCACATGGACATCACGGTCAAGAACGTCGGCCCCAGGGCCATACACGCGACCGAATTTTCCCACAACTTCTTTAATTTCGACGGCGGCGTGATAAACTCCGATTACCGCCTGTCTTTCCCCTATACCATCGAGCCGAAGCTGCGCCGCGGCGAGCTTATCATCGAGCGCGACGCTTACCGCCTCGGCAAATTTGACGGGCCGACAGAGTCCAGCGCGTTCTGGATCCGCGGCTGGGAGGGACTCAAGAGCCATTGGATGAAGCTTGAGAACGCGGCAAAGGGCATGAGCGTCCTCATCGAGGACGGCGTTCCCGTCTGCAATTTCTACAGCTGGAACAACTTCAACGCTTTCTGCCCCGAGGTGTTTGCACCCATCGACCTTGAAAGCGGGGAGAGCGTGAGTTATCGCCGCAGCTATACATTTGAAGTGAAATAAACAGGAATAATAAAAAGAAAGGAAACTTACATCATGGCAAAGATCGCATTGGTCACAGGCGCCGGTCACGGCATCGGCAAGGGCGAGGCCATTGAGCTTGCAAAGGCGGGGTACGACGTCTGCATCAGCTATTGCGGAAGCGAGGAGCAGGCGAAGGACACGGTTGAAAAAGTCCGCGCTCTCGGCAGAAGGTCGATGGCCATAAAGGCCGACCTCACAAGGCTTGACGATATCGACCCGATGTTCGATACGTTAGAGCGGGAGTTCGGGAACATTGACGTGCTCGTCAACAACGCGGGCATCACGAAGTTTATGCCCTTTCTCGAAGTCTCGCCCGAGATGTTCGATACCATCACGAACGTCGACCTGCGCGGCACGTTCTTCTGCGCCCAGCGCGCTGCGAAGGACATGATCCGCCACGGTACGCGCGGCTGCATCATAAACACCAGCAGCGTCCACCGCGGCACGAACTACCCCAAGGCCAGCGTATACGGCCCGGCAAAGGCCGCGGTCTATAAGCTCACGCAGCACATGGCGCTCGAGCTCGCGCCCTACGGAATAAGGGTCAACAGCGTGTCCCCGGGATATATAAAGGTGACTGACCCGAATGTCGTCACCGACAGGGAGAAGATGCTCGTCTCCCGTATCCCGGCGCAGCGCACCGGTCAGCCTGAGGAGATCGCTGCGGCGGTGCTGTACCTCATCTCGGACGCTGCCAAGTATGTCACCGGCAGTGACATAACAGTCGACGGCGGACAGCTTCTGCCATCCGCCGTGGATAATACGTATTTTAAATGACCCTCAGCCGCCGAGGACGCCCGTGATCGCACCGGCACTGCTGACGACCTGCGCGGCGATCTCCTTTATCCGCTCCGGCTCCATTCTGGACGCCGGGGCGGATACGCTTATTGCGGCGACGGGATGGGCGCTGTAATCGAAGATTGGCGCGGCGATGCAGAATACGCCGGGTTCGTGCTCCTCGTTATCGAGCGCGTAGCCCTGAGCCTTTATCTGTTTCAGCTCCGCGGTGAGCCGGTCAAAGTCCGTGATGGTGTTCGGCGTGAACGCGGTTATGACGGATCTGTCCCATATCCCGCGCACGGTCTCCGGCGGGAGATTTGCCAGAATGCACTTGCCGACGCCTGTGCAGTACATCGGGTTCTTGAGCCCGACGAACGATGCCATGCGCGCGATGCTGCTGCTCGTGTCCTCCTTATAGAGGTACACGACTTCATCGCCCAGGCGTGCGACAAGGTGGACGGCCTCGCCGCTGAACTCCGCGAGCCGCTCAAGGTATGGCCGCGCGATCGACACGAGGTTCACCCCGCAGGCCGCGCGGCTGCCGACCTCGAACATTTTCAGCGTCAGGCGGTACTTCCCTGTCTCTATGTCTTTCTGCACATAGCCGCGAGAGGAGAGCGAGGCGAGCAGACGGTGCACGGTACTGACGTGCAGACCGACCGCAGCGGCAAGATCGGTCAGGCTCATCCCGTGCGGGCTGGAAGAGAGCGCCTCGACTATATCAAAAACACGGTCTATCGACTGTACAGGTGTTGAGTTTGCCATAGCATATCTCCGTTTTCACATTATGAAAAGCTTTTTCATACTCTAACACGCCCCGGCGCTTCGCGTCAATTGTAGTATTCTCACAAAAAGAGCCGCGTTTTTTTGGCGGCATATACGGCGCAAAGCGGGGCATATCCGGTTGACAAGAGGGACGTAATTTTGTAATATAAAGGCGAATATCAGAATGTGATAACCATTTTCACATTATGAAAATCAAAGGAGAAATTCGTATGCGTGAACAGGTAATAGAAAGAATAGAAAAGGAAAAGCTGATCGCCATCGTGCGCGGTGTCAGCGCAGATCAGTGCAGCAAGGTCGCAAACGCGCTGTATGCCGGCGGCGTGCGCCTTATGGAGATCACCTATAATCAGAAGGACCCCGCATCATGGCAGCAGACCGCCGAAGCGATCGGTGCACTGACCGAGGAGTTCGGCGCTAAGATGCTCTTCGGCGCAGGCACTGTCACGAATGTTGAGCTGGTTGAACTGACCCATGCCCACGGCGGCAAGTATATCATCTCCCCGGATACGAATGTTGACGTCATCAAGCGCACTGTTGAGCTCGGCATGGTCTCTCTCCCCGGTGCTATGACCCCAACCGAGGTTATGACCGCGCACGACGCGGGTGCGGACTTCGTCAAGCTCTTCCCGGCGGGTGACCTCGGCGTCAGCTATCTCAAGGCTATCCGCGCGCCCATCAGCCATGTGAAGCTCATGGCCGTCGGCGGCGTGAATGAGTCTAACGCGGCGGACTTCCTCAAGGCAGGCGCGGTCGGGCTCGGCATCGGCGGCAACCTCGCAAAGAAAGCATGGATCGACGCCGGCGAGTTCGATAAGCTGACCGAGGCGGCAAAGACCATGGTAGAAATAATAAAGAGTGTGCAGTAAAGGAGAAAAATATAATGGCAAGAGTAATTACTTTCGGTGAGATAATGATGCGCCTGAACCCGGAGGGGTATCTCCGCTTTGTGCAGGCAGATAAATTCGAGGCAACCTACGCCGGCGGCGAAGCGAACGTCGCGGTGTCGCTCGCGAACTACGGCATGGACGCAGCCTACGTCACCAAGGTCCCCGCGCATGAGATAGGCCAGTGCGCCGTCAATGAGCTGCGCCGCTACGGCGTTGACACTTCGCTTATGCTCCGCGGCGGCCCGCGTCTCGGCGTGTACTACTGCGAGAAGGGCGCTTCCCAGCGCGCTTCCAAGGTCATCTATGACCGCGCCGGTTCCTCCATCGCTCTGGCCAAGGCCGATGAGTTCGATTGGGACAAGATATTCGACGGCGCTGACTGGTTCCACTGGACGGGCATCACCCCGGCTCTCGGCGGCGATATGCCCGAAGCCTGCCTTGAGGCCTGCAAGGCCGCAAAGGCGAAAGGCATCACCGTCTCCTGCGACCTCAACTACCGCAAGAAGCTCTGGACGCGCGAGCAGGCAGGCGAGTGCATGGCAAAGCTGCTGCCCTACGTCGACGTCTGCATCGCGAACGAAGAGGACGCAAAGGACGTGTTCGGCATCGAGGCCGAGAACACCGACATCAACAGCGGCAAGCTCGACCATGAGGGCTACATCAGTGTCGCGCGCCAGATCGCGCAGCGCTTCGGCTGCAAGAAGGTCGCCATCACTCTGCGCGGCTCCATCTCCGCAACCGATAACGACTGGGCGGGCATGCTCTATGACGCAGCAAGCGACAAGGCCGTGTTCTCTACAACCTACCATGTACATATCATCGACCGTGTCGGCGGCGGCGACAGCTTCGGCGGCGGCCTGATCTATGCGCTGCTCAGCGGCAAGAACGATCAGCAGGTCATCGACTTCGCAGTTGCGGCCTCTTGCCTCAAGCACAGTGTCGAGCATGACTTCAACCAGATGAGCGTTGCCGAGGTCGAGGCTCTCGCCGCGGGCAATGCCTCCGGCAGAGTCCAGAGATAAGCTTGGCCGGGCGACCGCCGTTTTAGAGATAAAAGTAGTCAGGCGGCCACCGTTTCAGAGACAAAAGTAGCCGGGTGACCACCGGTTCAGAGAGGTATAAAATGGTACATATTCCTTACGGGAAGACCCATATAGATTTTGAAGAGCAGGGAGCGGGCGTGCTCACCAGCCGCATCGGCGAGCTGAAAGCGGAGGGCAGCGGCAGCGATATCGTCCGCGCCGCGATGGAAAATCCCATCGACAGCCCGCGGCTCTGCGAGCTTGCCAAGGGCAAAAAGAACTGCGTTATCATCATTTCCGACCATACGCGCCCGGTGCCGAGCAGGGACATCATCCCCAATATGCTGCGTGAGCTGAGAGCAGGCAGCCCAGATATAGAGGTCACGCTGCTTGTCGCCACGGGCTTTCACCGCCTGACATCGACGGCGGAGCTCGAAGCAAAGCTCGGCCGGGAGATAATGGACGAGTGCAGGATAGTCGTGCACGACTGCCGCGATAAGGACGCAAATGTTCAGATCGGCATCCTGCCCTCCGGTGCGCCGCTGGTCATTGACAGACTTGCGGTCGAGACGGAGCTGCTGATAGCCGAGGGCTTTATCGAGCCGCACTTTTTCGCTGGCTTCTCCGGTGGACGGAAAAGTGTGCTGCCCGGCGTGTCCGATCAGGTGACGGTGCTCGGCAACCACTGCTCAAAGTTCATCGACAGCCCATATTCCCGCACCGGCATCCTCGACGGCAACCCCATTCACAAGGACATGATCGCGGCGGCGGAGATGGCGAAGCTTGCGTACATCGTCAATGTCGTGATCGACGAGGACAAGAAAACGGTCGCGGCCTTTGCGGGCAATTACCTGACAGCGCACCGCCGCGGCTGCGATTTCCTGCTGGGCTACTGCCAGGCAAAGCCCAAGTGGGCGGACATAGTCATTTCCTCGAACGGCGGAGCGCCGCTGGATCAGAACCTTTACCAGTGCGTAAAGGGCATGACGGCGGCTGAGGCCACCTGTAACGAGGGCGGCGTTATAATAATGTGCGCCGAGTGCGCCGACGGCCACGGCGGCGAGGGCTTCTATGAATCGCTGAAAAACTGCGAAAGCGCCGTAGCGCTCTATGACGAGTTCATGGCGACGCCGCAGGACAGGACTGTGCCCGACCAGTGGGAGAGCCAGATTCTCGCGCGCATACTCATGCACCATCCGGTCATATTCGTCTCCCGCCCGGAGATGAAGGGCATGATTGAGGAGATGAAGATGACCTACGCGCCGTCGCTCGAGGCCGCGCTGGAGCTTGCGCATAATATGGGCAAGCACAGCCTGACGGTCATTCCGAACGGTATCTCCGTCATCGTCCGCGACTGAGCAGAATTGAAGAAAAAATAGCATGGAGCGGCGAAGCGCCGATCCATGCTATTTTGTTCTTGCACGGACGTGGAAGATGTTGTATAATATCTGAGTCGGCATTTGAATAAGGCATAACCGGGTGTAGCGCAGTTGTCAGCACGGGTGGTTTGGGAGTGCCGTGCCTGTATCCGAGGCGGGACAGGCCGAAACGTAGGAAAGCCTTGCAGCGCCTGCACTTGCGGGATTTGAGCGGCCGGTCAAAACAGGCGGAAAATCAGCATTGACCACATGACTGACCACAGTCGCAGCAAAACTTCAACTTCATAGCCGGGTGTAGCGCAGTTGGTAGCGCGGGTGGTTTGGGACCATCAGGTCGGGGGTTCGAGCCCCTCCACTCGGACCAAAAGCTCTCTGAAATCAGCGATTTCAGAGAGCTTTTCCTATTCCTTGTCTATTGCGACGCAAGGGATGAGAGCGAATTACTATCTCTGCATCTTGACATTTTAAGCAAAAACGCCTATAATTAGGTCATAAATTTTAGGGAGGTGCAACATGCACACGAATCCAGCTTCCTTCTCTCCTGATTTGATTGCCAAAATTGTTCGATGTGTGGAAGATGCCGTTGGTGATGACATTCAAGCCGACGTCCAGCGCAATGACCTTCAAACGCAAAATAGTGTCCCTTCGCGCATTTGGGATCTGCTGAATACGAATATCATAAAGACCTTAGGTACGGAGGATTGTATAGTTATAAAGACACACCGTGGCCCGTGGGAAATGCTGGTGGTTTTTGAGAAGTCCAGTCAATGCATCATCACCTTCATGCGGGAGAAGCGATTTGCGGAACTGCGAAAACGCCAGCGCCAGCGTCATCAGACGCATTACATCGACATGTTAGCTCGGCAGTTTAATAAGGACCTCTTGGCGAATCAACAGCAACTTAGCTTTATTCCTTGCAAAGTCTCCGACGAGGGCAAGCTTGCAGAATTCGTCCAGGCCTTGTTGCTTGATTTAGGTAGTGACATTGATATTGTACGCCACCACGTGCTAGTGTTGTTTGATACAGTAGGATATCAACTGACTAGTATTCGCGCAGTTATGGTTACGCCTTCTCTGGATATAGCACAAGGAAGTGAACAGGACTGGTCAAAATATATCAGAGCAGATGAAAGTGCTATTGTCGAGAAACTCACTAATCCTACTGCACCTGAAAATCAGCCGAGTCGAGGGCTATCTCTCACAGCGAAAGCCATGGCTCGTAAAAAGGACAAGCCTCAAAGAAAAAATGCGGAGGTGTCCGATCAAGAAGAAAGCTAATGGGTTGACCGTATAAGGATCGTTAGATTGGCGATCCTTATACGACTTCCCGAATCTCCCCCCAGAACTAAACCAAGCTATAATCGCTATTTAAAAAGGAGCTCCTATATGAAAAATCAGTTTAATGGTGAACGCTTGAAAAAAGCACGTATATATAGAGGCCTAACCGTTGCCGAATTGGCTGAACAAGTCGGTTGCCAGCGTCAAACGTTGTCAATGTATGAGATTTCCAAAAGCCAGCCAGCCGATAACGGTCTCGTTGAACGTTTATCACGTGTGCTGAGCTTTCCCATTAAATTTTTTTACGAAAACCCAACAGCTCATGCGGAAAGTACAGTCTATTTTCGATCGCTTCTTACTACCAACAAGAAGTATCGTAGCGAACAGATTGTGAAAATGGATTTTCTTTCTCAGGTATATTCGCTGTTACAGGATTATATTTCTTTCCCGGTGTATGAACCGCTTAATCTCCATGAAGGTACAACTCCTGAAGAAGCTGCCTATGCACTAAGAGATGCCTGGGAACTTGGCCGTGGTCCAATAGATAACATTATATCAGTTGTTGAGCAGCACGGTATTTTAGTTACTTCTTTTTCTACGAGCACAGATGATGTTGATGCATTTAGTCAGTTCGTAGGGACGTCCGATTCGCCAACTTATCTTATCGCATACTCTAATAATAAGACCTCGGCTGCTCGAATTCACTTTGATATTGCTCATGAGCTTGGACACATTTGTTTACATGAATGGAGTGAAGACATCGAGGAACTCACAAAGGAGGAATTTAAACGCAGGGAGCGAGAAGCCAATGACTTTGCTGCAGCTTTTTTGCTTCCGGAGGATACTTTTAGAAAGGATGCCGAAGCTGGTCCCCAGACGATTAACCATTACAAACAACTTAAGAAAAAATGGAAAGTATCTATCGCGGCAATGATTAGAAGATCAGAAAAACTAAATATAATCACCAGAGAAGACTATCAAACCTTGATTAGAATCATGCAAAGACGCGGACAAAGAAAAGAAGAACCGCTTGATGATGTACTCATTACAGCCGCACCAGCGTTATTGAAGGCATCTGTTATGATGTTACTTCAAGAAAATGTTTTTACAGCCAAAGAGTTTATGGACGAATTGTCCAATGAGTACGAATTAAGTATCAGCCCAGAGGAGGTTGAATATCTACTCAACCTTCCTGCTGGTACATTAGCTGCCCCAAAGATAATTGATTTTACGACAATCCAAATCAAGAGAAACAAGTAATTGCCTTTATAAGTTCAAATATAGTGAAGGGTTGTGTATTGCTTATGGCTCGCATTTATACGGAACGACTTATAAAAAGAGTGATGGAATTATCACACGGAAATGACTGGAATACTGCGGTAACAGAATGGGAAATTGCCGACTGTGAAGAGGACAGTACTCTTAGTGAATCTTGCATCTGTGGCAAGGAACACCTATACTATTTGTTCACTATCATAAATACTGTAAATGGGAACGAACTGTTCCCTATCGGGAGTTCCTGTATTAAGAAATTTGGTCGTGATGATTTGGATAATGAGGCTTCTGTTCGTGAAAAGATGTTTAAGCTATATCACGCGGTTGAGAACAATCAATTCATTTCACTTTCACCAGAGTTCTTTTCTAGGAAGCTCCTAAGAAAACTACTTGATGAAGGGGCCTTTGATTGTGAATACAATGATTACGATGGATTTGATGATTACGAATTTATTTTAAAGATGTTTAATAAGCAAGATAAATCATCCATCACTATTGGGCAGGAAAAAAAGATTCGGGCTATTATTGTCGCGTCAATTCGCCCTTATTTGCAGAGCCAACTGGCAGAAAAAATAGATTGCTGAATTACGGCTTCATATTTTATCATTTCATAATCCTTGACAGCACCTTGAGGTTTGAGAAAACATACTTAAGCTGACTTCCTTCAAGTAGACAGCAAACATAAGAGGCTCCATGGTAGACTTAATCTACAATGGAGCCGCTTGTGTATTTTTCTACTTTGATGCAATCATATGAAAACGCTTCTGAAGGAAATTATCTATAGCCTTTTCATTTCGATCTGCTTTATATTTGAGTAATTCGTAGAAATCATCATCCACTAGTGGGAGTATTAGTCCACGAGAATCGGTGTAAGTGTCACTGCACCGATTAATCAACTTGTTTAAATCGTCGACTTTCCTGCAGGCGATTATTCCCATTTGTCCTCGGTTAGGACTGAATCTGCCTGCAATTTGATCCACTTCAGGATTTGCTACATTGCGGGAATAGTTTTTGCATTCGACCATAATAAATTGAGAAGGTATGCTGTGCGTGTTGCACAAGCGGAAAAAGAAGCCCGATTCCGCACAGTTGTCAAAAATTATGTCTATCCTTTTTCGACCTTCATGGATTTCATGTTCAATTACCGGGTTACATAAATAAGGGTAAAATAGCAATTCCAAAATACCAACTATCGTCCGATGGTACACTGTTGCACTATCAGAGCCCATCGGTATTGAGTTTAAGCGGTCAACTAAAAAAGAACAAATAGTTTGAATCGGTTCTGCTGATATTTCTTCGTTTGATACTGCAGAAATTTTTGATCGCGTTTGCTTGCGAAAATCTCCAAAGACGGCAGGGTGCTTTTCAGTAAAATCAGCCAACCACTTTTTATCGACGGCATCCCCTAAATGATTATATTCCCGTATAGACTTTTTCGTTACATAAGGAGTCCTTTTTTTATCTTTGCGCCTTAGAACCAATGGACCATTAAGACGTAGTTGCTCATTTTGAAGGAAATTAAGCACAAAATGCTGCATATATTTTTGAGGAGTATATTCAACGGAATACGAGACCAATCGTTTCGGAACCAGGAGAATTTTTCGCCCATTTGCGATGAGCATTTCTGTATAGCGATTCTCCCATGCACTGGAGGAACAATCCCAGTAGAAACCAGAAGGAACACCGGACGTAAGATCAATTCCCCAAATTGCACATTGAGATTGAGTATATTCAATCAATTGCTTTTTAATAATATTAGCCGTCATATCAGACATTTTGTCTTTGTCAACGTTATCAACAAAAATACGGAAGTCTTCAATATCTTCCATAATACCGGTTCGTAAGGCTGGGCTCTCCTTAAGGCTTCTAAAAATCTTAGATGCATCAGAGGGCCCCATGCCTTTACCTTGAGGTTTTGTCTGTGAAAAACCAAGGCATATCTCGTTCGATTCGCCCAAATGACTGAATAATTCTTCGGCATCAGCCATCCGATTCTCCCGCAGCGCTCGAAGCAGACATTCGAAATACGATCTTAGTGATCTATGCGCCTTATAAGCAAGAGGAAAATCATTTTTTGCAATAAAATAAGGATCCAAAAATAAAGGGATATCAGAATCAATATCAACATCTACAAAATCTAATTCATGTTGAGACTGTTTCAAACCAAACAACTCACTTATTTTCATATAAACCTCCTATCGTATTGACCAATGTTATTTTTTTGTAATGGTGAGAGAATCGCAGAAGGTTTTCTAATTTCTTATGTTACACATCCAACGCAACATGCGGATTGTTGCATTTCAAACCGTTTCGCCAATTGAATAAAACATACTCACTAATTGTTGCTATTCCTCTAAAGTTATTGCTCACATTGTATTTTCTTTGCCACGTTACCGTCGCTCTATAATTACTACGCCTCAAAACCTCATCACACAACACTTTCAGGTAAGCTACTTTATCGGCATCAATACTGATCTATATACTTCCCTCATCAGAAAGAAGTTCTCTAAGGAGTTTCAGCTGTGCTAACATCAGATTCAGCCCGGCCACCCCTCTTTCACAGCTAACGCCACAAGTTGCTTCTCTAAATTATATCGGATATCGTTTTCTGTTACCTGATTAAAAGGACGAATAACCGTTGTTGGCAACGCCTTGATTGCGGCAAGAATCTCCGGGTGTCTTGCGTTGTTCTGCAAGATTTGCAGTTGTGCAGAACTACGGTCAAACGGAAATTTCTGAAGCTCATCCCATGTGTCCAGAATATCTTTTTCTAAATCAGTAAGATGCTGCTTTTCTCGTAAAAGAGCTATCAAAATACTATAGTCCATTATTTATCCTCCCCAATTTCGCAAGGGAGTTTTCCAGACTGAGCAGCTAATTTCTTTTCTTGCGATTTTACTCGCCGCTCCAGTTTTTTTATGTCCTCTGCAGCGGGTAAATTCTCCGGCTGAATGCCACGCTGCCCAAGCATATCTCTCACGGAGCGATTGTTTTGAACGTGTTCTCCGGTAATGGCATGTTCGCCTTGAAGATCCTTTTCCTCAACATTGTAGTTGGTCATTTCCGCCGCAAGGTTCTTTGCGGCAATAGAGAGCGTCGGCAGGAAATCCGCCAATGGGCGATTGTCTTTTACCCCAAGTCGTTCTTTCATTTCTTGCGTCGTGTAACCGCCAAACAGCGCCTGATCACCCTTCGAGCGAATGCGACCGAACCCAGCGTCGTCCACGCCGCGCTCATAAATGTTCTGTGAAAGCCGTTTTTCGGATTCTCGCAGTCTGCCTCTGGCTTCTGTGCGTTCAATTAGAGAAATGCGTTCTTCAATCAGCTCCTGTTTCCGAGTTTGAACAGCGAAGTAGCTTTGTGCAAATGCAATTTCTTCTTTTTTCGGATCACCGTTCTGAGCAATCAAATAACAGGCGTAACGAGTAAGCATGTAATCCTTGATTTCCCGCTGCGAGCCGCTTCCCAACCGGACCATTTTCGTGACCTCACGAAAATGGTCTGAAACATCTATTCCGCTTGTTTCGCAGGATTCAATAGCGCGTCCGATTGCCTTATCAAAGTTCTCCCATCGTTCATAGCCGAGAAGCGGCATGAGATCACGCGCATACCAGAATTCAATATGTGCATCTTTGTCACTATGTATTACGAGATCAAATTGCTCCTTGATTTGACCGACTCGCTTCTTATCCATTATTCACCCTCCGTTGTATTCGCAGTAGACATCTCATCCGGCAAATCTCTCACTTTTATGGAAACAGACACGCTTTTACCGCTTTTCAGTGTTCTCTGTTCCTGACAGCGGGCAAATTCCATGCGCAGAACGGCAGCTATTGTTTTCTGACCGAAACCATCGAGTAAGGAGTATTTGCGCATCACATCCTCGTATTCCTCCTGCAATGCCCGATTTCCCCGATGTCCGACGTCCGTATCATTTAGCTTTGATAGGGTTGAATCATCGGACGTACCAAGAATATAATCGATCCGCTTGTCAAAAATCTGAGTCAGTTTTTCGAACATCTCAAAGCTGGGCCTGCGTCTTCCGGTTTCCCACATGGCAACGGTGCCACCAGACACGCCAAGTGCTGTTGCAAGTTCAATCTGTGTCATTCCTTTTTCTTTCCTAAGGGCTTTCAGCCGTTCAGGGAACATGATTCTCACACCTTGTTTTGAATTCCTCTTATATTATATTACTGGAAGTGAACTTCGTCAATGCGCTGGTGAGAATATAACCTATAAAATACCATAACCATCTGGAATTCTACGAAAAAATCCCTGCTTTTCTGTATACATAATAATGTTGGATTATATAGTGTAAGTGAGAAATGTGAGGAACACAATTCTCATTTGCTGATGTCCATCAAGAATGACCGTTTCCCACAACTAAGGTGTTAAAATCTAATCGCTTGTAACGCAGTCTGACAGAGTATGACAAACGAAAAAGCAAATATTGTGCTGGCGCAACCGCCTACGAAAGCCCATGTGGAGTTTTTGAGATAGTATTTTTACGCTCAATTTACGAAATAGAAGCAGAGGAGTACATGGAGAAAACAACCAAGAGTCTTGTTCATAGATAGAAAAGCAAGCCGGGGCGATACCTCGGCTTGCTCTTTTAAACCCGCTGTTTACTTTCTTGCTGATTTTAGATATGATATTAGCAAGAAAGTAGTGACTGCATGACAGCATGGCCACATTGCGAATCGACACGCTTAAAATTTCTGCTGCGTCAAATCGAATCAGATTCCCTTAACAGCACGCACTTTCCATTAATTTGCACCTACATTTAAGGGAAAGCTGCTCGCGATACGGGAAAGCATCTGTTCGCAAGCGGTCGCGCTCAAAATATGGAGGAACCCATGAAAAAGATACTGGTGATACTGGGCGGGGGACGCCCGCGGGGAAATACACGGCAACTGGTGGATGCTTTCGCACGTGGAGCCACAGATGCCGGGCATGAGGTGGAGATCGTTTCCCTGAATAAAGTTCAAGTGAACGGCTGCCTTGGATGCAACGCATGTCGCTATGGTAAACCCTGCATTCAGAAGGACGGCTTCAACGAGCTTGTGCCCAAAATCAAGAAGGCGGACTGCGTCGTCTTTGCCTCGCCGCTGCTGTTCTGGACGATCTCGTCCAAGCTGAAAGCGTTCGTGGAGCGGTTCTACTGCATTGCGGAGGAGGACCCGAATCCGCCGCTGGGACGGTATGAGAAATACCCGGTCAAGGACTCCGCGCTGCTGATGACCTCGGCGGATAATTTCTTCTGGACCTTTGAGCAGGCAGTGTCCTACTACCAGTTCGCAATTGTGAACTATATCGGCTTTCATGACCGTGGGATGCTTCTGGCTGGCGGCTGCGGAGATACCAACGGCAAGCCGCAGATAGATAAGACCACCCATTTGGCGGAAGCATACGAGTTCGGAAAACGGATTTATGACTGAGGCACATCGAAATTTGCAAGTGGGGCATAGATATGGTCGATAAAAGATATTATGAAAAGCTCGGTGGGTTCTCATTTCTTTTGGGTGAACTGAGAAAGGGACTCGGCGAGGAGCAGACGGACGCTCTGGTCAGCGACGCAGTGAAGCTTTGCAACGAGTTATGTGACAAATACAAAGATCTGCCCAAGAAAGAAAAGCTGCATACCGAACAGATGATCTTCCCGCGGGCGGCTATTTATCTGCAAATGATCAAATACATTTCCCGCGAAGAGGCCATCAGCCTGATAGAAGAATCCGTAAGAATAGGCGTAGAGCCTGATAGAAACCGTCTGCATATCGCAACTAAGCTTCCATTTATCCGGCCGCTGTTCTTTAAGATCTTCCACAAGATAATCGGCACTATGTTCAACGGAGACGCAGGCTTCAAATTCGAGGAAATTGAAGCCGACATCAGGCATTACAGGGTCGATGTTCTGCAATGTCCCTATATGAAGTATTGTGAACTACTGGGCTGCGAAGAGCTGACGAGTACTTTCTGTCTGAGCGATGACCGCGTCTACGGAAATATGTGCGGCATCACCTTTGAACGGCACGGCACGATAGGCCGGGGCAGTGATAAGTGCGATTTCTATTTTTACATGGATTAACTGCGGGTGAGCACTGTGGATCACTTTACTTTTTTCAAACAGTCTCATTGCATACGAGCTATAAATAGGTTACTCTTACGGCGGAGGTGAGCAAAATGGCAAACGAAGATAAAAAAGATTTTAATGCGATGCTGCACGACAACAAGGATATGCCGAAATTCCAAACTATCACAGACCCGGAAAGTATAGAGAAATACGGCGGCAGCAGAATGTATTTCGCTCCGCCAATTGAGTACGATAGAGTGATGAGAAAAATCCCATACGGCAAGGTGATCACCGTTGGGGAAATACGCGATTATTTTGCGAAAATGAGCGGCGCTGATTTTACGGAGCCGATCACGGCAGGGATTTTCGTTTCCATTGCGGCATGGGCAAGCTATCAGCGTTCGGAAGATGAGACACCTTATTGGAGAACATTGAAAGCCAACGGAGAATTGAATGCCAAATACCCGAATGGCATTGAAGCGCAGAAAGAAAAATTAGAAGCAGAGGGACACACCATCATCGAAAAGGGACGCAAAAACAAGCGGTACTATGTAAAGGACTACGAAAAATATCTTTTCGATTTGAGATAAAGGCGGCGGTCAAGCTGCGGAGGAAACATTATGATCAGAGAACTGCGAAAAGCAGATATAGATAAAGTTGCGGATATATGGTTGGACACAAATATAAGGGCGCATGATTTTATTCCAGCTCAATATTGGGAAAGCAATTTTGAATCAGTAAAAGAACTGTTGCCGCATGCAACTGTCTATGTCTATGAGGATGATCAGGGAATACAGGGCTTCATAGGGCTGAACGACGAATATATTGAGGGCATTTTTGTTTCTGATGGAATGCAGTCACAGGGCATAGGCAGACTTCTGCTGAATTATGCAAAGACCAAAAGGAACGAACTGCGTTTGAACGTGTACCGCAAACACACACGGGCAATAGCTTTTTATCAAAGAGAGGGATTTAAAATCCTGTGCAGCGGCATAGATGAAGCTACTGGGGAAAAAGATCATGTAATGGAATGGCGGCGGAAATAGAAATTCCTGTTTGCTTTTTGTGTGAAATGCATTTTTGATTTGAGATAAAGACGGAGGTCAATCCGTGGGGGAAACATTATGAACATAAGATATGCGGAAATGAAAGATATTGCGGCAATCACGGCAGTCGAGGCGGAGTGCTTTCCGCCCGCGGAGGCTGCGACGGAAAAGGACTTCATTGAGCGGGTCAGTCATTACGGGAATCATTTCTGGCTGATGCACGATGACGAAAAGCTGATAGCGTTTGTGGACGGATTCGTAACGGACGAGCCTGACCTGACCGATGAAATGTATGAAAACGCGGCGATGCATAACGAAAATGGCGCATGGCAGATGATCTTCGGCGTCAACACGCTGCCCGAATACCGCAGGCACGGATATGCCGGGACGCTGCTTCGCCGCGCCATCGACGACGCAAAACAGCAGGGACGCAAGGGACTTGTACTGACCTGCAAGGAACAGCTTATTCCGTATTACGCGAAATTTGGATTCAAGGACGAGGGCGTGTCCGACAAATCCACGCACGGCAATGTTGTATGGCATCAGATGCGCCTGGTATTTTGACAAATCGGGATTTGGAAAGGTGAGAAAATGGAAATTCGATATATTATACCTACTGATGATAGAATGGAAATAAGCAGGATATATGAGGAAAGTTGGAAGTGCGCATATAAAGGCATAATACCTCAAGACTATCTGGATTCAATTTCTAATGGACGCTGGTCGTCAACCTTAGATAACCCAAACTGGAAAACATTGATTTGTATTGACAATGGCAGAATCGTGGGAACAAGCAGTTTTTGTAAATCCCGTTTTGAGCAGTTTCACGACTGGGGTGAAGTTATTTCGATATATCTGCTACCGAATTATATGGGTAAAGGCTATGGAAAAACTCTTATGAAATCTACCATTTCAGAATTAAAAATACAAGGATACGAAAATATCTTTTTGTGGGTTCTTGAAGAAAACAGCAGAGCAAGGCATTTTTATGAACAATTTGGTTTTTCACCGACAGATGATTTTTTAGATGATAATATCGGAGGGAAAGAATTGCGAGAAGTCCGATATATCTACAAATAGCGATAAATTCTAGTTTGCGCAACTGTTATTTGCTTACACTTCTGTGACACGGACAGGAGGGAATTTCTGAATGAAAACTTATGAGCTCCGCAGCCCGGAGGACATAGCCGCTCTCACGGAGGAATGGGGCTTCCTGCCCTTTTTCGCAGGGGAGATCCCCGGCTTCTCTGTGGAGGAATGCTGCCCGCCGGAGCTGTGGTTTTCCGAAGAAGCGGACGGCCCGTGGGAATGGAAAGGGCCAGTCGCCCGAAGCGGACGCTGTGTATATGGGAAATTTTTCGGCGGCAGGGCAGGCTTTATCAGCCGGGAGTGGCTTCCCGACTTTGCCAATTTCCGTAGGGATGGATATGACTTTGACGCCCGTTATGACGACGGGCTTGCGTCCCGCAAGGATAAGACGGTCTATGACACGGTGGCCGAGCGCGGCGCACTGCTGTCGAAAGAGCTCAAGCGCCTTTGCAATTACGGCGAGGGCGGGAACACCGGCTTTGACACGGTGATAACGCGGCTTCAGATGCAGGCATATCTGGCTGTCGGCGACTTTGTTTATATGCAGGACAAATACGGCAAACCTTACGGCTGGGGCATCGCAAAGTACACCACTCCGGAGGCACTGTTCGGATATGACTTCGTGACCTCGGCGTATGGCAGAGAGCAGGAGGAATCGAGGGCGCGCATCATTGCGCATCTGGAAAGCATCCTGCCGGGAGTCAATGAGAAGCAAATTTTGAAACTGATCGGCTGAGGGATATATGACATTCCGGAGGAGACAGGCGACCGGCACGGTGGATTGGAACGAGAACGCATCTGTTCATACGAGCAGATGCGTTCTAATTCATTGTCTATTGTGGCGCAGGGGGTGATGTTTTCTTACATCACTTTTACTGGCTGCCTGTTGCCTTTACCCATTTCCATTATCCGCTTCGCCTCTGCAATCTCAGCTTTCATCTCCGCGATGAGCACCTTGAGCTTCTCCTCACACTCCTCGCGGGTGTGGGCGTAGACATTGCGTGAGTGCTTTTTGCCGTCGGGCCACTTGGGGGAGTAGCGTCCTTCAAACAGATGGTCGTTGAGCTCAGAAACGCAGCCGGTGCCGGGCTTGCGCCGTAGCCCCATGTAGGGCTTGAAATCGGTCATACCCGGCTTCTCCGCCGTAGGTTGAGCAGTCTCTTGTCCAGTTGCCGAAGCCCCCTCCTGCGGCGCTGCTTTGCCGATACCGCGGTCGATGTTCGCGGCAGCGGCGCGCTGCATGTCGTCGGTGATGTGAGTGTATATATCCAGCGTCGTCGCCGCCGACACATGACCCAGCATGGCGGAGAGCGTTTTCACGTCCATGCCGTTTTCCAGCGCCAAGGTCGCGAACGTATGACGAATATCATGGAAGCGAACGTGCTTGCAGCCCGCGTGCTCCAAGATGAGCTGAAGCCTGCGGCGCACAACGCCGGGAGTGATGGGGCAGTCCTCCTTTACCGGCGATGGGAACATCCAGCGAGAGTTCACCGTTTCTTTGTACTCCCGCAGAACCTCCACCACGGCGGGCGGCAGGACGATCTTTCGTATCGAGCTTTTCGTTTTGGGAGTACTGAGCTGAAGCTCGCCGCGCACATCGTAGACCTGCTTGTTCACGTTCAGTACGCCGGCCTTGAAGTTCAGGTCATCCCACTGCAGCGCCATGAGCTCGCCGCGGCGAAGTCCGGTAGCCAAGTCCAGAAGGAAGAGCTCATAGTAGCCCTCGGCTTTCGCCTGAATGAGAAACCTTTGCAGTTCCTCCCTTGTGAGCACCTGCATCTCCCGCGCCTTCTTCGGCGGTATCTTGCAGCCGATGGCCGGGTTCACACGGATGAGCCCCTCCTGCACCGCCTTATCCAAAGCGGAGCGGCAGGTGGAGTGACACATACGCACCGTCCGGTCGGACAGCCCTTCGCCGTATTTTTCGGCGAGTCGCTTCCGACCGCCTTTTTTGATCCGCCCGTAAAACTGCTGCAGGTCATTCTGCGTCAGCTTGTTCAGTGGGATGCCGCCGATCTCCGGGATAATGTGCAGACGGATACGATCCTCATATGTTTTCTGGGTGGTGGGGCGTATCTTCGGCTTGGAGTGATTTTCGTACCAATATTTCAGCCAGTCCCCGAAGGGCATCTCTGGACGAACCTTCGCGGGAGTCTGCCCGCCGCACTCCTCCTTGAGTTTCTGGAGCTTTTCCAAGCACTCCTTCTTCGTTTTGGCAAGGACGTTTTTCGTCTTGGGATAGCCGTTGTCATCGTAGCCGATGACGATGCGCCCCTCCCAGCGCCCGTCCTTGCGCTGCCTTACAGTCCCGTCTCCGGCTTTGCGTTTTCTTGCCACGGTTTCAACTCCTTACCAAATAGATTTTCCATGAATCCGCCAACGATGCTGCTGGCCTGCTTCTGCATATCCGATGTGACATGGGTGTAGGTGTCCAGCGTGAAGGACGCATTGGTGTGCCCCAAGATAACGGAGAGCGTTTTCGCATCCACGCCGCTCGTGAGAGCATGTGTCGCGAACGTATGTCTCATATCATGGAAGCGTATGCTCGGCAGTCCCGCACGTTGGAGCAGCGTTTTCATGTGATGATATGCCGTGTCTGGGTTCACGGGGTCTTCCGGTTTTACCGGGTCGGGGAATATCCATTGACTTAATGCTTCCGCCTTGCGCCGCCTCAGAATGTCGGCCACGCTCTTCGGCAGGATGATGGTGCGCATGCCCTGATTCGTTTTCGTCTCGCCGAGAGTGTATTCGCCCTTCTTCTTGCTGTGCAGCGTGCGGCACACTTTCAGCGTCCCGGCGTCCTCATCGAAGTCGCCCCATTGCAGACCGCAAATTTCACCGCGGCGCAGACCTGTCATCAGTTCCGTCTGGAAGAAGTCCCGCCAGACTTTATCCTGCTCTACCACTTCGAGGAAAGCGTCCAGCTCCGCACGGGTGAGGATGCGCTTTGGTTTGTAGTTTGGCTTCGGCGTTGTCGTGCCTTCGGTCGGGTTCTTCGGAATGACATGCGCCTGCACCGCGTCCTTCATCGCGGCGTGGAGCATTGAATGTATGTGGCGGATCGTGGCATCGGAGAGCTGATGGTCAAGCTCAGGATGCTCACGGATGCGCCCGTCTGTTTTAAGTCGGCGGTACATCCGCTGGATGTCCTGCTGTGAGACGAGGGAGACCTGCTTGCCGCCGAGCTGCGGCTTGATGTAGAGGTCTATGTAGCGGCGGTAGCTCTCAAGCGTGCCGGGACGCACCGTGCCCGCTTTGTACTCTGTGAGCCAGCGGTCGAGCCATTCGCCGAGCGTCATGCGGCTGTCCTCGGTCAGCTCCACGTCGCGGTAGTTCTCGATGTTCTGATGGAGCTTGTCCAGCAGCGCTTTCTGCGTCTTGGCGTAGACATGGCGGAACAGCGGCTCGCCGTTTTCCTTATGCCCGATGACGATGCGCCCTTCCCAGCGCCCGTCGTCACGCTTGCGTACCATGCCGTCGCCTGACGGCCTTCGTTTTGACATGTGCTTCACTTCCTTTGACTGAGATTTTTTTCAACACAAACAACTACCACACTTTGCGGAAAATAGCTATCAGAAATTTGAAAAGATCATTTTTACATCCGCATATTGAAACCGTGGTACTGCTCGTACTCGTCGTCCTCATCATCGTCGACGACGTACTTCACCGTGCTCTCGACCTTTCCGCCGCGCTCAAGGATGCGCTGTATCTCCTCCTTGCTGTGATGCAGAGTCTCAAGATGGAAGCGGTCATTGTCGCCGGTGTTCATCGCATCCATGATGGAGAGCAGACCGCAGACAGCGTCGTCGACCGTGGGCAGGAGCTCGCCGTACTCGGTGGCGTCGATGCGGCTTTCGAGATATCCGCAGCCGCCCATGTCGAAGTAGGTTTCCATGCTGCTGCGCAGAAGAGTCTGGTCGAAGAGCTTGCTGTCACGGCAGCGGATATTTTCCGGTGTGGTGTAGGTGATGTATTTCTGGTTCGGCTCCCAGCGCACCTTGTAACCGAACTGCTCCATGAAGTCTATGAACTCCTCGCGCGTGGCGCAGTTCTCCATGGCCTCCTTGATGGTATAGCATAGCTGCTCTTTCCACACGGGAATGTGAAACGGGTCGGCCTTCGTCTCGGTGAAGGACAGACCGTACTCCCGGCAGAGCTGATTGTTATACTCCTTGGCCTGCTGCATCTCCCGCGCGGTCTGATGGAACTTTCGCCCGGTTTCAAAGTTCACCGAGTTCATGACGATGTGGTTATGTATGTGCGCCGTGTTCATGTGCGTGACGACCACGCACTGATAGCCCTTGAAGTATTCCGCGAACTTCAGACCGATCTCGTGCGCGGTCTTGAAGTCCAGCGGATCGTCGGGGGAGAAGGCCTGGACGATGTGATAGTAACTGCGTCCGTCCGTTTTGCGGAACTGTTTCTTTACCGCTTCAAATTCAGCCTGCGCAGTCTCGGCAACGCAGTTGACGCCGGAGATGAGACTGTCCACGGTTTTCTCCCGGTTCGTGACGTAGTCGAGTATGCCGCTCAGACTGCGTGAGACAGCAATGAATTTAACGTTTGCCATATTCCGCGGTACACCTCCATGAAGGGTTCGTAGTTCACCTGCGTGATGCGTCCCTGCCGCGCCATGACCGTGAGCTGATTCAGGTTGTTGCCCTGATAGCGCAGCTCCCGCAAAATTTCATCCATGCCTTCAATGACGACGACTTCACGTTCCATGGCGGCGCGGCGCACAAACTCGCTCTCGGACATGTGGGAGGTTTTCGCCTTGCGGCGGATGCGCTCCTTTTCCCACCCTGCAACGCGGGCGCGGATGAATTGATTTTTTGCCATAAACCTTGCCTCCTTTGCTGATAATAGGGGTGTGGGCTTAGCCCGCTTGTCTGCCGAAGTGGGCGTGGGACGGGGCAAACGCCCCGTCCCGTACCACAAAGGCGAAACTTGTCATTCTCGAGGCGAGAATTTTCGGCGCTTCCGCGCGCCTCGAGGGGAAACGCCCTCATACCGCCCGATTTGGCAGCCATGGTGCGTCGCCTTCCTCCGGGAAAAATATGCTTCGGCAGGTCTGAATATCTGCTGCCATCCCTCGGCACAGCATTTCCTCGTACAACATCAGCCGGAACACCACTGCGCCGTAGGCTGCGCGCATCTCGTCGCGGCAGCGGCGGGCGAGGGACTTTTGCTCTTCGTTAAGATCGCTGCGGTGCTCATCGCAGAGAAAGAGAAGAAGCTCACCCTCGTCAATGGGTTCGTCGTGGCTCTTGCTCCACTCCGCTTGTATGTAACGCACAGTGTCGCGTGTGCGCCAGACGGTCGCCATCGGATCATGATCCACGATGTGATTTGCAAGGAGTTCTATCATGCGCGGTCACACTCCCTTCGCTGGTTTAGTTCCGCCAGGTGTTTTTCAACTCGCAGCCGCTCCGTGTCAAGCTCCGCTTGCAAGAGCTGCCGCTGATAGTTGAGCTCCAGCGCTTCCTGTATCGGACGGATGGTGTAGATAAGACTGCCGTTGCGTACACGGCCGTCCTTTGTAATGATCGTGCTTGGCTCTGTGCGGATGAGACCCTTATCCTCAAGGCTGGCTACGTACTTTCGCACTGTGTTTTCACTTAGCCGCACCGCCTTGCCGATGGTGCGGTAGCTAGGATGACATTGATAGGTCACGCGATCCTCGCAGCGCAGGAGAAAATTATAGACCGAGATCTCATATGAGCTGAGGCCGAGACTGAAAACCTCGTTGGGCACAAGGTAGTAGTGCTTGACCGGGTCGCGTTTAGGCCAGCGCTGGAACATCAGGCACCACCTCCCGTCTGCTCCTCCACCCATTGACAAAATTTTTCCTTGGGAACTATGATGCGGTTCCCGACCCGCAGAGCGGGGAAGTCTTTCTCATGCATCAGCTCGTATGCGCTGGAGATGGACACACCCAGCACCTGCGCCACTGTGTTTGCGTTGAGGAACAGCGGAAGCTGATCGTAGTTAGTGAATATGGATTCCTGCATTCGATCCCTCCTTTAAGTTTTGTTTGTTCAAGAAAATTTTTCTTGCGTTTCGGAGGTCTCTCTGTTAGACTGTTTGCAGATGGAGTCTGCGTTTTCCGAAACGTAGCGTGCCGCTGAACTGTTGCAGCAGTTTGGCGGCTTCATTTTTTGCCTTCATCACTCCTCTCAGTATTCGTTTGCCATGCGCCATACCCGTTCCTGCCCTGCGGCCTTGCTTGACCAACACAGCGTTTGCATCATCCTTGGTACGCTCAGCGTCGCTTCATTGCGCTACTTCCCCGGTGAGTATCATCTCTGGCGATGGGTGTTCAATTTTCAAGGTTCAGTGCGGCGTGTCATAATTTTCTGTTGACAATCGACCGCTCTGGTGATAGACTTATCTCAAATTTATTTTGACAGTATATTTTGGGATTTGCATAGTAACATGTATTTCGAGATTTGTCAAGACTTATATTATAAAAATTTTGCGATTGTCTATTTGGAGGATGCTATGTCTTGGTATGCAAAGATGTATTTCTCAGGAGACAGAGAAATTTTTCAATACGATTCTATGGGGACTCAAGGTGCTCCCACTGTACAGAAGGAGCTTCCTTTCTTGGAGAGCCTGCTCTCGTTTCAGGAGCTTGACATAGCCGAGCAGATGCCGCTGCTCAAGGACATTGCCGACTGCTGGAGCAGGTATATTGCGGAGGACGACAAGGATGCGCTCACTGCTGCGATGATGAAGCTCGGCGAGCTTGGGGCGAGGCACATATATTTTCACCTCCTGTATGTGCGCTTCTATGAGCGGCAGTCAAGATTAGCCTTTTCAGAAGACCGGGGCAGCGCAGAGGACGAGCAGATGCTCGATGAGCTGCGGCGCTTGCCGGAGATACTTCCGGTGTATCAGAAGCAGGTGCAGCGTTTCTTTGACTTGGTGCTGGACGTTGACACTGCCGGACGCGAACCGCAAGTTCAGGTATCGAAGAACTATTATTACGACATCCCGAATGATCCGGACTTGTTCAGGTTCCATCCCATTCCGCTCAGCTTTGAGCCGGTGGAATACCAGAAGTGTTCTCCGGTTTTGTACTCGGGAAGCATTGCGGACATGATCGACTATTCATTGCGGAGCTGCGTCGAGCGCGGCATCACCGTCCGCCGCTGCAAGAACTGCGGGCGCTATTTCCCGCAGACAGGCCGCGTGAGCGCGGAGTACTGCGAGCGCCCTGTTCCTGCTGGGAAGACTCGCTGCCGTGAGATCGGCGCGCTGAAGCAGTGGACGATACGCCAGTCGGAGGACCCGGTATTCAAGGCGTACCGCAAGGAATACAAGCGGCGCTTCGCTTGGATCAAGGCTGGGCGCATCACGGACAAGCAGTTTTACGACTGGAGCGAGCGCGCAAGAGAACAGAAAAAGAACTGCGACCATGATATTATCTCGGCCGAAGAATTTTACGCTTGGCTTAAGACTTCATAATAAAAAGAGACATGACGTTGACCGTTTAATGGTCAGCGTCATGTCTTTCATTGTCTATGGCGGAGTATCTGATGAGGGGGGGGATTGTTCTGATGGGAGTGGCATTGTTCTGGAGGGAGAGAGTTTGTTGAGGCGCTTCCGACTGGTCTGCGCCGGATGTAACTCGAATAGCGTTAGTATTTTTGCGATCTTAACAGGTTCTGTGTAATAAAACTTTCCCGTGTTTACAGCTCAGCACGGATATAGTATTGCAGCACATCACGCATCTTGACAACAATGTCGATTGCCTCGTTCATGAGTTCCGGGTAGTTGTCCTGAGCCTTAAAGTCTAGGCCATTGATATATGTACAGATCAAAGAAGATTTCTTGTTATCCAAGCGCTGCCAAAGCAGAGGGAATCCTATTGCGGACTCTATTTCCTCCTTTTGTTGAAGCATATAGTCAAAGCGATCTTTGTTATCTGAAATCCAGAGTCCCACTCTTATCTTGTGGTTCTTGTTAACTAAGTCAATTGAGATTTGACACTCCGATGAACCGACTGCGATAGAATACCAATGATCCGTTGTTGCTTTTCTCTTGTTGAAGGGTTTTCCGCGTTGCTCAAGGATGTCGTTGAATTGCGTCCAAAATTCCAGCCTATAACGCTGAGATTCATTCATACCTTTATTCTGAGCAACACGCATTACTGTTTTTATAAAGTCGTTTGGTTGCTCTATGATTTTAAACTGAGGAGCTGGCTCAGAATCACCGATTTTGTAAGCGTGAATCTCAATCAAGAAAAAAGAAATGCTGTCGTCTGTGTGTTTGTTAAGCCATTCAATCGCGCTTGCATGCTCATCACGAGCTGAAGTAACTACCCATACTACAACTGAGGCATCAAGTCCAGAAGCGTAAGTCAAAATTTTACCCAAATGATCGTGATTAGTTTGCTCAAGTTGATTCTCAATCAACACGACCTTTCCGGTAATTTCATCTCTGCACAAAATATCGCAGCGGTAACTTCCAACGAATTTCTCGGTTTCAACATCTGTAAGCGATAGATTCAATATATTACCAAGTTCCTGTATGTTTTCCTCCGCGGAGAGCCACTTTGAAAAATCATATTGTTCATGTGTCCAGACTTTGCGAATATCTACTTCTTGTAATTTTCCAAGCTTCATTTTTATCACGCTCCTAACAGATGCTCATTAAATGAGAACAACACTTCGCTGATGATGGGCACAGGCAGTATCACTCTGACGTGGTCAAGGGAGGTATGTTGTTTGTCAGGAAAACTTCTTGTTCAATAGTGACCCCGTACTGCAGGATTTTCTCAATTGCATCTTCAAACAATGGATAGTCACCATTTAGCGCAGATGTTTGTAATTTGGAAAGATAAAGTTCCGGGCGGGCAAGCCCGTGCTCGTGAAATTCATCCACAACTTTGCCAGACATGCGCATAGGCACTACAGAAGGAATCAGTTTTTGCAAGTTGTTGAACATCCGGAAACCACCTACATCGATATCTGCCCAGAATTGTATCTTAGTCGCTTCTGAAATCGAATGTCCGATCAATGAGAACAGCTTTCGTTTTTGGGGACTGAAGAATCCGCCATGATAGATTACAAGTTCGTCGAGTTGTTTTTCTGACAGTACATATTCATCATAGTTAGTTTTATTTTCGATGAATGTTATCCGTTGAATTGAGCTCAGGTCAATCGCGGTAATAAAATCAACCAAAGTACTTGGCAGAGCCAAACCATACGGAGCAGCGCCAACACAAATAATCCCCAGACCGGTATGAATGCTGCAGTTGCCTGCAAGCTCATAAAGCTCCGGGCGCGCATAGATTCCAAGGAATGCCAATTGATCCTTTTCACCTAGGTCGTTCTCGTCGCAAGCAAGCGCTAAATCTGTATTATATTTTATAGCAATTCGCAAAAACAAATCGCGTACATTTCGTTCAAAATATTTTGTGTCTGAAAAGCACTTGCTGCTAAATGCTCTCATAGTTATGCTGCCGGGTAAAGCAGAATACTCGCGGAACGCGCAGAGCAAATCTCGTAATAGAGTATCATCTGTTTTACAAAAGGCCGGTATTCTTAATTGCTCTGTTGCTATTTGGCAAGTATCTTCCTTCCACGCCACAATCCAAGGAACAGTAACATCTTTAAGACTACTGTCTATCAAATTAACAACTTGGATTGCTCGCGTTCTGGGATGCACTCTTTCGGCAGAAGAATAGCACTGCATGATCTGATCTAGGCGCAACACAATAGCCGAAAGTAAAGGCAAACCATTTACCCACTCAAGCTGCACCAAATGTTGTTTTTCAAGTTCCTTGGCCGCTTCGTTATATGAATCTCGTACTGCAGCATCTTCATAGATATACTCAGGAAAGTCTTTCTTTTCCACTTTTAGCATGACTCTTCTGAGCGATGTCCCAGGGGAAGAAATATGTTTGCTGTTTTCATATTTATCCAATAGCCGGTTTAGAATTATACCTTGCTCTGTCATTGAGCTATCTCCTTGCCAAAGGGCAAAATGTGCATTCTGTACTTATCTTTATTTACCAACAGAGTACGATCTGCGATCGGCATAATATCGGAAACTTTATCAGGCGGGGTACAGATAATCGCTTGCAGACCCATCTTTCGCAAGAGGCGAACACTTTCGATAATACGGTCACTGTCCATCTTATTAAATGCTTCATCGAACACAGCTAATCGAACTGTGTTGCCATAACTGGACGTATCGTTAACACGATAAAGTTGGGCAAATGATGCTAACACAGCAATATAGAAAGGCGTTTGCGTTTCACCGCCAGATTTTGTATTCAATGTCTGAGAGAGCAACTGTTTCGTTCCGTTCTGATCTGTGGTTTCAAGATCAAACTTTAGGTAGGTTCTAAAGTCTGTATATCGCTGGATGTTCTCCTGCAGTTCGCTTTGCTTCCTTTGATTCAACTGCGTGTCATCGGCCATAGTAATCTGGCTGAACAGTTTATCTATAAGCTGACCGTATTTTTCCTGGAAAGGTAATGCAAATAACCCTACATCACCTTCCATAAGCTCCGGAGCCATAATCATGTCATAATACTCGGCGTAATCCGGATTGCGCTCTACGCGGAACTGATAACTGTCCGTTCCAAATTGCGCCTGCCGTAGGGCACGATTCAGATTTTTTACCTGATCCTGTACTTGATCGATACTGGACTTCAGTTTTGCCAAGAAATCATTTTGGAACTGTTCCATCGCGCTCTCCCGAGCGGTTTTGATCTTTTCGCGATACTTGGGCAGTTCGCTTTCCTCCAGAAGCTTCTGCTCTGATTCAAACTCATCATTGTCCATAGCTTCCACACGGAAAGAGCAAGGTTTAAACCGATCCGTGTACTCCCTGCGCGCCGAGAAAAGCTTCCGCTGAGCAGCATCCTGTTCCTTTGCGCTCTGTTCCAAGCGGTTACTAAAGTTTTTATATACGATGTCTGCACGCTTTAGACGGGCAAATTCCTGCTCGTATCTGGGAAGGCCGGTGCTTTCCTGATATTCAGCAGGGAACTCGTCTTGGAGGCGATCTTCAATATCGGTCAACTGTTGGTAATGATCCGGCAGTAACTCGTAGTCGAGTTGCCGAATGCGTTCCTTAAGTTGGCCGATTTGAATGCCCTTTTGCTTGTTTTGGCTCTTTAAAGCTTCAATTTCATCCCCGAGCGCAGCGATGGTGCGGCGCTGCTCGTCCAGCCATAAGAGATCCAGTTTTGATAGCTGTTCGTCGATATCATCCACCTCTTTGGTGATTTCAATACCGCGCAAGTATGCCTGCTGCTTTTCTGCTATGGTGTTTTGGACAAAGAAATGCGTAAATATTGGGTCTGTTGACTGCGTTAAAAGCTGCTTTATGGGGTCCCAATAGCGCAGTTGGTCTTTAATCTGTTTTATTTCCTCTTCTAACCGGGAAATACGTAAACTTACAGCATGTAGGCCAATAAATGCATCGTCCATTAGATCGCGCCGAATCGAGCGGGCGACATAGCCTTGATAGAGTAGTCCATCTGCTGTAATGGCGGTTTTGAAATTGCGCAGTTGCTCGGCTGTCTCGCAACAAACAACACGCCCTAATAAATAGCCAATGTAGCTGCGTGCCAGCTCGTTATTTGTGTCTAACTTCTTCGCAAGGCTGTTGTCACGAATGTCAAATCTTTCGCGCTCGCAGAGCTTGCCGATATCCACCAGACCAAAAGAAGCAAATCCAAACTCCTTTTTTGCCATGTCGAAGATAGACAACGCAGTTTTATAATATGTGGGGTCAACCAACAGATAAAACTTCTGCACATTAAGATAGCCTTCCACAGCTCCGCGCCAATGTTCATCCGTAAGTTCCAGAACATCTGCAAGGATGTCGATTCTTACGGGGCGTCCAACCTGACGTTCCAGCTCAGCTTCCAGGTGTGCTTTAAGCTGCAGCAATCCTCTCGGATAGTCTTTAATATTCTTTTTAAGATTTGCAAGGACTGCACTTCTTTGATCCTGTTGTGTACTTAATTCTGCCAAGCGATCTTCTACTTTGTGAAGAGCGTCTCGAATTGCATTTGAGAGTTCTGCAGCTGCTCGTTGAGCTTTTTCAAAAGGATCCAGCGAATGAGAGAATATCTCGTAGTTCCCGGATGTGAAAAGTGCGTAGGCCTTTAGGACATCTTCAGCAGCCTCATACACAGGGGAAAGCGCTTTTTCTTTATCCTGTTTCAACACTGCATTGCATAAGCTATTCAGTCGAAGTGCTTCTTTTTTTATTTTCAAAGCTAAGGATTGAAGATCTTGAAGCAACTTCTTTTGCTCTTCGAGCAATACTTGTTTTCGGTTGCGTAGTTTTTCTTCCTCCTGAAATACACTGCTTTGAGCACAAGCCACGTCAAGTTCACGTCTGCGATTTTCTTTCTGTGTAATTTGAGAGGATATCTCCTCAATACTCTCTTCGGTTAAAGCCAAGGCTGCAATACAGTCGTTCTTTTCAACCTCGAAACGGTCGATCTGGGCTTGCACTATTTCCTTATGGGACCACTGAACTAAAAAGGTTTGTACTCTCCAGCGGTCGATCGCTTGATTCATTTCTCGATAAAGTTTGCCGATCTCTTGCAGGGCGACCAGCTTCTCCTCCTGCCGCTGAGCTAACATCTCATGACGTTTGTAATCCCGAATGTTTTGCTGCATGGATTCAATATCAGGTTTTTCAGGTATATCACAAATATTCTCAGTGATGAATTTTTGGATATCCACGATAGGACGAAAAGATACCGCCTTTTTCATCATCCTAAGAACTTGTTCATTGTGTACATTCCATCGAGACAGCATATTTCTACGGTATTCTTTCTGCGTGTCGTAGATTTCCGCCTTCGTGTAATACTGCTTCAAAAAACGGCGCAGAGCAGGAATCTCCATAGCTTCTCCGTTCTCAATAAAGCAGTTTTCCGGCAAAGTACCTATGATTAGCTCCTATTAGGAAAACACACTGTCAAAGGGGTATGTAGCGGGGGTTAGCCCGCTACTGCGGGTTTTGTGGTGTTGATTTCAATGTATTCTGCTATGCGTCTAAATTCATCCGCAAACTTAAATCTCACACTAATGTTTCCATTCTCATAAACCTTGATATGGTCGATCAGCTCAACGAGAAGTTCCCGGGAAAGCTGGTCGATATTTTGATGTTTTGTAAAGGCCACCAATGCGGGATGTTCACTCTTTACACCGTTTGCCAGTTCCGCCCGTTCAGCGTTCAGCCGGGCCAGCACATCCGTAAGAGCGATGGTCTGTCGCTCATAATCGGCTTTCATATCCCGGTAGTCCTGCTGGGTAATTTCCCCGTCTTTCCAGTCTTGATAAAGGGACTGCTTGTAGCGGCTGATTTTTGCCAGTTCCCGCTCCTTCGCAGCAATCAGTTCTTCCAAACGGATGGACTGGCTCTTTTTGACCGGGGCGGTGTTAATGCGGGCAATCATTTCCGAGTATGAAACAGCCAGATGGACTTGCTGTTGTACCGCAAAGAGGACAGCGGCCTCCAGACGGTTATGCTTGATTGAGTGCATTGTGCAGGCTGTCCGGGAGCGGTTCTTGTAGGTGGAGCAGGCATAGTACACATTATTGTTGTTGCCTACGCTCCGGGTAATTGCCCGCCCGCAGTCAGCACATTTCAGAAAACCGCTGAACAGGTGGACTTCCCGGCCTTTTGGAGAAGTACGGGTATCCCGCTGTAAAAGGGCCTGTACCTTATCAAAGGTTTCATAATCAATGATTGCCTCATGCGTACCAGCTACTTCCACCCATTCTTCACGGGGAACGCTTTCAACCTCGTGTACCTTATAGCTTTTTACCCGACTGCGGCCCTGTGCCAAATCCCCGGTATAGGTGGGATTCGTCAGAATGGAGTGGATCATACGGGCTCCCCACATAGGATCGTCATATCCTCTTGTTGAAACGGGTATGCCCTTTTGCAGTTTATAAGCCGAGGGGCTGGGTACGCCGTGTTCATTCAGATACAAAGCGATGGCCCGTTTCGATGTCCCTTTTAGGAATAAAGAGAAAATAAGTTTGACGATTTCAGCGGCATCGGGATCGATGATTAACCGGTGCTTGTCCTTTGGGTGCTTCACATATCCATAAGGAGCAAATGCGCCGATGTACTGACCGTTGCGCCGCTTGTAGTCAAATACCTGGCGAATTTTCTTTGAGGTCTGGTAGCAGTATTGATCGTTCATCACATTTGTAATCGGGACGATAATACTGGAAACGCTGTCCGGGTTGAGATAGCTGTCCACATTTTCAGCAAGACTGATAAAACGGACACCCATCTGCACAAACAGGTTATCAATCAGACTTCCCGCATCACTGTAATTTCTTGCAAAACGGGAAAGGTCTTTTACTACCACGCAGTTGATTTTCCCGCTCATTACATCGGAAAGGAGTCGCTGGAAATTTTCCCGGTTGGCGTCCGTTCCTGTGTGTCCATCGTCTACATATTCGGAAACACTTTCAAATTCTCCGATATGCTTCTGATAAAAGTCATTGAGCAGATCACGCTGGTTGATGACGCTGTTGCTGTCGTCCTTTCCCTTTTTCAAGTCCTCCTTGGAAAGCCGGATGTATTCGCCCAGCCGCCAGCGGCGGACGGTATAAGAGGGAGAGAAACTCTGTTGCAATCCTCTGTTTTTTGTTCGTGCCATTGTTCCTCCTTCCCTATCACATTACATCTATATTATACCTCTGCCTGGGCGGGACAACAAGGATGCCTCCGCCTCGGGACACTTTGTCTCGAAGTAGTAACGGGCCATAACCGAAGTTACAGCCCGCTTTTTTGCCGGAGCAGGAAGTCCGTCAGCGTGTCCTGCAAGGACGGCCCGCTTTCCGCAAATTCAATTTTTACACCGATCCCGCCGATACAAAAGCAGTATGGATTTTCTACCGCCTGCAAAAACAGAGCGATCCGCTCCTCCCGGGGGAGAGAGGTGTCAAAGGTCATACCGCTCACATCCGGCAGGGACTCGGGAGCCACTGCGCCGATGTCAACGCTTTTCATTTGTTCCAGTTCCTTTGCCGTTAATCTCACGGTAAAACCTCCTTATCAAAAATAGGATACGCCTCCCGCATATCGTGGGGAAACGCAAGAGGGCAGCACCTAAACGATGCTGCCCTCTTGCCTCACTCCATGTAAGTATAAAATAGAGAACGCCGCTCCCATTTTCTTGCCCTGTCCAAAGACAACCATGCTCAGAGCGGCGTTCCCTCGCAGATAAGAGGGCAGCCGGGGAGACAGGCGGCCAGCCTGTCCTATGCCGGATCGTGGCCGTGGCTTGGCCCAGTCCAGTTGCGGCGTTGGCGTTGTTCGCTCATTCTTCCAAAGAAAAAGTCACAGCGCACCCGCCGTCCGGCTCCTCGGACTATGCCCGGGGCCGCCGCTGTTTATCTGCGGAAAGAAGAATATCTTCTTTCATAAACCGAGACATTTTTTCATCATTTCCAAGTGGGGAAAATGAAAAAATCAAAAAGTTTTTTTCATGCGCTCAAGGCCACGCTTGATCGACTGGCGGACAGACTCCTCATGTACGCCCTCGGCCTCGGCAATTTCCTTGATGCTCTTTCCAAGAATGATGTGGGCATCAATCCTGCGGCCCTGGATCTCCGGTAAAGAGTTGAGTGCGTTCCACAGACGGATGAACAGCTCCATGCGCTCCAGAAGCTCCTGGGGCGTTGGCTCATGCAGGCAGGCGGAATATTCGATCCCGTCATCGCAGTCCAGAGAATACTGCGCCTTATGCCGGGAGAGCCGCCGCTGGTAGGCCATTTCGTGCCGGGCATCGGACACAAATACTTCGGCTACCTCGTCAGAAACCTCGATAAACTGATCCTGTGTGTACCAATAATAAAAATCCTTCAGATTGATTGTAGTCATAAATAAACCTCCGTTTCGGTGTTGGGTGGATGAGTGATCGAAACGGGGCTCGGCGGGGAGCGGCATCCCGGGGAGCCGCCCTGCACCTCGGGACAATTTGTCTCGAAGTACAAAAAAGCGCCCGCACAGCAAGATACTATGCAGACGCATGAAATTACATTATCATAATTGTACTGATATATTGTACCTTCATAGCCAGACTGTCCCGGAGGGGGAGCTACGCTTTTTTTAGCTGGTGAAGGTCATGGGAATTGTGAGAAAGTAAGATGGACACGGCGACACCCTCCTATGGGCCGCCGTGGGGTTACTGAATATCCAAAGAGAAACGGCGGCTCTGAAAATCAAAGCCGCCGTTTCAAATGGGCGTGTCAAATTGTCTGCTCTACGACGGCTTTTTTTCTTTTGCCGTCGTCCGGCAGATAGATGGTTTGTTTAGTTATGGCTTGCATTACCTATGGGCTGATTTCCAGACATTCCGGCCTGTGTATGCTCGTCAAATTCCTCTTGACTGTATTTCTCAATGCCAGTTAATGTTCCGTGATGTTCGCTGTTCAAGTGGCCGTAATCACGAACGGTATAAATGTCTATTGTGCCAACACCACTTCCAAGCGTTCTCATTTCGCCTCGGAATTTTCCGCTGGTGAGGCTTTCACCATTAGAAGTGAGAACATCCCGGAAATAGCGGACTTCCTCACCATTGAAATACCACTGATCTTTTTCGGCATCATAGGTTACTCCAAATGTCTCATACTCTGCAACGAGCTTTGCAGTTTCGCTATCTTCAAGCGGCGTTCCTGCCATAGCAACGGATGTGCTGTTTTTCAACGCCTCAATATCCCGTGCGTCAAATTCCTGCTGGGTAAACTCTTTTAAGCCAATCAGTTTACCCGCCGGATCAACGGAGCCGTCAGCCGCTTTTGAAAAGCTCTCTAAATCCCGTACAGCATACACATCTACTGTGCCGTTCTCATTTAGAAAATCAATACCGGCGGTTTCGTTGTTACTGATGGGATAATAGTCCTCAAACCAGCGAACCAAATTCCCGTTATAGGTAAGTTCATCTTTGACTGCGTCATAGGTCATCCCGTATTGTTCATAAGGTGCAAACATTTTTTCTTTGTCTGCGGCGGAGAGTGCCGAGCTGTCCTCGCTGTTTCCCAGCGCCTCAGAACCGCCAAGAGGTTGACTGATTTCTTCCTTGATAACGGGATTACCTTGTTCCTGGCTGTTCTGTGGTGTCGTACTGCATCCAGCCAAACAGCCTAACAAGAGCATGGACGCAGCGCATAATGCCATTCTTCTCATAGTGTTTACCAATCCTTTCTTTGAATGTACCCCAAGTATAGCAAAGCATTTTGGGATACCTTTGGGATTAGTTTGTGATTTATGTGTAGTTAAAAAAAGCGGCAGGTTGTTCACCTGCCGCTGATTGTCCGCTAAATCGTGAAGAAGAATTTAACACCGTTTTCTGTGTTGCAAGCCTCACAATAGCTGTTATGTTGTTGTAAAATTCTTTGAACCATATAAAGCCCTAAGCCGCTACCGCCTGTTCTTCTACTGCGGGATTGCTCCATACGATAAAAAGCGTCAAACAATTTGGGAATATCATCTTCTGGTATATGTGTACCTGTGTTCTCTACGGAGAACAAAAAGCGTCCGTTGGTATTTTGTAAAATAATATCAACGCTTGCTCCATGCGGCGAATACTTTACAGCATTTGAAATCAAATTGGAGAACACCTTTTCAATCAGTAATTTGTTCCCATTGATAAAAGCGGGAGACTGTATATCAAGATGTATTTGTAGCTCTTTTGTTGCCACTAAATCATCAATCTCCCTCAAATAGCCATGTATCATGGGAGCGCAATCAAAATGCTCCATTTTGAAATCGACATTGGTTTCCAGCCTTGAAATCGTTAATATTTCCTGCACCATCGTTTCAAGCGTAGCTGCAACTTCCAAGGATCGGGCAAGATACTTTTCGTGGTCTTTATATGCCCCTATACCCAATAGCATCCCCTCTAATTGACCCTTGATAATGGTGATAGGGGTTTTCAGTTCATGGGAAGCGGAAGAAAAGAAATCCTGTTGTGCCCGTTCCAGCGCCTTTTGATGTTCAATATCCTTTTGGAGCTGGAGATTTGCACTTTGCAACTCCTCCAAGGTAGCAGATAGTTTCCGGGACAGCGTATTCAAGCTATTCTCCAGTACACCCAGCTCGTCAGAACGGCGTTCCTCAAGTTGCCATTCCAGCCGCATATCAGACATTTCTTTAGAAATCCGACTGATTTTTAATACCGGGTTTGTAATAATACGAGAATACACCCAAGCAGTTGCCAACGATACAAGGAGAATAACGCAAAACAAAATCGGTAATACGCTTACAAATGATTGCCGCAGTTCTGCGATTTGAGAGGCTTCTCCATAAACTGTTAAAATATATTGGCTATTATCATCTGCAAATGAGAAGTAATAGCTGTTGGATATAATCGGCGCACTTTCATAAGATGCTCCGCCAAGAGCCTCCCCGGTGATCCCATCGTTAAAGCTATTTTGGTTAGACGGTGTTTCCACCAGAACACCATCAGCAGTATAAAGCTCCACCATGCTAATTGTCGTGTTTTGAAGAAACTGATCAAAAAGTCCGCCGCTATCCTGCATACGGATATGTTCTAATTCATAAATAAAGTCGCTTGTCTGTTCATCTAATGCCGCATTGAGCTTGTTAGAATAGGTTTGAGGCATATACCAAGCCAAAACGCCATAGACAAGAAAGCTCACGCAGAGCAAAACTGCCACAGTCAGAATAAAGACTTTAGCAAACAGACTGCCTTTAATTCTCTTTATCAACTTTATATCCCACCCCTCTGATTGTTTGAATGAAATCTATTCCCAATTTTTTTCGTAGATTTTTGATATGGGTATCAACAACACGCTCGTCCCCATAAAAATCATATCGCCACAGCTTATCCAACAAGTTCTGCCGGGTCAATATCCGGCCCTGATGGGTCAGCAGTTCCCGCAGTATTTCAAATTCCTTTTGTGTCAGTTCAAAATTAGCTCCGTCCACGGTGGCGGTGTAGCTGTCACAGTTCAAAAGCAAATTGCCATAAGTAATGATTTGATACTTTTCATCTGTTTCCCGGTTACTGCGCCGAAGTACAGCCGCAATTTTGCGGAGCAGGACAGGCATAGAAAACGGTTTTGTGATGTAGTCATCCACCTGCAAATCCAATCCTTTAATCTGATCTTCTTCTCCGCTTAATGCGGTTAGCATAATGATAGGAACATCAGATTGCTTGCGTATCAATTCACAGACACCGTAACCGTCAATTTTGGGGAGCATAATGTCCAATACAATCAAGTCATATCGTTGGCCTGCAAATAAAGAGAGTGCCTCGACACCATCATTTGCAACAGCTACTTCATATCCTGCTTCTTGTAAAAAATTCTGTAAAAGTTCTTGAATATCAAAATCGTCCTCAACGACTAAAATCCTTTGCATGGTAACACCTCCAAAGATAGCGTATCATAGATTTTTGTGATTAAAGTGTAGTTTTCAAATTTTCTTTCTGTTATTATACCTTGGCCGTGTAACATCGGCAACCTTGTCAGCGGACAATAAAATACTACTAAAACATAAAACTGTGTTTCGTTCTCATAGTCAAACCCGAAATGTAAAATAATATAGGGGTGATATGAGAATGTACCAAGACACCAGGCGGCTTGACTTCCACGCATTAGGCCGGGAGATCAAGCGCAAAAGAGAAGCCAAAGGCTGGACACAGGAATACCTTGCACAGCTCGTAGATCGTACCCCTCGTTCCATCATGTATTTTGAGAACCGGGGCCAGCATCCGAGCCTGAACACCTTTTACCAAATCGTCACCCTGTTGGACATTTCCGTAGACCAATTCTTTTATCCTGACAGGCAGAACGGCGAAAGCGACTGCCGCCAGCATATTGACAGGCTACTCAATACAATGGACGAAAAGGAATTGACGGTCATGGAGGCCACAGCAGAGGGACTACAAAAAGCCAGAGAAACGGAGGTCAAGTAAGAGGGCCTTCGTTTTTCTCGTTTTTAGGGGGCTTTTCGGGGGTGCCGCTAAATGGCAAGCAATTCGGGTGTGGCCACACTCCGAAATTTTTGCAGGGCGCAGGGCCC
>ERZ779840.506-NODE-506-length-45444-cov-4.135099_pt1 | contig 45444 bp, 51 predicted proteins | sample MGYA00511561_ERZ779840 | MGnify/ENA primary metagenome ERZ779840 (study PRJEB29588, sample SAMEA2162036) | human gut metagenome | biome: human gut; feature: human-associated habitat; material: faeces | place: Denmark | collected 2008/2010 ...
CCTGCTGAGCTACCCAAGAATACATTCGAATGGGTGGAGTCGGACCACCGGCCTTTTGCATATCAGGCGGACGTTCTAACCAGCTGAGCTACATTCGAGTAATTGCTATAAACAGATCAGGCAGGGATCGAACCTGCATCAGGAGTTTTGGAGACTCTTATGCTACCATTGCACCACTGATCGATCAATGGAAAGTGTTAGGATCGAACTAACTTCTCACGGGCTTCAACCGTGTGTGTCCACCAAGTCCACCAACTTTCCATATTTTTGAGTAAAAGAAAAGCCACCTGTCAGCGAATTGGTGTCTTTCCGCAAAACAGATGGCTTTTGCCATGATATCCGATTGATCCGCGTTCTACGAGGTGCCTGGTCCCGAAGAATGCACGGAATGATCCGATAATCCTGTATCACAAGAAAGAAAACGCTGTGCTGTCCCAATATTGGCGAAATTTCCGCATGTAAAATGAAACGCTGTGCCCATAAAGCCGCGCCAATTTGTTCCATTTATTGCATTTATTGTTCCAATAATGGCAGTCATGATGTTTTCTCCTTCCTTCCAAATTTGCTATAAAAAAAGCCTGTACAATTCACACGATACTTCGTATGAATCGGACAGGCACTTCCTTTTCATGCGTCTACTATATCATATGGTTTTAGAAAATGCAAGCACTTTTTTGCATCAATTATGCTTTTTCGGATGAAGCCTTTAATGGTGCTCCGCAGTGCGGGCAGAGCCCTACGGTACCCGCATAATATGTACAGCCGCAATAATCGCATGTTAATATTTCAGGTGTTCCGTTAATCCGGTAAGTCTTTACGCCCTCTTTCTTCGCCTCCTGATATCTTTTGTGTGCGAAAATTATGACTAACAATCCAGCACCCAGAAACGGCAACCCAAAGATAAGCATAAAAGCGGAATTCATCACCCTCCCACCGTCTACACTAAAGCGCTTTGCTTCGAAGTATTCCAGGTATTCATTGAATGCATCCGCAGCGGCGCCTCCCACGCCTTCTCCGTTAGCTCGCGCAAATTGTTTCTGCAGGAGATCGATCAGCTTATTTTCATCCTTTTTGCTTGCGGTTTTCAACAGGTCATTGCCCCACATCGTTTCATAATGGAACTCGCAAAACCCTGTCTGTGGGTTTTTATCTCCGTACCCATACACAACCAACAGATGATATTCATCATCGAAATGACAGATGTACTCATTATAAGCAAATCGCTCCATGGTGATATAATCCTGCTGCCAGGTAGCATCTTCCGTCAGCTCGACAGCCGGAATGATCCCTGTATGGTCGCGGAAATCTGTCAAACTTTGCTCCAGCGTCTCCGTTTCCTCTGCCGACAAATACCCATTCTCATCCAGGATCATGATGGATTGCTCAACACTGCCTGGTATGTTAGTTTTCTGGTATCCGATGGAAAATGAAGAGAAAAACATACATAACCCAATCAGAAAAAACACCAAACCTGGAATAGCAAACGAGAGTCCAAAGATCACACAGATGATGTACTGCCCCTTTGTCATCTCTTCGGAATAATGCGGGTTATCAGAATACACAATCCTCGGTCTTCTTGTACGGCTATATACGACAAAAGGGTGACTTCCTGTGAATGGAGTATCAGAATGGCGATATGAACTTCCGCTGCCTCCCGAATGGCTTCCGCCACCGCCAGAATGACTACTTGAATGGCTTCCTCCTGAGTGGCTTCCTCCTCCACCTGAATGTGGCATAACGATACCTCCTTAAAATAATGTCTGGTTATAACCAGTATGTCTGATGTTTATAAAAATGACAAAGAAAAAGCAGGACCGAAGCCCTGCTTTAAGACAACTGTTTTGTTCTGACCAGGATGTTTAAGCAAGAACCAATCGGTCCTTTCGTGACCCAGGACTCATTCCAAACACCCGAGCTGATACATTTTCTGCGTAAGACGCCACAACGCGGTTGCGAATGTATCATTTTCCGATATGATGAAAGAACGGATCAACTCTTCCGGCACGCCCATCAGCTTAGCGAATGCGCGGTCAAACCGTATGGACGGCGTTCTTATCTGCTTCTCGATAGCACCAATATATGACGATGTGACCAGAAGTTCGTCTGCTACCTCTTTCGCTGAGCGGTCGCGAATCGTCCGCAACAAACGATAAATTGTGATAGGTCGTTCCACTGTCATGAAACAGTTCCCTCCTTACTCAAAATCAAATAACTCAAGTTTTTCCTGCGGCAGATCACCGGCAAACAGCAATCGCATGTACTTTACGTACAATTCATTCAGTGCGTCTTTCTGCAATGCCTGTTCCAGGCTGTTCATCTGCCACGGAAACTGCAGCGGATGAATGATCGCTCCGGATGGATTGTCGTCAGAAAAATCATAAATGAAAAGCACACCACTGTCTTCTGTCATAGCATTGCTGATCGCAGCGAGACGGTTAAACGCTCCACTGTTTTTGTCTTTTTCTTCGTTCAGATAATCGGCCAGCTTTATTTTTCCCCGTCCAAGTTCCCGGATCATTTTGTTAAATGCCGGCGGATTCAGCCGATACATAAAATGAACAATCTGTTCATCCGTCGCACGGTTAAATACGGATGCACAATATCCAAATCCTTTCGCGGATGCGTAGCGGCATGCGTTCTCTGTTTTCACTGTACTATTTTCCATATTTTTCCCTTTCTTATTTCGCAATTAACTTGGCACTTGGGCCGCGGAAGCACCCAAATGACATTTCCGTACCTGTTTTGTCGTATACCGCAAGCATGTCTTCGTATGGGATATCTTCTGTTCTGCTCTTGTATCCATCGAGCCATACAACAGCAATTGTTTTCTCATTCTCATCCACCCACAACACCGTTCCTGCTTCCGGCACCTTCCTTTTATGAATGGCGGAGTACGCCATAAAGACTACTTCCGCATCCGCCTGCAGGGCCGAGCAAGGAACGGCCTTAACGAAATCTTCTCCAAATTTCAGGTCCAATGCGTAGTCAGATCCAAACTCATTGACTGCGCACCATATGCCATGATAATCCCCTTTGTGGCCCATTCTGTTTCCACGATTCAGATCGGACAGGATGCGGTCCTCCGTGGGAAATGTCTTGTTTTCCGCTTTATCCGTGCCAGCATCCTGATTTTTGGAACGCATTGTGCATTCCGCGATGAAAGAATGAACCTTTTCTTTTCCTGTTTCGGTTAATTCGTAAGCCATTTTTTCTTCTCCTTTCTCAATTTCTTTTCTTTCATGACGCTGTCAGTATGGCGATACGCACATTGGCCAAATTGCGGGTTTTATGCCGAAAAAGCCGCCCCATCCGGAGCGGCTTCTGATCTTTCCTGTTCTTCTTATGCACTTTCTTTTTTTGGTATTCCGGTCTCAATTTGTTCCATGCATGCTTCGATACCGGCATGATCAGGCCAGAAAAACTTATGGCTTCTGTGATAGCGGATGATCTGCTGCAGTTCGGGCGCATGTTCCGTCCAATACTGATAAGCAGTTTGTACGTAATCGGAACCGTTGTGATACTGAGCTTTGATTTCTTCCGTCGGGATCGTCCACCAGATCATGTCGACGGCATACATTTCAGTAACATGGCAAAAGTCGCACCAGTCTTTAAAGCAGTCGTTCATATGAAAGGCTTGCTCATTGTGCAGATAATCGACAATCGCATCGCCCAGGTAGGAAACCGGCCAGAGCACTTCGTAATCGTCGAATATGCCACTGATATCATAAGCGCAGGCTTTCTGAAGCTCATCGAATGTGCATCCTTCCTGGATATCGGCCCATACGATATGTCCTCTGTCCTGTGCCCAGCATAACTGTCCGCCGAAAGCGGTTTTCAGCATACTGGCAAAGTAGTAACAGTAACCGGCAGAAAACAGGTGATCGATCTGCTCCCCGGATTCCCCATCCCGGTCGGGAAAATTGGTGATCTCATCAATGAACTTGATCACCTTGAGATTGACCTCGCCCTGGAATTTTTCCGGATCCGTATACCAATCCAACAAATGTCCCATACCATGGTTCCTCCCTACTGTGGCTGCTCCACGATTTTGATTCTTTCTTCGAAACCGCCGCCGTACCGAATGGTTGCTTCGTATTCGCCGACATGCAGTTCGTCGCACTCATCATCGTATTCCGCTTCTGCCTGTTTGGCGAAAAGTGCAGCTGCATCGGTGTCATCTTTGACGATATCCAGCTCCACCAGACGTTCCTTTGTCCTTTTTGCAAGGGCTTCCTTCGCTTCTTCCAAGGTCATATTCTGCGGAACAAACGGTACCATATACAGATCCAAATACTCATCGTTCCACGCAAGCAGCGCATATCGTTTCGAATCAGCCTGCTCCGCGCCTTCCAGGTAAGATGGCTCATGCCCTGCGACAGTTTCCTGCTTTTCTTCATGGCGGATGCGAGCCGCAACATAACGCTCGCTTAATGCTGCCTCAGACATGGTATCCAGTACATCCTCAAATTCTTTCAGGTCATCGACACCATTCCCGTCATCAGCCAGATAGGTTCTCAATTTGTCTGCAACAGCATGAAATGCTGCTTCATCCATGTCAGTCTCCAGGATATCGGTGATATCACCACGGACGCGCATGATAGCCGAATTTTCGTCCAGGATATCTACTAAGGAATAGTTGACATCCATTAAGAGAGGACTGCCAGTCAGACGCTCTGCCATAATATCCAGAATACCTTCCAAATCATGATCGATCAGTTCGCTCAGATCAATCACAACATCGCCTTCCACATAAAGGTCGGCATCACAGCAATCCAACATTTCCATGATGGAAAGCGGTTTTTCCAGCACATCCTCACAGGATGTGTCCAGGATCTTCCAGTCATAATCGTATCCATGGACGCCGTTGATGAATGCCGTCTCCTCGTCAAACTCAAATTCGGATTCATCCAGATTTGTTTCGTAAACCTCTTCAAGGCTTTGTTTAGATTCTGCTTCATTCGGGAATTTTTCCCAGAAGATTTTCCGAAATCTTTCCTTCATCATTTCTCTTGCTTCATGCATATCGGAAGCCTTTCCGATTACATAAGACGTTCTTTCTGCTGTTTCGATCACTACATATTTCATATTTTCTCTCCTTTGTATGTTTTGGCAAGATGATAATCCTACTGGATTTATGCGTCCCTGCTTATCATCTTACTCCGTCAAAATATACCCATTTTCTAACATTTCCTGAATGACAGTCTGCGCATATTCATCGGTTTTCGCGTCTTCGTCGATGTACTCCACCGTTTCGGCCGCTAAATCCAATTTTGCGATAACAGCACCATGCTCGGAGGTATCTCCCGCTTTCCATGCTTCGACCATGTATTTTTCTTCCTCTTCATTGAATACATCACATCGGATGTCCGTCCATTTGCTCATATTATTTTAAATCTCCTTTCGCAGCTGTTCCATAGCATCAGCGCATTCCTTTTCTCATTTACTAACAATTCTTTTTGCCTTGATAACTAATTCATCATTATCAAATTTAGTAAGACCAGCATTCACAATGCTGATCGCATTTACACAACTAATATTGTATTCCTTTAAATCTTGACTAAAAATTTTCATATATAAAACTCCATTGCTAAAGAAGCATTCTTTATCTTTTAAATCTTCAAAAGCAATCTCGTTTTCTTTTTTATATTCTATAATCATGTTATTTTCTCCATTCTGAAGTTGAAACTCTTGTCTTAACAACGAGTAAAACGCAATTTACGTACAACCACTGATTGCGATTCATCTAAATCTCCCTTCGCAGCTTCACCATAGCATCAGCGCATTCCTTTTCTAATTCATCAATCTGCTTCTGAATTGTGATGATCTGATGGTTTTTTCTGCTAATCTCTCGCTGGATCCAAACAATCTGGCTCTTATTTTGATTGATTCTCTGAAGATCCCACATGAGATTGTAAATCCCAAGATCGTGAAGACGCTGGAGTGCAGCTTGATAATCGATTCGATCATCACAGCCGCATTCACTTTCATCGTTAAACGCGCAATGTTTGCATGGATCTTTTGGGAAACCCTTTTCGATGAGTTTTAGCTTTTCTTCTGCCAATTTTGACTTACTCTCCATAATTTGTTCTCCTTTTTCGCCCTGCGTTTAGGTCACTCGATATCGTCCAGCGAGCATCCGTTATGACGCATTTCCCTTGGGATGATTTCTTCCGGATATGCTCCAATGACAACGCTGTCCGGGAATTCGATATTCCACATAGGTAATACGGATAAATCAGAATCTTCCGTTGAGCATCGTCCGATGACCTTAAAACTCTGCCCGATTCTTTCCGCATAATCGCTGTGGGACGTCCAGAACTTTTTTGCGAATCCCTCCTGCTCATAACAGTCGAAGCAGTCTTTCACAAATGCATTTTCCGTTTCATCCGGCATCTGGCTTCGATCTTCTGGATACTTCTCCTTGATCTGATCCCACGTAATGCAGGTGTCACCTTTTGACAATGTTAACGGCTTGCCGCAATACGGGCAATAGGAAAACTCCGCTGCAAGGTTTCCATCAAACTGTTTGTCTGTGTGCGGGGGCTGATACATTCCGTCTTCGTTTTCTTTCCATACGCAGGCATCTGTTGCGGTCGCATTTTCTTTTTCCTGTTTTTCAGGGGAATGTTTTGTCTCCTGCAACACGGTGATGCCTTTGGTATGCGGTAATGCTTCATACTGCATACGTGGGAATTTTTCAATGCGAAGCACAACGCTGTCATCCCAAGTAACACTCGGGCAACGCGCTGATCCGCCGCTCGCATTGAATTCGCCCTTCACAACACATACATTTGGCGCTGTAACGACTGAGCTGTCTCGTGAGTATCGCGTAGCCAGCGGTATCACACCGAGCAAAAGAGAATTTCCCTCGTAGGAATAGGGGCAATCCTCCAAGTCGGCCAGAATGGTAAGGCTGTCTTCCTCTCCATCATAAGTACCGTAGCATTTTAGACAAAGCTCGCGCAGGACATCCTCATTGTTTTCCGGAAAAACCCAGTACGGTTTCTCCCATAATCCGCCAATCGTTTTTGCTTTGTTGATGAACTCCCGGTTATAATCCGCCTTAACGAAAATTCTACCGGATTTGTGTTTTAGTTCTTTGATCATCTTTACTTTCCTCCTATTTCTTATGGTTTTTTACTCTTACAGTATGGCAACAAGCTACGCCACTTTCCGAAGGAAATTTTGCCCGCCAGCCGATTGCGCTCAATAAGGCCGGGTGGGCATATGGAAGATGAAGAGCGACAACTGATCGCAGTCCATCTAAGTCCCACGCAAAAGAAAGTTGCTCATCCAAAGAAAAAAACCTCACAGAAAAATCCGTGAGGTTGTATTTTGCGTGGAAAATTAGTCCGTGTCCACGCTCTGAAATTCCAATAACATATCCTTTTTTAGCTCGAAGCACCGTGCAATCTGTTCTGCTCTCTCTGCCGGCACCCCGCGCGCTACATAAAACTCCGCCGTTTCCTGCTCATCCGGAAGTCGCGATACGTCCACAGCTTTTTTGTCATGGACGAGGCGAAGATTCTCTGCCTGGGAATGACATATCCCATGAACGTTAATGCTCATAAGATGGCGCCTAGTCTTTGCAAACGGATCGTCATACAGCATTGAGGTTCCGGAATCGAAGATTGGTGCAAGCGCCAGAAACCGGAGCGTGTCCGAATCCCTTAAAATTCCAAAATTTTCCCAATGCCTGTCTGTATTCGTGATCAGGAAATCCGTAAGAATCATGTGATCCATAAAATGAAAAACGTAATAACGATCCAGCCCGTTGGCGATGCATGTGTCAACGTATTCCTGATACGCCTCCTGTGGCGTTTTCGCCTGCCCGCAGATCCCTCCGGTCACATAATAAGCGGAAATCAGCTCGTGGTTCTCATCGGTAAAATATCTGCAGCTGCACGACTGGCAGGCCCCGCGCCCATCGAAATGCAATGTGTACTTCGTGTATTCCGCAAACCCAAGCTTCTCGTGGATCATGGAGGCGAACGCCTCATTGATGTTCTGGAGCCCGAAAGCGATTCCCGGCGCCCCGCTCTTGACAAGATGCCAGCTGCCCTGCCTGTATACATTATATTTTTCGAGGGAGCCGGTCAGGGCGGAATCATTTCGGATCGTTCTGTAAGTGGGGCCATGGGACGCACAAAGCGGAATCCTGGCGCCATCTGGGTGTTGATATAAACTAATTTCTTCCCAGGTTATTCCCTTTAAATTCTCCGGACAGATCCAGTAAGAGTCTGACGGACTGAGTGCCAGATTCTGCAGCAGATACTCCAGCGCAGTTTTGCAACCCGTTTCACGCAGGATTTTTGGTAAATCCGGTCGTCCCTCTGGGATTGCCCTGTTTTGTATCCATTCAGCAAGATTCTTCGGTCCATTGCCAAGGATCGGCATATGTTCCGGGCTGACAATTTCCAGGGAATATAGGTCCCCGTCCTCGTCCATGACAAAGAAAGCCGCATCTCTGTCACGGTGCCTAAGGATATATTGCGTCATGTCGCGCTCCTTCTTTCTTTCGCCGTTTTGTTTTCGCGTATTTTACCATAGTGCTATGCAAATCGCCAGCCTTTTTCCTCTGACAAAAAAGAGCCTGTCCAATGACCCGGGGCAGACTCTTTGCACAATAAGTATTATGGCGATCTGGTTAATTCCTTAGCATAACTACTTATATATGCCATATTCAGGACGCATATATAGCAGGATCATCGTTCTCAAACTTATTCCGGAAAAGAGTTTTGTATTCCTGAAGTCCGTCTTTTGTCAAACGGGCTTCAAAGTCCTCAACCCCGAAGCAGTCTTCGACGGTAAACATATATACTGCTACCATATAGTCTTTTTTGGTCATCCAGTACGCTGTTTTGTCGTTGAATGCGTTTTTGATCGGGGTGGCTACGTATTCTCCGTCAACAACCTGTCTGAGGTCGTACTTCACAGAGCGTTGCAGCCATTCCGGATTAAAACTGGACAGCTCCAGTTCGCAAAATTCTTCGCATTCTTCCTGCGTAAGGATCACACCAAAGTAAGCGATCCGGTCCTCGGTCGTTTCCCAAATCCGGTATTTCGTTTTTAATGGTTCTACCAGCCAGCTGTGCTGCCGCCAGCAGCCGTCCTTCGATAATGCATATCCGGTTGCGATACGCATGCAAAGCTGATGCTTCGCCCAGAACGCGCATGCATTATAATGGCACTGGCTTGGAAAGCCCTTGGTGTGGTGGATACCTTCACCATAAAAATACTGTCCGCGTTCCATGATAGCATCATAATGCGCATCTGTCAGATCCATACAGGCAATATTTCCGCCAAATTCCAACAGCCGGTCACGCAGTTTTGCCATTTTGTTCATGGCAGTCTGCTCTTTGGGGGTGGATCCAACTGGGTGTTTCTGGTACCACCATTTCCCCATTTCTTCAAGGCGCTTGCCCCAGTCTTCATCCATTTTGTCCCAGGGAATTGGTTCCCTGGGCATATCTTCTACTCGTTTAATTTCCTTTATCATTCGTCCGTATCCTCCTTATTTTCGCTCGATGATGCACTCTCCCGCTGCCCTGCAGTAGCACGCGCTACAACGATGGACAATTTTTCGCCCTCTTGGCGGAAGGTACGAAATCAGCGTCAATATCCGGCGTGCCAATGCGCTCAGGTGCCAAAAAACGCTCAAAATCAGAGTTTGTCATCTCAAGCGTCACGTCCCCGGCAACATATTTCTTAAAATGCCGGATCAGTGTCAGTGTCGGCATTTCATTCATCGCAGCATCCACAGCCTGCTCCAATTCTTCTCTTGATTTTCCCTCTGTGGAAATACCAAGAAAATCAGAAATGGCATCATCCCCTGCAGTTATCACTGCGGTTTTGATGTGTCCGCACGCGATTTCCAGTTCTTCCGTGAATGTGTCCCGCTCTGCAATACTTCCACGTACACATACCACCACTTTGTCAGAGGTTGTGTCAACGATTGCGTAATGCATATCCGTGATACCAGGATCCCCGGTCAGACGTTCGGACATCAGATCAAGAACTTCATCATCGTCCAGCACACCCTCAAAAAGCGTTTTTCTATCCATCAGAATGTTGCCCTTTAAAATTCCAGTCTCATCGCACAGTGTCCACTGCGTTTCCAGCGGCATGGGATTCGCCCAATACGTTTTATTCTGCGAATCCTTAGGTGTCAGGTTATTGCTGATGTTCTCACCCATATTCTGAATTTTCTGCTGCATTTCCATTTTCTTATCCATATTTTTGCTTCCTCCTATTTCTTATGATTTGTGATTACATTTTCAGTATGGCAATCAGACGCGCTATTTTTATGCAAAAACTTTTTGCGGATAACACTTTTTGGTCGAAAATGATAAAAATTATTGTTTTGTCTGGTCAGATAAGAGCACAAAAGCAAAAAACTGTCACAATTCATCTCATGACTGAAGTCACGAGCATGCTTGTGCCATGCTGTAACAAAAAAGAGCCCCGTTGTCAGGGACTCTTCTATGTACTTATGCGCAAATATTGTGATATGCGGCCGGATCGTTTAATCTGGTTGCGGCAATCATCATCTCGGCAAACAGCATACAGGTTATATAAGCTTCCGATTTTTTCTTGTAATTGTCAAACATGCCTATGAACCCATATGCTCCAAAACGGGTGCTTTTTATGCTTTTGCTTCGGCAGATGAGTTGTACGGAATACTCCGTTTCCTCAAGCTCAAAATAGACATTATTGTTCATTGCGTTCAACTTTTTGATTGCAGCTGTAATGCGTTTTTTAGCGTCATTTTTTGTCATTTTCTTCTCCTTGATAGCTCTGATACTCTGGGTAATCAAAAGCGCAGCTTATTTTTGCAATTTTTTCAAATTCCTCTGGTGGGAAAAGAGTTTTTAACGGGAAAAGGAAACCATACTGCCTTGACCAGTTATTAATATCCTGTGTGAAATTTAACGTGTCCTCTAACGAGAGCTGCTGATTACTGTTAGATAACTGAATCTCCGGATTCCTGGTAATATTAATGATTTGGCCATCTCTGCTTAACCATGTTCCCCAATTCCCCGCCTTGTCCATTCCAAGCAGATCCTCTTTCGTATGATAACCGGATCTGTCATGTCGGATTTGGTATTTAAGATGATATTTTAAGGCAATTTCCCGCAACTGGATCATTCGCAATCCACCTTTTCCGTAAATTAGCTTTGTTCCGCATTGTGGGCAATGCGGTGTTCTCATTTTCTCATAATCATCATTGCTGGCAATTTTATAACCACAAAATGGGCATTCGATCGCATCGCTTTCATTATCACCCTGAGAATGAACCCTCATTCCGTCGATAAAGCGTGATTTAATCGCGGTCAGGTTCTGGCCAAGCTCATCCAGTGTTGATGCGGCACGATGTAATAATTCCGGTGTGCCTTCTACTACGCAGCCGGCAGGCTCTTTCTTGTACGCTTTCTCATAAAGACGTAGTTCCTGCGATAAGTCAGTTAATTTGCTCATAATATTTTTCTCCTTTCTCTATTTCTTATATCTACAGACATCAACAGTATGGCGATTTTATATCAAAATTTCGGCATAAAAAAGGCACACCATCAATGTGATGTGCCTTCAGATATATTTTAGTTTTTGGCTGTATTTAGATTTCGCTGTTGCATGTTCCTCAACATTTCTGCGACTTTATCGGCCTTTTCCTGGCTGATATCGTAGTGTTTTCGCAAGTTATCGCGCACGATAGGAAGCTGGCATTGCGGACCGGGGTAATGCCCATGGCATAATACCTGTTGCAACGCCGCAATGAAGCCCTCATCCGCCTCATCATTCGCCAGCAAATCCGGAACCCATTTGAGCTCATCGTAGATGGATTTTGGGTAATGGCTCCATCCGTAAGCGGTAAGCAAAAACATATGTGCAGTCATGTCATAAGCATGTTGCTTTGTCGTCTGTCTTTTTCTCATGGCTTTAATCCGCATTACGAAGCCATCCAGGTTTTTTGCCGTTTTCGGTAAATCGTCGACCTCATAGCGCCGAATGGTTACATCATTTGCTTTTGTCTCAGTTCTCATAGTTCTTTTCCTCCGCAGTATAAAATTATTCGTACGTGCGGCATTGTACACGTTTTCTTTCTTATTCTTCCCTCTTTTCTCAATGCCTTTTCATTTTTTATTCCTTCTTCAGTATGCGGATCGAAATACCCTATTCCATCATATTTTTGTTGGCTGACATAAGAATTTTCGTGACAGAAGTCTTGGGCGAATCGTGCTATTTTGGATGATCATTCTATCGAAAAATAAACCACAAAAAATGAGCCTGCCCGATTTGCAAGGCAGACTCATTGTGTGGTGTTGTAAAGTATCCTCTTATTCCATCGCAAGTAGGGTAACAGGCGATGGTCTCAAACTGTGCTTTCCGCGATACCTACCGCAAACAGAATCCCGGCGATACACTGTAATAGTTCCAGACAGGGCCGGCTTTCCAGTTTCCGTCTGAATAGGTGTAATAGCATGAAATCTTATTCAGTCGGTAAATTGACCTTAGCCAGCACACGGCGGCGGTACCGTTTTCGTTATACACGACGCCCTTGGCGTAATTCTGTGCGTCAATTCCAAGCTTACTTTGCCGGCTGTAAACCGTACCTTCATTCGGCCGGATATCATTTCCTTCTGCGCCAAAACGCCATTCTCTTCCGGAAAACAGCCATAACTTATCGTATGTTGTTACGGAATTATTCTTTGTGCTGGACGATACCGTATCCGATTTTACAGCTTTCGGAACAATTGCCGCCTGCAAAGCATCCGGGAAACAGCTGATGAGCGCTTCTTTTTCCGTCAGCGCAGTACGGTTTGTTCCGTCCGGATAAAACATCTGGTTGGAGTTGCTGTCCGTATCATCCAATGGCGATGCATTGGTTTTCGTTTTCATGTTATCCGTGATCGTGCCGGTCATCATATTGCGCATCATGGAATCAGGCCACCCGCCGGCATTCGTACCGTATTTATACTGGATATCCGAAGGATCAAAATAAGAAGATCCCGGATTGTTCCACCGCAGGTACCGGCTCGCCAAGGAATAGGACAGCGTGCCTGTCCCGTCACCATCAAGCGACTGTTTGACCTGGCCCGGAGTCCGTTTTAATTTACTGTTCAGTGTCAGCGGGACAGCTTTCGTACAACTCTCGCCGCTGCCATCTCCATCCAGACATTGTTCATAAACGTACGGATCCTTCCTGGACCATTCCGCGATTGTTTTCCAGCTGTCCGCATGAATGCAGCGGTGTGCATTCCCACTTACGGTCATACCGGTTGGTGTATGGCTCTTATAGGAATCCCGGTAGGATTTTCCGGTAGCTGGTCCAAAGGTCAGTCCTGCCGTTCCGGTCGAACCATCTGCATCCTGATAAGAATCTTCCCTGATGCCATACAAAGAAACCGCATATTTCACATCGATCTGAGGCCCAGGCAAACAGAAGCCAGGAGCCAGAGCAAGTCCATCGTCAGGCGTTTTTTCAGTCCATCCACCGTTTTCCGCGATGCAGGCAATACGCCCGGACTGCTGCCGCGATAAGGAGCGCAGCCACCATGCTTTTTGCCCGGATTCCGCGAAAACAGCATTTGATCCCGTATCCGTACCGCCCGTTGTGGCGCTTCCATTGGATTGCCTGTCGTAAAACGTCCCCTCATTCGGACGAACGATGGAATTACCGCCCGTGCCGGTGCCATATACTTCCCTACCGGAGAGCAGCCAGAGTTTATCATACGTTGTGCTGTTTTTGCTGGTAGCACTGGAATAATCCGTGTCTGACCTTACTGCTTTCGGGACAATTGCTTCACGCAACATCGCCGGGAACGCGCTGATCAGCGCTGTATCCTCTGTGAGGGCGTCGCGAATACTTCCGTCTTCATAAAACATCGTATTATACTCGCCCTGCTTATCCCCGGTTGACGGTTTGTTCGTCACATTCTTCATGTTGGCGGTAACCGTACCGTTTAACGTATTGCGGATTGCAGAATCCGGCCATCCGCCAAGTTCCGTACCGGTCTGATATGCCTGATCCGTATCCGCAAAGTAAGCTGATTGCCGGCGGTTCCAGGACCGATACTGTGATGCGATCGCATCGTACAATGCTCCGGCTCCGTCGCCCTCCGCGCTCTGTGATACACTTTCTCCCATCAGTTTCCCACTGATCGTAAGCTCCACGGAATGGGTGCATCCATTTTTCATGCATTCTGAAAAGACGGTTGGATCTTCCTTGCTCTGCTCGATAATCTCTTCCCATGTCATGTCATGGATACATGGATATCCGGATGCCGTGACATGCTTTTTATGGGTGTTGTTGTAGTTCTCACCCGTTGCCGGCCCAAATGTCAGACCGGCATTTCCGCCGCCCTGGACGGTATCTTTTTGGATACCATAGATCGATACGGCATATTTTACCCGGATCGCTGAGCGTTCCCAGGCTGCATAAACGGTTACGGATACATTTTGTGCCTTCGAGAAATCAAACGCGCGCTCCTTTGCTTCCGTACCGGCAGAGATTCCCGGAGCTGTTGTCCACCCAAGGAACCTGTACCCCTCTTTTTCCGGATCATGTTCCGGCCTGCTTACGACACTGCCCTGTTTGGTACGCAGAACATAAGTATCCTGAACGCTCGTTTCTCCGTCCGGCACAATCGTTCCGCCAGCCAGATCGTAGGTGATTAAGATTCGCTCTGTTTCCTGGAACGGCATCACCTTGATCTGGAATGTATCCGTACGGGAAATCCCGTTTTCTTCATAGGTAACCGTTCCTGTATAGCTGTTAGAGAATCCATCCACATATTCCGGGCTCAGCTGGTATTCCTGATTACGCAGGACACGTTCTGTTCCGTCATCGTAAAAGGCGGTCACCGTCAGGTATTTCCTTGCGATCGGATAACGTTCAGAATTCACGTCATATCCGGGCGTTTCATCTGAAACTGGATCCGGACCGTGATACACTGCCTGGATACCGGTCAGCTTCGTATTGGATGTCACCATGTTCAGTGCATGACTCATGTGGCTAAATTTTTCATATTGCAGCATCTGATTTGCGAAAGTAAGTTCCGCTTCCGATTCTGAAGTAAGATCCGCAATCCCGTAATCTCCCATGACCGTTACATTTTTCTGGGCGGTTACCCAGATGAGATTATATCTGGATGTCTTTGATTCCTGGACTGTGTATGTATGCCCCGCATCAACCGTGAAAACAACGGAATCTATCAGGCGATCGGGAGTAAACGTGATGGATTTGCGCTGCACATTCCCATCATCCCGCGTAACCGTAAATACGACCGTTGCATTGCCGTATGGCTCGTATACCGTATTCAGTCGTTTATGGACCAGAATAATTGCCTTTCCGGCTTCATCTTCCGCCACAAGTTCCTGCATTGTATCAGCATTGCCTTTTGTTACGGAAAACCGGATCAGTTCATCGCTTACGGTATAGGAAGTCGGTGCTGTCAGTTCCTTTAAGTAGTACGCTCCCTGACGGATTCCGGAAATCACAATCGTTCCGTCCGGGCCTGTTGTGATGGCAGACATTCCCTCCGGAAGCGTAAAGTCAGTTCCCGGAACACATTTCCTTCCATCTGTCGTAAACAGTTCGTATGTAGCACCCTGCAGGTGTTTGGACGGGTTATTTTTATCCCTTTTTGTCAGCCTTATGCTTCCCTTACTTCTTTGGTCGACCGTTTCCAGATAGACTGTATTCTGTACGCTGTCCCGACCGACGGAAAATGTCACATGCTCTGTGTTTAAATCATACCCTACAGGAGCCTTGGCTTCCACGAAATAATAATCACCCCACGGAAGCCCCGCAATATGAATCTCACCATAGTTGTCCGCATTACGGTCCGACCCGGTTTCATAGATTCCATACTGCGTATCATCCGTTTCTCCGGCTTCGCGGTAATATAATGCATAAGACGCCCCGCCGACCTTTGCGCCGGTATCATCCGTTTTCGCAAGGACTACGGAGCCTGTTTTCCGCTCATTGCTCATCGCTACGGTCTGGACAGTCCCGGCTGTTGCTTCATTCAGTGTGACCGGTTCCGTCTGGCGTTTCTCCTCCTCCGGCATTTCGTAACCACCGGCATTTTTTGTTTCAAGGAAGAAGTAAATACCAAACTTCAATGATTCCACGACGATCTCGCCCGCTGCATTGGTGCGGAGTCCGGACTGTAAAAGGACATTTTTACCGTTTTCGATCCTGTATAAGTCAAACACGGCATTTTTAATACCGCGTCCGTCCTGAGCGTCCGTTTTCTGAAGCTGTATGGAAGCGGTCTGTTCCTCGTCATACGCACTAATGTCCACATGATTAACCCCGCTCTTTTCGTTATAGCTGTCCCGGTTGATGGTAACTTTCACCGGCTCCTCACTCCGCTGATATCCCTGCGGCGCGGTTTCTTCAACGAACGAATACGTGCTCCATGGAAGACCTGTAACCGTTATGGTTCCATTTGCTCCGGTTTTGCAAAGATTTGTCTTGCCGTCCGGCGCATAAACATATTCGCCATCCATGACGGTATTTTGCAGCAGGACACTGGCGCCGTCCGCGTCATATAACGCATATTCCGCTCCCTGGATAGCCGCATGCGTTTCATCGTCCTGATCGAATTTAGTCAGTGTGATGCTGCCGGGTACCCGGTGATTTTCAATCTCCAGGATCCCGGTTGTGCCATCGATGGTAAACGGATGCCGTCCGGAGATCTTTTGATACCCCTTGGGCGCTTCCGTTTCTTCCCATGTATAAACACCGAATGGAACATGCTCGACCACCACGCGTCCAAGCGAGTTCGTTTCCTTTCCGCCATCCGCAAATAAAGCTTTTCCTTCAGGATCGTATACCTGGATCTTTGCTCCGGATAACGATGCATAGTGCCTGGTGCCGTCTTTATCCGTCCGCAGGAGATGATCTGCGTCCACTTTCTGCAGCACAAATTTTCCGACACTGTTTAATAATTTCACATAGGTTGCCCCGGAAGACTGTTCTTCCCGTTCTTCCACTTCATGATCCGCATTGCACAGATCATAGGAAATATGGTACTGGTTCACGGCCTGCTTTTCAAGAGCGGAAACGCCGGACGGCGCCTGCATGTGGATCGTCATATGGACAGTCTGCCTCGGGTTTAATACACCGTCTTCCAGTTCCGATGTATCAAAGGATACAGCAACCGCTTTTACGTCCGCCGGATCCGCTGGCATTTCCGTACTCCACCCGTCTGCCACCAGGGTAAGCGTCTGCTCCGGATTTTCCGAATAATAAATGGTCGGAATTAACCCGATCGCCTCAGCGCGTGTCGTATCCACGGACAGGAACGTTCCCTGCCAGGCGCTTGCAATTTTCTGTATGCTTTCCTTTGTTTCTCCGTTCTTTTCCTTGTGGATGGAAACCTCCGCACCCTGCTCGATACGGTCAAAAAAGACAACATTCTTGGCCTGCGAAGATCCTAACCCAAAATCCAGCTGATAGGAGTACAGCGATTTTTCCAGGTCGTTTCCCGTGTCACCCTGATTGTGGATCTTTACCACCGTATCGGATACATAGCCGTCCGAATACGCGCTTTTTACAGTTTTGGAAAGGAATTCTCTCCATTCAGAGGCGTTATCGGAAATCGTATAGGATTCGGATGCGTATGCCATTCGTTCATCCGTATTACCATCTTCATCCAGGTCCGATTCGTCCGCACGGATTGCTGTACCACGGATATTTTCAAGTCCTCCGTCATGTGGCATGAAGAATGAATTCACCGTATAGAGATTTCCGTTTGAAAGATAGTCCACGTAAGAAAGTGTCGCCGGAACATTGAGGGATACGGTAATGCCGGATGCGGCATCCAGAGGCTCGTCTGAAAAATCAAAATCGCAGACAAGATACCGTTTCCCATCTTTTGTGATTTCTGAAAGCATGGCATATTCGGAGAAATCCGGGGTACCGCCTCCGTTCGCAAAAAAACCGGCACCGGATACGTATGCTCCAGCCTCATCCAGATCAATCTCCATGCCGGCTGGTATCTCCACGTACATGGAGAAGGTTTTCGTCTCACTGCTGCTGTCACAAACCAGCCGTCCGGTGGCTGACAGGGTAGTAGAAAAGCCTGTGTTCGCCGTGCCTTCCGGCTGCGTCATACCGGCAGTCGCGGATAATTCCGTCATCGGGCTGCGCAGCCAGACATTGGAGTAATCGCGTACCAGATACTCCCCATAAACCCTGTCATCATGTCCGGCTAATTCTTTTCCGTATGTCTCTTCGTAATTATCTTCCGTAGCCCTGCAGACATTCACTTCCTGCGTGATACTTTCTCCATCATCGTCAGAGTCCGTTTTTTGACAAAGGATCCGGAAATATGAAAAATTGGCCAGCCGTCCTTCCGGGTCCGGACGTTCTTCTTCCGGCTTTTCGCGTTCCGCATCCCAGTCAAGATGCAGCCGTACGCCTATAAGGATCTCATTGTCGGAACTGCCCTCGATGTCGTTTACGCGAATAAAGATGTTTTTTACTCCGTCTGGCATGGTGATCCTCTGTGTGGTTGCAGTGTCGCCCTGAGCAATCAGGGTGTATGCCGCAAATGGCTGATCCTGCGTTGTCGCCCCGTATATCTCGTAAGGACGGGTTTTTTCCGTACGTTTCACGGTGACATATACAATATCAAACTCATCATCCTCCAGTTTCCTGATTTCGCCGTTTTTTAACATGATCGCCATCTGATCATCCCCGAGTACCATGGCATAATCCTGGCTCAGCGTTCCGGATTCATCTTCTGCGGTATCATCGATATGTTCCGTTTTTTCTGTCCGTTTTTCCGGCGCATTGGAATCTGTCGCGGTTTCAATACGTGTGTCCGTAGAATTGCCGGTATCCTCCGAAGCGAAGACGGTCATCGAAGAAACATCCCTGAAACTTATGAATAGCTGCTTTAAATCCTGCAGCAACCGGCCAGCCGTAGAATCAGAAGATTCAGATTCCGTATCTGTCTCGTCCGCATCGGAACTGGTTGCATCACTCGCCTGATGTCCCGGATGTTTTCCATTACTTGGCGTTGCCTGTTCTGCTTTATCCCGCTCTGTTGCGGTTATGTCTTTCTGATCCTCCGGATGCATCTCCCCGTATGTGATGCCATCCAGTTCGGTATTCTCGGCACCGCGCCCATTCTCTTTCCAATGTAAATCGTTCCAGTCGTCTGTAAAAGTTCCGTCACTCTCCGATGAGTCAAGCTCTGTTTCGTCTAAGGTGTCACAATCCGTACGGATGCGCCCGGACGCCGCCATCTTTTTGCGGCTCTTTCCCACACTCTGGATATCCGGCAGCAGGTCCATATCCGGCAGGATCTCATCCTGTTCTTCTTCATCGGTGATCATGGTCCGACGAACGGATTTTGCGCTGCGTGCCGCCTGATTTTCAGCATAAGAGCGCTTTGCAGAACCATGAAGGACAAATTCCACTACCTTGCCATTATAAAGCCCCGTCACAGGCAGACGGTCAGAATATGCATCCGGTTCCCCGTGATCGTTGATGTTATTGTTTTTATATCCGCGTTCGTATTCTTTATTGTATTTGCCGCTGCCGTAACTATAACCGTCATAACGGAATCCATAGCCGCTTACAAGAAAGGTACAGGTCGCATCCACGCACTCATTCTCTCCAGCTTCCCGCACCCATTCGTCCTCATCCTGGTACAGCCGGTCCAGATGCCCATTGATGGTAATTTCTTTTCCATCCAGGCTTTCACGCTTAAACCCAAGTGTGACCGTTTCATAATAAGATGCGTTCTGTGTAGTGAGGTTCCCGCTTTTATTTTTGAATGGGTAAAACCCCAAAACACCGTTTTCATTCCTGCTTAACGTGACGGTCTTATTCCCCATTTTTGCTATAACAGCTGAATCATCCACACCATCCGGCAGCTCGATAGAGAAAAAATAATCCGATTTATAAAGTCCCCGGGATAAGTAATCAGAATCAAAACGTGTTTGAAAATTATACCAGATATAATTTTTATCCGAACGCTCGTGCTCCTCTCCGCTTAATGCATTTCGTTCCAGAAAAATACGATACCGGTCTTTTTCAGATGTAAACCGGTAACTTAACGGTTCTAAAGAAATGCTGCCTGCATCTTTAACAGTAAAAGTCGGACTTTCCGTTCTCGTATATCCGCTCTCACATTCCCTTGCATTGAGGGACCATAATAATTCAAATCCACCGGAAAGGGACTGCCCAGTCTTTACGTCAAAATTATTTGTAAATGTATAAAAGTCTGTTTGCGAATCCCAAACGCAGTTCCACTCAGAATCTGTCTGATCGGATGACAGTTTATCGGAGCGCACGACCGATCCGCGGTGTGCATACCCGATTCCTGGCACTGTAAAAGTCACAGTTCCTTTCGGGTAATCCTTTTCGGCATTCCGTATCCGGTAAGTGACTGTAATTTTAGGCTGCCTGGATGTATTTTCTGAAGCATCCCATTCATAATCCGTTGATGATGTATTCCAGACCGCATGAACAGTCCACCCATCCAGCTTGGATTGGTAACTGTTCTCACTATTCGTTGCAAATACTTCCAATGGAATATCCGCGACCAAAAGGGCCACGATCATCATCACTGCCAGAATTTTTTGCACAGCATTTAATACCCGGGTTCGCATATTTCCAAACAATCTCCTTTCGAACTGTCCATACTGTGACAGTATGCCTTATAATTCCGAGAGCCGCCACAAGCGCACCATCGAAAAAATAGTTTTTGACAAGGCAAATGCGCCTTAGGAAGCTTTTCACCTGCATCGCGGTGACCAAAAAGTGTTATCCGCAAAAAAAGAACGGAGTCAGCAAGCCTCCGCCCTATTTCCGTCCCGTACTGTATTTTGGTGTCTGAAATACCGTTATATCATTTAATGGCCAGTAGCAGAATGTTGCTTTTGCAATCATATCCTCTCCGGAGACCAGTTTATGGCTCCAGTACCTGGCATCCAGGGAGTGGTTCCGGTTATCTCCCATGCAGAAATACGACCCTTCCGGAATCGTGATGGATAAGTCTTCAAAGGCAGTGTCACAGTACATGCGCTCTGCCAGATATGGTTCTTCCAGTTTAACGCCATTGATGCAGACGTTGGCAAATTCCGTATCCCCGTCCCGTTCAAATGACAGCCGGTCCCCTGGCATGCCGATGATGCGTTTGATCAGGTAATGACCGGATCCATCCGGGTCCGGAAAGATCACGATATCGCCACGCTCATAGTTCTTTAAAAACCGCATGCCGATGATCCGGTCTCCGGGCTCAATCGTATTCTCCATCGATCCGGTCGGAACAACCGCATTCGCGATGATACAGTTTGTAAGAAGTAGCATGAGCAAAAAGGTAATGACCACGGTCTTCAAAAGGGAAAGGGTATCCGCAATACCATTTTTAAACCCGTTCTCTTTTTCTTCGATATTTTCAGTTTCCAGCATAAATAATCCTCCAGTAATATAATCTGTGCCAGGTTTTGACAGCCCGGGCTGCTGTTACGGTTTCGCATAAGCAAGGAAAAGGAGGATGACAGCATCCCCCGGCAGATATTCTGATATTGCAAAGCAGAAAGCAGGATACGGGAGTCGAACCCGCCTTTTCAGCTTGGGAAGCTGACGTACTGCCGATATACGAATCCTGCATCAGATCGGGACAAGCGCCTGATAACCGAAAAATGCTTCCGTGCTGTATGCGTTTCCCGAAATAAAGCCTCAAGGCGGATTCGAACCGCCGACCTACTGATTACGAATCAGTTGCGCTGCCGGCTGCGCTATTGAGGCTTACAAATAAAACAAAAGTCCGTGCTGCACCATTCGAGTCCTAACGAACCGTCTTGCTGAGACCGCGAAATTTTTTGGACACTAACAGTATGTCGCATTGTTTTAAACGGCATATTTTTTGCGGATAACACTTTTTGGTCATTTATGCGTAATTTTAGATGGTGTTCCCCGGGAACACCCCTACCATTTTTATTTTTTTATAAAAAAAGAGGCATCGCATTTGCAATGCCCCTTCGGAAATCAGTTTGCGGAAATTTCCATAAGCTCAAAAGCTTCCCTCGGAAATCCGGTATATTTTTCTGACGCTTCATCCAGAATCTCTTCCTGAGTTCCTTTGAATGTTCCAAGCCAGACTTTTGGCCAGCCATTTGTGGCAATCGTCAGATCGTCAATTTCCCACCACGAAACGCGGTCACTTTCGTAATCAATGAAGCTACCACCATCTCGCGGATACAATGGTTCTTCGGTTGTGAGAAGTTCCATATTTCTGATAAATTCCTGCTTCAAAAATACATTATAAATCCCCTGCTGCATTTCCATTTTCTTCTCCATCTTTTCATTTCCTCCTATTGTTTATGATTATATTTTTAGCACAGCGCACTGCCAGTTTTTGCCTGTCGTTCAGCCCAGCACCGATTGAACCGGTTTGGACTTACAGCTTTCGGCTTCAAATAATGGGCGAATTTTCGCTTTAGCGGCAACATTTCTTCCTGATACGTATGACTATCCAGCCATGGCCAAATGTCCATATAAATGGTGTCGTACTGTACTCCGCGTTGCGGTTTCCAAAGGAATACGTCCGCCTGGATAATTTTGACCTTTTCGTTTAACGGAAGCTGTGTAGCAACCATATCGATCACTTCCTGATTTATCTCGATTACGGTAATACTATGTACCTCCGGATTATCCTGGATGGCCAGGATAATAAGGCCGATGCCAAGACCGCCGATCAGCACATCTCCATGCGCATAATCACAGAAATTCATATTTGTCCAGCGTTCCATGTAAGTATTGGACATCACGATGTGACCATTATGACATAATCGCACATAATTACCAGGAGCGATCCCGTTTTTGAAAGCATATAGATTTCCCGGCTTGATCTGGAAATGTTCCAGTTTCCATTCGCCAACTTTTCTGTCCTTTAAAATCTCTCCCATGTTCTGATACATGATTGATCCTCCATTTCTCTTTAGTTTTCATAATTTTGTTCAGTGATCATCCTGCGGAAGGACTTGTGTGTAAAAACCCTTATTCGGAACTCCATATTCATTGGACAGCCAGTCTGATGCTGCGTCCTCTAAGCTCCATATGTCGAGGCGCCCCGTCTTATTCCGGTAATCCCTGTCAAGGAACCGATCTGCCACAATGATCTCCTTAGGCAGCTTCGATGCATCTGCCTTGGAAGTTGCATTGCCATTACCGGTATCCCAGTCGATATCAGAAAGCCGAAGACGCAGGTATTTCCTGCGGATCTCGCTCTTATCTGCTCGCACGGCTTCCAAAAACAGGCTGTAAATCCTACACGCAACCGCCTCTACAGTGAGATTCCCGGTATCAATAGACGCATCCGCCTGTATGGTCCGGAATACTTCTTCATCCCGTTCCAGTCGGTCCTTGATTTCTTCCTCCGAAGAGCCACGTGCACGCATCCTGGTTTCCCGAATCTCTTCTGGCGCAGTCAGTTCAACGCATAGCATCGGACGGTCGCGATACCGCTCCCTTAACGTCTGATATCCTTCCGGATGCACGATATAAAGATCGGATGCGTTTAACAGCGCTCTTGTTGCACAATAGCGGTATCCACGGTATTCGAGATATGCCATCATCTCATCCATCGGGATCTGATCGAATGCTTCATTGGTGATGAATGTATGTCCTCTTTCCTGTTTGCTGCGCGCAGGTCTTGTGGTGTAGGATTCGGCCTCCTTCAGTCCGTACCGCTTTTCAAGCCGTCTGGCCGTTCTTGTTTTCCCGGTTCCGGATTTCCCGACCAAGACGATCAGCGGCGTCGTCGATGCCCAGAGTGTCCGCAGTCTGTCAATGATACATCCAGTCTCATCAGGATCATATCCGTAACCAATCATCAGGTTCTTCTGCAGGGTTGTATACGGAAATACCCCACTCTCATTCTGGTAAGCTCCTTCCCGGAGTTCCTCCCCGATCGCCTGCAAAAGATCTGCGTCCGGATCGTCTGACATCAGCTCATCCACCACCCATCGCAATTCGCCGGTGACGGATTCCGGATAAGACTCCTTTCCGAACGCCATCCGCAGGAAGAAATACCCCATCGATGAAAGCGCCTGCTGTTTCGTGTCTGTTTTTCCCATATTTTTCTCCTTTCTCGTTTCCTTTTTATAAGGCATTTTCATGTTCAGTATGCGGACAGTGAACTTAAAAAAGGACGCCAAATTCCATGGCGTCCTTCAGAATAAAATTTCCTATAACCTTGTCCCAACCTGCGTGGCCGGCACGATAAAAGCTGGTCATGACCGGGCTTTGCGCCAGGACACTCACACGGAGAGCCGTGTCCACTCGTTGTCCACATACTGCCAGGCAGTCGGGTTATACGCATACAGATCCTGTCGGAATACCTCACGGTACCTGGTCATCATCTGTTCCCGGTCCTGAAAAAATCCCTCGTGGGAAAGATTTCCCTTATCCGGTCCGCTTAACTGATAAAACCTCAATTTGTACCCATATCGCAGCATCCGCTTTCCTCCTTTTCTATTTCCTGGTGTGTGGCCGCTGGGTAGACCGAAGCCATGATCTCGTAGCTTGGATGATCCAGTACGGCAAACACAACACGTTGAAACGTTCCCCGGAAGGCGCATTCCAACTGGTCACGGAAGATCTCGGCAACCTCCCTTACGTCATTTCCAAAAACGCCGCATCCAAACGCGCCAAGGATCAGGGTATCTTCCTGATTTACATCCGCCGTATGCAACACTGCCGCGATCCGATCTTCCATGGCAAGCTTGCAAAGGTCGTCCGGCACCTTCTGATAGGTCTGTGCCGCCTTCTTATTCGGCGCAGCACAGGTAATAATGGAGGCTTTCGTCTCCACGCCGCCCTGCCAGAATGGGACATCCGGTGTATAGAGCATGTCGGATAAATAGAGGGCCTTATTTAAGCTTCCCTTGTGGCGGTCATAAAACAGGCTGCGCACCCTGTCGGAGCATAAGACCGGATACAGAATGGACGCATGGCATAAGCTCTCCTCCTGGGCCATGGAGCCATCGGTAAACATGCCGCCCGGATTCTTATAGGAGGCAAAGTTTAACGCACAGACGCGTGCTCCTCTTTCTGTCTCACGGATAATGGCGTCGACCGTGGAACACTGCATGACTTCGATTTCTGTTTTCTCAAATTTCACCTGGCCTTCCGGCGTCACGCTTGGTGCTGGCATCAGGACGGTTGCTTCAGACAGTGCCTGGATTTCTTTCTCTCGGTTCTTTGATGCCCAGCGGATCACCTGCTGCGCATGCGCTTTGTTCTGCTCTTTCTTTTCAAAATAATTCAGCTTTTTTGGTTCACTCATGTTTTCTTCCTTCCTCTCTGTTTCTTATATATTGGAACACTTACAGTATGCGGATGCGCACGAGATCAGTTAGAGGGTTTTTGTATGGAATTTGGCAGCATCTTTCGCACAGAAAAAAACGGGCTCTTTCGATTTCCGAAAAGGCCCGTTCCATGACTGTCCCATCACTCATGCCGCCGGAAAGAATAATCTTCTTTCTTCCAGGCGGCACATCTTCTCATGCAGAAGCATTACTGTTCCTGCATCTCCCAAAATACTTTGTCGTATCGCCATTAGATTTTGCGGGTGCAGTACGGGCAGCGCTCGTCTGTCGCGTAACAGATACACTCGGTGTCATCCTGCCAGGGGCGGCAAGTGTTGATAAGGAACCGTGTGGAAAGCGCGATTTGCAAATAGTCGGTCATAGGACCAATAGCGGCCATATCCCATCGAAGCAAAAGCCCATCGTCAACCTTCTCCTGTAAAGACTGTTCAACGGCGGCTTTCTTCGCCCTGTTCGTAGCGTCAGGCAGAAGGCCATCCGGGAGCGTGCTCACTTGTTCCACTGAAAGCTCATTCACAGCTGCGAGAAGAGCCTCTTTCGGCTCCTCCTTATTTATGCTGTGACCTGTGACAACCGCGCAGATAAAGTCGAACACTGCGTTGTCGATGCGGTCGCCGGCCTCGGCGAGGAGGTCGTCATCCTCCACGGGCTCCCTGCGGACGGCGTCATGCGCCACTATGCAAGTACTTTGTTTTGTGCTTTGTTCAAAATCATTCAGTTTCTTTGATTTGCTCATTTTTTCTCTTCCTCTCTGTTCCTCTCTGTTTCTTATGTATATTGGAACATTAACAGTATGCGGATACATGCGAGGTTTATGAGAGGTTTTTTCGTACGGGATTTGGCGACATCTTTTGCACAAAAAACGGGCCCTTTTCGATTTCCGAAAAAGACCCGTTCCATGGGGGGCTCTTTTTGTGTCATATAGCCAACCTAAGAAAAGGGGGGGGGTATCCGCAATAAGTGGTTGAAACTGCTTATGCGGATACTCTTTTCTTATGTTCGTTTGGTCGCAATAAGTGGCGGAAGATTCATCCGCCGCATTCTCGTGACTTCAGTCGTGAGTTAGGCGGATGCGGACAGCCTTGCATCTTAGAAACCCTATGTTTTACGTTTAAGTGACCAAAAAGTGTTATCCGCAAAAATACCGTCCAAGCATATTGGTTTTGGCGTCTTATTTATAGCTTAAGTCACGAGAATGCGGCATTGGAATTTTTCAACCAGATATTGCGAATCGCCGAAAAAGGAGATGGCTTATCACCATCTCCTTAAAATTCTCCATATGTTACCGCAAATATACTTTTTTGAGTTTCCGAACAATATTCCAATATCGGAAGTTCTTACGAATCGGCAATTTCGAAATATACTTAAATGAGACTGTCCACTCGATGCCATGGGAATCGAGGTAATCACAGAAAGCAGCCGGCGGCAATCCATTTAAGTGGTCGGAGTCACCGAGGAACTCAAAGAAATCGAGCTGCTGCTGTTTCGTCATCGGCTTTGCCATCTGGAAGCAGATACAATCTATCTCGAACGTTTCCAGCCCAACAAAGTTGTCCATCTGCGTCTGCCAACGCAGTCGATGCAGGAGAATATTGTAGTCATGTTTACTCATCGTACTCATCCTCCAAATCCAAAGCATCATCCATGGTTTTTGACTCCAGTTTCCTTCTGGTTGTCTTCACACTACGGAAAGACACCAAATTTTTCTTCGTGATATAGATCTTTCCCTGTTCGATTACTGGTACTGACATATTCTCTCCTTTTCTTTCTTATATTTCATGACTGTCCCATCTTTCATGGTACCGGAAAGAATGATCTTTCTTCTTCCCGGTACCACATCTTCTCATACAGGACGCATTACTGCGCCCGCATCTCCTTAAATAACTTATCAAACAGTCCATTCAGTTGTTCCCGCTCTTTCCCGCAAGGATACGCTCTGTATGTCATGCCGTCATCGGCTGCCAGTATAAAGGAATCTGCGTTGGAGGTCAGATAATCGTTTCTCCATCCGCGTTCCGCTAACCGGTCTGCTACATAACAGTCAAAAGCGCGTGCGAACATCTCACACTGGCTCGACCAGTAACCATGCCCGCTTTTGCGGTACGCTTTGTCAAATCTGCAGGAGGCTCTGTAAAAATCCGTGATCGTTCCGTCCTCCCTCCGCATCATGGCATTCACCAGGTCACAAAAGACGGACGGATACAGACCGGATTTATGAGTTCCGCTTGCAAACGTTTCCTCATCATTGACCTGTGCGGCTAAAAAGTAGTCGAATGCATGACCCCATTCATGGGCCAGGCACCCGGCTCCGTGCATCTTGGTCAGATTGATGACTTCCAGAACCGGCTCAAAATGGGCGGATGCGGCAGACTGCCCGCCGCGGCCCCTGGAGCCGAACGCGATGCTTAATTTCCCGTCAAAGACGACATCCGACGGCGAGAAGCCGAGGATCTTTGCTAAGTCAGTAAACGCCTCATAAGCCAGGTTTAAATGTTTCTGGCGGTCATTACTGGAAAGCCAGTTTCCAAATTCGCCACCGTGTACCGGGAACGTAGCCAAAAAGTGTTCCGGTGATACGTTTTCATCCGGCTTTAAGACTTCTTCTCCGGTCCGGGTAAAGCAGGAAAGCTCTGTCATCCGGAAGACCGCCTTCTGATTCCTGGATGCGGCCTTCTTTTTCGCCGGCTCACCAGTCTCCGACTCGCAGGCAATTTTTGCCAGCTCATCGACCTTTTTCATAGCAGACGCTTCATCCGGAAGTCCGTATGCTTCGATGCGTCTCGTTGCTGTATTGACAACAAACCAGGTGTCCGATTTCCAGGTCTTTGCATATTCTTCTGCCTGTTCCGGATAAAAATAGACGCTGGAGCATCCGTACTTGACGGTCAGACGCATTTTCCCGTCACGCCCGAACGGCTCAAAGAATACGTGCTTTTTGTCGTACAGGCATGTGGTCAGCTTATTTTTGCAGATTTCGTATTCCTTGCGCTCCTTCGGGACACCGAAGGCAACGTAATCCTTCTTTCGCTGCTTATAATACAGCTCGCCCGGAAACGCTACCGCGGTCAGAAACTTATTCGAGATAATGCCTTTCATCCCCTCCGGCACATCGACATAACGTCCGGCCTTTGGAATAACATATCCCTTCGGCACGACCTTCTCGTGGTAAAAGTTTTTCGCTTCTTCTCTGGTATGGACGTTCATGACCAGGTCCCGGAGTTCGCTCACAACGCGGACATACCGGGTCTCTTTATCTTGCCCGGAAAGGGACCCTGCGTTTGCCGGCAGAGACTTCCGGATCTCATTCTGCCAGTATCGGACAGCTTTTTCCACGTTCCCTTCCGAAAGGAGCGAAGCCCAGTCCGGTTTCGGCCAGACGTTATCCTTGGTCACGTATTTTTTCGCTTCCTGGTCGGTCATGTCCAAAAGATCCTCTAAGGACATTCCTCTGCCCTTCCACTGATCCTTTCTGGCACCCCCGATCTTCTTTCCAAAATCCGCAAGTTTCGTGTTTTTCTTTTCTTCCATTTTTTCTTCCTCTCTTCCTTATGATTGATTTTGAACACTGTCAGTATGCGATTCTGGGTATTGGTAAAACCTGCGATTTTCTGGCACACCCCGGACGAATCACAAGAAGCCTGCCGCCGTGAGCACCACAAAAAAAGACACCGCGGGTTGCGGTGTCTTAAACGATCTGTTGTGATTTTTTTATCTCTTGTCCTGTTCCATGATCACGGTCAGTTGCCCATTCTTGGTATTCACTACGCCTACAAACCTGGACCCAGTCTCAAGTTTCCGGCAAATATACTCGTGGACGTCTTCGCATTTTAATGTAGCAGCATACTGGACAACTTCTTTCTTCTTTGTCAGTTTCGGCAGTTCCCGGATTAGTGTATCCGCAAGCTGCATCCCTCTCCTTGTTTCCCAAAAAGTCAGCATATGTAGCCCTCCATCTTCTGTGCTGCCAGCATCTTATCATAGTAAGCGCTGCTTTCCGCTTTTGCCATGTCGATCAGAACGTAATCAGTTCCATCCCACATGAAGTCCACAGACCACTTCCCGAAAAGTCCTGCAACATTCTTTAAGAAAGCTGCTGCCAATTTCTCCAGCTCCGACCGCTTCTCATCGAAATCTGCTTCGATTTCTTTTCCGCAACTTAAGAAGGTGGTCTTATCGTAGCAGTAGGATTCACCATCTGGCCCAAGCTGAACGCCATCGTGCAAATTTGATACCATGGTGTCGTAATCCCAGTAGTTCACGGTTGTGATTACCTGCTTCGTGTCGAAATCATAGAACAGCCGGAATTCGGTATTCAGCTTCATACCATCATAAATGCTTGGTCGTTCATAGGAAGTCTTCACGAACTCCCGAACAATGATATCCTTCGACAATGGACAGCCAACCAGCATGCTACCGTAACAGAGATCCAGTACATGCTGTCCAAGTTCTTCTGATAACTCCCCATTTTTCAGGAATGGATGATGGAAACAAAACTTGTCTGAAAACAGACCGGATTTTACAAACAGATCCCGGTTTGCGTTAAATTCCCATTTTGCCAGCTCCGATTTCAAGTATTCGTTGAATTCCTTGATCTTTTCGGGCTTATAGGAATCGCTCTGCAACCAATCATACCAATCGAAAGTAAGTGGCAGAATTACGGATTCCGGAACCCGGATCTTAGGCCCATCTTTCGTAAGCCCTTTTCCATCCAGCTTCACAATCTGTGGAAACCAGTAGGAAAACTCGTTCTCGTCCCGTTTCTGTGCCTCAAAGCGCTTTCTCTGCTCCTCTTTCACGCGGGCGATAAATTCTGAATCATTCAGATCCGGTAAATGAAAATCTCCAAAGTTCTTCATGCTCTATTTCTCCTTTTCGTTTTCTTTCGCGATTTCTTTCCAATCGCATTCTTCTGTAACAGTCAATCTTAATTCGCATAGCAGTAAATGCAATTGTTTCCACAGGTATGATAAGTTCCCACATCCACGCTCTGACAGCAACCACAAGCGGCTCGCTGTGACGGATCCTTCACCGTCAATGGCGTCTTTCCTGTGATCTGTTCGATCAGATTCGCATCAATGCAATGTGTCGGTTGAATCCCATATTTTAAAAGATTCAATCGTTCCGAGCAGGTTTCCACAACCATCCCATGCTGTCTGGCTATTTCTGCCATATAGCTGCACATATCCTCGATCTCCGGAATTGTAGGTGTCCGAAACTGCATTTGGCTCACCTTATTCTGTACTTTTCCGTAAATGTCAATGAAAGAGATGACACAACGATTTGACTTTCCTTCCAGTCGTTCTACAATTTGTCGGAATGCACTCTTGTGATACTCCACCGTATAGGACGGAGAAATCGCAATCGGATCATACCGCCAGATCACCGGCATGGGTGCAATTTCATCCGCCAGCCGACAGAATACATCCAACATATGGCGCTTATCCGGTACTCCTGGTTCGATCCGTTTCCCATAACCTGTAATTGTGAATTGGAAATAGTATGGATATCCGTCCAACTCGTGAATCCGAGGAATCATTGGCTCGGGATTCTTTGTCCAAAACACAATGCAGTCAATGATATCTTTGCGGAGTGTGATCTTTTTCGAGATAAATGAATGTGTCGGCAAAAGAATTTCGCCGGCTTTCAGGCTATCCAGGAACCAGTCACTTTTGTAATTTGGCACGTCGCAACGACGACTTGCACTGATGATCATATTAATCCTCCTCTGCTTTTGCTTGCGGTACGGTACAGTAACGTATGGTTCTCTCTGTCTCGTGGTGTTTCCTTGCATACTCAACACTCATGACGTGCACGCACCAGTCGATGAATATCAAGAACTTCCCGGGATGGTGTTCCACCAAATAATCCGTGATCATCTGCTTCAAAACACCCTGAGCCTCCTCGATATCTCGGTGACAGTATTCGTACTCATATTCATCTTCGTCCAGATACGCGCCAAAAAGATATCCCTCGTGTTCAACCGCTTCCAGAAAATACTGGTAGTTTTCTTCCACTTCTGCCTGCATGACGACAGGCGTATCGTTCTTCTTCATAAGATTCCTCCTGTTATTCTACAAGTTTCTACTCATCCAGAGTCTTTTCGACTTCTTACATATTCTTAGCTTCCTCCGACAACCGATGCTCTTCTTCAAACTTTAGAACAGCAGCTATTGCCTGGTCGGATGCTGCGATAGCTGCTGTTTCAATCAATATACCGCTTACGTATTTCTCCTCTTACTTTCCATAGGTTTCACTAGGTGCGCATAAGATACCATAACTGATAAGCTGTCGGAAAATAGCTTCCAATACAGGAACACAAATACTGTTTCCGGCTAAGAAGCTAATTTGCTTATCTGTGATGCCTGCATTTTTCATCTTATCATAATCAACGTCTTTGAATCCCATCAAACGCAGATATGGCATCTCTACAACTTTCCACCGGGTTTCGTAGCCGGATCCATACCGGATGGATGCACCAAAGTCGGACATATGGATCTCTTCTGTTTCTTCTTCCAAGCCGGCCTGATAAGCTTCCTCAACCTTCTCTCTTGCTTCTCTCAGGCTTAGGACAACCTGACACAGAACCAGTTCTGCTTCTACTAAATGCTTCAGGTTTTCCACGACTTCATCATCTTTTACAGCCGGGCAGGCAACAGACATGGTTAAGGTCTCATCGTTCCATTTTAAAATCGTTTTCATTATTTCGTTCGATCCTCTCTTTACTGTCTCCTTGTAACCGCTTATTGAGAAAACCGCATTTCACATGATTGGTATTTTCAACCAATCATTGCGATTAGTCGATTTTTCTTTGCTCAATCTGCCATCGCGGCCGGTCTCCCAAAAAGTCCCGCCAGAATGTTTTTACAGAACCTTGCGATCGCGGCGGTCACACCGTTTGCGACCTGCTGCTGCATCGAATTCAAGGACCCGGAAAACACGAAATACTTATCAAGCCCCTGTAAGGCCGCTGCTTCCGATACGGTCAGGATCCGATCCCATTCTGCAGAATCCGTCCACTTTGGAGGGCTTAACAAAAACTTCCTCCAGTTCGCGATGGAAATGGACGGCTGATTCCGGTCCACCCTCCGGTACATGTTGGAATGGACGCTTTTGGTCCAGTATTTTTCCGGCAAATCGTGCCAGTTACCGCCCTCCGGAATCATGGAGATCTTCTTCCGTACCCATTCACTGGATACGGTCACATCTGAAAAATTCGGCCAGTCCGGCTTAACACGGGAAAGTGCTTCCCCGGCCGTCCGTACCGGACGCATTTTAACGTCAGGAATAACAGGGGTTTCGCCCTTGCTCCCGATTAAGACGGCCCGTTTCCTTTTTGTGTATCCGCCAAGATCACAGTCCGTAATGACTTTTGCGGATACGGAATAATCCGGCAGTATTGCTTTGATAAGGTCCATGTAATGTCCCATCGATGCGGATAAAAGACCCGGGACGTTTTCGATTAAGAATGCCCGGACACCGCTCTCTCTAACGAGTCGAAGGTAATGCGCAAACATATCCCCCTCCGGATGCAGAGAGCCCCTGGAGTCCTCATGCCGGTTCGCATTGCTGAACGGCTGGCATGGAGGGCCGCCGATGATGATATCAGCCTTTGGAAGATCCTGTCCGGAAAGCGTGCGGATGTCACATTCCGCAATCTGCGACCCGATGTTATGCCGATACGTACCGACCGCGTCATGGTCGTATTCTGCTGCATACACGATTTCAAACCGCGGATCCTTGGCAAATTCGTAATCCAGCATCCCGGCACCGGAAAACAGGGAAATCACCCTCAAGACGTCCGGTACCTGTTTTCTTAAGACCGAATCTTCCCATGGTCCTGTCTGCGGCATGTGCCCGCAGATATGATTTATGACCGCATTCTCATTTCCTGCTGCCATCAGAAGTTCCGGCATCAGATTCAGGTAGCGGATCTCCGCCTGTCTGCCGTTCTCTGCCTTCTGGTGGATAGCAACTAAAATACACTCATCCTGGAATTCAATCTCCATGTGATCGGAAACTGATACCAGTTCCAGGATATCACGGCTTCGCAGATCAATGAGAGATTTGATCCGAAGTCCGGAACGTTTTCTGGATACTGTATTTCCTCCGTCCTTGGACGGCAGGATCATAATCTGCCCTGCATCCTTATCGATCACATACCGGTAACGGCTGCCCGGTGCAAATGTCCCGTTTTCACTGATGAATGAAAACGTCAGTCCTCGTTTACTTCCCTTGATTTTCTTTTCCATTTTTTCTCCTTTATGCTCTATTTCTGATATGTCTGGTTACGATATCAGTATGGATACCCGGACCGCCGCGAGAGCAAAAAAATACCATCCGCATCCTGCGATACGAATGGTATTGGTTTGTGCTACAGGCTTAAGGATAACAAACCCTTTTCGCTGATCCGGAAAGCCCGCGGGGAACCGCGGTGCTCGCTTTCGATCATGCCCTCATCATACAGCTTATCCATGTAATACTTGACACTCGCCGTACTCTCCAGCCCGGTGTGGTCACCGATCTCACGGAGTGTCGGCGCGTAACCGTGTTTTTCAAAATAATCCCTGCTGTATAAAAGGATCATCCTCATGGGAGCAGATGCGCCCCGCATGAGTTCCTGCTTCTTACTCACCGCGTTTCCTCCTTTTGCCATTTAGCTCCTTCTTATATATGCCAGGATGCCGCTTTTTGCGGCATTCCCGTTTTCTCTCCTCTACAGGCCAACGATCTCGCTTAAAGCCCGCTCGCTGTCTCCATCAAGGATATCTTCGTTGATACATCTGGACCAGCTGTTGGTGTACTCGCTCATCGCGAGCTGCAGGTCCGCGCAGAGTTTCATACTGTCCCAGGTACCACTGTCGGTATCGGTCTCATGGTGTAAGACTACCTTTGGGCCGTCCGTGGCTGCCATTGCGTAATGAAAACATTCCGGGCTGTTTTCCAGTCCTTCTACGAACAGGACATCGCGCTTGGCATCATCGCACCAGGCATTTAAGACCGGGACGAACAACAGGTAAGCAGCGATATTATCTTCATCTTCCTCATTATCGCTCAGCCATCCGACCAGATATCCGTATACGCCGGATAACTGGAAGGTTTCCGCGGAAATGAATACGTAGTCCTGATCCGTCGCTTTTAACAGATCCATGCTGTGCTGATACGGCTTCCGGTAACCCTTGACCAGGTCCATGATACGGGCTTCATCCAGGCAGCAGCCGCAGGCATCCAGCCATTTTTCCGCTTCTTCGCAGGCACCCTTTAAGTGCGCAGATTCCGGGGCATCGTTCCCATGCTCATACAGGTAACGGCGGTGTTCCAGGTATCTTTCGAACCCGCTCTGCAGCTGCCCGCCACGAAGGTTGCGGCTTGGGAATGTTTCCGCTAAACACCGGTCCGTGTTTTCCAGTGCAGCTTCCGCCAGACACTCAATCAGATCCTGGACGTTTTCCGCTACGACCTCAGCAGACACGTTCTGATAATGTGCCCCGCTGCTTCCTTCCGTAGAAATATAAGCATCCAGGGTATTATCCGGCTGAATCTCCACATCAACTGAAATCGCGCTCAACGTAATATTCTTCTTTCCCATGATTAACTCTCCTTTTTGTTTGACTACAATGCTTACATATTTTCCTGACAATATCCAGGAATGCTGCATCCGCCTGCGCCGTTACCCCACGGACAGTCCATGCATCCGCCGCTTTCGCGTTCTTCCTGCATTTTCTGCTCGTACTTCAGCTCACGCTGATACGCCCATTCTTTCTGACGGTCGGCTTCCTCGGTAAATCTGCGGATATCCCTCTGGAACATCTTTGAAAAGATCGGATATTTCTTTGCTAAGGCTTTCAGATGATCTGCAACGCCTTCCGGTTCCCCGTAACACTCACAAAGATTTTCCAGATATGTTTTCCTGTTAGTCACGTATCCCATCATTTCCTTCATCTTTTTCTCCTTCCTCCCGCATCTGCAGGGCTGTCTGAATCTTTCACCCTGTTCTGACGCTTCATCTCTTCCGTCATAGCCTGCAGCTCGTTCGTTCTACAAAACGCTTTTCGGAACGCGCTGATAAAATACACAAAAGCGATCACGCACTGGATTTTCGACGCGATCTCCGATAATTCCGGTCTCCATAATCCTACCATCTCACGGACCGTGATGCTGCAGACGCAAATGCACATGAGCAGATCCGGGAACTGATGCTGATATTTGACCTGATAATACGCGACCGGCAGGAAACAGAGAATCTGGCATACAAGCGCGCATATGTATAACTCATACTGCGGTTTGATACAGATTACGAACGTCAGCAGAATACACTGCATAAACGCCATAAACATAGCTGCTACCGCTTTGCTTTTATCACTTTTGAACATCGTAAAACTCCTTTTGTTTCTCGTAGGTTTTCGGCACAAAAAAGCCTTCCGTACCTGCCACCACATATTTTTGAATGACGTCTACTGATCCTGCGTTTTCGACTGCGCTGCGGCAGCAGGTGCATCTGACTCCTCACGGTTTGAAAACCAGTCCCAGAAATCACGCTTCCAGCCACCGTGACGGAAACGAAGCCCCTGGAAGTCATCCCGGCGTCCAAGGATCCGGATATCCCGAAAATCCATCCCGGTTTCGTCCTCTACCTTGCGGATCATGTCCTCTGCGTACATCAGACAGTTATCCAAACAGAACACAAACGCACCATCGCGCTCCAGAGTCAGGTAATTATGCCCGCCACAATGGACTGTATAGCCGGTTTTTGCTCGTATGCCCTGTTTTGCCATCATCTTTACCGCATCATAATAACCTTTTGCTCCCATGGCTGTCAGTGCTGCCACGGCATTGCACATCACATCGTCATCCCGGTTGATCCAGGTCTCCAGGTATTCCACGGTATAAAGCGAATGGCCCAATTCGCGGACAATCTGGCGCTCCTGCTCCGTCATTTCTTTTTTCTTCTTCATGTTTTTCTCCTTTGTTATCTGATGTAAGTCTTGTAGTACTCACTCCATTGGCTCGAAGCGCATCTCCTGCTTCACATCCGGATATTTCTTATGATCCACGTTTGATAAAAACATGGAAATAGGTCTTGCCCACACAAGATCCGGACGGTCAAGCGTCTGATAGATTACCAGGGGTTCGTCGGATTCGCTGTGCACCGCGATCGTTAAGACAACATAAATGCCGCCCTTAAAATGACGGTAACGCTTCCCGACCATTTCGTCCCTGGTTGCTCCTAACTGTTTCTGAAGTTCCATCTTATCCATATTTTTTCCCCTTTCTGCCTCACAGGTTTAACAGGTTCCCCGCAGCTTTTAACACTGCATCGTCTACCGGATATTCCGTTCCGTTATCATCCAAAAAGCAGAGTTTCGTGACCGTTAAGGTATCATCTGAGTCTGCGTTTGCCGATACTGGCCAGTAGTCGATGTAAAATTCGCGGATCGCCGTCGCTTTCGCCATTACTTTCGGTGTCAGATCATCCCGGCAGATGCCGAGCTTCTTCCACTCTTCTTCGTAACAGTCGTCAAGTTCATTTTCATCCGTCGTGGAAAAGTACGTCTGTTCCCCGTGGATGATTTCCAGATCTCCGTCTTCATTAACCGCGCCGGAATAGCTGGCCCAGTCAAACGGGACGCAGACCGTCCTTCCACCGACCGGAATGTCCATTGCAAATCCGCCGGGCGAAAAAGAGCTGTTTGGAAGCTCACTGAATTCCTTCAGGCTTTTGCCGATCAGGCATCCTGTTAGCGTGTACTTCATTCTAATTCCCATTTTGTCTTTCCTCCTTAATTCCTTATATCAATGGTTACATGCTCAGTATGGATACGGAAAGACGGGATTTTTGGTAGATTTATCGTCAGTATGCGCGATATCCGGATAAGTTCTCCGATGTATCCCGTCTTTCTCAAAAAATTATTTCATCCGCATTACCATTTGTTGCGTGAATGGTATTTTTCTGATTTTTCTATCATTCTAAAAGTGCAAATCTGCATACTGAAAGTGTTACTGGTGGATTAGGAATCGAGAAAGGAGAATATAACAATGAATACAGGATAAGTAATACAACCAAATTGCAAACAACCGCAACATGTAGTATAATGAAAATAAGTAGAAGGAACCCAAGCAAATGATTACGTTTATCGTAGATGAATTAACCCCGTGTTTGAGAGATGTCACCACGGGAGACATCGCAGAAACCGAAGTTGTAAGAATAAAAAGAAAATCTTTTTTGTCAAAATTCAACAAAAATACCGGATGGTACATAAACTGGAGCAAATTTCCAAAAGAGGTAGAGGTATATGCGTTAGTTCTTAAGGGAACCATGGATATACAGGGGCTTATCAGTATTAGCAATGATGTACCTTCCAACGCCGTGTATGTTCATTGGGCTTGCACGGCTCCGCATAACAACGTATGGGAATATCATACACAAAAGTATGAGGGGGTAGGTGGACATTTGCTTGCGATCGCAGCTGCAAAATCTGCCGAATGGAACCACGAGGGCGTCTTCCACTCCGACGCTATGGATGAAGCGGTTTTGGCGCACTACGTTAATGAGTTTGGAGCATGGCATATGCCACTTCCAAACCACCCGCTCCATTTCGTCATGGAGGAAACCACAGCACAAAAAATCATGGAGGTGTATACTTATGAGTGGACCGACGATGAAGTGTAACACTGCAAAAAATCGTACGACCGTAGAACAGTATCTCTCGATGTTTAATCCGTACGAAAGCAGACCATCAATCGCAATCGATCTGGTAGCGCTTACCAGATATGCGAAAAAGCATGGTAAGGTTGCAAAAGATCTGAGTGATAATGAAATTGCGGCGTTTCGCACGCAAAGATAACGCGTTCTAAGTTTTTCTAAACGGGCGGCAGAGCAATTCTGCTGCCTATTTTTTAAAAAACCTCCTCTGATTGCTCAGAGGAGGTTGTAGCCGTGTTGCTTCTCATTCTTTTTTGGATGGATTCTTTTCCTGGTTGATCTGTGCTTTTGCCATCTAAAAAGCATACAGGTACAATTCCAGAATATTCGTTTCCTGTTTTCCAAGTGAGGAAGCAAATTCCCACGGATCCGAAAAGTACCGTTCCAAAGCCTCATATCCGGCGGACCCGATTCCTTGCGCATCGGTAAAATCAGAAAATACATCTTCGAAGAAATCATTGAGCTTGTCATCATCCGTTTCCCAGTCCATCCGGCCATCCCGGAGTACTTCCGCAAGCACTCCGGACTCGTCCATGTATTCCTTTAGCGAAGCCTTGGCCATGTTTTCATCAAATACGAAAAATGGCCGATTGTGGCATTCCACCTTTTCCCGGAAATACCCTGGATTTCCGACATAATCCTCAGCAAATTTCTCGTAGGTCATATTATTGCAATTAGCTGCAGTTAAAGACCCCAGATCCCCGGAAATATGAAGGCGGCAATAGTCTTCCTCAAAAAGGAACCGGATCTGGTAATACGAAGAATCCGGCCTTTTGAAATCCAACACCTTAATAGTTCCGTAATCCAACAGGGTCGCCTCATGGGACTCAAAACATTTTTCTTTCGTTCCGTAAGCATCTTATTCTCCTCTCTCGACATCTTTCGTGTCATCGCATAAACGACATGGTACTTTCTAACAGTGCTCCGGCTTCCCTTAAGATTCGCAATACTGAAGAAACGCAGCGATTGTCTCCATACCTTCACATCTGGTATAAAACCGCTTTTTTGCGTTTTTCTTCCGATGCATCGACAATCCCGCCAGTTTCCGGCTGTTGTTACTCAGATACATTTTCACGTTCTGGTTTTTCTTTTCTGTCATAGTTACATTCTCCTTTCCATTTCCCCGCTGCACAACATCGCATAGGCCAACGGATTTATTTCCTTTGCTTTTTCCAACGGAATCCGGCATTTGTCGCACCGGAATGCCTGAATCTTGCGCATGATCTCATCACTCGTATCGTAGATTGATGCAACCGTCGGGCACAAAGATGATTCCCCAAGTGAAATGCCGCCGGACGGAGTGATTGATGGCGTGCATGATTTTTGCAGGGCCGTCAGCATGATAATCAGTTCCCCGATATCATGGAACCGGTGTTGTTTCACCAACAGCCGGATATTACCGCATTTTGGTGCGCTTGTATTCCAGTTAGCATCCGGAAAATTGATCAAGGCGCGTCCCTGCGGATATAAACACTTTGTCGGATCATCCGGATGGTGCGGAACTGTATCAATGATAGCTCCAAGCCTTCTCAGGCGGTATTTCTCCTTTTCCGTAAGCGGCACCGGATAAAACCTCGCATCATCTGTAACCTGCATGAAGATTCGCTTTTTACCGATACGGTCCCGCAGACGCACATATGCCTCCTGATATTCCTGTGTCCGGGCTAAAACTCTGCCGTTTGTACTAAGCGAAAACGGCAAAAATGGAACACCCTTCCGGTCACGCTGTATGACAAAGTTTCCAAGCCGGTCCAGGATCTTTACAATATCCGGGTGCTCAAAGATCTCCCCACCGGATATATGAAAGGTCGGAATGTGATACCGGTCTACAAATGCCAGGACATCCTCAAATACAGAATATGGCATGTGCCTTCCGTCCGGTTTGCAGTCCGATAAACAATGCGTGCAGCCCATCGAACAATGATAGGTCAGATCAATCATCATATCTTTTTTCTCCTCTCGTCTTATCTGGATTTCTTACTCGGTATCCACCAATAAATAATCCGGATTTTTCTCGAAAAAGTTCTCATTAACTTTCTGATGCCTGCGGTCTGTCCACATCAGGGCATGTTCTTCGCATTCCGGACAGGAATCCGTGCCAATATTGACTAACATGGTTCTTCCACAGTTACAACAGGTCACAAAATCCCCTAAATCCGGGCTGATGTTTGCAGACGTTCTCCGGTCTAATACATAAGCCGATTCTTTCATTTTCTTCCTTTTCTCCTTTCCACTACTATTCCTTATTTTGTGATTACGATATCAGTATGTATCCGCCACTTTCCATAAAATGGACATAAAAAAAGAGTCACGCGGTGAACATAACTCTGATCCTTGTCATTTTGATGGGGGTGTTCCCCGGGAACACCCCTTTTGCACGAGCTAAAAGTAAATCGCAAAGAAAAAAGAGAGCCGATACACCACAGTGTAAATGTGCTCTCTTTCTCATGGCTAATTTTTTCGTTGTCCGTCAATCACCGGCTCATCCGTCCGGTTTACATTTCGGATTTTTTCGTTGCCCGCCAACCACCGGCCCATCCGTCCGGTCCACCATTCGGATTGCATTACTCTCCCGGCATTGCTGCCTGAGTGATGAGGTGTTAGCCCACCCGGTATCTTATCCGATCCCTTATAAAAAGGATACCACATAGTTTTTCCAAACGCAACCACGAAGTTACCGCGGTACGACGGAACGTTTTGATAGCACTCTTGGTGCCGTCATTTTCTCTATCCCTTCTGGATATTCATTCCACCAAATGCAAAAGCGGATCCAAACGCTCCGCAAAAGACATGCAGATGATCGGATTCGAACCGACACGGGTATCCCCCATCCGGGTTTAAACCGGATGCGTTTTCCAATTACGCCACATCTGCCAACCGGTCGCGGCAGGATTCGGACCTGCGAACCAGAGTATTATTGATCTGGTCTCTTCATTAGCGGTGAAGCGGCATAACCCACTCGCCCACGCGACCATATTATTTTTTTATTGCCAAACGGAGACTCAGGGATTCGAACCCTGGAACCGAATTCCCGGTCTGCAGTTTTCAAGGCTGCTGCAATCAACCATTCTGCCAAATCTCCCTTATGCCGTCAGTGGGAGTCGAACCCACATGCGTTTGCGCTTGCTCCTTGGGCAAGTGTGTATACCAGTTCCACCATGACGGCATAAAACGTGGATCGAGGGAGTCGGACCCTCATGGCGAATCACTTCGCCTGCCGGTTTTCGAGACCGGTGCTGTACCAGTTGAGCCAGATCCACAGATACTGATGACCGGACTTGAACCGGTACGGATTTCTCCAGCTGGGTTTGAGCCAGCCGCGTCTGCCATTTCGCCACATCAGCATTTTATTGCACGAGCAGAGAATCGAACTCTGCAGGTATGCTCCGCATCACCATGTCCAAACAACGAATTGTTTTTATGGACACGATTTCTGCACGCCATTGCATACATCCCATCGCTTCCTATGCGTTTCCCATTTCGCCATCGTGCAATGATCCCATCGGGGATCGAACCCGAGTTTACGCCGTGAGAGCGTCGTCTTTCCGCTCGACTATGGGACCGTGGGGTGACCACGGGGAATCGAACCCCGATGAGCAGATCCACAATCTGCCGTTCTACCATTAAACTATGGCCACAGTGACTCCAACGAGACTCGAACTCGTGTTTGCGACATGAAAGGTCGCTGTCTTGCCGCTTGACTATGGAGCCATAAGTCGGTGAGGGAGGATGTGCGCCTCCGTGTTTCTCATGTGCCTGATTTACAGTCAGGTGCCGTCGCTACTGGGCCACTCACCGTTGTATGTTTTGGGGTGCGATTCGCACCCCGTTATGCTGTTTTTTTGCCCGCTACAGGCATATCAACGATCAACAGATCGTCAATTTTACATCCAAGAGTTACCGCCAGGATGACCAGATTATCTACAGTTGGCATTGCGGTGCCGTTTTTCCATTTGTAAATGGCCTGCGGGGTTGCAAATCCGAAGATCTCCTGCAGATCTTTTACTGTCATTCCTGCTGCTTTCATCATTCTTGTGATATTTTTCCCGGTTGCTGTCATATCAATCGTAGGCATTGTATTTTCTCCTTTTCACATCAAAAAAACCGTCTGCCCATCAGGACAAACGGTTTATGCGAAAAGATATTTATCATGCATGGCGATACTTAAATCGCTGCAGTTTAAATGCCCGGACCTAAAGATCCATCTTTGCACAATGTCTGAAACCTGTATGAGCGCATCTCAAATAATCCCTCGTAACTATGTTCGAGTGATAAATGGCTGAGGTTATACAGATATGACAATGCAAACATGTTCTTTTTCATGGCTCTTTTCCTTTCCGGGATTTTTTTTCTGATTTTTTTGTCCCTTGTTGTTTATGTCAGTATCATAGCATACTTTTTTCTGGTTGTCATTATACTTGTGGTATAATTCGCCAATCAAGCGCGATATACCAATAAATCACTGGGTTCGTTTCGAAGAAAAAAGAGTATGCCACAAAGGACACACTCTTTAAGCGGATGGTCTGCTACTGTTTTTCTCTCAGGTACTGTGCATATTCCATCAACGTCTTGGCTGTTCTTTCCAGACTGTCGATCTCAGAAATTACATCGCCTTCCACATCCGTACATACGGTAAAGACTTTCCCGATTGTCTGATCCGGTACATAAGCCGGAATCCTCTTTTTCGGTTTCCAGAAGGCGACCATACAGCCGCCTTTTTCCGGATAAGGATATACATATCCATCGCCGACAAACGTATCACGATACTTCTGCGCATCCACAATACGAATAGGAAAGCATGTACCAATACCGGCATTTAACCCTTCTGTTAATTCTCGGTTCTTTCGATACAACTCTATCGCAACCGGATTTCCAAAGCCGGCGATCCAATTGTACGTCAGATCACGTTCCGTATCATTCAGAAAATTATGTCTGAGAAGCAATTCCGGACTCATGTATGTTCCATAACTGAAATCCCACGCAAACGGATCATCAAGCACTGGATTTACGATTTTAATTGGAAAATCTTGATCGCCATTTTCCCTGAGTTCCAACCAGCATGTCCTGCAACTTCCCTTGCAGGCCTGTAAAGCCAATAAAGCTTCCTGGTAATTTGTTGTTGCTGTTGTCCAATTTGTTCTGATCATAAGTATTTCCTCCTTGTTAGTCTTTTGCGCTTCGACTGCAGCCGCAGCTGTAGTTTCTTTGTTTATAAAATTTTTCCACATACGGAAAGTCATAGTATTCTTCCGTTTCCGGGCAAGCATCATAGGTTACTACGATTTTTGCACATCCCGGATAGGATAATGTCAAATCCTGGATCAGTTCCGCCAAACGTTTGTGATCATCCATTTCGTACCATTCCCGGTACAGTTGTTTTCCCTGTAAAACGTAAGGTGGATCGATAAACAGGAAATGATCCGCGTTCCAATAAAATTCTTCGATTACCTGGAGTGCATCCATATGCATCACCGTAATACGATCCTTGTGTGCCGCGATCCTGCGGACTCGGTCCGCCACCTTTTTGTAATTCCATCGGCGCTCGTAGTCTCCTGCGATCCCGGCTTTTGTGATTCCGGAAAATGCCAGCTGGTTTGCTGTCAGAAATGCCGCTGCCAGCTCAACCGTGGAGCGGCCGTCCGGCCGGTCGAGTATCCTTTTTGCTTGCAAAAACTCTTCCCGCGTTCCCTGTATGTTGCGAACCGCATTCAGGAGCTCTTCCGTATATTCCAAAACAGATGTCCAAAATGCGTATACACCCGGATCCAGATCGTTTAAAACGATCCGGTCGGTACGTCCCGCAAATAGCATAGCCAGGGATGCGGCGGCACCGCCGGCAAATGGCTCGACCATGGTGCCGATATGCTCCGGAAAATGCGGTTCCAACTGCCTGAGCATTTTCCCCTTTCCTCCGGGATAACGCAAGGGAGACAGCCTTCCTTGTAAATCGCTTTTTGCCGGCTCATCCGTCTGACGCTCCCGACAGTCGCCGGCCTTTGTTTCCAGGCATACAGATAAATCGATCGTTCTGATTATGCCTGCGTATGGCGTGAAGCTCTCGCATTCCGGACACCAGAAGCCAGTGCCATGAACATCTTCTTCGATATCATCTTGTGAGGCGAATGTTGCCCCGCACACTCTGCACTGAAAGGTTTTCAATTTCTCCACTCCTCATTCCCATTCGCATAATTTGCAAAATTCTGCCGTTCTCGCCAAATGGATACCTGTGATCAAGCATTGCATTCTAGCACTGCAGGAATCACCATCTGCGACCATCGCATACAGACGATTGACATTCGTTCGAATTGGATGAATCTCTTCCTTGCCCTGCATTTCGTAAAAATTTCCACTCACAAGCAGCCCAACAATGGCAACCTTTTCATCTGTCATGCCGGCGCTGCTGTATCCGCCAGGGATCGTAAAGAGCACCTTTTCGGTATTAAGCCCGGTTTCCTCTTTTAATTCCCGTTTAGCGGCTTCTACCGGAGTTTCGCCAGGATCAATGAGCCCGGCTGGAAATTCGAGGCAATAGCCGTTGATCGCATAGCGGAATTCACGCGTAACCAGGAGATCACCGTTATCAAAGATAGGCACGATGCATACGGCATCTGTTTTGGTGCCCAGCCCATGCTCCTGCACCTCCGGCCATCCATGACGGCTTACGATCTCATACGGGATCTCAGCCCCACAATCGTCATATTTTGCCTTATAGGAATGCAGATATTGCCCGTTTCCATTTGTCGGCTCCAGTGTTTTTAATTTTTTCATATTTTCTCCTTTCTCGATTTCTGAAGTTGTTACATGATCAGTATGGAAATCTGCGCCGCCTTAATGAGGCTGTTTTATTGCGGAGGTGTTCCCGAGGAACACCCCTCCCCCGTTATTTCGCGCTGTGCCATTCCCAAACAAAAAAAGAGCCCTCCAATTTCTGGAAGGCTCGTTCGCTCGCGCACCCGTAAGGGAATGCGGTAAACATATATGTTATTGTAGATATTACTGATTTCCTTATCCCGGCTCCAGGTAGAAGAACGTATCATCAGTTTCTTCCTGTTGTTCTTCGTTTATTGCAACCGGGTGCTCGACACCATTGCCGAAATCAATAAACATCTCTCCGCCATCTTTCATTTTTCCCACAATGCTGTCCTCATCCTGTTCTGCAACGGTAATCGTTCCTGTAGACAGGTTGGCATCTGCATCAATGCGGATATTTCCTTTCTCCGAGTCTCGAACAATCAGCACACCCTCCACGCAGTCCGGAAGCAACACCTCATCCTGATTTACTTCTACAGTCAATTACTCACGACTGAAGTCGCGAGCTTGATGATACTTGTCATCCAGTCTCCGATTCAGACCACGCGAGTTTACCGCTCCCTATCTGGTCCTAA
>ERZ779840.511-NODE-511-length-45051-cov-13.673704_pt1 | contig 45051 bp, 48 predicted proteins | sample MGYA00511561_ERZ779840 | MGnify/ENA primary metagenome ERZ779840 (study PRJEB29588, sample SAMEA2162036) | human gut metagenome | biome: human gut; feature: human-associated habitat; material: faeces | place: Denmark | collected 2008/2010 ...
ACTTGGCTGGCCGGAAAAATCAAATGCGGGCATTGTGGGTATGCTCTGAAAGCCACCCATGTACCAAACAGCACCGGATATTTCCGCTGTACCAAACGGACGGAAAACAAAGGCTGTCCGGGCTGCGGGAAAATCCGCAAAGAAGAATTTGAGCAATTCATTTTCTCGGCCATGCAGGAGAAGTTCAAAGACTTTCAGATACTCCACGGCAGGGAGGAAAAAGTCAATCCGAAGCTGACCGCCTATCAAGTGGAGCTGGCACAGGTGGAGGCAGAAATTGAAAAGCTGCTGGATACGCTGACCGGAGCCAATGCGACCTTGCTTGCCTACGCTAACAAAAAAATTGAAGAACTGGACACCCGACGCCAGACCATTTCAAAGGCAATCGCCGAATTGAGCGTCGAAACCATATCGCCCCAGCAGATAAAGAAGTTGTCCTATTATCTCGACAACTGGGAGAGCATAGATTTTGACGACAAAAGAAAAGCCGCCGATGGTTTGATCTCTACGATCAAGGCCACCAGCGACCGTGTTCAGATAGAGTGGAAAATCTGACATTTCCGCTCTATCGCCCCTCATTTCTATTTTATCTTGTTTGTACCCCTTGTACACCGATGCTTACATCATTAATTATCAGAATATTCAGGGCAATGGTATGACTGGGAATTTGGCATTACCTTCATTTATAGCATTGTGCTTTATTGCTTTGGGAAGAACGGTATAAAGTTCATTGACTGTTATGGGAGAATTAGTATAAGCGGAAAGATCTTTGAATATGTGGCAAAAGAAGACAGCCCGGTGGAGTAGAAATATTTATTCATTGCATTTTGAGGTCAGATATAAGATAATGAACGTATGTCTGTCGGAACGAAACAAGATCCGAACGAAAGAATAAATACGCACTGGTTATAGGGAAAGGGGAAATACAGGTTATGAACACCACAGCAATTGTTACGAGGAGCATAAATATATTAAGAAGCTATTATCAGAATGACATCCGGCCATTTATCGATGCCATGCATGAGGATATTTACTGGTATGGACCATGTGAGGGACAGATCATTCACACCAAAAAGGCACTGGAACAGGCTTTTATGCAGGAGCAGAATGATCTGACTTTTGAGCTTTATGATCTGAAATCAGAGCTTTTGTGGAAGGACAAGAATAGCTGTGAGGTGGTAGTAACATTCCTGGTGGATACCTTTTATCCGGATCAGAAGGTAATACGCTGTGATCAGAGAGTGCTTCTTAACTGGGGACAGGTGTGGCAGAAGGCTGACAGGGGCGGCCGGCATCAGGTGTCAAAGATCCGTACCTGTTTTATTACCAATGCGATCCCTATGGATGCCAGAGATACCATTTATCCGGTTCATTTTACGGAGACGCCTCTGGCTGAGAAATTTACGGTAAATCCATCGGTCAGACATTTGACAATCAAAGGGAAGGACAGCAGTATTCTTTACCTGGCAGAAAATGAGATCATTTCGGTAAAAAGTACAGGTCATTATACACAGTTTCATTGTATTCATGATGATTTTGAAAGCTCAGAGGGCATTACTATGATCCATAATAAGTATCCGGATCTGTTAGTGCGTGTGCATAAAAGTTATCTGTTAAATCCCCTGATGGTCAAATCCATGAAACGGTTTGAAGCTGCAATGGTGGATGGAAGCAGTGTGCCGATCTCTACCAGAAAATATGTGGAGATCAAAAAAGAGATATCTGAGAAGCTATAAAGAACTATAGAAATTATTTATAATTTTTGTCAGGAAAGGTTCTTGACTTAAAGTCAGCTTTAGGTGTTATAATTGCGTTGATGTAATGGTCAACGCAATTTTTGAGTTTTGAGAGTGGAAGCGGGAATGTCCGATTTGCTCTTCAAAAAGATTGATATATCAGGAGGTATAATATGTATTTAGAACAGATCAATGGACCGGAAGACGTAAAGAAATTATCAGGAGAACAGCTGACAGAGCTGGCAGTGGAGATGAGACAGGCTCTGTTAAAACGTGCAAGTATTCACGGCGGTCATTTTGGACCGAATTTTGGTATGGTAGAGGCAACGATCGCACTTCATTATGTCTTTGAGTCCCCTAAGGACAAGATCGTGTATGATGTATCCCATCAGACATATCCACATAAGATGCTGACCGGTAGAAAGGATGCATATCTGTATGAGGAGCATTATGACGATGTGACCGGATACAGCAGTCCACAGGAGAGTGAGCATGATCATTTTACGGTAGGTCATACTTCTACCTCGGTCAGTCTGGCATGCGGTCTGGCAAAAGGGCGTGATCTTACCGGCGGTAAGGGCAATGTGATCGCTGTGATCGGTGATGGTTCCCTCAGTGGTGGAGAAGCTTTGGAGGGACTTGATTTTGCGGCAGAACTGGAAAGCAATCTGATCATTGTTGTAAATGACAATGATATGTCCATTGCAGAAAACCACGGTGGTCTGTACAGCAATCTGAAGCTGCTTCGTGAGACAAAGGGAGAGGCAGAGTGCAATCTGTTCCGTGCCATGGGACTGGATTATGTTTATGTAGACGAAGGAAATAACGTGGATGCCTTGATCAAGGCATTCCGGAGCGTCAAGGACAGCACAAAGCCTGTGGTTGTCCATATTAAGACACAGAAGGGCAAGGGCTATGCTCCGGCAGAGAAGGATAAGGAAAGCTGGCATTATAATGGTCCATTTCATATTGAGACAGGAGAGCCGTTGGAAGTGCCTCAGGGAGAGGATTATTCCGATATTACGGCAAAGTTTCTGTTGGAAAAGATGAAAAAGGATCCTTCTGTGGTAGCGATCACTTCTGCGACACCGACTGTTCTTGGATTTACAAAGGATAAGAGAGAGGAAGCCGGAAAGCAGTTTGTTGATGTGGGAATCGCAGAGGAGACGGCAGTGGCACTGGCATCTGGTATTGCAGCCAATGGCGGAAAGCCGGTATGGGGTGTATACAGCACCTTTGTACAGAGAACGTATGATCAGATCGCACAGGATCTTTGTATTAACAATAACGCCGCAACCATTGTTACCTTCTGTGGCACGGTTTATGGTATGAATGATGTGACACATCTGGGATTATATGATATTCCGATGATGGCAAATATTCCAAATCTCGTTTATCTGGCACCGGCTACAAAGGAAGAATATATTGCGATGCTCGACTGGAGTCTGGAGCAGACAGACCATCCGGTAGCCATCCGTTTGCCGGGCGGTCCGGTGATCTCGGATGGTCAGAAGGTGACAAAGGATTTCTCTGATCTAAATAAATATGAGATCACACAGAAGGGAAGCAGGGTTGCCGTAGTCGGTCTTGGTACATTTTATTCTCTGGGGCAGAGTGTTGCGAAGGAGCTGGAGGAAAAGACCGGTACAAAAGCAACCGTGATCAATCCATATTATATTACCGGCATCGATCAGGATATGTTAGAGGATCTGAAAAAAGATCACGACATAGTGATCACGCTGGAGGATGGTATCCTGGACGGCGGCTTTGGTGAGAAGATTGCCCGTTTCTATGGAGACAGCGAGATGAAGGTATTGAATTACGGTCTGAAGAAGGAATTCCTGGACCGCTATGATGCGGCAGAGGTTTTGAAGGATAACCGTCTGACCAAAGAGCAGATTACAGAGGATATTATGAAACTTATGTAATATCCTTTGTGATCTCAAAAAAAGCAACGGCACTGGCAGCAGCGACATTGAGGGAATCGACGCCATGGGACATCGGGATCATAACCGTGTGATCGCAGGCGTCAATGGTTTCCTGTGCCAGTCCTTCGCCCTCGGTGCCTAAGATGATCGCAAGCTTTTTGGCGTTTGTCAGAGCAGGATCTGTAATCGACAGGGATTGATCCCTAAGTGCCATGGCAACCGTGAGAAATTCCAGATTTTTCAGTTGTTCTACATAGGATCCGTGGTAAGAAGCATCTTTCCTCGGGGGAACGTCAGCGGACGGACCGGCGGACAGATAAGTCCATGGAATCTGAAATACCGTTCCCATACTGACACGGGCGGCACGGCGGTAAAAGGGATCGCTGCAGGCCGGTGTCAGCAAAACGGCATCCATGTGGAGAGCCGCTGCGGATCGGATAATTGCACCGACATTGGTGGGATTTACTACATTTTCCAGAACGGCGATGCGTCTGGCGTCCCGGCAAAGCTCCCCGACAGATTTCAGGGCAGGACGATGCATGGCACACAGTGCCCCTCTGGTCAGGGCAAAGCCTGTAAGCTGCGTCAGCACCTCATAGGGTGCAGTATAGACCGGAAGCTCTGGAAAGCGGGAGAGAATCCCGGACAATTGTGTATCGATATGCTTTGTTTCCGTAAGAATGGAAATGGGTTCACAGCCCATATTGAGTGCCCGCTCGATCACTTTGGGACTTTCCGCGATAAAAATACCGCTCTTTGGTTCATAGTAATGTAAGAGCTGCGTTTCAGAGCATCGGGCATAAATATCAAGCTCCGGTGCCTGAAAATCGGTGATTGTGATAATCTCTGCCATGGAAGCCTCCTGTTAATAAATCCAGCGTAAATGTAGATAAACATAGTTATTTTTATAGCATATTGTGGATATAAAGTCAAAACAGGTATACTACATCATTACATATCAGTTTGAGCAATTTATAAATAAAATTCTTGACAAATAAACGGTCGTTTACTAAAATGAAAATGTAAACGGTCGTTTATTTTTTGGGAGGAGAAGATAAAATGAAGAGTAATATTGTGATTCGGTCAGAAGAAAAAGGAGAGTATCGTAAAGTAGAAAATCTGGTAAGGGAAAGCTTCTGGAATGTATATCGTCCGGGATGTATGGAGCATTATGTACTGCATCAGCTCAGAAAGGATGCCGCGTTTGTGCCGGAGCTTGATCTTGTGATGGAGCGGGATGGAGAACTCATCGGACAGAATATGTTTATGAGAGCATGGATCGCAGCGGATGATGGAAGCAAGATCCCCATCATGACAATGGGACCGATCTGTATTGCGCCGCAATGGAAAAGGAAAGGATATGGAAAGATTTTGTTGGATTATTCTCTGGAAAAAGCGAAGGAGCTTGGATGCGGAGCCTTGTGCTTTGAAGGTAATATAGCCTTTTACGGAAAAAGCGGATTTCGGGAGGCAAGTGAATTCGGGATCCGTTATCACGGTCTTCCGGAGGGGGAGAATGCCTCATTCTTCCTGTGTAAAGAGCTGATACCGGGATATCTGGATGAAGTTACCGGAGAATATACCACACCGGGAGGCTATCTTGTTGATGAAACAGCGGTGGAAGAATTTGACAGACAATTTCCGAGGAAGGAAAAGAAAAAGCTTCCGGGGCAGATTTTGGGGTAAATAAAGCAGAGATTGTTGGAAGACAGGAAAGTGAATCATTATGGGAGGTGTATTATGGGAAATACAAAGGAAGAAATCTTAACTGTGGCAGTTCATTTGTTTGCGAGGGATGGATATGAAGCAGTATCGGTCAGCCGGATCGCCGGAGAATTGGGTATGACAAAGGGGGCCTTGTATCGTCATTATCAAAATAAGCGGGATATCTTTGAACATATTGTAAAACGTATGGAACAAGGAGACAGTGAACAGGCAGAAAAGAACAATGTACCGGAAGAAGAAATGGAAAAGAATCCGGAAAAATATCTGGAAACAACCATGGAAGATTTTTTGGAATATAGCAAGTCTATGTTCAAATATTGGACAGAGGATGACTTTGCCTCTTCGTTTCGTAAAATGCTTACCTTAGAGCAGTTTCGAAACGAGGAAATGCAGGGATTGTATCAACAGTATCTTGCATCCGGACCGGTGGAATATGTGAAAGATTTATTTCGAAATATGGACATTGTGGATGCTGATTATAAAGCCGTTCGATTCTATGCAATCATGTATCTGTATTACAGTATTTATGATGGGGCGCAGGACAAGGAAAAAGTAATCAGGCAATTGGAAACGGCATTAAATGAAATGATCAGAGAATTTTAACAGAATGAGGGAGGACACAAAACGTCAGGTGGATTTTTTGATCGATAAGCTGGAATTAAAAGGGAATGAAAGAATTCCTGATCTTGCATGTGGATTTGGTCGGCATTCTCTGGAGTTTGCAAGACGTGGTTACGAGGTGACCGGTGTGGATATTACACCGGCATATATCAGGTATGCAGCCAAGCAGGCAGGAAAAGAGAAGTTAAACGCAGCATTTATATGCAGAGATATCCGTGATATTTCCTTTGAAAATGAATTTGATGTGGTACTCAATATGGCAGATGGAGCCATTGGTTATCTGGAAAATGAGACGGAAAACAGAAAAATATTTGAAGTTGTTGCAAGAGCATTAAAAAAGGGTGGAAAGCATTTCATGGATATTATGAATGGCAGTTATGCGGACACACACTTCCTATGTAAATTGTGGGATGCAGGGGAAAACGGACTGACATTGTCTGCCTTTGAGTGGAATCGGGAGAGCAGAACAATGTTATACGGGCAGATTGATTATCCGTATGGGGAAGTGTTGTCAAAGCCGGAAATGCATGAGGGAAATACGATCCGGTTATATATCTTGGATGAAATAACGGAAATATTTTCTGGATTAGGGTTATGTGTTGGGGACAGTTATGCTGATTTCAGCGGAAGCTTCTCCTCGGAAAATGAGATTCAGTTAATGGTATGTTCGGTGAAAAAGTGATATTACGATCATTGACAGATTGAGTATATTTTGATGTGTAGTTTGATATGAAAATAAAAGTAATCAAAAATGTCTTTTTAGGAAGAAAGGTGAAATTTAATGAAAGAAAATAAGGTACATAAATTAATGTGTTGTATTTGGCTTTTAGTGCCTGTGTTGTCTCTTGTGAGGTTAAGTCAACCAATATTAGAAATTAGAATGGGTGCTGGTATTTCTACAGTAGCAGCATTGCCTACAAGGTCATATAATGGATTTCAATTGCTGTTTCATGGCAGTTTGGTAAATGCTTGTAATGATATTGTGGTAGATATAAGGAATCCAGGACTAATTCTTTTGAAAATTATGCTTATGATGCAGTTGTTTTTTGATGTGATTGTAGTATTCATCTGTTTAAGGGAATGGAGAAAAAAACAGACAAGTAAAATATTTTTATGGCTTAGAGGAATACTGTCAATAGGATATATGATGACAGCATTTGCAATCTATCAATTTATATCAGTATGCAACGATCATTTAAGAGTAAATCATTATCCGCTTCAATCCCCGCTCTCCCGGACATCATATGTATTCCCTGATGAATACGAATTAGAAGTAAACATTCTTTTTTCTGTCGGGGTTTTGATATTATTTATAGTTACATGGTTGTTTTTTAAAAAGAAAGGAAAAAATGAAAATGTAGAGAAAAAAATTAGAGAATAGCTTGATTTCAATTGTACTGATCTTAGCAATGATTTCAAGTTTACTGCAAACATCAAATTCTATGGCAAAAGTAGAGGATAGTTATCTGTATTCTGGCGAGGGATACCAGGTCATTTTTTTCATTACTTCTAGTTGGTCGGATGGATATGTTGCAGAGGTTACGATTAAGAATACGGGGGATTATAAAATTGATAACTGGTGTCTGGCATTTTCTTTGGAAAATTCTATTGCTAATATTTGGAATGCTAAATTAGACAACAAGGGCAGAACTAATAGATATATTGTAAAAAACAATCAATATAATCAAGATATTGAAGTGGGGGAAGACGTTACATTTGGTATTCTGGTAAATGAACCATTTCAACAATTTCCAACGGATTATAGTTATTTTTGCTGTTCATGATAGAACAAAATTTTTCGATATATATGTAAAAGAATGAGGTAACAAAAATGGATTTATTTCAACAGTTGATAAAAGAAAAAGATAAGATTACCATGTCTATTTTATTAAAACAACCAGTTGACCTTAGTACATTAAGAAAATTAGCAAAAGAGTTTGCACATAATAACAATGTGAATTTAATGGTTGATGGTTCAGACCAGGAATTGTGGGACAGTGTCACTGCTTATTTTCGCGATTTATTGGGAAATAACGAGCGATGAACATGACGCTTGGTAATATAGAGAAATTGATGTAGATAAAAATGCCAGAAATCTGTTATTGTATGGTGCATAGGTATATTATTGTATTTTGAAATGAAATCCTATGTCACCATACCATGCGGATGGATTGGCATTTTTTGTTAAGATATATTTGATAAACCACGCATGCGTTCAGAGAGATGATGGAACTGTGGTTCAGATGGCACTGTTTAGGCTTTGTGCATCCTTTGCAAAGTATTTCCAGACAGATTACATTGGTGTCCTCGCCGGTAGAATCATTGAAATAGTAAATGAGCCAGACGCCAAGACGCAGAGCTGATTCCAAAGAGAAAATGGATTGGTTCTGCTTTTTTCGTGCGGAAAACGCTTGCAAGGTAGTGCAAATTAAGGAGAAAACACAGGTTTTATCGTTATCTGATTGTCAGGAGAAATATAGTATAAAATGTTATTGACTTTGTAGCATTGGCATTATATAATTCGCAACACATAACCCTAAACGAATCAGATTAAGAAAGGGACAGAAAATATGATAATACACTATGAAAAATTAAACAGTAAATTAACACATACTCACTGGAGCATTTTGTGAGACATCAACAGGTGAGCGAATGTTGGCGTAATGTAGATGGACAGTGGAAACTGGTACCGATAGAATTTGAAAATGTTCACAGAAACTGGAAACAGGCATATGAAAGGATTGCTGACAGCGTAATATAAAATATTTGGAGGAGAGAAAATTAAGTGAAACAGGAGGAGAATTAAAACATGGAATTAGTAAGTGATTACATGCGTGACGACACTCTGCGTCATGCACTCAGTGAATTAGCAAAGAAAACTTTTTGGATTGATTTTGAGGACTGGGTTACCGGGGGATATTTGGAGGGAGATTATATTCCGTATTCATTTATGGAAGATGGCAAAATTATTTCCAATGTATCCGCAAACAGGATGACCTTTCTTCAGAATGGTGTAGTGAAAAATTACATACAGATTGGAACAGTCATGACGGACGAGAACTATCGCAGGCAGGGCTTGGCAAAAAAGCTCATAGATCAGGTGATAAAGCAGTACAAGGATAATTGTGACGGATTTTATCTGTTTGCCAATCTGGATGCATTGGCGTTTTATGATCAATGCGGATTTTCAAGGGTAACAGAGTATCGGTATGAGGTTAAAACGGAGTTTTGCAGGAGCCGGTCCGATGGAGCGTGTTTTATGACGGTAAATACTGCAGATGGGCAGATGAAGCAAAAATATATGGATATGATCCGGCACAGCGCAGTAAATTCTTCAATGGAACAGATCAACAAATTTGGTTTGCAGATGTTTTATACCGCAGATATGGAAAATGTCCATTATGCAAAGGATCTGGAATATTTTATTGTAGCAGAGACAGAGGAGGATACACTGCTTTTACAGAGTATCATATGAAAAAATCAAGTGGCACTTTCGGATGTTTTGCAGCGGGTAAGAGGGGAATACCATAAATGCAGACTTGGTTTTGTGCCGGATCGGAAGGATATGGATATATGTATCGCAGAGAAATATGATGGAGCAGAGGATTACAGACTGTTTTATTTAGGGGAGCAGCTTAAAAGTATTGAGGAAGAAAAACTTTATTTTCCGGAGCTTTCCCATGCGTAAGGACGGAAAATAAATTAGAAAAATATTGTTTGAGAAGTGATTGAGTATTGCAGAAAATGGGTATCTTTATGCATCTTGGTATTAGTTTTATGCATGTTAGTTGTATGTATATAGACAATAAAATCAAATCACGATAGAGTAATTACAGTGGCAGATCACCCCAAAATATAGCTGGAAGGGAAAAACGATGAGAGTAACAGAAAAGCTTGTAAACAATTTGGAGGAAGAGGGCGTCATTCTTCAATACATAAGACTTACAAAGGATTTTGAAGAGATAAAAGAATATGTGCAGCATAAAGGGGATGCTTTGACCGGATATATGCAGAACAAGGAAAGAGTATCGGTCAGAGTAGAGGATATTCTGTATTTTGAGACAGTGGACGGCAGGGTATTTGCATATACTGTGGACGGTGTTTATGAAATCAAAGGCAGACTGTATCAGGTGGAAGAAAGGGTCAGCAGAAGAACCATATGCAGAGCATCTAAAACAATGCTTGTCAATGTAGAACATATTACTTCTGTCCGGACTGCATTGAATGGAAGATTATATGCCAGAATGGAAAATGGGGAAGAAATACTGATTACAAGAAGATATGCCAGAGAAATTGAAGATTGTTTTATGGAGGAGGATGACGATGAAAGAATTTGATCCGAAAAGAGAGTTTCTGTTTGATTACATAACGGTTGTGGCAGAATGTACATTTGCGATTGCAGTGATCGGCAGTCTTTTTGCAGGAAATCACAGCATCAGTTTCGTCTATTTTTTCCTGCCGTTTGGACTGGCACTCATCTGTATGATCCCATGTATTCCCATCTATTTGAAGGAGGATATGACGATTTCACAGATCATGTGGCAGAGAGGGATAGAACTTGTCGTTTTGGAAATTGCAATGTGTGTTGTGATTTATCTTATTATGGGGGATCGCGTTTCCACAATAGTCTATGTTGCGATAATGATCTCCACGGCAGTTTGTGATGTGTTATCCTATCTTGTGAAGTGGTATCTGGAGAAAGAGGAGGCAGATAAGATAAACCGGCGGATTGCAGAACGCAGAAGGAAAAAAGCGAATGGATGAAAGGTGCTTAATTGCAGAAAGGGAGGGAGACGTAATGGGTGACATGATTAAAAGGGAGCGATATGAAACGGAGAGATTATGTATAAGACATTTTGACCTTGCTGATGTAGATTCCTGTTATAAGGGATGGGGGCAGGATGAACAGCTTGGAAAATTTATCGTAGGTTATCCGATGGCTAAGGAAACAATGGAATCGTTTGTGATGGCTATGGCGGGAAATGAAAATGCCTGGGTTATTGCGGAAAAGAAAAGCGGTCAATGTATCGGATATATGACAGTAGACATTCCATATCCACAGCTTGCCATTGGTGAGATCGGATATGTGATCGGAGAACATTTTCAACGAAAAGGGTATGCATATGAAGCGGTTTCTGAGGTGCTTTACATTTACTTTAAAGAGAAATCTTTGTATATGATGGAGGCGAAATATAATATTAATAATTTTTTGTCAAAAAAATTATTAAAAAAGCTTGGATTTGTAACAGATGGGATTCTTCGGAATAGAAGGATCGACCTGAAGACGGGACTGCGGTGTGATCTGGTGGTATGTTCGATCTGTCGGGATAAATATGAGGGATTGATTCTTTTATAGCAGATGTGTTTCTGGATATGGAAGAGGAGAAAACAAAGATAGTCGCACAGGAGGTACGGAAATGAATAATAAATCTAGTATTACAGCCTTGATGAGTTCGTTTGGACGGGCGTTTCATACAGAAAATGAAGAACATCCGGTTTTTGAGGATCATCTCGCCAAGAAACTGATGACAGCAGAAGAATATGCTGCCGTTCAGGGGTATATCTTAGACGGTGTACAATTCTTTGAAACGGAGATTGACCCTGCAAAGCAGGAACCAACAGAGTTATTGCGCAGAATTGTGAATGTTCATATCGCACCGTCACCGCTTTGTCGTGCGGCATATACGGAGCAGTCGTTAAAAGCTGCCACTCTGACCGGTACAAAGCAATATGTCATCCTCGGTGCGGGCATGGATACCTTTGCTTTTCGGGAAAAAGAGTTCTTGGCGAAACACAGGGTATTTGAGGTGGATCATCCTCTGACCCAGGCAGACAAACGGGAACGGATTGCCCGCACCGGTTGGACAGTTCCCAGTAATCTTGCCTTTGTTCCTGTGGACTTTACGAAAGATAATCTAACGGAATGCCTGATCACTGCCGGGTTTGACCCGTCCGCAAAAGCCTTTTTCTCATGGCTTGGTGTGACATATTATTTTTCAGTGGAAGCAATCGACACGATGCTCACTGCACTATCCAGACTTTGCACGGATGGAAGTGCCATTGTATTTGATTATCCGGATGAGTATTTCTTTAATGCCCGCGAAAAGCGTGTGCAGAATACGATTATGATGGCAAAAGCAGGCGGTGAACCGATGCAGTCGGCATTTGGCTATAAGGAACTTGAAAAACTGCTTGAAAAGCATGGCTTCCTGATCTATGAATTGCTGACGCCCGATGATATTCAAAAGGACATCATTGACAAGGCCGGGGCAGATATGAAAGCCTTTGAGCATGTTAATTACTGCCTTGCTGTAAGGAGGAAACTATGAAAAATACAAATCAACTGATTGGCTGTTGCGGACTTGACTGCGAAAAGTGCGATGCCAGGATCGCAACAATTACAGATGACAATGCCCTGCGTGAGCAAACCGCCACTCTGTGGAGCAAGCTCAACGGGGTAACGATCACACCGGAAATGATTAACTGCGTCGGATGTCGCATAGAGGGGGTAAAAACACCGTTCTGCGACAAACTTTGTCCCGTACATAATTGTGTTCGGAAAAATGGACTGGATACCTGTGCTGATTGTTCGCAGATGGACGGATGCCCGACGCTTGGAAGTATTGCAGCAAACAGCCCGTTTGTTTTGGACAAACTGAAATGGCTTCGTGAGGCAGCAGAGAAAGGAAGTCTTGCAGATGAGTAACAAGTTGTTTGTTTTCTTGAAATCAGTCGGACAGAATGAGCGGTTACTTGCAAAAATGGGGGTGTAGAAATGTCAACAATTAAGTTGAAAAAGGATATAATTATGGTATAATTAGACCATAGACAAGGAGGTGCATATTATGCCACAAATAATCCCAATTAAAGACTTGAAGAATACAGCGGAAATATCTGATATGTGTCACCAGGCAGAGGAGCCAATTTATGTTACAAAAAATGGTTATGGTGATATGGTAATTATGAGCATGGAAACTTATGAATCAACCATGAGACAGATTGCCATGTATGGAGATATAGAGATATCTGAAATGCAAATAAAGGCAGGACAAGTCAAGGACGCTAGAACAGCACTAAAAGAAACGAGGGCGAGGTATGGCTTATAAAATAAATGTTACAGAGCGTGCCGATGAATTGCTTGATAATCTTATGTATCATTTAATTTTTCGCTTGAAAAATAAACAAGCGGCGAAGCATCTGTTAGATTGTATTGATGTAATCTACGATCGATTGGAGGTAAATCCTTTTCAATTCGCAGAATGTGGAGATTTATACCTTGCCAGGAAAGGGTACCGGGAGGCTGTTGTTTCACAGATGAATTATATTATTATTTTTGATGTGAGAGATGATGTTGTAAATGTAGTTGGTATTTTTCACCAGTTAGAGAATTATCCAAGTAAATTATAATATACTTGGGGGAAGATCGGAGTCGGTCGAAAGGCTGGCTCTAATTATCTTTTAGAAATTTTCCATATTACTTCTATCACTTACCCATATATACTTAGCACCTGCCATTTGGAATGATGATGGTAGGTGCAGTGGAAATGAATATTGTCCCAAAAGAGTATTTTGGTATTGTGGAGAGGTTCAGTGTATTTGTAGCTACAGGATATAATGCCGTGCTTGGGATAGAGCTGTATCGGATGAATGATTATGTTTATGCTTGACATGTATACCAAAAGTGATATACTACAAATCAGTTTACAATAAATTGATTTATAGTATTGGAGATGTGATATATGCCTAGTAGCCCTAAGATCAAGAAAGAAGATATGCTGCAGGCTGCATTAGAGATTGTTGCTCAGGATGGGTATGCAGCTCTTAACATTAAAGCAGTAGCAAAGAAACTAGGATGTTCCACGGCACCGATTTCCTGGCAGTTTGGAGGCATGGATGGATTGCGGCAGGAATTGATTCCCTTTGCAGAGCAATATGTGGAGAAGACTTATTATAGTTTTAGCGAAAATGAGTTTGTCGCATTTGAGCAGAGAGGGAAAGGAACCGTAGATTTAGCGTTAGAGAAACCATATCTGTTTCGTTTTCTTTATACGGGTGAGAGAAGTCAGCTTTTAAGCAATGGTTTCGAGCTGCAGCAGGATCCTTCAGATGGTATCAATATGTATGAGAAGATAGCAGATCTGTTGGAAATTACGATAGAGCAGGCAATGGATTTTGCCATGACGATGATGGTATATACACAGGGAATGGGAACCTTGATTGCTTCGGGAATCGTTCAGGATACAAAAGAAAATATGTATCGTATGCTTCACAATACGGGGATGACATATTTAAAAGGATTAGGTGTCAGGGAGAATATTATACAGGCTTTATCGGGAGGTGATAAACCAGATGAAAGCAGTGGTAACGGGTAAATGGATCTTATGTCCGGTATGCAGAGCCAAGACAAGGACGCAGATATTGGACGATACGGAACTAAAGCATTTTCCACTGTTTTGCCCAAAATGTAAGGAGAGTTTTATTATCAATGTGAAGGATCATATAGTGGATTATCAATCAATTGCCGGACGCTAAGACGCAGAGCAGAAACGAATGATTTCGCCTGCGTTTTTTGTTACAAAATAAGAAGGATAGCGATATGGATAAGTATTTGAATTATTGGGGACTGGTTTTTGTTATTGTGATTTTGATTCCCAATATTGTGTTTGCAGCAACATGTGAAGATGGTTTTGAAAATCATTTCCAGAATAAATTGGTTGAACTTTTTGAGCAGATAGGAAGATTTGGATGTTTTTTCAGTATGTTTATTTTTGTTCCTTTTATGTGTAAAGGGTATTGGTTTGATCATGGAGATACAGTTTATCTGATTTTTGGTGTGCTGCTTGTGGCATTATATTGTTTTGGGTGGATCATATTTTGGAGAGAGAATTCAATACGAAAGTTTTTATATTTATCAGTGATACCTTCCGTGCTATTTGTTGAGAGTGGTATTATCAGTGGAAACATTATGTTGGTGATATTTGCACCATGTCATATTCGGATCAGTTATATGAATGCCGTTTATAAAGGATGATAACTAAATTTCGGGGAGGAAAAAAGTATGAATGCAATTACGAAGAACTGGATTTCGAAGGAGCAGATACAGCAAATGACAGATCGTGCATTAGGACATCCGGTTGCAATAAAAAACATTAGGATATTATCCGGGGGGTTTTTCAGTGCAGTATATCTGGTCGAAACAGCCGAAGAAAAAATGGTACTAAAGCTTGCTTCTGATACAGGAGTTAAGGTGATGCGTCATGAAGTGCAATATATTTCAACGGAAGCGGAAATGTTGAAATTATTTCAGGAACGGCTGGATATTCCGATGCCGAAATTGCTCTTTTATGATGACAGCAGAGATATATGCAATGTCCCATATTTCTTTATGAGTTATCTGGATGGAGTACCTTTGTGTGATGATCAGGTGATCACGGATGCTCAGAGGGCAGAGGTGAAGAAGAAAATGGGGGAGATCACACGAAAGATCTGTTCCTTAAAGGCAGATATCTTTGGAGTTCCCAATATTCAGGAGAGTTATTGCAGGAAAAACAGTGATTTTATGAATCTGCTGTTTGACTGGCTGCTATGTGATGCCCAAGAAAAGGAGATAGCAATTCCCGGGATTACACCGGATAAACTTAAGAAACTGATACGAAAGTATGAAAAAGAATTGGATGAAGTAACTGTCCCGGTTTATGTACATACCGATACCTGGGATGGAAATCTTATGATAAAAAACGGAAAGCTGACCGGACTTATTGATTATGCGGCAGTCTTATGGTCAGATCCGCTTTTAAGTCATGATTTTCACGATTTTGGAGATGTGCCAAATCCGTATTTTCTGCAGGGCTATGGCAAAACAGAATTTACCGGAAATGAAAAGATCCGTCTCCAGATCTATCGTATCTGGCAGCGTTTGGGAATGGTGGTGGAGCGGGGATATCGCGAATATGAAGATCCACATATGTATGACTGGGTGCTGGATGATTTTGCAAGAGAAGTGAAGAAGCTGGAAACGGAGGATTTTTAATATAAGATGGAGGTTGCCTGTGAAAGAAAATCGAAGTAAAAGCATTGTTGTCACCGTTATGGTTGTACTTCTGCTTATAAGCGCCGGATATGCGTTGTTTTATGTGAAAAATATAAAGGAAAAGGAATCTGTACGAAAAATGGGACAACAATCAGGGGAGCCGTCTGTTACAAAAGAAATACCTGAAACGCCGATTCCTTCGGCTGCTTCCTGGAGTATTGCAAAGCAAAGCGGGCGGAAAGAGGATTTTGAAGCCTATTTTAAAAGAAATCTGGATGCATATACAAAGGAGCGGAATGTACCAAAGGGTAAAATGAAAAAGGTACATTATTATTCTAAGGTAATCGGGGAGAAGAGGGAGGTATACATATATACTCCTCCAGGATATTCTAAGCAAAAAAAATATCCGGTGCTTTATCTGCTTCATGGAATCGGTTGTGATGGATCACAATGGATCTCTATGAAAGCAGATAACGTCCTGGATAATGTGATTGCGGATGGAGAGAGTACTCCCTGCGTGGTAGTTTGTCCGAGCATTACCCCGAAGAAAAACAAAAGGACGACGCAGGCAATCAGTCCGGAGAATGTTGAAGCGTATGAAAAATTTGACCGGGAGCTGACCGGGGATCTGATGCCATTTATCAATTCCCATTATAATGTATCGGATAAGCGAAAAGACACAGCCGTTGCCGGATTATCTATGGGAGGCATGGAGTCCTTATTGGTTGGTTTTTCTCATTTGAACCGCTTCAATTATATTAGCTCCTTTTCTGCGGCTCCAAGTCTTGATACCTCTTTGTTGAAGTTGACAAAGCATAGCAGAAAGCCGAAACTTATATTGCTATGTAGTGGTACCAGTGATTCTACCGTGGGAGATATTCCGGAGGGCTATCATAATATATTAACGGAGAATCGGGTGGATCATATCTGGTATCTGTATCCGGATGGTGGCCACAGCTATGAAGTATGGCTCAGTGGTCTGATAAACCTTTTACTGAGGATGTAACATCTATCTCATCGATTTTCTTCTATCTCAGGCTGGAAATTGCGGATATCCTGTGCAATCTCTCCACTTAACAGAAGCATACAGATGAGGTTTGGAATTGCCATAAGTGCATTGGCGATATCCGAGAAATTCCAGACAAGGCTCAGTGTCTGTGTACAGCCAAGATATGCGACCAGGGAAAAGATCACTCTGTATACCATGTTGTACCGGTGTGTGCCAAGAAGGTATTCAAATGCTTTCTCTCCGTGATATTCCCAGCCAAGGATCGTGGAAAACGCAAACAGGGTAATACCGATCGTTACGAGCCAGCCGCCGCCGGAACCAAGCACTGTCTGGAAGGCGGCAATTGTAACATCAGAACCGGTCAGCAGTTCGCCGTTTGCGTCTGTCATACCAAGCACGCCGGAAGATGCGATTGCCAGTCCGGTGATGGTGCAGACAACGATGGTATCCCAGAAGGTTCCTGTCATATTGATATATCCCTGACGTACCGGATTGTCGGTCGTGGCAGCCGCAGCGGTAATGGCAGCAGAACCCATACCTGCTTCGTTGGAAAATACACCACGGGCAACACCGTATCTCATGGCATTCATCATAGAGGCGACGATCGTTCCACAAAGTCCGCCACCTGCCGCTTTCACAGAAAATGCCATTTTAAAGATCATGGAAATACCAGCCGGAAGGTTCGAAATATTACCTAAGATTACAATCATTCCACAGATTACATAGAAAATTGCCATGACCGGAACAACAACAGACGATACTTTTGAGATTGATTTGATTCCACCCACAATGATCAGAAGGGAGAGGATTGTGATGACAATTCCTGTAATCCCCACCGGCACATGAAATGTGGTCTTTAACGCTCCGGAAATGGAATTTCCCTGTGTCATATTTCCGATGCCAAAAGATGCGATCACAGCAAATAAAGCAAAAAGCCATGCAAGAACAGCTCCGAGTGTTTTGTTTTTCAGACCCTTTTTCATGGTATACATTGGTCCGCCGCTCATTTCACCCTTTTCATTTACTTCACGATATTTGATGGCAAGCATACATTCACTGAACTTGGAGGTCAGTCCGAATGCAGCGGAGATCCACATCCATACGAGGGCTCCGGGACCACCGGAAACCATGGCGGTCGCAACACCGACAATATTTCCGGTACCGATCGTTGCCGCCAATGCGGTTGTCAGTGCCGAGAACGGGGAAACATCTCCTTCTCCACGGCTTTTTGTACGTGCCTCCTTGCTCAGGGTGCTCTTTAAGGCGTATCCTAAGTTTCTCCATGTTAAAAAACGTGTCCGGAAGGTAAGGAAAATTCCTGTTCCCACAAGGAGAACCAGCATCACCGGTCCCCAGACAAAATCATCCACCTTTGAAATAATCTCTGCAAATCTTTCCATACATTTGTCCTCGCCTTTCTGAAATGTGTAGTAGCTCAAAAATACAAAAAGAGCGACGTTTGAACCACATCGCTCTTAAATATTATGAAACATTTATTAAATTATGCATATAGTAAACTGTTTTGCGGAAAATGTCAAGTCCTTTTGTGACTTGATTTTTCATTTTCTTGACACACCATTCAATCTATGGTAGTCTTTGATGCAGAAAAGGGAATGAAGTTCTCCCACGATTTGATTCGAAACCGCTTTATAAGCTGATGACTTCTGTGCTTCACAGGGGTTGCCGGCTTTTTTTGTATGAAAAATCACATGGAAACAGGAGAAATTATATGTTGTTACGGGCATATCAAACAGGGAAAAATATCATACGTTCCATAGTAGCCTCACTTTTGACCGGAGTGATCGTTGGAGTAATTGATGCCGTATTTGGAAGGGGACTTTTGGCAATCTCGGATTTTAGGACAGAGCATTTTACATACCTGATACCGTTTTTGCCGATAGCGGGACTTCTGATCGTATGGATGTATCATCATTTCAGTGAGATAAGCACAAAGGGGATGACACTTGTCCTGGAAATGGGACAGGGGAAGCGAAAAGAAATACCGTTGTTGTTAGCACCCCTTGTGCTGGTTGGAACATGGATCACTCATCTGTTTGGTGGAAGTGCCGGCAGAGAAGGTGTGGCAGTTCAGATCGGGGCTGTTGTTTCCAGTCAGATCGAGCAGCGGTTTCAGTTATGCGGTGACAAAAAGAAAATGCTGATCACCGGTATGGCAGCAGGCTTTGGCGGTTTGTTTCAGACACCTCTTGCAGCAGCCTTTTTTGCAATTGAAGTGATCACGGCAGGCAAAATGGAATATGGAGCACTTTTGAATTCTCTGGCAGCAGCCTATACCGCTTCTTATACCTCACATTTTCTGGGACTTGCGAAGTTTGCCGTGCCGATTCGATCCGCCTTAAATATGTCGCAGCCCCATGTGCTTGCTCCGGTAATTCTTTTCGGTGTGATCTTTGGATTGACAGGACGATTTTTTGCTGTATCATTAAAGTATGCCAAAGAGAAAATGAGCCGTTTTTTTCGAAATCCATATGCGCGGATCGGACTTGTGTCAATTCCGCTGGCGATTATTTTAACCCTTCTTTATCAAGGGCGATACAGCGGTCTTGGCACCAATCTGATCGCAGCCGCATGTGGAGGGCAGACAATCTTTGCATATGACTGGCTGCTTAAAATGTTATTGACAGTTTTGACACTTTCCATTGGGTTTCAGGGAGGCGAGGTGACCCCGCTTTTTTCCATTGGAGCTTCGCTTGGCGTAATTGTTGGGGAAGTTTTTGGGCTGCCGCCGGAGGTATGTGCTGCATTGGGATATGCGGCCGTTTTTGGCAGTGCAACCAATACGCTGATGGCACCGGTGCTGATCGGTCTGGAGGTGTTTGGAACGGACAATGCAGTGGTGCTTGTGCTGGTGTGCACCGTGGCCTATCTTGTGAATGGAAACCGGTCTATTTATACGGCACAGCAGCTGGAATGTTGAACAGATCAATAAAAAATGCTATATTTGTAAAGCTATAACTCAAACTTCCCACACCAGAAAATAAATTGTGCCCAGACTGTTTCGGATGTGGCACGGTTTTCAATATGATTTTTGGCTCCTAAGAAGAATGCACCCGGAAGGTTGTGATCTGCGGCAATTTCCAGACACAGCTTCGGGAATTCAGGATCTTAAAAGCCAAAAATCATATTCAATACCCCAGAACATCAGAAACAGTCTGGGCATATTATAGTTCTTGGTGTGGGAAGTTTGAGTCTATAAATATTGAAATGAGGTTCGTGTGATGAAAACAAGAGAAGAAGCATTGAAATATGGATTATCCCTGCCAAATACTTATCAGAATGCACCTTTTCATGATGATAACTGGCAGCTTGTCCGGGTAAAGGAAAGTAAAAAAGTTTTTTTATGGACGTATGAGAGGGAGGGATATATTAACCTGAATGTAAAGACAGATCCGGAATGGAGAGATTTCTGGAGAAGTGCTTATGATGCAGTGATTCCGGGCTGGCATCAGAATAAGGAGCATTGGAACACGATCATATTGGATGGGAGCATTCCGGATCAGGATATCAAACGGATGATCCGGGAAAGCTATGAGCTGGTGTCAGACAGTCCTTCCAAACGGATCTATGAGGCGGTAAAACGGATCCCAAGGGGAAAGGTGGCAACATACAGTCAGGTGGCGGCCATGGTGGGAAATCCGAGAATGTGCCGTGCGGTGGGAAATGCGCTGCATCACAATCCCGATCCGGCAGGGATACCCTGCTACCGGGTGGTCAATGCCAAGGGAGAATTATCCGGAGCTTTCGCATTTGGCGGGGCAGATGAGCAGAAGAAACGTCTGGAGGCAGACGGGATCCGGGTTATAAAAGGAAAAGTCGATCTCAATCAATATGGCTATCAGGAAAAGTAAACCGGAACATAACACAATAGCAGATTATATTCCATTAATCCGGCAGACTTGGGATCAGCTCCACATAGACCTGATCAAAGGACTTCTTTAACTCCTCCCGGATCTCATTGCGAAGCTGCAGAAGGATCTTTGTGTTGATCAGATTATTGTGGCTTGTCATATAGATCTCCACCCAGGTTTTGCGGCCGGTCTGGATCACATCAAGAAATTCGATGTCATAATGAACTTTATCCATATGATGCTCTGCCACATGGCGGATCATATCCATGATTTCCTCCTCCGGTGCAAATAACACCAGACTTTTGAGATTGGAGATGATCATTTTGACAGGTTCTACTAGAAGCAGACATGCCATAACTATGGCAACGGCCGGGTCAATATATGCGGCAAGCCGGGCATAGTCTGTGCGATGAAGGATCATCTGCACAAAAAAGGCGATAGAAACACCGAGACTGGAGATCACATCCAGCTTCCAGATATATATTTCCGCTTTGATCGTCAGGGAAGCATAACGCCGGCTGAAATAATGGAGCAGCAGATAAATGATCAGGCAGCCCAGACAGACTGCAAGCTCAAAAAAAGCAATCCTGCCACCATCCACCTGACGGCCGCCATGCAGGATGACGAGAACATTATCCCAGACCAGCCGGACAGTGATTGCCAGCAGGACACTGTATTTAATGACCACAAAAAGAGATTCCACCTGGGAAAATCCATAAGGTCTTTTTTCGGTGACGGGCTTGTAGAGAAGAGGAACCAGCAGCAGAAAGGGACCGATCATGATCAGATCCGTCACATCAAAGATGCAGTCCATCAACAGGGAATGGGATTTCGTCAGATATGCCATGATTCCCTCAGACAGCATAAACAGGATACTGCCGATCAGAGAAATATTCATGATCCTTTTTTCGTTTTTCATTTTACTCTCGTTTTTCACTTTTTTACCAGCCTCTCGCATGTTTTATTTTATTCTGATCTGCGTTTTATTTTATATTTTTTCTTTTACAGATGTTTTTCGTATTTTCCGCCAATGCCAATGCCGTCCTTTTCTACGATAAATGCGTGTTCGTCAATCTGGCGGAGTTCCCGGCGCAGATGGGCACATTCATATTTGGAAAGGATTGCCATCACCATGAAAGTCTTGCCCTCGGTATAGCCGCCTCTTGCTTCCCACCAAGTCGCATCCCGGTTAAAAGCATTTACAATATAGTCCATAATCTTTACCGGATTATTTTTGGTAAAGATCAGAACTTCTGTATTGATATTCTGGGTGTGGGCTTTGTCGGTCATAAGCGTGCTGACTGCCGAGTAAATAATACAGTAAATGGCAGTCTGTACGCCAAACAGGACAGCACAGATTGCATAAATGACAGCGTTGACACAAAGAGAAATACGTCCCACACTAAAATTTTTAAAATGTTTTGTAAAGTACATTCCGATAATATCAAGACCACCGCTGGAGCCGCCTGCACGCAGAGCGATGCCGATACCGGAGCCGGCGATGATGCCGCCGATCATACTGGCTGTCAGGGTATCTCCCACTAATGGGGTGGAGGGAATCGGCAGAAAACTCAGGAAGATCGTCTGGCTGATGACACAGATCAGGGTGCGGACAAAAAAAGACCTGCTCACGTAATACCAGGCAATAAAGCAGAGCGGGATATTGAGCAGCATATTGATGATGCCGGCAATATCGGTGGAGCCGGAAAATACGTGAAGATATTTTACCAGAAGAGTACGGATCAGCTGGCTGATGCCAAGCATTCCGCCGTTGTACAGGTCTGCCGGAACGATAAAGAAATTAATGCCGGCGGAAAAGACCAGCATTCCGGCAACTGCCATTGTTAATTTACCCCAAAAATCTTTTTGGTTCTGTTTCATAGACATCTCCTCCTTGTTCCGGGGATCTCCCTGTTGATAAGAAATATGTTTGTGCGTTATAGATCCATTATAACCCATATGGTTCCTGTTGAAAACATTTCTTTGTTTTGGTAAAATAATAAATAGACTTGTAAGTAACTGGAAAACGTGAAAATGTCTGCATTCCGGTGCACCGAATGTGGACAGAAAAATAAAATAAAAACGACTCACTTTACGAGCGGAAATCATACGTAAAGATATGGGTCGGCATTATACGAAGGAGTGCACGGAAAGAGGAGAGACATGGGCGGATTTTTTGGAGTAGCGTCAAAGCAGGACTGCGTATTTGATCTTTTTTTTGGAATTGACTATCATTCCCATCTGGGAACGAGACGAGGAGGAATGGCGGTATATAAGGATGGTACCTTTAACCGTTCGATCCACAATATCGAGAATGCACCGTTCCGGACAAAGTTTGATAAGGATGTGCAGGAAATGAAGGGAGACATGGGCATTGGCTGTATTTCGGATTTTGAGCCGCAGCCGCTGATCATTCGTTCCCATCATGGTACCTATGCCATTACCACAGTCAGCAAGATCAACAATCAGAATGAGCTGACACAGAAGCTGTTTGAGCAGGGACAGGCTCATTTTCTGGAGATGAGTGGCGGAGATATCAATGCGACAGAGCTTGTGGCGGCACTGATCAACCAGAAGGAAAATCTGATCGAGGGCATTCAGTATGCACTGGAGCAGGTAGATGGCTCCCTGTCTCTTTTGCTGATGACTCCGGCAGGTATTTATGCGGCCAGAGATAAATACGGTAGAACGCCGATCGTGATCGGAAAGAACGAGCAGGGTTTTTGTGCGACCTTTGAGAGCTTTGCTTATAAAAATCTCGGATATGAGGATTATAAGGAGCTGGGACCGGGAGAGATTGATGTTATTACATCGGAGCAGTGTCTGACTTTGGTACATCCCGGCAAGGAGATGAAGATCTGTACCTTTCTCTGGGTATATTACGGCTATCCGGCAAGCTCCTATGAGGGGATCAGTGTTGAGCGGATGCGTTACAACTGTGGAGCCAAAATGGCAGCCAGAGATCATGTAAAGCCGGATATTGTTGCGGGTGTTCCGGACTCCGGTGTAGCACATGCCATCGGTTATGCCAATGCCTCAGGGATCCCGTTTTCCAGACCGTTTATCAAGTATACACCGACCTGGCCACGTTCCTTTATGCCAACGATCCAGAGCCGTCGTAATCTGATCGCCAAGATGAAGCTTTTAGCAGTACAGGATCTGATCAAGGACAAAAGTCTGCTGCTGATCGATGATTCCATTGTCCGTGGTACGCAGCTTCGTGAGACGACAGAGTTTCTGTACCAGAGTGGAGCAAAGGAAGTACATATCCGTCCGGCATGTCCGCCACTGGTATATGGCTGCAAATATCTGAATTTTTCCCGTTCTTCTTCGGAGATGGATCTCATCACCAGACGCGTGATCGAGAGACTGGAGGGAACCGAGGTGACAGATGAGATCCTGCAGGAATATACAGATCCGGAGTCTCCGAAGTATGAGCAGATGGTCGAGGAGATCCGCAAGGAGCTCAACTTTACATCACTTCGCTTTAACCGTCTGGATGATATGCTGGATGCAGTGGAGATTGACCGCTGCAAGCTTTGTACTTACTGCTGGGACGGCAAGGAATAAATCAGGTTAGAAGATTGATATTCCATTGTTAGTAAAGAAACATGAATAAATTTCATCTTTAGAATTAAAAAAACTATTGACAAGCAAAAAACAAAGTGGTATCTTTTTTCTCGAACAAAAACAAATTCGATGAACAGAACAGGGTTTTCTTGATCGGAACGCATTGCAGAGAGCTGTCGGCAGGTGTGAGACAGTATGCAGATAAGAGAGCTATCCTCTGTGAGAAGTGCACTGAAATGGCAGAGCGATTTGCGACAGTAGGTGTCACCGGGATTCTCCCGTTATAGAGAAACTTATTGAGGGCATATCATTGACTGATACGCTGAGGGATAAGGCAGAGAGGCCGCATAAAGCGGCAAATAAAGTGGTACCGCGGAAGAATATCAGCTTTCGTCTTTCAATAAAATGTTAGAAGCATTTTGTTTGGGACGGAAGCTTTTTTAATTTTGAGAAAGGAAACAGTTACTTGAAATTAATGATTTCGCGGCCGGACAGCACAGGAACACATCAAAGGAGGAATTCAAATGAATGGATTAGTAATCGTATTGATCAGTATTGTTGCTCTTGGTGCGGGTTATCTTTTCTACGGAAGATGGCTTGCCAGAAAATGGGGGCTGGACGAGAAGGCAAAGACGCCGGCTTATCAGTTCGAGGATGGAGAGGATTACGTACCATCTTCTAAATTTACCGTATTTTCCCATCAGTTTTCATCTATCGCCGGAGCGGGACCTGTCACGGGACCAATTCTTGCATCCGTGTTTGGATGGGTGCCGGTTTTGTTATGGCTGATCATCGGCGGTCTTTTCTTCGGAGCTGTTCAGGATTTCGGTTCTCTGTACGCTTCCGTTAAGAATGAAGGAAAGTCCATGGGTATGATCATTGAGAAATATATTGGTAAGGCAGGTAGAAAGCTGTTTATGCTGTTCTGCTGGTTATTCACTCTGCTGGTCATCGCAGCATTTACCGATATGGTTGCAGGTACCTTCGTTGGTAAGGGACTGGAGGACAGCTCCGTTGCTTATGCAAACTCTGCAGCCGCTTCTATTTCTATGCTGTTTATTCTGGTGGCAGTCGTATTTGGACTGATCCAGAAAAAGGTTGGAAAGATGAACGAGGTTGTGAAAGCAATCGTAGCGATCGCCCTTCTGGTTGTTATGTTTGCAATTGGTATGCATCTTCCAATCTATCAGACAAAGTCAGCATGGATCTATATCATCATGGTTTATCTGTTCTTAGCATCTGTTATGCCAATGTGGCTCCTGATGCAGCCTAGAGATTATATGACAACTTTTATGCTGTTAGGTATGATCATCGGTGCAGTTGTTGGTGTTCTTTTTGCACATCCAACCATGAAGCTGAATGCATACAATGGATTTAATGTTGGCGGGAGCAGTCTTTTCCCAACACTGTTTGTAACCATCGCCTGTGGTGCAGTATCCGGTTTCCACAGCCTTGTTTCTTCCGGTACATCATCAAAGACAGTCAGCAATGAAAAGGATATGCCAATGATCGGTTATGGTGCCATGATCGTGGAATCTCTTCTGGGTGTTGTAGCCCTGGTTGTTGTAGGTGCTGTTGCTGTCAATGGTACAAAGCCGGATGGTACACCATTTGCAATTTTCTCAGCCGGTGTTGCAGGCTTCCTTGAGAAAATGGGAGTACCGGTACAGCTTGCAACGGTATTTATGACAATGTGTGTCTCTGCTCTGGCACTGACTTCTCTGGACTCTGTTGCCCGTATCGGTAGAATGTCCTTCCAGGAGCTGTTCCTTGGAGATACTACAGATACCGCAAAGATGACTCCGGCACAGAAGGTTCTGACCAATAAATATTTTGCAACAGTTGTAACATTATTCTTTGGTTATCTGCTGACACTGGGTGGTTACAACAACGTATGGCCGCTGTTTGGTTCTGCAAACCAGCTTCTTGCCGCACTGGTACTGATCGCGCTTTCCGTATTCTTAAAGACGACAGGAAGAACAGGCTGGACACTTTATGTTCCAATGTTTGTAATGCTTGCCGTTACCTTTACCGCACTGGTTCAGAAGACCATTGCTCTGGTAGCCAATATCTCTGCCGGTCAGGCAACCTTCCTGGTAGATGGTCTTCAGCTTATCGTAGCAATCCTGTTAATGGTACTTGGTGTCCTTGTGGCATTCAGCTGTTTTAGAAAGCTTAGTGAGATTCATTCAAAGCAGGATGCAGCAGAGTAAACTGATTTTTGTGAAATGTCATGCGTCAGTTGTTTTGCATTGTCCGTATTTGCTGCCGGTAAGGAAATACTGCCGTTCTAGGATTCTCTGGACGTATTCCGGTAATTCGTCGGTGTGGAACCTGTGTATCGTTTGAACTCTTTGCAGAAATAGTTCAGATTATGAAATCCCACATGCTCGCTGATCTCAGATATCGTCAGCGAAGAATGAGCCAGAAGTTCGCAGGCATGGCGCAGCCGTACCTGGGTCACATATGCCATAGGGCGGGTATTTAAGCACTCCCGGAACATGCGGCACAGATGCTGTGGCGAGACATGGAGCTGTTCGCAGAGCATTGGCTGCGTGATCTCTGAGGCAAAATGATGCTCAATATATTCGATCAACGGTGTCAGCCGGCGGCGGTACTGTGCCGATTTCGGGGAGGAATGCTCCTTGTATTGGCGGTAAAATTCAAATATAAATTCATAAGTATAGGAAGCGGAGAAAAAAATACTCTCTTTCGTATTGATCTGGAATGCCATATGGATTTTGTTGTGTATCTCATCAAGGGCACCCAGATTGGTGATGGGAAAGATACGGCAGCGGTCAAAGCCAAACTCCTTTAAGAGTGCAAGCGTGCCGTCTCCATAAGGAACAAACCAGCGTACATCCCAGATATCTTCTGTAATGGCCTCGTAATAGTGGGGTACATCAGCCGGAAGAAATACAATGGAATGTTCAGGAATGATCTGGGTTTTTCCCTCGGTAATGAGTTTTCCGCTTCCTTTATTGCTGTATAAAAACTGAGGATAGGGGTATCCGTTTTCCCGGGGCGTCGGATACTGCCAGAGATGCATCCCAACACTGATCGTATAAAAAGGTAGATGTTGTACCGGTGTGATATCCGGATAGCAGATAAACCACATAAATTGTCCCTCCTAAAAAACATGTTCATTTTGTTCAAATTTGATAATATCATTAATTATGTGTAATATCAAATATTTACAGATTTTTGACACATCCTTCATTTCCATATATAATGGAGAGAAAGCACGATTCAGACGAAGACAGATGAAAAGGGATGAACGGCAGCCGAAGGTGTTTGGATGACCGAAGGTGCTTTGGAATGGAGGAGACAAGACAATATGAAACAGGTTATTTTGACCGGAGATCGTCCGACGGGGCGGCTTCATGTAGGACATTATGTAGGTTCCCTGAAGGAGCGTGTGAGATTACAGAATTCAGGAGACTATGACGAAATTTATATTATGATCGCAGACGCACAGGCACTTACTGACAATGCAGAACATCCGGAAAAGGTGCGGAGCAATATTATGCAGGTTGCATTGGATTATCTGGCATGTGGACTGGATCCGGAGAAGTCAACGATCTTTATTCAGTCCATGGTGCCGGAGCTTACCGAACTGACCTTTTATTATATGAATCTGGTAACGGTGGCAAGAGTGCAGAGAAACCCAACGGTGAAGGCTGAGATCAAAATGAGAAACTTTGAAGCAAGTATTCCGGTAGGATTTTTCTGTTATCCGATCAGTCAGGCAGCAGATATCACGGCATTCCGTGCCACAGTTGTTCCGGCAGGAGAAGATCAGATGCCGATGGTTGAGCAGTGTAAGGAGATCGTACATAAATTCAATTCCGTGTACGGGGAGACACTCACCGATCCGAAGATCGTTCTTCCGGACAACTCCGCATGCCTGCGTCTGCCAGGTATCGATGGTAAGGCAAAGATGAGCAAGTCTCTTGGCAACTGCATCTACCTGTCCGAGAAACCGGAGGACATCAGGAAAAAGGTGATGTCCATGTATACCGATCCAAATCACATCCGTGTGGAGGATCCGGGTCAGATCGAGGGCAACACGGTATTTACTTATCTGGATGCATTTTGTAAGCCGGAGTATTTCGAGGAGTTCCTTCCGGATTATAAGAGTCTTGATGAGTTAAAGGAACACTACAGCCGCGGTGGTCTGGGAGATGTAAAGGTCAAGAAGTTCTTAAATAATGTCATGCAGGCAGAGCTGGCACCGATCCGTGAGCGCCGCCAGATGTGGGAGAAGCGTCTGCCGGATGTTTATGATATCCTCAAAGAGGGAAGCAAAAAGGCAGAGGCTGTTGCAGCGCAGACCCTTGCAGATGTGCGTCATGCGATGCGGATCGACTATTTTGTTGATGACAATCTATTAAAATAATGTCATGGAGTAATCTGTGTCATTTGTCAGGGGAAATTAGCTTTTGCCCTGATATCATATCGTATAACTGTCGTTTCAAAGATGATTTTTGGGACGGCAGTTTTGTTTTTTTCCGGAAAAAGCTTTCTTACGGCAAAAAGTGAAAAAAACGGAAAGATTTCATGACATTGTGTGTGCTATAATGGGAAATGTTAAAGCAGCAAGAGATAAAGCAGAAGTTGGTGGATTATGAAAGTAAATGGAAGAGAACGATGTATTGGTTGTATGAAGCGTTTGGACGCTGATGGGCATTGTCCATATTGCGGCTTTGTGCAAACAGGTTACGAGCCGATTCCGCGCTGCCTGCGGCCGGGCACAAAATTGAAGGACAGATACATTCTTGGCCGGGTGCTTGGAGAGGGAAGCTTTGGAATCAGTTATGTGGCATGGGATTGTCTGTTGGACACCGTTGTAGCGATCAAAGAGTATTTTCCGTCCAGCCTCGTCAGCAGACATGTCAGCGGGGAGGGAGATTATAATGTTTATATATATGAAAAAGCAGAAAAACAAAAATATCAGGAAAGTCTGAAAAAATATCTGCAGGAGGCAAAGAGTTTATCGGCATATTATGATATGGAAGGTATTGTTTCTGTCAGAGATTTTTTCTATGAAAACAATACTGCCTACATTGTCATGGGATATGTAGATGGTGTCAGTGTGAAGGAGTATGTTGAGGAAAACGGTCCCATTGAAGGAGAAAAACTTCTTAGAATGCTGGAACCGGTGATCCGGTCTCTGACAAAGGTTCATCAGAACGGTGTTCTTCACAGGGATATCAGTCCGGATAATATCCTGCTGACGCGGGATGACCGGCTTGTGCTGATCGATTTTGGAGCGGCACGGAGGGAAAATATCAATGTGACCCGGAGCATGACCGTGATGTTCAAACGGGGATTTTCGCCGGAGGAGCAGTACCGGACGAGGGGCAGACAGGGGGCGTGGACGGATGTGTATGCCCTGTGTGCAACCGCATATTATGCTCTGACTGGAAAAACACCAGACGAGTCTATTCAGAGAGTTCTGGAGGATGATATGCCATCGCTGACGGATATGCCGGAACTTTCTCTTGGGCTGGCACAGAAAAAGGCATTAATGAAAGGTCTTACGGTGGATTTTCATCACCGTTACCAGACCATGGGAGAGTTGTACCGGGGACTATATCAGGAGGAGAAATGTGGAGACTGCGGTGTAGGAAAAAGAAAGGCCGCTTACGGTATTATCATGGTGTCGTTGTGTCTGGCAGGAGTGATTTATCTGCTCGCCGGTGGGCATCGTGCAAAAACACTGCCGGTATCTTCTCCGGCGATGGTAAAAGTGACGGAAAATGTGGTCACCGCTGTTCCCTTTGCGACAAATGCACAGGAATATGTCATGGAGAGTTTTACCGGACTGACAAAGAAAAAAGCAGCAGAGAAGCTCAAAAAACAGGATGCAAAGCTTAAGATCCGCTGGAAATACAGGTACGATAGTGAGATCAAAAAAGGCAGGATCCTGAAACAGAGCATTCCGGAAGGAACGAAATATTTCAGAGAAATCTGTCAGGAGATCGTGTTGACCGTCAGCAAAGGCAAAAAGAAGGTTGCTGTGCCTGCTTTGAATGGAAAAGGACGTTCAGAGGCAGAGCGGATACTGCTGGCCAAAAAGCTTAGTGTCCGCTGGAAAACCATACGGCAGGCCGGCGAAACCGGAATTGTTGTGGAGCAGAGCATAGAGGCAGGGAAAAGGGTGGCAGCCGGGACGATCATTACATTAACGGTCCGGAAAAAACCGGTACCGGTGCAGAAACCGGTGGGTGTTTTGTCAGGACAACATACCAAATCTGCCGGGACAGATCAAAAAAACAGTACAGAATTTGAAGGAGCGATTCCGTAGTAGGAATCAGAGGAAATAATGGGAACGCATAGAAAAACATTTACCATGGCTTTATTAAATATTAAGAGAGAGAGACAATTTTCGGACTTTTCCGATTTTATGATAGAGAAGCTGGAAATGTCGACGGAGGGTGAGATCACGGATGAAATGCGCCGGGAGGCATACCGTCTTTTCCGGAAAAAGACAGGAAGGCAGGACTTTGCAGCTCTTCCTACGATCCGTAAGTGGTTTGGCATTGGAGGAAGTGCTGTGCCAAACAGAGAGCAGGTATATCAGATCTGTCTGGCGATGGGATTGTCGGCAGAGGATTGTCAGGAATATCTTATTTATGGGATCCATGAACCGGCATTTCAGGTAAATGATTACCGGGAGGTGGTTCTGGTATATGGACTGGAAAATAAAATCGGTTATGAGGAATGTCAGGCAATGATCCTGGATTTTGAGGAGAGACTGAGCCATGTCATGGAGTTTCAACAGACCTGTGGTACGCAGACTCTGATGGGAGAGTTTCTGGTCAGGAAAAATCTGCCATGGGAAGAATTCCGGAAATGGATGATAGAAAATGCGGCTAGCTTTAAAGGATACAGCAAAACGACGCTGGATTATTTCCGGAAATACAAAAAGCTGATCCTGCAGTATGCCAAAAGGGATGCACAGGACGAATTAGAACGTCTTTTGTCGGAGACGGATTATGCCGTGTGGTGTCAGCGGAGGCTGTTAAATCCCCTGAATTATCAAAAAAATGTCAGAAAGTATGTGAATGCTTTGACGAAAGGGAAAAATAAAAATATGTCTGAGGAGCTGCAGGCGAGCATTACGGAGCTCTGCACTCTGGCATATACGGAGAAGGAGCCGAATGCAAGACTTTTGTCTGAGGTGTTCCGTCCGAGGATGGAAGGAGATGATGCAGCACCGGGGTTTCAATCCGTTAATTCCATGACGGAGAAGCATTTATCGGATCTTTTAAATGTTCCGCTGCATAAGGAACGTTTTTTTCGGACAAGACAGGCGGAGCTGGAACTGGCCGGACTGAACGATGGGGAAGTCTGTCCGGATTGGATCAGGCAGTTACAGGAGGAGTACGGACGTGATTCCGGGAGATTGACCACGGTAGGAGAGGCAAGAAAATGGTTGGAGAATTACCGGAAGGAAAATAAAAGGCGTTGTCTGCAGATCCAGAGGGATGATATACTCCCACTGATCATGTATGTGGCACAGCATCGTTATCTTGATACCATCGGACAGGATATGTCCGCCTATCGGCAGAAGGATGCACTGGAAATGTTTCAGATTCTGGCAGATTCCACGTTGGCAGCATGCAATATGGGAAGGTTAAATCAGGATTATGAATTAGACGCAGTGCTTTGTGCCTGTTATCAGCCAGAAGAAATGTTTGGCTATGTGGAATTGCTGGAATTAAACCGGTGAACAGGCAATGTCAAAACAATCCTTTTTATGCCTCTGCGTTATGGTTTTTGTAGAGAGCTTTTTCGATCTCCGGACGGATCGCAAGAAAGGCAGACAGTACATCCGGATCGAAATGGGTACCGCCGGATTCTTCCAGAATGCGAAAAGCACGATCGGCAGTGTATGCCTCCTTGTAGATCCGTTTGCTGGTCAGGGCATCAAAGACATCTACAATGGCCATGATGCGGGCACAGAGAGGAATCTCGTCTCCGTGTAGGTGGCACGGATAGCCGCTTCCGTCCCATTTTTCGTGGTGGAATAATGCCATATCATGTGCGATCTGGAGATAATCGTTATCCTCAATGTTTGTCAGGGTATGGCGGATGATCTCGCTTCCCTCCAGTGCATGGCATTTGATCTTTTCGAATTCGTCGTTATCCAACCGTCCCGGTTTATTCAGGATAACATCCGATACCTTGATCTTGCCGATATCGTGAAGAGGTGCCGCTTTATACATCAATGCCTGAAATTTGTCGGTGAGAATATCCTGATACTGTGGAAGCGTTGCCATATACTGGACAAGGATCTTAAGATATTCACTGGTGCGTTTGATATGCTGGCCGGTGCAGGAGTCTCTTGATTCGACAAGATCTGCAAAGCTGACGATGATTTTATTCTGGACATCGCGGAGCTTCCGGTTGGATGCCTGGAGATCATTTTTCTGCAGATACATACCGATACAATTGTTCAGATTGATCACAAAACGCTGCAAACGGTGCAGACCATATCCGTATCCCTGATATTTGCTCCGGTCCGCAAAGACAGCGGTATATCCATATATATCCTGTTGGTGATGCAGACAGGATATAACCAGGGGAGCCGGCTGGGCAAAAAATCCGGTCCAGTCAGGGATCAGTTCCTCTGAACGGATCGGGATGCTCTGATCAAAATGGGGATCATCAAAACAGAATTTGGCATCAACGATCGGAGTGAAGGCTGTGTGCACCCAGGATGACGCATGATCTGTTAGATTGAAATCTGCATTGGTACATATGTATCCTTCAAATGGGATATAATACCGGGAAATGATATGCAGGTCATTGATATGCTTTAGATTAGTCATTTTGGCGTTCATATTGTTCATGGAACGGTTGTAGTTGACAGAATCATTCATCTGGGCATAAAGTGTATTGATCGAGCGGTTGATATTCAGCATTTGACACTGGCGGCAGCCGCAGGATTCCGATGGATCAAAGGTATAAGGAAAAGAATAATGGGTCTCATGGGACGATGTCTCCGTAATCTGTTCCAGAATGTTTCTGACATACCGGGCAAAGGAATCCATATCTCTGCGGCATGTGGTGATGCGGGGATAATTGCATTTTTCCTGTTCGATTCCGTCAAAACCGGTTACAGTGATCTGCTCCGGAATGGCAATGTTATTTTCGGACAGGATATCACATACCGTGATGGCCATGCTGTCGTTGATGCAGACAATGGCTTCCGGAAGCTCCGGCTGCTGAAGAAAGCGGTTCATGACCTCTCTGGTGGGTTCCGCATAAAAGTTGCCGTAGCCCAGTTGATCCTCATGAAAAGGGATCCCATGCTCAGCCAGGATCCGGCGGAAGATCGCTAGACGTTTCTCGGAGATTGGATTGTCCCGGAATCCGGCGATACAGTTGATCCGGGTAAAATGATGATGCTCTACCAGATGAAGAACAAGCTGTTCAAAAGCATCACTTTCGTCAAAGGATATCTGAATGGTTCCCTCCGGATCCGTGTCACTGTCGATCATGATCACGGGAGTGCCGTGATCTTTGGCAGTCCGGATGATCTGTTCCTGGATCCGGCTGCTTTTGATGGTTCGGGATAAAATTAATACCGCGTCGATATAATTATGATTTAATAACTCGAAAACATGTGACTCCCCCTCGTTGAAATCGTTGTCGAGGTAGAAATCGGTACAACTGTTAAAGACGATCATGCGCCATCCGGCTTCAGAAAGTGCCTCGTTTAAAGGGTATAATATACTTTGAATATCATCATTTTGCATTTCGGCAACACAGATGGCTGCAATTTTAGTGTTTTGGATCATTTTCGGGGCTCCTTTCAGATGTATCGGTTATAGTTTATCATATTTTGATCCAAACAAACATACCTGCAGTGAAAATATATGTAAAAAATTTCATGTTTTTTTTATTTAATTTGTACACCAAGAAGGTTGAAATCGAACAGTCTACATGGTATGATGAAACATGGTTAAAGTCTCTGGAGTATGATATTTTAATGGGAAATGGGGATTTTTTATGGTAAACGAGGAAAAGCTCCGGATTATGGTCAATCTGGCAAGATATGAGCAGGAGCCACTGCATACGGAATTAAAAGAAGCCGGATACTACAGGATTGATTATATCCGTTCCCATCTGTTGGTGACACTTTGGAGTTATTCGGCTGCGTATGTGCTGGTATTGTGTCTGGTGGCATTATACCATTTTGAATATCTTTTATCCAAGGTAAGACTTCCTGAGATTGGCAGTCTTGTCATTGGGGCTCTTGCAATATATCTGCTTATTTTGCTGGGGTGTGCCTTTTTTACGGTGATCATTTATTCTGCCAGGTATCATCGTATTCAGAATAAGCGCAGGGCATATCTGGCAGAGATCCAGAAAATGAAATTATTTTATGAGCAAAGCAGGGAGGGAAACGGAGAATGACGCATTTATTGGTGATTAGAGAACGGCTGATCCGGTTTTATCAGAGTCATGCCCGGATCGTGAATGCGGTTTTTCGATTTCTCCTTTCTTTTATTACATTTTTTTCGATCAATCAGCTGATCGGATATAATCCTGTTTTAAGAGCATGGTACGTTGTGCTTGCATTTTCTGTGGTCAATACGGTTCTGCCAATTTCGGTGCTTTTATTTCTGGCAGCTGCCTATACGGTTTGTCATGTGTATTCTGTATCGGTATCCCTTGCACTGGTGATCCTGCTGATATTTCTGATCGCTTATCTGGTCTACCTTCGTTTTTTACCGGAGCATGGGTACGTGATCCTGGCAGTTCCTGTTTTGTATGGTCTGCATCTTCCATATCTGGTGCCGCTTCTACTGGGACTGATCGGAGCACCGGTTGCGATGATTCCCATGAGCTGTGGTGTGGTCTGCTACTATGCATTGAAATGCGTGACCACCGTGATCGGAACAGCGACAGAGGACAGCATGGTTTTATTTAACCAGGCGTTTCAGATGATCTTTACGAATCATGAGATGTATCTGATGATCGTAGTGTTTGCCATAGTGATGGTTACGGTCAATATGATCTGCAGCCGGGAGTTTCATTACGTATTTGAAACGGCCATTATAGCAGGTGTTATTATGAATATTTTGTTGATCCTGGCCTTGGGATTTGCCTTCAATATAGAGGTTCATGTGGGCTATCTGCTGATCGAGTCGGTACTTTGCGGTCTGCTGGCATGGCTGATCCGGTTTTTCCGGCTTGTGCTGAATTATTCGGCGGTGGAGTATCTTCAGTTTGAAGATGACGACTATTACTATTATGTAAAAGCAGTGCCGAAAATGAATATTGCAGTTGGAGAAAAGCGTGTTAAGAGATTCAATGCTCATTTGCTGGGAGGCAGCCGTTTTGGCGTGAATCCGGCGAAAAAGCAGGAAGCAGCGCCGGAAGCTTTAGATTCCCGTGAGGATCAGCCGGAAACCGAAACTGGTGGGGGAAAACAGGAAATATAACAGGATAAACGAAAGCAGGAGGAATTATGGATTCTATTGTGACATCCTTAAAACGATATATACATGTGATCGCTCTGCCGAAGATATCGGTGATCGATCTGTTGGAAATTATCATACTGGCATTTGTGATCTATCATGTCGCTTTGTGGATCAAGAATACAAGGGCATGGACGCTGTTAAAGGGAATCATTGTCCTGCTGGCATGTTATGTGATCGCATATATTCTCGGAATGAATGTGATCGTTTGGATCTTTGAAAGAACGATCTCCATTGGTATTACGGCATTGATGATCGTATTTCAACCGGAGCTTCGCCGGGCATTGGAAGAACTGGGACAAAAAAATATCGTATCTACCCTCATCCCCTTTGATGATACCAGAAACCAGAATGAACGTTTTTCCGAACGCAGCATCAATGAGATTGTAAAAGCAACGGTGGAAATGGCAAAGGCAAAGACAGGAGCATTGATCATTATGGAAAAGGATATCGACTTGTCGGAGTACGAGAGAACCGGTATTGAATTGGATTCCACGATCAGCAGTCAGCTTTTGATCAATATATTTGAGCATAATACTCCTCTTCATGACGGTGCGGTGATCATCCGGGGAGACCGGATCGTATCTGCTACCTGCTATCTTCCGTTATCGGACAATATGGGACTTTCAAAGGAACTGGGAACACGCCATCGTGCAGGTGTGGGTATCAGTGAGGTGACGGACAGTCTGACCATTATCGTTTCAGAGGAGACAGGACGTATTTCGGTTGCCATTGGAGGAAAGCTTCTTCGAAATATTGATGGGGATCTCCTGAAAAAGAAACTGGTAGAGATACAGGGCAAATCCGGTGAGGAGACAGAAAAGAAGCGTTGGAAAGGGCTGCGGCGTTCTGATGACAGCAGGAAAATGGAGTGATCGATATGGATAATAAGAAAGAGAGAGAAAGGCAGCAAAGCTATTCAGGCAGCGTGGGGCAGACGGATTTTATCCAGAGATATATCATTAATAATATCGGCATTAAACTACTGGCACTTGTTTCAGCGATCGTTGTCTGGGTTGCTATTGTAAACATAGAAGATCCTTATAAAGTACGGACTTTTAATGTGCCGGTAGAGACGGTTAATGAAGATGCTCTGGCTTCTGTCAATAAAGTATATGAGATTGTGGAAGGCAGTACAGCACAGGTGCGTGTCAAGGGAAAAAAGAGTATTGTGGACCGGTTACGAGCGGATGATATCCGTGCGACTGCAGATCTGTCAGATCTGTCGGCAGTCAATGCTGTCGCGATCGTTCCTGAACTAAAGAAAAATGTGTCCGATGAACCGGTTCTGGAGTGTAGTACGGTACTGAAGGTATCTCTGGAGGAACGGGCAAGCAGACAGATCAAGGTGACTGTAGTCACCGAGGGAACACTGCAGGCAGGATATAGTGTGGGAGAATGTCTGGCAAGTCCGAATATGCTGGAAGTAACAGGCGGTAAAACGGTGATCGACAAAATTGATTCTGTGCGTGTGACAGTCAATGTCAATGGAATCGGTGAGGATTTCAAGAAGCGGCTGACGCCGGTGGCATGTGATGCCGATGGAAAGATGATAGAGTCAAGTACTTTGGATTATGGAGTCCGCAGAGTGCGTGTCAATGTTCATGTTCTTAAGACAAAGACGATCCCGGTCAATATCAGGATCACCGGAAAGCCGGCATCTGGTTATGAATTTGTGGATGCGGAATGCCAGCCGGAGACGATCAAGGTTGCCGGGGATAAAAAACAACTGGCCAATATCAGTGAAGTGAATGTGCCTGTGGATATTACCGGTATGCAAAGCACCACCGGATCTGTGGAACAAAACATCAGTATTCAGGATTATCTGCCGGATGGAGTTTCTGTTTTGACGGATTATGCCCAGGTTTCGCTGAGGATTGGCATTGAGAAGCTTATGAGCAAAAAAATAATGATACCCGTGGAGGATATCAAGTTTGCTTCCCTGTCAGATCATCTGACGGCTGAGGTGTTGGGAAAACGGGACGATGTCAGTGTTACGATTCAGGGGATCTCCTCTGTGCTTGACGGGATCAATGTCGATGATTACACTGCTTATGTGGACTGCGAAGATCTCAAGAAAGGAAAATACCGTTTGAAGGTACATCTGGATCTCGGAGACAGCAGTGCCATTGTAAAGACAGAATATGTTACAGTGAAGATTGAACGGGAAAATGACAATAATGCGGATCATTCCGCAGATGAAGTAAATGCGACGGAAAAACCAAAGGAAACGCCGGACTCGACAGAGGAACCGGCGGATAAGGGGCAGGGGAACTGAGCATGAAAAGAATAGCTGCAGAGACATTTGCAAGGCAGTGGAGATCATGGATCATATCACAAAAGGACAGCAGGGCTGCTGTCCTTTTGCGTTCCGATGCGGATATAAAGAGAAAGGGACTGGAATCGTTTTTTATGAATCTCCGGCTGAACTGTCAGGTTGACCGGATGCTCTGGGAGGACGCAGAAGCAGCAAAAAAACGGCTGGCAGAGACGGATCTGGATTTTGTGCTGGCTTTTGGTGGTGTACAGCAGCTGCAGGAAATATGCAGAATGCGGAGTGCGGGGAAGGAAAATTGCGGGAGGATGCAGGGAGAACTATCCTGGAGCCTTTTGTTTTTTGCGACAGAACCGATCCGGGATCCGCATTGGAAGCGGGAGCTTGTCTGGATCAGAGACTGCGAGGGACGAACCTGCTGGAGTGGGAAAGCCGGCTGGAAAGAAGAAGACCGGATCATTATGCCAAAACTTATGGATCCGGTGAATAGAAGGTGTTGGAAGGAAATACAGCATCTGGAGAATACCCTGATCAAACTGCCGTCTATGTCCCACAGGAGCAGAGAGGAAAAACGGGAGCTGCGTTATGTATGGGAGGAACTGGCAGAGCCACTGTGTCTCCGGTATGGCGTGCCGGAATGGAAAGGGATCCTTTTAGCGATCAGGTATATGTATGCAGAGGCCTTTGGAAAGCTTCGCCTGATAGATGCTCAGAGGGATACCCGTCCGGTAAGCACTCCGGGAGAGCTTTGTCTGACAGATGCTCCAGGAAAACTGCGTCCGGTACTTCCAGCAGCACTGGAAGTGTACGGTCATGCTTTTGAGGAAGAACTCTGGATTCCGGCAGGAGATCTGAGGCTGCTTTCGTCTATGGCTCTGGAGGGAATAGAAATGCTGCCACAACAGGAACACCTGTCATGGCAGCAGATCAAACAGTTTTATATGAAATTTGTTCGTTGCTGTTAATTATTCTGTGCATTTTTCTTGCTGCGGAAACGAAGGGTGGAATCCAGGATCTTCTTACGGATACGCAGACTGGTTGGAGTGATCTCCAAAAGCTCGTCGGTATCAATGAACTCCAGAGCCTCTTCCAGACTCAGCTTCTTTGGCGGTACAAGCTTTAAGGCGTCATCTGCAGAAGAAGAACGGGTATTGGTCAGATGCTTTGTCTTGCATACATTTAACTCAATATCCTCTGCTTTACCATTCTGTCCAATGACCATACCGCTGTAAACCTTCTCACCCGGTCCCACAAAGAGAGTACCACGATCCTGTGCATTAAACAGACCATAGGCAACCGTCTCGCCGGACTCAAATGCGATCAGGGATCCCTGTTTTCTATAATTCATATCGCCCTTGTATGGACCATACTCTTCGAATGTTGTATTGATGATACCGTTTCCCTTGGTATCTGTCATAAATTCTCCACGATAGCCGATCAGACCTCTGGATGGGATCAGAAATTCCAGTCTGGTATATCCGCCGCCGATGGAACCCATTCCCTGAAGCTCGCCCTTACGGTTGCTGAGCTTTTCAATGACGCTTCCGGAGAACTCATCCGGTACATCTATAAATGCACGCTCCATTGGCTCCAGCTTTTTGCCGCGCTCATCGGTGTGATAGAGAACTTCTGCTTTACTGACAGCAAATTCATAGCCTTCCCGGCGCATGTTCTCGATCAGGACAGAGAGATGAAGCTCTCCACGGCCGGATACCTTGAAGCTGTCCATATTATCAGTCTCTTCCACACGGAGGCTGACATCAGAGTTTAACTCGCTGAACAGACGGTCGCGCAGATGACGGGAGGTGACGTATTTTCCTTCCTGACCGGCCAGTGGGCTGTCGTTTACCATAAAATGCATGGCGATGGTCGGCTCAGAGATCTTCTGGAAAGGAATGGCAACTGGGTTCTCCGGAGAGCAGATGGTATCTCCGATATGGATATCTGAAATACCCGAAATCGCAACGATGGAACCGATCGTTGCTTCCTGCACCTCTACCTTCTGAAGTCCGTCAAACTCGTAAAGCTTCGTGATACGGACTCTCTGGGATTTGGAATCATCGTGATGGTTGACGATGACCACATCCTGATTGACCTTTACGGAACCGTTATCGATCTTACCGATGCCAATACGTCCTACATACTCGTTATAATCAATCGTACTGATCAGTACCTGTGTTCCGGCATCCGGATCACCCTCCGGAGCAGGAATATAATCCAGGATCGTATCAAACAGAGGAACCATGTCTTTGCCCGGTTCATCTGCACTGTAGGAAGCGATACCTTCCTTGGCAGAGGCATAGATAAATGGGCAGTCAAGCTGCTCCTCATTGGCATCCAGATCAATAAAAAGCTCCAGAACCTCGTCTACAACTTCCTCCGGACGTGCCTCCGGACGATCGATCTTGTTGATACATACAATCACCGGAAGCTCTAACTCCAGTGCTTTCTTCAATACAAACTTTGTCTGTGGCATAGCCCCCTCGAAGGCATCTACTACCAGAACAACACCGTTTACCATTTTTAAAACACGCTCTACCTCGCCACCGAAATCAGCATGTCCCGGGGTGTCGATAATATTGATCTTGGTATCCTTATAAGTGATCGCTGTATTTTTCGATAAAATTGTAATTCCGCGTTCCCGTTCGATATCGCCGGAATCCATGACACGTTCTGCTACCTCCTGGTTGGAGCGGAATACACCACTCTGCTTTAAAAGCTCGTCCACCAGAGTTGTTTTACCATGGTCAACGTGTGCAATAATTGCAATATTTCTGACGTCTTCCCGTTTCTGCATCATAATTGTTCAAGTCCTTTCTCAATATACGGCGATATCTCATCGCTTTTTCTTTTTTCAAAATAAATCACCAATACATTAGTATACCGATTGTTACATTAATATACAAGTAAGAAAAAGTCACAAAAAAATGATGAAGTTTTGTGCGAGTTCTGATAAGATTGTAGAAGGAATATGTTTTTTGGGCAAAATCGGAAGCACTTTCCATCTGACAGCTGCCAAAAAGCCGGTTTTGAAAGTTTTTTGGCAGCTCATGCCGGTGGGCGTCGTGATTTGTCGGCACGTAACCTGTTTAAAACAGGAAAAATGTGGCATAATAGTTCTAGCACCGAAAGGAGCCCAATATACATTTAGTAATGAAGTTACAATGCATACGGGACGGGAGACCCGTAAAGGAAAAGGGAGGAAAAAATATGTTGGATAAGGTTTTTACAAATAACCAGGTGACGATTGCAGGAAAGGTGGTCGGTGAATTTACGTATAGCCATACGGTATATGGAGAGGATTTCTATACGGTAGACATCGAGGTGAGCCGTCTGAGTAATTCCAATGATATCATTCCGGTTATGGTATCGGAGAGAATTTTGGATGTCCGCGGGGATTACCGTGGATATGTGCTGCGTGCCAATGGCCAGTTCCGTTCTTATAACCGTCATGAGGAAACGAGAAATCGTCTTGTGCTGTCTGTGTTTGCCAGAGAAGTAGAGATTGTGGAGCCAGAGGAGGAAGAACAGGATCCGAACCATATCTTTCTGGATGGATATGTCTGCAAAAAGCCGGTATACCGGAAAACGCCACTGGGACGTGAGATTGCAGATGTACTGTTGGCAGTGAACAGACCATATGGTAAATCGGATTATATTCCGTGTATCTGCTGGGGCAGAAATGCCAGATATGCTGATCAGTTTGAGGTGGGAGCCCATGTACAGATCTGGGGAAGGATCCAGAGCCGTGAGTACCAGAAAAAGATCAGTGAAGAGGAATACGAAAAGAGAGTCGCTTATGAGGTCTCTGTCAGCAAGCTGGAATATCAGCCAAATGAGGAGGAAATGTAAAAAAGTAGATTTTTCATTATAAATATGATAGAATGACTGGAGTTAAGGAGTAAATTCTTTATCTCCGGTCATTTTTTTCTGGACGACCGGACAAATATACGAGAAAGTACAGAGGTGAATTATGGACAGGCGTATTGTTCAGGTTTTTTACGGACCGGGAAAGGGGAAGACTTCGGCGGCTGTGGGTCAGTGCATCCGTGCGGCTAGTCTTGGTCAGTCTGTGATCATTATCCAGTTTCTGAAGGGGAATGACGCGGAAGAGTTCAATTTTTTGGAGAAGCTGGAGCCGGATATCAAGCTGTTCCGTTTTGAAAAAGAAAAGGAATCCTTTTCGGAGCTTTTAGCCTCCCAGAAAAAGGAAGAGACACAAAATATTTTAAATGGCGTTAATTTTGCAAGAAAGGTGATCGACACGGGAAGCTGTGATGTTCTGGTGCTGGATGAGATCCTGGGACTGATCGATCTGGATATCATTACGGCAGAGGATATCATCCATCTGATCGAGTTGCGGGATGATTATACCAGATTGGTGCTCACCGGTCAGAATCTGCCGGCGGAGCTGGTGGATTATATGGACGTGATCTCTAAAATTGAGCTGGAGAAGGATACAACAGTCAATTAAGCAGATTATATTATATTTATGAAAGGCAGGATTATTCAAATGACAGATATTATTATGGTGGGCTGTAACGGCCGTATGGGACAGATGATTTCAGGACTGGTAAAGGAGGATGCAGATTGTCAGATCGTGGCAGGAATTGACATTGTGGACAACAGAGATAATGGTTATCCGGTGTTTACCGATATTGATACATGCGATGTTAAGGCAGATGTTATCATTGATTTTTCTTCTGCAAACGGCTTTGAGAAGCGCATGGATTATGCCGCAAAGACACAGACTCCGATCGTACAGTGTTCTACAGGCATGAGTGAGGAGCAGCTTGCATATCTGCGCCAGACCGGAGAGAAGGTTGCTGTGCTGAAATCAGCCAATATGTCTCTGGGAATCAATCTTTTGATGAAGCTTTTGAAGGAAGCGGCACAGAAGCTTTGCACGGAGGGCTTTGATGTGGAGATCGTGGAGCAGCATCACAATAAAAAGCTGGATGCGCCATCCGGGACGGCTCTTGCACTGGCAGATTCCATTAATGAGGCAATGGACAACCAGTTTGAGTATGTTTATGACCGCTCTCAGGTGAGAAAACAGAGAGACAAAAAAGAACTTGGTATTTGTGCAGTCCGCGGCGGTACCATTGTGGGAGATCATGAAGTGATCTTTGCCGGTACGGATGAGGTGATCACTTTTAAGCATACGGCGTATTCCCGTGCAGTCTTTGCAAAGGGCTCTATCGCCGCAGCGAAGTTTCTGAAGGGGAAGGCTGCAGGCATGTATGATATGGCGGATGTTCTTCTGTAATCATATGATATGGCAGACCATCTGTGCAGAGCTTTCTGAGCAGTAAGCAGCAGGTGGCTCAGAAATGAGGATTGATATGGATATTACAACGTGCGTTGATGTGGTCATCGGTGTTTGTATGCTGGTGTCCATTCTCGTAGGATATCATAGAGGTTTTTTAGTGACCATTGCCCGGATCGCGGCAATGGTTGCTTCATATATAGGGGCAGTCCTGGCGGCCGGAACACTAAAAAAGATGCTGGCGCAGACGGTATTTATGCCGGTGATCGAGAAGCAGACAGGAAGCCCTGCTCTGGCACAGCTTGCAGGACAGGCACTGGAACCGGCAGCGGAGGGCATTGCGTATTCGGTAGTGTTTTTTGTAGTGTTTGCAGTGCTGCAGTTTGTTCTGCTGCATAGTATCCGGGCATTTAAACTGGTGGATCACATTCCGGTGCTTGGCACGATGAATAAGCTGGCAGGAGGAATTCTGGGATTTTTCTGGGTATTTATCCTGTGTATGTTGCTTGGAAATGTCTTTTTTACCTATGTGCCGGGGGAGCTTTACTCGCAGTGGGGCTTTACGGATCAAAAAGTAAAACAGACGGTTCTGCTCAGTGCGTTTGTGCCGGATCAGGCAGCGAAGGAACATAAAAAAGTGTCAGATCAATGATCGCAGAAGCCGCTTGATTGTGGAATGACAGATCAGACTTGTGATCAGGGCAGGCGGATTTCCGGAAAGGTGTGAATGTAGATATGAATAAAGTAAATTATCAGAGGGAGCTGGATCAGATCATTGACCATCTCAGGCAGGAAGAAAAGGTGCCCAAGCTTTTAATGCACAGCTGTTGTGCCCCCTGCAGCAGTTACTGTCTATCTTATCTGGCAGAGTATTTTCATATTACAATTTATTATTATAACCCCAATATTACAGAGCAGGCGGAGTATCAGAAGAGAGTGAAGGAGCAGCAGAGGCTTCTTAGAGAGCTTCCGGTAAAGTATCCCATTTCCTTTGTGGAAGGGGCATATGAGCCGGAGGTGTTTCTTACTATGGCAAAGGGCATGGAACAGTTCCCGGAGGGAGGCGGGCGCTGTTTTGCCTGTTATGAGCTGCGGCAGAGGAAAGCGGCAGAATATGCAAAGGAGCATGGATTTGATTACTTTACCACGACGCTTTCTGTCAGTCCCCACAAAAACGCCCAAAAGCTCAATGAGATCGGTCTGAGGCTGGCACAGGAGTATGATATTCCTTATCTGGTATCGGATTTTAAGAAAAAAGGCGGTTATCTGAAATCCATTGAATTATCCGCAGAGTATCATCTGTACCGGCAGGATTACTGCGGTTGTGTTTACAGCAAGGCGGCGAGAGAACGGGAAAAGCAGCAAAAGGCATTGGAGTCTTGATGGATGGGCGTGAGAGATATGAGATGTGGAGTTTGAGGGATAGATAACAAACTCAAACTTCGCACACCAGAAAATAAATTTTGCCAGACTGTTTCTGATGTGGCACGGTTTTCAATATGATTTTTGGCTCCTAAGAAG